>Ga0302279_10001913_pt1 | contig 28660 bp, 22 predicted proteins | sample III_Bog_N3_3_FD_194541 | JGI IMG/M metagenome (GOLD analysis project Ga0302279, IMG submission 194541) | Peat permafrost microbial communities from Stordalen Mire near Abisko, Sweden - III_Bog_N3_3 | ecosystem: Environmental > Terrestrial > Soil > Wetlands > Peat | place: Sweden: Abisko... | reverse complement strand
CCGGACGTGGCGACGCTCGTTGCCAAGCTCAAGACCGAAGCCAAAGTCATCTAAGAGAGACCACGACATGACCACTCTCGTCATCGCCGAACACGACAACGCGACGCTCAAGGGCGCGACGCTCAACACCATCACCGCCGCCGTCCAGGTGGGCGGCGATGTCCATGTGCTTGTCGCCGGTGCCAACGCGGCCGGCGTCGCTGCTGCGGCAGCGGCTGTCGCTGGCGTGTCCAAGGTTTTGCACGCCGACTCGCCCGCGCTGGCCGAAGGCCTGGCCGAGAACGTCGCGGCGCAGGTGCTGGCCGTCGCTTCGGCCTACAGCCACATCTTCTTTCCGGCCACCGCGGGCGGCAAGAACGTCGCCCCGCGCGTCGCGGCCAAGCTGGACATCGGCCAGCTGAGCGACATCAGCAAGGTGATCAGCGCCGACACCTTCGAGCGCCCGATCTACGCCGGCAATGCCATCGCCACGGTGCAGTGCTCGCAGGCCGTCAAGGTCGCCACCGTGCGCACCACCGGCTTCGATCCGGCCGCCGCCAGCGGCGGCTCGGCGGCGGTCGAGACGATTCCCGCCATTGCCGATTCCGGCAAGAGCGCGTTCGTCGGCAAGGAGATCGCCAAGCTCGATCGCCCCGAGCTGACCGCCGCCAAGATCATCGTCTCGGGCGGCCGCGCGATGGGCTCCAGCGAGCAGTTCAACGCGGTGCTGACGCCGCTGGCCGACAAGCTGGGCGCCGCGCTGGGCGCCTCGCGCGCCGCGGTCGACGCCGGCTACGCGCCCAACGACTGGCAGGTCGGCCAGACCGGCAAGATCGTTGCGCCGCAGCTGTACGTCGCGTGCGGCATCTCGGGCGCGATCCAGCACCTGGCCGGCATGAAGGACTCGAAGGTCATCGTCGCCATCAACAAGGACGAGGAGGCTCCGATCTTCTCGGTAGCCGACTACGGTCTCGTCGCCGACCTGTTCGTAGCCGTGCCCGACCTGATCAAGGCCCTGTGAGCGCGGGCCGCGGCCTGAACCGAACGACCCAGGGGCGCTCGCCGGAGCCGCCCCTTTTTTTCGCCAGCTGGAGACAACGATGACCTATCGCGCGCCCGTCAAGGACATGCTCTTCGTGATGAAGGAACTGGCCGGCATCGACGAGTTGGCCAGGCTGCCCGCGTTCGAGGACGCCGGCTTCGACACCGCGCAGGCGGTGCTCGAGGAGTGCGCGAAGTTCAACGAGGACGTGGTCGCGCCGCTGAACGTGGAGGGCGACCGCAACCCGTCGTCGTTCAAGGACGGCCAGGTCACCGCCACGCCAGGTTTCAAGGAGGCGTTCAGGCAGTTCGGCGAGGGCGGCTGGCAGGGCCTGCAGCATCCCACCGACTTCGGCGGCCAGGGCCTGCCCAAGCTGATCGGGGCGGCGTGCGGCGAGATGATCAACTCGGCCAACGTCAGCTTCGCGCTGTGCCCCCTGCTGACCGACGGCGCGGTCGAGGCGCTGCTCACCGCGGGCTCCGACGAACAGAAATCGACCTTCCTGCCCAACATGCTGTCGGGCAAGTGGACGGGCTCGATGAACCTGACCGAGCCGCAGGCCGGCTCCGACCTGTCGCTGGTGCGCACGCGCGCCGAGCCGCAGCCCGATGGCACCTACAAGATCTTCGGCACCAAGATCTTCATCACCTGGGGCGAGCACGACATGGCCGAGAACATCGTCCACCTCGTGCTCGCGCGCGTGACGGGCGCGCCCGAGGGCGTCAAGGGCATCTCGCTGTTCATCGTGCCCAAGTTCCTGGTCAACGCCGACGGCTCGCTGGGTGCGCGCAACGACGCGCACTGCGTCAGCATCGAGCACAAGATGGGCATCAAGGCGAGCCCGACCTGCGTGCTGCAGTTCGGCGACCACGGCGGCGCGATCGGGACGCTGGTGGGCCAGGAGAACCGCGGCCTCGAGTACATGTTCATCATGATGAACGCGGCCCGCTTCGGCGTCGGCGTGCAGGGCATCGCGGTGGCCGAGCGCTCGTACCAGCATGCGGTGGCGTACGCGCGCGAACGCGTGCAGTCGCGCCCGGTCGACGGCTCAATGAACGCCGCCGCCACCATCATCCACCACCCCGACGTGCGCCGCATGCTGATGACCATGCGCGCGTACACCGAGGCCTGCCGCGCGATGGCCCTGGTGGCCGCGAGCGCGTTCGACGCGGCGCACGAGCACCCCGATGCCGCGGTGCGCGCCGAGAACCAGGCGTTCTACGAATTCATGGTGCCGCTGGTCAAGGCCTATTCCACCGAGATGAGCATCGAGGTGGCCAGCCTGGGCGTGCAGGTGCACGGCGGCATGGGCTTCATCGAGGAGACCGGCGCGGCGCAGTACATGCGAGACTCCAAGATCCTGACGATCTACGAAGGCACCACCGCGATCCAGGCCAACGACTTCGTTGGCCGCAAGACGGCGCGCGATGGCGGCACGGCGGCGCGCGCGATCGCCGCGCGCATCGAGCCCACCGAGCAGGCACTGGCGTCTTCGGCCAATGCCGATGCCAAGGCTTTTGCCAGGCGGCTGACGGCGGCGCGCCTCGCCTTCCTCGACGCCGTCGGCTTCATCGCCGCCAACACGAAGACGAGCCCGAACGCCGCGTTCGCCGGCTCGGTGCCGTACCTGATGCTGGCCGGCAACCTGGTCGGAGGTTGGCAACTGGGGCGCGCGCTGCTCGTTGCGGTCGATCATGTCGCTGCGGACGATGACGTCGCCTTCATGACCGCCAAGATCGCCACCGCGCGCTTCTACGGCGACCACATCCTCAGCAAGGCCCCCGGCGTTCGCGATTCCATCGTCGACGGCGCCGACGGCACGTTGGCCATGCCGCTGGAGGCGTTCTGAACATGACCCGCCGTCCACTCCCCGCCGCGCTGGGCAAGCTGCGCCTGCCCGTCATCGGCTCGCCGCTGTTCATCATCAGCAACCCCAAGCTCGTGATCGCCCAGTGCCAGGCCGGCATCGTCGGCGCGATGCCGGCGCTCAATGCGCGCCCGGCCGAGTTGCTGGACGACTGGCTGGCCGAGATCACCGAGACGCTCGCGGCGTACGACAAGGCGCATCCCGAGGCGCCGTCGGCACCGTTGGCGATCAACCAGATCGTGCACAAGAGCAACGACCGCCTCGAGCACGACATGCAGGCCTGCGCCAAGTACAAGGTGCCCATCGTCATCACCTCGCTGGGCGCGCGCAGCGACGTCAACGACGCCGTGCATGGCTGGGGCGGCATCGTGCTGCACGACGTCATCAACGACGCCTTCGCGCGCAAGGCGGTCGACAAGGGCGCCGACGGCCTGATCGCCGTGGCCGCGGGCGCCGGCGGCCACGCGGGCGTCAAGAGCCCGTTCGCATTGATCCAGGAGATCCGCGCCTGGTTCGACGGCCCGCTGGCGCTGTCGGGCGCCATCGCCACCGGCGACGCCGTGCTGGCCGCGCAGGCGATGGGCGCGGACTTCGGCTACATCGGTTCGGCCTTCATCGCCACCGACGAGGCGCGCGCGCCGGACGCCTACAAGCAGATGATCGTCGCTTCGACCAGCGATGACATCGTCTACTCCAACCTGTTCACAGGCGTGCTGGGCAACTACCTGCGCGGCTCGATCACGGCCGCCGGCCTCGACCCCGACCACCTGCCCACCAGCGACGCCAGCAAGATGAATTTCGGGGGCGCCGGCGCCAAGGCGTGGAAGGACATCTGGGGCGCGGGGCAGGGCGTGGGCGCGGTGCGCGACGTGGTGCCGGTGGCGCGGCTGGTGCAGCGCCTGGCCGACGAATACGCTGCCGCGCGCGCGCGTCTCGCGCTCGGCTGAGCGCGCGGCACGCGGGCGATCAGGCGCCCTGCTCGACCACCAGGTCGCTGTCGCACCCGCTCGCCGCCGAGATCCAGCGCCGGGCCAGGCGGCTGGCCAGCGGCGCGAGCGCGCGCGGCAGCCGCGGCAGCACCGCCAGTGGCGCACCGACCAGCCCGCAGCGGTACAGGCCGGCGTCGTCATTCCACAACAGCGCGGCGCAGGCGCCGGTGCGGCGGCCGCTGACGAGCGCGCCGACCGGGCAGGGCTCGGCCGCGCAGCAGACGCCGCAGCCGTTGCAGGGCGCGGCTTCGGCAGGTTTCGGCGGGGCGGCGGGATGGAGGCGGATGACCTGGCGGGACATGGGCTCCGCGACTCTGACAGACCGTGACAAGGTCGAGTCGGTGGAGAAAGTCCATGATTGCCTGGCAGAAGTCCAAAGGCAGCAGCTCAGGGTAAGTGCTACATTCATGGTCTGCAGAGTGTCAATAGCCCTTCTGTGTCCGCTTGCTGGCGTCCAATCCCCAGCGAGGCGTTTGCAATCCGCCAACCGGCTGAGCCGGGCCGCGGAAGGTTGATCAACCCATCGTAGCCCTGGAAACCGGGGTCAAAGGTGAGCGAAAGATGATGGAACAAAACAGGTCCAACTCCTACCTGTTCGGCGGCAACGCGCCTTACGTGGAAGAGATGTACGAGGCCTATCTCGAGAACCCCGGCTCCGTGCCGGATACCTGGCGCGCCTATTTCGACGCGCTCCAGCACGTTCCGGCGGCCGACGGCTCCGACTCCCGCGACGTCCCGCACGCGCCGGTGATCGAGTCCTTCGCGCAGCGCGCCAAGGCCAACGCCTTCGCCGTCAAGGCCAGCTCGACCGACCTGGCCGTCGCGCGCAAGCAGGTCCACGTCCAGTCGCTGATCGCCGCGTACCGGTTCCTCGGCTCGCGCTGGGCCGACCTGGATCCGCTCAAGCGCACCGAGCGTCCGCGCATCCCCGAGCTCGATCCGGCGTTCTACGACCTGACCGAAGCCGACATGGACATCACGTTCTCGGCGACGAACACGTATTTCTCGACCAACGAGAACATGACGCTGCGCCAGATCCTGCAGGCGTTGCGCGAAACGTATTGCGGCACCATCGGCGCCGAGTTCATGCACATCACCGACCCCGGCGAGAAGCGCTGGTGGCAGGAACGCGTCGAGGCGATCCGCAGCAAGCCGACCTACAACGCCGAGGAAAAGAAGCACATCCTCGACCGCCTGACCGCGGCCGAAGGCCTCGAGCGCTACCTGCACACCAAGTTCGTCGGCCAGAAGCGGTTCTCGCTGGAAGGCGGCGAGAGCTTCATCGTGTCGATGGACGAGCTGGTGCAGCGCGCCGGCGCCAAGGGCGTGCAGGAAGTGGTCATCGGCATGGCCCACCGCGGCCGCTTGAACGTGCTGGTCAACACGCTGGGCAAGATGCCCAAGGACCTGTTCGCCGAGTTCGACCACACCGCGCCGGAAGACCTGCCCTCGGGCGACGTCAAGTACCACCAGGGCTTTTCCAGCGACATCAGCACGGCTGGCGGCCCGGTCCACCTGTCGCTGGCGTTCAACCCGTCGCACCTGGAGATCGTCAATCCGGTGGCCGAGGGCTCGGTCAAGGCGCGCATGGATCGCCGCGGCGACCACAAGGGCGTGCAGGTGCTGCCGGTCATCGTCCACGGCGACGCGGCTTTCGCAGGCCAGGGCGTGGTCATGGAGACGCTGGCGCTGGCGCAGACGCGCGGCTACTTCACCGGCGGCACGGTGCACCTGGTCATCAACAACCAGATCGGCTTCACGACCTCCGACCCGCGCGACACCCGCTCGACGCTGTACTGCACCGACGTCGTCAAGATGATCGAGGCGCCGGTGCTGCACGTCAACGGCGACGATCCGGAAGCGGTGGTGCTGTGCACGCAGCTGGCGCTCGACTACCGCCAGCACTTCAACAAGGACGTGGTCGTCGACATCGTCTGCTTCCGCAAGCTGGGCCACAACGAGCAGGACACGCCCAGCCTGACGCAGCCGCTGATGTACAAGAAGATCGCCGTCCACCCGGGCACGCGCAAGCTGTACGGCGACAAGCTGGTGGCGCAGGGCGTGCTGGGCGAGACCGGTCCGGACGACATGGTCAAGGAGTTCCGCGCCGCGATGGATGCGGGCCGCCACACGCGCGACCCGGTGCTGACCAACTTCAAGGGCAAGTATGCGGTCGACTGGTCGCCGTTCCTCAACAAGAAGTGGACCGACGCCGCCGACACCGCGCTGCCCGTCACCGAGTTCAAGCGCCTGGCCGAACGCATCACCACGATCCCGAGCACCTTCAAGCTGCACCCGCTGGTCGAGAAGGTGATCGCCGACCGCGCCGCGATGGGCCGCGGCGAGATCAACGTCGACTGGGGCATGGGCGAGCACATGGCGTTTGCCTCGCTGGTGGCCAGCGGCTATCCGGTGCGCCTGTCGGGCGAGGATTCGGGCCGCGGCACGTTCACGCACCGCCATGCGGTGCTGCACGACCAGAACCGCGAGAAGTTCGACACCGGCACCTACACGCCGCTGCAGAACGTCACCGACAAGCAGGCGCCGTTCGTCGTCATCGATTCGCTGCTGTCCGAGGAAGCCGTGCTGGCCTTCGAGTTCGGCTACGCCTCGTCCGACCCGAACACGCTGGTGATCTGGGAAGCCCAGTTCGGCGACTTCGTCAACGGCGCCCAGGTGGTGATCGACCAGTTCATCGCTTCCGGCGAAGTCAAGTGGGGCCGCTCCAACGGCCTGACGATGATGCTGCCGCACGGCTACGAAGGCCAGGGTCCGGAACACAGCTCGGCGCGCCTGGAGCGCTTCATGCAGCTGTCGGCCGACACCAACATGCAGGTCGTCCAGCCGACCACGGCCAGCCAGATCTTCCACCTGCTGCGCCGCCAGATGGTGCGCGCGTTCCGCAAGCCGCTGGTCATCATGACCCCCAAGTCGCTGCTGCGCAACAAGGACGCCACGTCGCCGATGTCGGAGTTCACCAAGGGCGAGTTCCGCACGGTGATCCCCGAGCTCGACGCCAGCGTCGATGCGGCCAAGGTCAAGCGCGTGGTCGCCTGCTCAGGCAAGGTCTACTACGACCTGGTCAAGAAGCGCGCCGAGCGCAAGGCCACGGACGTCGCCATCATCCGCGTGGAACAGCTCTACCCGTTCCCGCACAAGGCGTTCGCCGCCGAGGTCAAGAAGTACCCGAACCTCACCGACATCGTGTGGTGCCAGGACGAGCCGCAGAACCAGGGCGCCTGGTTCTTCGTGCAGCACTACATCCACGAGAACATGCTCGAAGGGCAGAAGCTCGGCTACGCCGGACGCCCGGCCTCGGCATCTCCGGCCGTGGGTTACGCCCACCTGCACCAGGAGCAGCAGATCGCGCTGCTGGAGCAGGCCTTCACGAAGCTCAAGGGTTTCATCCTCACCAAATAAGACATCGCTTGCCGGTCGGTGGCACCCCGCCACGGACCGGCTTCGCGTCCACATTCAAAGAAGAGAAATTTCATGGCCATCGTAGAAGTGAAGGTTCCGCAGCTGTCGGAGTCCGTGACTGAAGCCACCCTGCTGCAGTGGAAGAAGAAGGTCGGCGACGCCGTCGCCGTCGACGAGATCCTGATCGAGGTCGAGACCGACAAGGTCGTGCTCGAGGTGCCCGCGCCGTCCGCCGGCGTCATCACCGAGATCGTTCAGGCCGACGGCGCCACCGTCGGCGCCGAGCAGCTGATCGCCAAGATCGACACCACGGCCACGGCCGGCGCCACCACGCCCGCCGCGGCTGCGCCTGCATCCTCGCCCGCCCAGTCGGCCGCACCCGCGCCCGTCTCGGCCGCCACCGGTGGCTCGAAGGGCGACGTGGCCATGCCCGCCGCCGCCAAGCTGCTGGCCGACAACAACCTGAAGACGGGCGACGTCGCCGGCACCGGCAAGGACGGCCGCGTGACCAAGGGCGACGTGCTGGGCGCGGTCGCTGGGGGCACCAAGCCGGCCGCGCCGGCGCCGCTGGCCGCCCCGGCTCCCAAGGCCGCGCTGCCGCAGGTGGCCGTGCCGGCGCTGTCGATCGGCGACCGCCCCGAGCAGCGCGTGCCGATGTCGCGCCTGCGCGCGCGCATCGCCGAGCGCCTGCTGCAGTCGCAGGCCCAGAACGCCATCCTCACCACCTTCAACGAAGTCGACATGGCCCCGGTCATGGCGCTGCGCAAGAAGTACCAGGAGAAGTTCGAGAAGGAGCATGGGGTCAAGCTCGGCTTCATGAGCTTCTTCGTCAAGGCCGCCGTGGCCGCGCTCAAGCGCTACCCGGTGATCAACGCCTCCATCGACGGCAACGACATCGTCTACCACGGCTACTTCGACATCGGCATCGCCGTTGGTTCGCCGCGCGGCCTGGTCGTGCCCATCCTGCGCAACGCCGACCAGATGACGTTCGCGGAGATCGAGAAGAAGATCGCCGAGTTCGGGCAGAAGGCCAAGGACGGCAAGCTGTCGCTCGAAGAGATGACCGGCGGCACGTTCTCCATCTCCAACGGCGGCACCTTCGGCTCGATGCTGTCCACGCCCATCATCAACCCGCCGCAGTCGGCCATCCTGGGCGTGCACGCCACCAAGGATCGCGCCGTGGTGGTGGACGGCCAGATCGTCATCCGCCCGATGAACTACCTGGCGATGTCGTACGACCACCGCATCATCGACGGCCGCGAAGCCGTGCTGGGCCTGGTCGCAATGAAGGATGCGCTGGAAGATCCTTCGCGCCTTCTGTTCGACATCTGAGGACGCGACCAACATGAGCAAGAACTTCGACGTCGTCGTCATCGGCGGCGGCCCCGGCGGCTACATCGCGGCCATCCGCGCGGCGCAGCTGGGCATGAACGTGGCGTGTGTCGACGAGTGGAAGAACGACAAGGGCGGCCCGGCGCCGGGCGGCACCTGCACCAACGTCGGCTGCATCCCGTCCAAGGCGCTGCTTCAGTCTTCCGAGCACTTCGAGCACGCCGGTCATGCGTTCGCGGACCACGGCATCACTCTGAAGGACCTCGCGATCGACGTGCCGAAAATGCTGGCGCGCAAGAACACCGTCGTCAAGCAGAACAACGACGGCATCCTCTACCTGTTCAAGAAGAACAAGGTCAGCTTCTTCCACGGGCGCGCGAGCTTCGTCAAGGCGGCCGACGGCGGCTACGAGCTCAAGGTCGCCGGTGCGGCCGAAGAGACGCTGGTGGCCAAGCAGGTGATCGTGGCCACGGGCTCCAACGCCCGCGCGCTGCCCGGTGCGCCGTTCGACGAGGACAAGATCCTGTCCAACGACGGTGCGCTGCGCGTCGGCGCGGTGCCCAGGACGCTGGGCGTCATCGGCTCGGGCGTCATCGGCCTGGAGATGGGCTCGGTGTGGCGCCGCCTCGGCGCCCAGGTGACCATCCTCGAAGCCATGCCGGCCTTCCTGGCGGCGGCCGACGAGTCCATCGCCAAGGAGGCCGCCAAGGTCTTTGCCAAGCAGAACCTCAAGATCGAGCTGAGCGTCAAGGTCACCAAAGTCGATACCAGCGGCGACGGCGTCAAGGTGTCGTACACCGATGGCAAGGGCGCGGAGCAGGTGCTCGCGGTCGACAAGCTGATCGTCTCGATCGGCCGCACCGCCAACACCATCGGCCTGAACCCCGAGGCCGTCGGCCTGAAGCTGGACGAGCGCGGCATGGTGGTGGTCGATGGCGACTGCAAGACCAACCTGCCGGGCGTCTGGGCCATCGGCGACGTCGTGCGCGGCCCGATGCTGGCGCACAAGGCCGAGGAAGAGGGCGTCGCCGTCGCGGAGCGCATCGCAGGCCAGCACGGCCACGTCAACTTCAACACGGTGCCTTGGGTCATCTACACGAGCCCCGAGATCGCGTGGGTGGGCCAGACCGAGCAGCAGCTCAAGGCCGAAGGGCGCGCCTACAAGGCTGGCCAGTTCCCGTTCCTCGCGAACGGGCGCGCACGGGCGCTGGGCGACACCACGGGCTTCGTCAAGTTCCTGGCCGACGCGAAGACTGACGAGATCCTGGGCGTGCACATGATCGGGCCGATGGTCTCGGAGCTGATCTCCGAGGCGTGCGTCGCGATGGAGTTCAAGGCCTCGGCCGAGGACATCGCGCGCATCTGCCATGCGCATCCGTCGCTGTCCGAAGCGACGAAGGAAGCGGCGCTGGCGATCGACAAGCGCACTCTCAACTTCTGAGATCGCAGAGGTCTTGACCGCAGGGGTCCGGCATCTCCTCGAGCCGCCGAAGGCGCATCGAGGCAATGCCTGACCCCGACCGCGCAGACAACCTTCCCCGGGGATCGGGGTCAGGCGTTGCCTAGAATCGCCGCGCGATCCGAGGAGATGCCAGACTCCTCCGGTCTCGGCGCTCCCGGATGATTGCGAGTCCATGCCCACCGTCACCGAGCTCTATCAGCAGACATTGATCGAACGCGGCTTCACCGCCGATGCAGCGCAGCTGAACGCCGTCGCGGCGCTGCAGCGTTGCGAGGACGAGTGGGTCGCCTACAAGTCCAGGCGCGGCAACGCCATCACCAAGATGCTGGTGCGCCCGCCGATCCCGCGCGGGGTCTACATGTACGGCGGCGTCGGGCGCGGCAAGAGCTTCATCATGGACTGCTTCTTCCAGGCGGTTCCGCTCAAGAGAAAAGTTCGGCTGCACTTCCACGAGTTCATGCGCGAGGTGCACCGCGAGCTGCAGGAGCTCAAGGGCATGGCCGACCCGCTGCAGGAGCTCGGGCGCCGCATCTCGCTGCGCTATCGGCTGATCTGCTTCGACGAGTTCCACATCGCCGACGTCACCGACGCGATGATCCTGTACCGGCTGTTGCTGTCGCTGTTCGAGAACCGTGTCTCGTTCGTCACGACGTCCAATTTCAAGCCCGACGACCTCTACCCGAACGGCCTCAACCGCGATCGCATCCTGCCTGCCATCGACCTGCTCAACGCCAGGCTGGAGGTCATCAACGTCGACGCCGGCACCGACTACCGCCAGCGCACGCTGACCGACGCGAAGCTGTACCACACGCCGCTGGGCCCCGGGGCCGACGCCGACATGGCCGCCACCTTCGACCAGCTCGCCGAGGCGCGCGACGAGGATCCGCTGCTGCACATCGAGCATCGCGAGATCCGCGCGCGGCGCCGTGCCGGCGGCGTGGTCTGGTTCGACTTCCGGCAGCTGTGCGGCGGCCCGCGCTCTATGAACGACTATCTAGAGCTGGCCACGCAGTTCCACACGCTGATGCTGTCGGACGTGCCGCAGATGTCGCCGCGCCTGGCCGCGGAGGCGCGTCGCTTCACGTGGCTGGTGGACGTGCTGTACGACCGCCGCGTCAAGCTGGTGCTGTCCGCCGAGGTGCCGGCCGAGCAGCTGTACACCGACGGCCCGCTGGCGCACGAATTCCCGCGCACGATCTCGCGGCTGCAGGAGATGCAGTCGGCCGAGTACCTGGCGATCGCCAAACGCGATGTGGACACCGGCCTGACCTGACCTGACCTGGTCCGGGCTGCTCCGATTCAGCCGAGGCGAACTTGGCCGGACCATGTCATCCTGCGCGCAGTCGCAGACACCCCAGCCAAGGCGCATCCCGGCTTGCGTGGATCCCGCGACTACGCGCAGGATGAAGGGTACTTGGTCAGCTGCCGTTCGCCGCGCGCCAGCACCAATCCCAAGCCGAAGCTCACCCCGACGATCGCGACGATCGCCAACGCCAGCCACGCCCCGTTCAACTCGGCCCACGCCGACACCACCGGCGACAGCTGCGCCGCCGCGCCCAGCGCCGCCGTCCCCAGGCTGATGGCGCTGATCGCGATGCACATCACGCGTGACGCGCGCGCGGCGCCCGCGCCCGGCCGCTGGATCAGCCGCGCCACCCACCAGCCGTTCAGGCCGTCGGTGACGATCATCCCGACGACGAACGCGCCGGCCAGCAGGCCCACCGCCGCGAAGCCGTGGCGGGCGGCGCCCGTGGCGGCCATCAACGCGGCCTGGCTCACGGTGTCGAACGAGATCGCGAACAGCACGCCCACGCCCATCACCGCGCGCCGGCTGCAGGCCCGCAGCGCGCCGTGGAACAAGGTGCTGCGCCAGCCGGCAAGCGCCACGGCCGCGCCCGGCGCGGCCTGCCGCCACGCGATCAGGTTCAGCGCGCCCAGCAGCGCCAGCATGGCGATCGATGCCCAGGCACCGAAGGGCTCCAGCCATTGCGGCGCGGCCCAGGCATGCGCCGTGGCGGCCACCGCGAACGCCACGGCCAGCACCACCGCACCGTGCCCGATCGAGAACCACAGGCCGGTGCGGCGCGCGAGCGCGGGCCGCGCCTGCGCGTTGCAGCGCGTCATCGCGTCGATCGCGGCCAGGTGGTCGGCGTCGACGCCATGGCGCATGCCCAGCACCAGCGCGACGATGGCCAGGCCCAGCAGGTCGGAAAGCGAAGTGGCGGCGTTCATGGGGTGAGATGACTATAGACCCGCGGCTGGCATGCATGGTGCATGCCAGGCGGCTGGGTCGGCAACGGGCCGGCCTCGACTTCGGCATCCAGACAATGCATCCAGCACGGCTGCCTCCACGTATAGGTTGCAGAGGGACAGGGCATCGCGCGACGACGAGCTCGACGAGAACCGGCCCGACGACCAACACTCCCGGAGACTCTGTGCCTTCTCATCACAAGCGGACCTTGATCGCCGCGGTGCTGGCCCTTCACCGCGCCATCGCTTGCGCGCAGGCAGCGCCCGCGCCCGAGCCGGATTCGCCGCAGGTGGTCGCCAGCGTCCAGCAGGTCGACGTCGCCGCGCACTATGACAACGGCGTCGGCAGCTCCGACGCCGCGTCGCAGGGCACCGTGCGCGGCGAGCGCCTGGCCGACCTGCCGCTGCTGCGCCCCGGCGAGGTGTTGGAGACGGTGCCGGGCCTGGTCGTCACGCAGCATTCGGGCGACGGCAAGGCCAACCAGTACTTCCTGCGGGGCTACAACCTCGACCACGGCACCGATTTCGCCACCTTCGTCGACGGCGTCCCGGTCAACATGCCCACCAACGCGCACGGCCAGGGCTACACCGACCTGAACTTCCTGATCCCCGAGCTGGTCGAGAAGATCGAGTACCGCAAGGGGCCGTACTTCGCGCAGGACGGCGACTTCTCGTCGGCCGGGTCGGCGCGCATCAAGTACGTCGACACGCTGCCGCGTGGCATCCTCGACCTGACCGCCGGCGTCGACGACTACCGCCGGCTGGTGCTGGCCGCTTCGACGCCGCTGTCGCGCTTCGCGGGCGAATCCGTTGCTTCAGCTGCGGGGCCGCGCCTGCTCGGTGCGCTGGAGCTCGAGCAGGACAACGGCCCCTGGAAGACGCCCGAGGGCGTGCGCAAGTTCAACGGCCTGCTGCGGCTGAGCGATGGCGACTACGACCAGGGATGGTCGGTCGACGCCATCGGCTATGCCTCGCACTGGACCTCCACCGACCAGGTGCCGCTGGCCTCGATCGAGGACGGCAGCCTGTGCCGCTTCTGCGCCCTCGACCCGACCGACGGCGGCCGCAGTTCGCGCGCCGTCGTCTCCGGCGAATGGCACCAGCACGATGCCGCCGGCTACCTGAACGTGTCGGCCTACGCCGAGCACTACACCCTCAAGCTGTGGTCGAACTTCACCTATTTCGAGCTGCGGCCCGCCACCGGCGACCAGTTCGAGCAGCAGGAGAGCCGCAACTTCGTCGGCGGGCAGGTCGTCCAGGGCTGGGACCACACGCTGTTCGGGCATGACTCGGTGACCGAGGCCGGCCTGCAGGTGCGCCACGACCACATCGACGTCGGCCTGTTCAACTCGCAGGCGCGCGTCGTCTTCCAGACGGTCAGCAACGACCATGTGGACGAGACCGAGACCGGCGCCTACGTGCAGAACACGACGTCGTGGACGCCCTGGCTGCGCACGCTCGTGGGCCTGCGCGCCGACGACGTCGACATGCGCCTGCATGCGCTGCAGATCCCGGACAACAGCGGCAGCGGCTCGGGCAATCGACTGTCGCCCAAGCTGTCGTTGATCTTCGGGCCGTGGGCCAAGACCGAGTTCTTCGCGAACGCCGGGCGCGGCTTCCACAGCAACGATGCACGCGGCGTCATCGACCGGATCGACTCGACCAGCGTGTCGCAGGGCGGCCCCGCGACGGCGTCATCGCCGGTGCCCGCGCTCGTGGCCAGCAAGGGCGCGGAGCTGGGCCTGCGCTCGGAGATCGTCCCGGGCTTGCAGACCTCGCTGGCGTTCTGGCGCCTGGACAGCGATTCCGAGCTCGTCTACAGCGCGGACTCGGCCATCGGCAGCACCGAGGCCAATGGCGCCAGCAAGCGGCACGGCGTCGAATGGAACAACCACCTCGTGTTCAACCGCTGGCTGCTGGTCGATGCCGACATGGCCTGGACGCATGCGCGCTATGCCGACGACGACGCGAACGGGCAGATGGGCGACGAGATTCCCAATGCCGTCAGCCGCGTCGGCCTGCTCGGCATCACTGTCCATCAGTTGGGGCCGTGGTCGGCCGGCCTCGTCACCCGCTTCATCGGCTCGTATCCGCTGTCGCAGGACGGCTCGCTCAGGAACGCCGCCGCGGCGGTGTCCAACCTGCAGCTCAAGCGCGACATCACGCCCCGCTGCAGCGTGGCGATCGACGTCCTCAACCTGTTCGACCGCAAGTTCTTTGACATCGCCTACGAGCAGGACTACGCGCTGGCGCCGCATGGCACGGTCTATCCGACTGGCGAGACGGTGCACCCGGGCGAGCCGCGCGCCTTGCGCGTCAGCCTGAATCTGAAGCTGTAGCGCCGGGATGGGTCGTTGTTCGACCTCAATTGGGGCGCAACGCCTGAAAATGGGGCGTAACGCCCTATAAAGGGGATCTTCTTTTCGATGCGGTCAATGACTTGACCGGGGCGGCCGCTCCAGAATCGAGCATGCATATTGCTAATTGGTGCGCCAACCTCGAATCTGCACCATTCTGGAAAGACGCAGGTTCACTTCGCGAAAGAAGAAGATGGAGACCTTGAAACAGAGCGCCGATGCATTGTTCATCCTGCTCGGTGCCGTGATGGTGCTGGCGATGCATGCCGGCTTTGCCTTCCTGGAATTGGGAACGGTGCGCAAGAAGAACCAGGTCAACGCCCTGGTCAAGATCCTGGTCGATTTCTCGGTGTCGACCGTGGCCTATTTCTTCGTCGGCTACGTCGTGGCCTACGGCACCAGCTTCTTTGTCGATGCGCAGCACCTGTCGCTGCGCAACGGCTACGAGCTGGTGCGCTTCTTCTTCCTGATGACCTTCGCTGCCGCGGTGCCGGCGATCGTCTCGGGCGGCATCGCCGAGCGCGCGCGCTTCGAGCCGCAATTGGCCGCCACCGCCGTCATCGTCGGCCTGGCCTATCCGCTGCTGGAAGGCGCAGCCTGGAACGACCGCTTCGGCATCCAGGCGATGCTCAAGTCGTGGTTCGGCGCGCCGTTCCACGATTTCGCGGGCAGCGTGGTGGTGCATGCGATGGGCGGCTGGGTCGCGCTGGCGGCGGTGATGCTGCTGGGGCCGCGCCTCAATCGCTACCGCAAGGACGGCGCGATCAGCGCTCATCCGCCGTCCAACATCCCGTTCCTGGCGCTGGGCGCCTGGGTGCTGGCGGTCGGCTGGTTCGGCTTCAACGTGATGAGCGCGCAGACGCTGGACAAGATCTCCGGCCTGGTCGCGGTGAACTCGCTGATGGCCATGGTCGGCGGCACGCTGGCCGCGGTCGTGCTGGGTCGCAACGATCCCGGCTTCGTCTACAACGGTCCGCTGGCCGGTTTGGTGGCGGTGTGCGCCGGCTCCGACGTGATGCATCCGATCAGCGCGCTGGTGGTGGGCGTGGTGGCCGGCGTGATCTTCGTGCAGATGTTCACGCTGACGCAGAACCGCTGGAAGATCGACGACGTGCTGGGCGTGTGGCCCTTGCACGGCCTGTGCGGCGCCTGGGGCGGCCTGGCCGCAGGCATCTTCGGTCAGACGGCGCTGGGCGGCCTGGGCGGCGTCTCGCTGGGCTCGCAGGCGGTCGGCACGCTGGGTGCGGTACTGTGGGGGCTGGCGAGCGGCTTCGTCGTCTACGGCGTGCTGCGCCGCGTCGTCGGCTTGCGCCTGTCGCAGGAAGAGGAGTTCGAGGGCGCCGACCTGTCCATCCACCGCATCGGCTCGACGCCGGAACGGGAAGTCAATTGGTGAAATGACGGCCCCACGGTCGCTGGCGCTCCCAGCCCCCGAGGGTCCGGCCGCGAGCGGCCCGGCGAAGCCGGTTCCGCCGCTCCCTTGAACTTCTCGCACGCGTTCGAGCGGCAGCGCCGGATGCAATGAAAGCGGCGCCGATGGCGCCGTTCCAGGTTCGGTTTGATGCAGCCTTCAGGTGATCGGCTCGACCCGCACCAGCACCAGCGACAGGTTGTCGCCGGATCCGCGCGCGCGCTGGCGCGCCTTGCTGATCAGCATCTCGGTGGCTTCGCGCGGCGACAGCGCGTTGATGATGGCGCCGATCTCGCGCGCGGTCAGGTAGTGCCACAGGCCGTCGCTGCAGGCCATCAGCGAGTCGCCGACTTCGAGGTAGTCGATGTGGTTCAGCTCCACCGGCGGATCCTGCTGGGTGCCCAGACAGCCCGTCAGCAGGTTGGACTGCGGGTGGGTGTTGGCCTTTTCCTCGGTGAGCCGGCCTTCGTCGATCAGGCGCTGGACGTAGGAATGATCCTTGGTGCGGCGCACCAGCTCGGCGCCGCGGAAATGGTAGATGCGCGAGTCGCCGGCATGCACCGTGTAGGCGTTGCGGTTGGGCATCACCAGGAAGGCGGCCAGCGTGCTGTGCGGCTCTTCCTCGGCGGTGATGGCGGTCAGCTTGATCATCAGGTGCGATTCGACCACCAGGCTGGTCAGCATCGCCGACGGGTCGTCGCGCGCGGGCGAGAAGCGCTCGAACACCTGGCGCGCGGTCATCACGACCTGGTCGGCAGCCGTGCGCCCGCCGCTCTTGCCGCCCATGCCGTCGGCGACCAGGCCCAGCGCGCATCCGGGTATACGCGGGTGCACCAGCAGTTCGATCTGATCCTGCTGGTAGGCGCGATCTCCCTTGTGCAGGCCGGTCGAGGCCGAAATGCGGAACCCTTGCGTGGTCGTGTTCATGGTCGCCAATATAAACTGTGATTGCGCTCGACAAGGCGCTTCCGCCATGAATGAATCCCTGCATTCCCCACAACGTCACCTGATCGAGCTGCGCATGGCCCACGCCGACCTCGACCAGCTGATCGACGCGGCGGACGGGCAGGGCGATCTCGACGAGCTGGCGCTCAAGCGGCTGAAGAAACGCCGTCTCCTCCTGCGTGACCAGATCTCGCAGCTCGAAGCCGAACTCTCCCCGCCCGAAAAAGCGTGAATCCTTCCGACCTGGACCAGGCACCCGCGCTGGTGCAGGCGGTGCTGCGCGCGCTCTCGGCCGAAGGCCCGCTCGCGCGCGAGGACGACGCCTACCTGGAGCGCAGCGGCCAACTGATGATGGCTGCCGCGGTCGCGCAGGCGATCGAGGACCGGACGACGCTGGTGGTGGAGGCCGGCACCGGCGTCGGCAAGACCTTCGCCTACCTCGTGCCGCTGTTGCTGGCGGGGCGGCGGGCGTTGGTCAGCACGGCCACCAAGAACCTGCAGGACCAGCTGTTCTATCGCGACCTGCCGCGCCTGATCGCGTCGCTGGGCGTGCCCTTGTCCATCGCGCTGCTCAAGGGCCGCTCCAGCTACCTGTGCCCGTATCGGATGGAGCGTGCGCGCAGCGAGGCGAGCTTTGCCGACCGGATGGCGATCCGCGCCTTGTCGCGCATCGAGACCTGGGCGCAGTCCACGGTCTCGGGCGACCTCGGCGAGCTGGAAGGACTCGATGAACGCTCGGAGGTGATCCCGCTGGTGACCTCCACGCGCGAGAACTGCCTGGGCAGCGAATGCCCCAAGTACGCGGTCTGTCCGGTGATGAAGGCGCGCCGCGAGGCGATGGCGGCCGACGTGGTCGTCGTCAACCACCACCTGTTCTTCGCCGACATGGCCTTGCGCGAGGGCGGCGTCGCCGAGCTGCTGCCGTCGGTGGACGTGGCCGTCTTCGACGAGGCGCACCAGATGGTCGACATCGGCGTGCAGTTCCTCGGCCAGACGCTGGCCACGGGGCAGGCGATCGACCTCGCGCGCGACCTTGTCGGCGCCGGACTGCAGCAGGCGCGCGGCCTGGCGCCGTGGACGGAGCTCGCCGCGCGCATGGAGCTGCTGGCGCGCGAGGTGCGTCTGGCTGCTGGCGGCCCGCGCGCGCATGCGCAAGGCGGCGGCACCGGAAGCACGCGCCGGCCGTGGGAGCAGGTCGAGGCCGAAGGCCTGCTGCCGGACGCGCTCGCCGCGCTGTCCGCGCACTGCGCGCAACTGGTCGAGACGCTGGAGCCGTTGCAGGAGATCGGGCCCGACTTCACCAAGCTGCGCGGCCGTGCCGACGCCCTGCGCAGCCAGTGCGTGCGCTTCCAGGGCGGCGCGCCCGAGGGCCAGGTGCGCTGGGTCGACCTCACCACGCATCAGGCGCGGCTGGTCGAGTCGCCGCTGGACATCGGCGGCCCGCTCAGCGTGCAGCGCGAGGCGGTGCCGCGCGCCTGGATCTTCACCTCGGCCACGCTGGGCGACGACGACGCGCTGTCGTGGTTCTCGGAGCCGGCCGGCCTGGACGACGCGCGCAAGCTGCGCGTGGACAGCCCGTTCGACTACGCGGCCAACTCCTGCGTCTACGTGCCGCCGCGCTTTGCTGCGCCGGCCGACGCGCACCACGCCGAAAGCGTCGGCCGCGCGGCTGCCCACTGCGCCGCCGCGCTGCGCGGACGCACCTTCGTGCTCACCACCACGCTGCGCGCGATGCGCGCCGCGGCCGAGGCGATGCAGGCCGAGCTCGGCAAGCTCGGCGTCTCGCTGGAAGTGCTGGTGCAGGGGACGGTCGCCAAGCGCACGATGCTCGAGCGCTTCGTGCGCGGCGGCTGCGTGTTGGTGGGCTCGCAAAGCTTCTGGGAGGGCATCGACGTGCCCGGCGACGCGCTGCAATGCGTGCTGATCGACAAGCTGCCGTTCCCGCCGCCCAACGACCCGCTGATCGAAGCGCGCGTCAAGCGCCTGCAGGCGCAGGGCCGCGATGCGTTCAACGATTGTTTCGTCGCCGAGGCGGCCGTCTCGCTGAAGCAGGGCGCTGGACGGCTCATCCGCACCGTCTCCGACCGCGGCCTGCTGGTGATCTGCGACTCGCGCCTGCGCACCGCCCGCTACGGCCAGCGCCTGTTGGCCGCGCTCCCGCCGATGCGCCAGCTCGACGACGGCGGCCAAGCGCTCGACTGGCTGCGCCAGCTCGCGCTGAGCCACGACTGATCGACGCTACGCAACTGTCCCAAGCGCCTGCCGCTCATGCGGCGCCCTGAAGGTCAAGGGAGCGGCGGATCCGGCTCCGCCGGGCCGCTCGCGGCCGGACCTTGGGCAGAGCGAGCACCAGCGACCGTGGGGCGGTCATTTCTTCACCAGAACTTCCACCACGCCTTGTTCTTGTTTGCATCGGCAAACGAGCTGTTGGGGAAGTTCTTGTCCAGCACGCGCTGCGCGTCGTCGCGCAGCTGGGTCAGGCCCAGCTTGTCGTAGGCCGTGACCATGATGGACAGCGCCTCGGGCGCGGAGGTGGTCTGCGGGAACTCGGTCACCGATTCCTTGGCGCGGTTGGCCGCGGCCACATAGGCCCCGTGGCGGATGTAGTAGCCGGCGACGTGCACCTCGTAGGCGGCCAGCATGTTGACGGTGAAGTCCATGCGCAAGCGCGCGTCGGCGGTGTACTTGGAGTCGGGAAACTGCTCGGACAACTGCTTGAACGCCTGGTACGAGTCGCGCGCGGCGGCCTGGTCGCGTTCGGCCAGGTCCTGGCCCGCGAGGACGGAGAGCCAGCCGATGTCGTCGTTGAAGTTGATCGCGCCCTTCAGGTACAGCGCGTAGTCCAGCGCCGGGCTGGACGGGTGCAGCTTGATGAAGCGGTCGATCGTCGAGTTTGCCTGGGTCTTGTCGTTGGTCTTCCAGTACAGCCATGCGAGCTCGAGCTGGGCCTGCTGGGCGAGAATGGAGCCCGCCGCCTTGCCTTCGATGCGGTCCAGCGACTTGATCGCACGTTCGTAGCTGCCGCCCTCGACGTCGTCCATCGCATCGGCGTAGAGCGCGTCCACCGGAGTCGCGGCGTCCTTCTCGGCCTGGCTGAGTCCGCAAGCGGCCAGGGTGGCTGCCAGGCAGATCGGCGCCAGGAACGTGAGGAAACGGCGGGAAGCAATCGAGAAGGTCATTGGCTGGGCGCGGTGGAGCGCTTGGTCGCAAGTATGGAAAGAATCCCTGGAATTATATGAGCAGCGCCCCGACAGACAGCGAACCCGATCAACGCCCCGACGAGGGCGAACCAGAGGACGACGCCCCCGAACTGCGCACGCACGCCGTCACGCTGGAGCAGCACGGCCAGAGGCTGGACAAGCTGCTGACCGCCATCGCGCCCGAGTTTTCGCGGGCCCATCTGCAGGGCTTGATCGCCGATGGCCGCGTCCAGGTCGAAGGTAAAGTTTCGTCCGGCGTATCGGCGCGCGTGAAGGCAGGCGCGCGCGTGCAGGTCGAGTTGGTGCGTCCGGCGCAGGACCAGGCGTTCCAGCCCGAGGACATCCCGCTGGATGTGGTCTACGAGGACGAGCACGTGCTGGTCGTCAACAAGCCGGCCGGGCTGGTGGTGCATCCGGCGGCGGGCAACTGGTCGGGCACGCTGCTCAACGGCATCCTGCACCGCGATCCGCATGCGGCCGCGCTGCCGCGGGCGGGCATCGTGCACCGGCTCGACAAGGACACCTCCGGCCTGATGGTGGTGGGCCGCACGCTCGAGGGCGTCACGGGCCTGATGCGCGACATCGCGTCGCGCGTGGTCAGCCGCAAGTACCTGGCGCTGGTGCACGGCCGGCTCAAGTTCGACGACGATTCCATCGAGGCGCCGATCGGCCGCGACCCCAAGGTGCGCGTGCGCATGGCCGTCGTCAACAGCGGCAAGTGGGCCAGGACGGACGTGTCGCTCGTGGCCTATGCCGAGGGCATTGCGGCGGTGCGCTGCACGCTGCACACCGGCCGCACGCACCAGATCCGCGTCCACATGATGTTTCGCGGACATCCGCTGGTGTCCGACGAGGTCTACGGCGGCAGGCCGGCGCTGGGCATGACCCGCCAGGCGCTGCACGCGGCGCACCTGGCGTTCAAGCATCCGGTCACCGGCCAGAAGCTGTCGTTCGACGCCGCGCCGCCGGACGACTTCCGCCAGGCCTGGGCGCACATCGTGGGCGACGACCTGCCGGAGGACTTCAGCGACGACGCGCCTTGAGGCCGCGAAACCTGCGAGCCGGCGCGCGCGAGATATTCACGACGGTTCGCACCAAAGCAGTTACAATGAATCATTCCTCCTCCAGTCCGTGAGTTCGTGGCCCGCCGTGAAGGCGCTTGGTGACGTGCCGACCGGGGCAAGGAATGGGGCGATTCCAACCGCGCGCAGTGCTTCCTTCAAGCCCGCCGGCCCCGTTTGAAACTGGAATCTCTCCCTGAAACGCGGCCGTGCATGGTGGTTTCCGCCTCGAATGATGGCGTCGCCGTGCTGCCGCTGACACCGGCCCATCCATTGGCCTGCTGACGCAGGTGGACACCCGCTAATTCGTCGATGAATACTCAGGATGCCAAGCGCGTTCTTGAAACCGCGCTGATCTGTGCCAGTCAGCCGCTGCCGCTGCGTGCCATGCGCAACCTGTTCGATGACCAGATCGGCTCGGACACCTTGCGGTCGATGCTGGACGAACTGGTGCGCGACTGGAGCGGCCGCGGCGTCGAGCTGGTCTCGATCGCTTCCGGCTGGCGCTTCCAGAGCCGTCCCGAACTGCGCGAGTTCCTCGATCGCCTGCACCCCGAAAAGCCGCCCAAGTACTCGCGCGCCGTGCTCGAGACGCTGGCCATCATCGCCTACCGCCAGCCAGTGACGCGCGGCGACATCGAGGACATCCGCGGCGTGATGGTCGGCAGCCAGATCGTCAAGCAGCTCGAGGACCGCGGCTGGATCGAGGCGATCGGCCACCGCGACGCGCCGGGCCGGCCGTCGCTGTTCGCCACCACGCGCCAGTTCCTCGACGACCTGGGGTTGGCCAGCCTCGACCAGTTGCCCACGCTGGAGGGCGGGCAGGCGCCCACCGACGCGCTGGCCGACCTGCAGCCCAGCCTGCTGGGCGAAATGCAGGGTTCGCTTGAATTGGCGCCGACGCTGGACGATGGGTCTTCTGATGACGAGACGGCGAACGACGGCCAGGCGTCCGAGGCGCCGGCCAGCGAGACCGCTGTGGGAGCCATCGAACCCGCCATCGAACCCGAAGAGTCGGCCCAGGCCATCGACGAACCGGCGGATGCCGACGCGGGAGACCTCGGCTACGAAGCCGCAATGCCCGCCGAGGTGCCCGCGGCGCACGCCGTGCAGGCGCCGGCCCATCCAGGCGAGCCCACGCTGGCGCACGCCGAGGCCGCGCAGGCGGCACGCCAGGCCGACGCGATCGCCGCGGCCATTGCCGCCGACCAGGCGCATGCCGCCCAGCTCGCCGGCATCAACGACGCCCCCTCCGTTTCCATTTCCGTTTCTGCGCCGTCATCGGCGTCCACGCCGACGACCGACGAACATGCGCCCGCATCTTCCGGTTCGCCCGAAATTCCCGAAGATCACCTGAAGCAAGGTCCGCTGCAATGAGTTCCGATACCCCGGATATGACGCCCCAAGACGCGTCGGCAGACACGAACACCCCCGACGCCACGGCGCCGGCCGTCAAGAAGCCGCGCGCGCCGCGCAAGACCGCGGCGAAGGCCGATCCCGCCGCCGAGGCCGCTTCGCCCGAGGCGCCAGCTGCCGGGGCGCAGGCCCCCGTGCCGCGCAAGCGGGCGCGCAAGGCGGTCGAACCGTTCGAGGCCGTTGCCGTCGACGCGGCGCCGGCCACGACGCCCGACGCCGCCGTGCCGGCGGTGCTCCAAGCGCGCGAGCCGCGTGCCCCGCGTGTGCGGGCCGAGACGCCTGCGACTTCGGCGGCTGAAGGAGGCGCGGCGCAGGCCGCCGAGGCGCCCGACGGCGCAGGCGACGCGGGTTCGAACGACGACGGGACGCCTCAGGGCGAGTCGGGTGAAGGCGGCGACGGCACCGGCGAGGGCCGCCGTTCGCGCAGCCGCCGCCGCCGTCGCGGCCGTCGCGGCGGTTCCGACGAGGCCTCGGCCGACGGCGCGCCGCGCGCGCAAGGTTCCGAGGACGCCGAAGGTGATGTCGACGCCGACGGCGAGCCGGGCGAGGACGGCGCCGAGCCGCGCCCGCCGCGTGGCGAGCGTCCCCCGCGTCCCGAGCGCGGCCCGCGCGTGGTCGTCGAGTTCGCCAGCGCCGACGTGTCCGACACCTTCGCGGGCGTGCTGTCCGGCGATTTCGATATCGATGCCGAGATCGTCGAAGGCGTCAACGCGATTCCCGCCAAGCGCGTGCTGGCCGCCGAGCCGGACGCGCCCAAGCTGCACAAGGTGCTGGCGCAGTCGGGCATCGGCTCGCGCCGCGACATGGAGCAGCTGATCACCGACGGCAAGGTCACCGTCAACGGCGAGGTGGCGCATACGGGGCAGCGCATCTCGTTCGGCGACGAGGTGCGCGTGGCTGGCCGCGTGGTCAAGCTGCGCATCGCGCCGCCGCCGGCCCGCGTGATCGCCTATCACAAGCCCGCGGGCGAGGTGGTCACGATGGACGATCCGCAGCAGCGCCCCACCGTGTTCCGCCGCCTGCCGCGCCTGCCGCACGGCAAGTGGCAGTCGGTCGGCCGGCTGGACATCAACACCGAAGGCCTGCTGCTGTTCACCAACTCCGGCGACCTGGCCAACAAGCTGATGCACCCGCGCTTCGGCGTCGAGCGCGAGTACGCGGTGCGCGTGCTCGGCACGCTGGAGACCGAAGCGCGCGAGAAGCTGCTGGCGGGCGTGTCCATCGACGGCCAGGAAGCGCATTTCAAGTCCATCGAGGACGGCGGCGGGGAGGGCGCGAACCGCTGGTATCGCGTCGTCATCACCGAAGGCCGCAACCGTGAGGTGCGCAAGCTGTTCGACGCGGTGGGCATGGCCGTGAGCCGCCTGATCCGCATCCGCTACGGTTCGGTGGTGCTGCCCAAGGGCCTGCGCCGCTCGGTGTGGGTGGATCTGGACGACAACGACGTGCGCCGACTGCGCCAGCTCGCCGGCTCGGACAATCCGCAGCGCAACAACCCGCAGCAGGCGCGTGAAGACGGGCCGCGCGAAGGCACGCCGCAAGGCGAGCGGCGCGACGGTGAAAAGCGCAGCAACGCGCCGCGCAGCGAGCGCGGTCCGCGTGCCGACAATGGCCCGCGCGCCAACAACAACGGCGGCGGCCAGCAGGCCAAGCAGCGCGACCGCGCCGATCGCAACGGCCGCGGCCGCGAGCGCGGCCCGCGGCAGGACCAGTCGAGCAGCCCGGCGCCGTTCCGCGAGGCGGGCGACCCGGCCTACATTCCGAACCCGCTGCAGCAGACCTTCGACCGCCGCGCCGTGCAGCAGCGCGAGCGCCCGGTCATCGTCGACTACGACGACGACAGCGACGGCCCGATCGGCCCGATCCCCAATCCGCTGCAGCAGACCTACGACAAGCGCGGCATGTCCGGCAACGCCAACGCCTTTTCCAAGGGCGGCAAGCGCGGCGGCGGTGGAAGCGGTGGTGGTGGCGGCGAGAAGCAGCCCGATCCGCTGAAGACGGCGGTCGGCTACATCGGCGCCGACACCTTCATCAAGAAGCTCAACAACCGCGGCGGCGGTGGCGGGCGAGGCGGCCGCGGCCGCCGTTGAACCCTGCGGGGCGCGGCGAGTCTCATGAACGCGCCCCTGGCTTATCAAATGTCACCGGCTCGGTCTAAAATACCGGGCTTTGCTCAAGTTTTTGTCTCTGGAGAATCAAAATGACTGAACGTACCCTCTCGATCATCAAGCCCGACGCCGTCGCCAAGAACGTGATCGGCCAGATCGTCGCCCGTTTCGAAGGCGCCGGCCTGAAGGTCGTCGCTGCTCGCCTGACGCAGCTGTCGCAGGCCGAGGCCGAGGCGTTCTACGCCGTGCACAAGGCGCGCCCGTTCTTCAAGGACCTGGTCAGCTTCATGATCTCCGGCCCCGTGTTCGTGCAAGTCCTGGAAGGCGAAGGCGCCATCCTCAAGAACCGCGACCTGATGGGCGCCACCGACCCGAAGAAGGCCGAGAAGGGCACGATCCGCGCCGATTTCGCCGATTCGATCGACGCCAACGCCGTCCACGGTTCGGATGCCGCCGAGACCGCCGCCAACGAGATCGCCTTCTTCTTCCCCGGCATGCAGGTCTACTCGCGCTGATTCGCGCGTTCGACCCGAGCCCGGCTCGGGTCGACTGGACATCGACCGCGATGATTCGCCTGCCGGGCCGCCCCAAGGGCGAATGCTCCCGCCCGGCGGGAAGGCGCAAAGCGCCAAGGGTGCACACATGACTTCCCTGGACAACCTGCTCGACTTCGACCAATCCGCCCTCAAGGCGTATTGCGAAGGCGTGGGTGAGAAGTCGTTCCGTGCGACCCAGCTGTTTCGCTGGATCCACCACCGCGGCGTGGGCAGCTTCGACGACATGACCGACCTCGCGCGCTCGCTGCGCACGAAGCTGGCCGGCGTCGCGGAGATCCGTCCGTTGTCCGTGATCGCGGACAAGGCCTCGGCCGACGGCACCCGCAAGTGGCTGTTCGACGTCGGGCAGGGCAACGCGGTCGAGACGGTCTACATCCCCGAGGACGACCGCGCCACGCTGTGCATCTCGTCCCAGGCCGGATGCGCCGTCGGCTGCCGTTTCTGCTCCACCGGCCACCAGGGCTTCAGCCGCAACCTGACCACCGGCGAGATCATCGGCCAGCTTTGGCACGCCGAGCACCGCATGAAGGCCGAGCTGGGCCTGGGCGCGAGCGAGCGCGCGATCAGCAATGTCGTGATGATGGGCATGGGCGAGCCGCTGCAGAACTATTCGCAGCTGGTGCCGGCGCTGCGCATGATGCTGGACGACCACGGCTACGGGCTGTCGCGCCGCCGCGTGACGGTGTCGACCTCCGGCGTGGTGCCCATGATCGACCGCCTGCGCGAGGATTGCCCGGTGGCGCTGGCCGTGTCACTGCACGCGCCCGACGACGCGCTGCGCGACGTGCTGGTGCCGATCAACAAGAAGTATCCGATCGATGAACTGCTGGGAGCCTGCGAGCGCTACCTCGATGCCGCGCCGCGCGACTTCATCACCTTCGAGTACTGCATGCTCGACGGCGTGAACGACACGCCGGCACAGGCACGGGCGCTGGTCGACCTGGTCAAGAACCGCTTGCCGGTCAAGTTCAACCTGATCCCGTTCAATCCGTTTCCCGAGTCGGGCCTGAAGCGCTCGCCGGACGCGCGCGTGCGCGCCTTCGGCGAGGTGCTGCTCGAGGCCGGGCTCGTGACGACCATCCGCAAGACGCGCGGCGACGACATCGACGCCGCCTGTGGTCAACTTGCGGGCGAGGTGCAGGATCGCACCGACGCCCAACGTCGCATGACGCGCTCGATTCCCATCGTCGCCGCCGCGCCGTCCAAGACCAAGCCAGCCGCCGTCCCTCCATCCCACAAGCAGTGAGTCACCATCGCATGCATCTCGTCTCCGGGTTCGCCAGATCGACGCGTTGGATGAGGGCCGCGCTCGCGGCGACGGGCATCGCCGCCAGCCTTGCCGGATGCGTGACCACCGGCGCGCCGCCGAAGTCGCCGTACAACAAGAGCAACACCGAGGACGACACCAAGACGGCGTCCGACCAGACCAACGCCGATCGGCTGTCCAATACCCGCATGGAACTGGCCGCCGCCTATCTGGGCCGCAACCAGCCGACCGACGCGCTGGACCAGGTCAAGCAGGCGCTGCAGGCCAAGCCGGAGAACCCCGCCGCCTACGGCCTGCGCGGGTTGATCTACGCGGCGCTGGGCGACAACGAGAAGGCCGACGAGAGCTTCCACCACGCGCTGCAACTGGCGCCGCACGACGGCGACCTGATGCACAACTACGGCTGGTACCTGTGCCAGCAGCGCCGGTTCGGCGACGCCGAGGCCCAGTTCAAACTCGCGCTGGCCGAGCCCACGTATCGTTCGCAGTCGCGGACCTTGCTGGTCCAGGGCATCTGCCAGCTGCGTGCCGGCAAGCCGCAGGACGCCGAGCACACGCTGTCGCATGCCTATGAACTCGACCCGGCCAACCCGACGATCGCGTTCAACCTGAGCGACGTGCTGTACCGCAACGCGCAGTACGACCGCGCCCGGTTCTACATCCGCCGCATCAACAATCGACAAGAACTGGCGAGCGCGCAGACGCTCTGGCTGGCTGCACGGATCGAGCACAAGCTCGGCCAGGAAGAGCAGGTCAAGGCCATGGGAGCCCAACTTCGCAACCGTTTCCCGGACGCTCCGGAGACGTTGCTGTTCGAAAAGGGCAGGTTCGATGAATGACGAGCTGACGCCGGAGCCGACGCAGCCTTCCGAGCATCCTTCGGATCCGGCCGACGCGACGCCCGATGCCGTCGAAGGCGTCGCGGCCTCGCCCGCGCCGCTGCAGCAGGTCGCCAGCCGTTCCGACCCGGACACCGGGCTGCCGACCGCCGGGGGCATGCTGCGCGACGCGCGCCAGGCGCAGGGCCTGGACCTGGCGTCGCTCGCGGCGATGCTCAAGATCCCGCTGCGCCGGCTCGAGGCGCTGGAGGGCGGCCGCCACGACGAACTGCAAGGCCCGACCTTCGAACGCGCGCTTGCGCAGGCCGCGTGCCGGGTGCTCAAGATCGATCCGAAGCCGGTGCTGGCGCTGCTGCCGCAGCACGAACGCAACACGCTGGAGCGCGTGAGCGAAGGCATCAACACGCCGTTCCGCGACGGCCAGCCCAGCCGTGTCTTCGAACTGCCGTCGCTGATGCGGCCGGCGGTCATCTTCATCGTGCTGCTGATCGTGGCGGCGATCGCGTTGTTCGTCGTGCCCGAAGGCTGGCTCGCACGCGTGACACGTCCGCTGATGAACGGCCTGGCCGCCAGCGCGCCGGCCGAGACGCCGGCCTCGGCCGCGACGCCTTCGACGCAGGGGACGGCACCGGCGCCCGTCGTGCCGCCGCCCGCCAGCGCGGCGGCTGCGGCGTCGGCCGCCGTGCCCGCGGCCGCAGCTGCGCCGGCATCGGTGCCGCTCTCGCCGGCGGCAGTGTCCGCCACGGCCGCGCAAGACGTCGACGAGGTGCTGGCGCATGTCGCTGCGGCGCCCAACATCCCGCTGCAGGTCATCGCGACCGGGGATTCGTGGGTCGAGGTGGTCGACGCGCAGGGACATTCGCTGCTCTCGCGCACGGTCGTCGCGGGCGAGTCGGTCGGCCTGGACGGCGCCTTGCCGATGCACGTAAAGATCGGCAACGCGCGTGGCACGCACCTGAAGCTGCGCGGCGACAATGTGGACCTGACGCCCTGGACGCGCGACAACGTCGCGCGGCTGGAGGTGAAGTGATCCTTCCGACGAGCCTCAAGCCATGACCGACAACTCCTCGCTCATCTGCGACCCCGGCGCATTGCTGGACGGCGAGCCCATCGCCGAGGTCGCGCCCGCCGCGCGCCGCACGCGCCAGGCGCGCGTGG
>Ga0302279_10001911_pt1 | contig 28678 bp, 22 predicted proteins | sample III_Bog_N3_3_FD_194541 | JGI IMG/M metagenome (GOLD analysis project Ga0302279, IMG submission 194541) | Peat permafrost microbial communities from Stordalen Mire near Abisko, Sweden - III_Bog_N3_3 | ecosystem: Environmental > Terrestrial > Soil > Wetlands > Peat | place: Sweden: Abisko... | reverse complement strand
TGCGCGAGATGCGAGCGCAGCTTCGAGGATGATCTTGTCGGCGGCGAGGCCGGCGAGACAGAAGGGATCGCCCAGCGTCAGTTTGTTTTCCGTCAGCGTCCCGGTCTTATCCGAGCACAGGATATCGACGCCGGCGAGTTCTTCGATTGAAGCCAGCCGCGTCACGATGGCTTGTTTCTTCGCTATCAGGCGCGCACCGACGGCCATCGTTACCGAAAGCACCGTCGGCATCGCGACGGGGATCGCTGCGACCAGGAGCACGAGCGCGAACTCGAAGGTATCGATCAGCGGATCGTGACGGTAGATTCCGAAACCGACGATCACCGCGACGAGGACCACCGCCAGGATGATGAGATAGTCGCCGATCTTGAGTACGGCCTGTTGGAAATGGCTGGCGGTTTGCGCCTGCTCCACCAAGGCCGCCGTCTGGCCGAAGAACGTATTCGATCCGGTGCCGTAGACGATCGCGTCGGTCTCGCCCTGGCGAATGATGGATCCGGAGAAAATCGCTCCGCCGGGTTTGCGGGTGACGGGCAGCGATTCGCCGGTCAAGGCAGATTGGTCGACTTCAATCGGGTCGCCGGCGAGGAGTCGCGCATCGCCCGGGACGATGTCGCCGAGGCGCAAGCGAACCACGTCGCCCGGGACGAGGTCCGCGACCTTCGGATTCACCCATTTTCCGTCGCGGAGGACGCGGGCGTTGACGGCGAGTTGTTTCTTGAGCGCGGCGATCGCGTTGCCCGCTTGGTGCTCTTCCCAGAACCCGACTACGGCATTCGTGCACAGCAGTAACAGGATGATGCCGAAATCCAGCCAGTGCCGCACGATCGCGGAAAGGATCACCGCGGCTTCGATCATCCACGGGATCGGTCCCCAAAAATACATGAGAAACTTCAGCAGCGGATTCTCGGTTTTCTCGGGAATCGCATTGGGGCCATATTTCGCGAGCCGTTTCGCCGCCTCGGCGGCCGTCAGACCGTCTTTCGTCGAATTCAGCTTGGAGAAGACGTCCGCCATGGGAATCGACTTGAGGTCGTCCTTGCCCGCCGGAGCTGACTTGCCATCTGGTCCGGATTTCCCCGTATCGGCGGGTTTCGCATCGGCCGGCTTCGCATCGTCGGGCTTCGCGTCGGCCGGTTTCGCGTCGGCCGGCTTTGCATCTGTGGGTTTCGCATCGGCCGGCTTCGCATCCGTGGGCTGCGCGGGTGTGGGCTGTTTACTTGCTGCTGAGTCGACGGGGCTCTTCTGCTCCGGGAGCGCCGTGATCTTCGTCGGCGGTTGCGAGCCGGCGGCTTCCGTTGGCGAGTACTCGGTTCTGGATTCGATTTTCGACGCGATGGTCGATTCGATCCGGGACTGGGTCGTAGACTCAGGCCGGTATTCGGTCTTGTATTCCGTCTTAGACTCGGTTCGAGACTCGACCGTCGTTTCGGTCTTTAGCTCGGGCGCGTGCTCGTTTCCGGAGCTCGGCTCATCCCCGTTCGATTTCAAAAAGCTACAATCTCCGAGTTCGGGGGTCGCCCGCCGTGGGGAAAATGAAACGTCACCGACGGAGCCGCAGTCGGGGTCGCCCCACTGTAGCGCAGGGCAGCTCGCGGCACAATCGTGGAATTCATGGATGACGCGATCGCCGAGCGAGCGAGCGAGGGCCGGCGGCAACCATCCCACGTATTCCACGATATCGGATTCGCGCGAGTTACATTACCGTGTTATTGCGCACGCCTCGGCCGCACTCGTCGAACACGATGAGCATGGAAGCCGCTCGCCTCCGCTCTCCAGATGCCACGAAGCATCTGTTCCGAGCCACCCGGAAAGTCACAACGACAAAATGCAACTGACGACGCGTCTCTCGCCGCACCAGCTCGACGAGCTGTGCGTGAACACGCTCCGCTTCTTGTCCGTGGATATGGTGCAGAAGGCGGGTTCCGGCCATCCCGGATTGCCGCTCGGCTCGGCCTCGATGGCGTATGCGCTCTGGGACCGGTCGCTCGCGTACAACCCGCACGATCCGCACTGGCCGAATCGCGATCGCTTCGTCTTATCGGCCGGACACGGATGCGCTCTCCTGTACTCGCTGCTCCACGTGACCGGATTCGACTTACCCCTCGACGAGCTGAAGCGATTCCGGCAGTGGGGAAGCCGCACGCCGGGGCATCCGGAGTACGGAAGGACGCCCGGCGTCGAAGCGACGACGGGACCACTCGGCCAAGGTTTGGCAAACGCCGTCGGCATGGCAATCGCGGAAACGGCCCTGGCGGCGCGCTTCAACCGGCCGGGACACACGATCGTCGATCATCACACCTACGTGCTCGCGAGCGACGGCGACCTCGAGGAAGGTATCTCGTCCGAGGCGGGCTCGCTCGCCGGCCACCTGCATCTGGGAAAACTCATCGTCCTGTATGCCGACAACCATATCACGATCGAAGGCAGCACGGTGCTTGCGTTTACCGAGGATCGGCTCGAGCGATTCGCGGCGTTCGGCTGGCACGTCGCGCGCGTGGATGCGAGCAACGATCTCGATGCGGTGACCGACGCGCTGGACGCGGCTCGTGCGGAACACCGCAAGCCGTCGCTCATCGCGGTGCATACGCACATCGGGTACGGCAGTCCGCACAAGCAAGACACGGCCGCCGCGCACGGTTCCCCGCTCGGCGTCGAGGAAGTCCGGCTCACCAAGGAACACCTCGGCTGGCCGACGGAGCCCGATTTTCTCGTTCCCGCCGAGGCGCTCGAACATTTCTCTCGAGCGATCGAGCGCGGGAGCGCCGCACAAGCGGAATGGCAAAATCGGCTCGACCGCTACGCGGAGCAATACCCCGGGCCCGCCGCGGAATTCGCCCGTGCCCTACGGCGCGAACTGCCAACCGACTGGGATGCGAACCTTCCGACGTTCTGCGCGGCGGACGGCCCGATGGCGACGCGTGTCGCCTCCGGAAAAACGTTAACGGTCCTCGCAGACCGTTTGCCCGAAATGATGGGCGGATCCGCGGACCTCGCGCCGAGCACCAAAACCAACGTCGCCGGAGCGGGTGACTTCGAACCGGACAGCTGGACCGGACGCAACATGCACTTCGGCATCCGCGAGCACGCCATGGGTGCAGTCCTCAACGGGTTGGCGCTGTACGGCGGACTTATTCCGTTTGGCGCCACGTTCTTGGTGTTCAGCGATTACATGCGGCCGCCGATGCGTCTGGCAGCGATGAACGGACTGCCCGTCATCGTGCTCTTCACCCACGACAGCCTCGCGATGGGCGAAGACGGCCCGACGCATCAGCCGGTCGAACAACTCGTGGGGTTACGTTCGATTCCCGGCATGGTCGTCATTCGCCCGGCCGATGCAAACGAAACGGTCGCTGCGTGGCGTATCGCCCTCGAACGCCGGGATGGACCCGTGTGCTTGGTGCTGACGCGCCAAGGGCTCCCGGTGCTCGACCTCGCGCGCTTCGCGCATCTTCCGGCCGGGGTGCGCTTCGGCGGATACGTTCTTGCGGATTTCCCCGAACGGTTGCCACACGACATAATTCTGATCGCGACCGGGTCCGAGGTGCATTTGGCGATCGAAGCACGAGACCGATTAACGGCCGATGGCGTCGGAGCGAGAGTCGTGAGCATGCCGAGCACCGAAACGTTCGCGCTGCAGTCCGCGGACTATCGCGATACGGTCTTGCCACCGGGCCTTCCGCTCTTGGCGATCGAAGCCGGCGTTTCGCTGGGTTGGCGATCCTATGTCGGGCCGCAGATTGCCGTCATCGCCGTCGATACGTTCGGTGCATCCGCGCCGGGGCCGGTGGTGATGGAGCACTACGGCTTCACGGTCGACAACGTCTGTACGCGAGCGCGCGCCGTCGTCACGGCTGCGGCCCGAGTCTGATGGTCGTCGGAATGGCTGCGGACCATGGCGGGTTCGAGATGAAGACGCAGCTGGCGCTGGCGCTGCGCGACGCCGGCTTCGAGGTCGTCGATTTCGGTGCCAGCGAGTTGAACGCGGACGACGACTACCCCGACTTCGTCATCCCGCTCGCTCGGGCCGTCGCGGCGGGGACGATCGAACGCGGAGTCGCGCTGTGCGGTAGCGGCGTGGGAGCGTCCATCGCGGCGAATAAGGTGCCCGGCGTGCGCGCGGGCCTCATCCACGACGTGTTCTCGGCGCATCAAGGCGTCGAAGACGACGACATGAACGTCTTCTGCCTCGGTGGAAAAGTGATCGGTTCCGCGCTCGCGCTCGAACTGATCGAACGCTTTATGGCGGCTCGCTTCAGCGGCGCGCCCCGCCACGAGCGTCGTATCGCGAAGGTTCGGGCATTGGAAGATCGCGCCCGGCATGAAAGCCGCGCGTAACGGCGTAGACCGCGGCATGAGCCGTTTCACGAACAAGGTCGCGATCATCACCGGCGCCGCGAGCGGCATCGGCCGCGCCGCCGCGTTGCGCTTCGCTGCCGAAGGCGCGACCGTCGTGGCGGTCGATCTCGCGGACGCGGTACGCGACACCGTCGCCGAGGCGGTGCGTTCGGGCGCTACGGCAGAAGCGGTGGTCGGTGACGCCGCGACCGCAGCGGTCGTCGACGAAGCGGTCGCGCGTGCGGAGCGGCTCGGCGGCCTCGACATCGCGTTCGCCAATGCCGGCATCTCCGGCGGACTCGTGAAGCTGGCGGATTTAACGGCCGCGGACTGGGAGCAGGTGCTGCGCGTCAACGTGATCGGGCCGTTTCTGCTCGTGCAGCGCGCCGTCGCCGTCATGGTGCCACGCGGGCGCGGCGCGATCGTGTGCACGGCGTCGGTCGCGGGCCTGCGTTCGGGTGCGGGCGGGATGCCCTACAGCGCGAGCAAAGCCGGCGTGATCAGCCTCGTGCAGACGGCCGCTAATCAGATCGCGGGCACCGGCGTGCGCATCAACGCGATCTGCCCCGGCCTCACGGAAACGGGCATGACGCAACCGATGTTCGATCGCGCGCGCGAGCGCGGCTCCGAACGCAAACTCGGCCAGCTCAACGCGCTACGCCGCGCCGCCGTGCCCGAAGAACAGGCCGCGCTCGCCCTCTTCCTCGCAAGCGACGACGCCTCGTACGTCAACGGTCAAGCGATCGCCGTGGACGGCGGCCTCTCGAGCTCCCACCCCGTCGTCCTCGGCCACATGGCCTGAGAACGTCGTCCGATCTAGACGTGGAGTTGCGCCACAGCATACGGGCGGAGCGCCTCATCGGCAGTCACGAGAGTCAAACCCTCGCAGCGCGCCTGCGCTATGAGAACGCGATCGAACGGATCTCCATGGTGCAACGGAAGTTCGGCCGTCTCAAGCGCATGTTCGATCGTTACGTCGAGCGCACGGATCGACTGCAAAGCAAGTTGCCGTTTGACATAAGACTTCGGAGAGTCCGGTAGCGCCAAGCGACCAATCCGGTATTTGATCGCGACTTCCCAAGCGCTTGCCGCCGAGAAAATGACTTCGTTCGAACGATCGTCGACGATGCGGCGGGTCTCGGGGTCGAGTCGCGGTGACCCCGCCGTCCACCAAAGCCAGATATGCGTGTCTAGCAAGAATCTCACTTTGAGAACGAAGCCAGTACCTCGGCGGGCAGCGGATCATCGAAATCTTCGGGGACGACCAGGGTCGGATCGCTTCCGAAACCGCGCCCATGCCAAGGTTGCACGGGATCGCCGAATGGGACGAGTCGCGCCAGCGGCTTCCCGTTCCGAGCGAGCACGATTTCTTCACCGGCGGCCGCTGCATCGACGAGCTTGGAAAGGTTCGCCTTCGCTTGATAAATGTTGAAGCTGCGCAAGGCCATGCGCAAATCTTACACGCCCGACCGCGAGTTGGTCAAGTTGGTCATATATTTCGGCCGGGTTAACGCCTGAGACCATAGGGACCAAGCGCTTCCAATACCGCTTAGGCCTTGACGTAGACCTCGGCGCCGCGTTCTACGAACTCGGCGGATTTTTCTGCCATGCCGCGTTCGGCGTACTCGCGCACTTCTTGGGTGATCTTCATCGAGCAGAAGTGCGGGCCGCACATCGAACAGAAGTGCGCGACCTTCGCGCCGTCGGCCGGCAACGTTTCGTCGTGGAACGCGCGCGCCGTCTCCGGGTCGAGCGAGAGATTGAACTGATCTTCCCAACGGAATTCGAAGCGCGCGCGTGAGAGCACGTCGTCCCAGTGGCGCGCGTGCGGGTGGCCTTTCGCGACGTCGGCCGCGTGCGCCGCGATCTTGTACGCGATCACGCCGTCCTTCACGTCCTGTTTGTCGGGCAGGCCGAGATGTTCTTTGGGCGTCACGTAACAGAGCATCGCCGTGCCGTACCAGCCGATCATCGCGGCGCCGATCGCGCTCGTGATGTGGTCGTAGCCGGGCGCGATGTCCGTCGTGAGCGGGCCGAGCGTGTAGAACGGCGCCTCGTGGCAGGTCGCGAGTTGGCGGTCCATGTTTTCCTTGATCAGATGCATCGGCACGTGGCCGGGGCCTTCGATCATCGTCTGCACGTCGTGCTTCCACGCGATCGTGGTCAGCTCGCCGAGCGTGTCGAGCTCGCCGAACTGCGCTTCGTCGTTCGCATCCGCGAGGCAACCCGGACGCAAGCCGTCACCGAGCGAGAACGTAACGTCGTAGGCCTTCATGATCTCGCAGATGTCTTCGAAGTGCGTATACAGGAAGTTCTCCTCGTGGTGCGCGAGGCACCATTTCGCGAGGATCGATCCGCCGCGCGAGACGATGCCCGTCACGCGCTTGGCGGTCAGCGGAATATAACGCAAGAGGACGCCCGCGTGGATCGTGAAGTAGTCGACGCCCTGCTCGGCTTGTTCGATCAACGTGTCGCGATAGAGCTCCCAGGTGAGCTCCTCGGCCTTGCCGTTCACTTTTTCTAGCGCCTGATAGATCGGTACCGTACCGATCGGCACGGCGGCATTGCGCATGATCCACTCGCGCGTCTCGTGGATATTCTTGCCGGTCGAGAGGTCCATCACGGTGTCGGCGCCCCAGCGCGTCGCCCAGGTCATCTTCTCGACCTCTTCCTCGATCGACGAGGCGACCGCCGAGTTGCCGATGTTCGCATTGATCTTGACGAGGAAGTTGCGGCCGATGATCTGCGGCTCGAGTTCGGGATGGTTCACGTTTGCCGTGAGCACGGCGCGGCCGCGCGCGATCTCGTCGCGCACGAATTCGGGCTCCACGCCCTCACGGATTGCGACGAACTCCATCTCCGGCGTGATCTCGCCGCGACGCGCGTAGTGCATCTGCGTCACGTTCGCACCGGGCTTCGCGCGGCGCGGTTTGCGGCCGGCGACGAAGCGGATCGCATCGAGTTCGGGCATCGCTTCGCGGCCCAAACGATAGACGGACGACGCTTTCTCGAGTTCCACCGTGTCGCCGCGCCGTTCGATCCACGCCGAACGGACGGGTGCGAGCCCGCGCCGCACGTCGGTCACCACGTCCGGATCGGTGTACGGCCCACTCGTATCGTAGACGACGTGCGTCTCACCGTTCGTCAACGCGATCTCGCGCATCGGCACGCGAATCGTGGGATCGCTCCCGATCGCGTACGTCTTCTTGGCGCTGCCCCTCTTCCCGAGTCCGTCGACGGTCGCGGCCATTCCAAATACTCCGTTCCGTCGCGACCGCTCTCCCTACGCCGGCATGACCCGGATCAGGTTCGGCGGTCGGCGACAACATCGCCCTCTCAGTTCGTCGAGCGAACTCCCGCGAGGATGCGAGTAAGGATACGGCGCCGACTAACGGGTGTCAACGGGCGCCGGCGACCGCCCGCTCACAAGTACCCGCCCGCGCTCGCGCAATGCAGGGACGACTGGTGGCCGAAGTAGGCGCCCCCGGCGACGACCGCGACCAGGGCGGCGCACGCGACCCAATTTCGAACGCGGATGGCCCGAGCGTTCGCCGAAGCGGCCGCGAAGAGCGCGCACGTCAGTACGATTCCGAGTGCGATCTGCCACGGGAAGAGCATCGGCGCGACGACGAGGTAGAGAACGGCCCACGTCTCCAGGTCGCGCCCGACCAGGATGCCCGTCGTGCAACCGAACGCGTTGTACGCGATGGAACCGGTCGCATAGAGCGCGAACGCGAATGCGATGCCCAGCAGCGCCGCTCGGCCGATTTTTCGCTTGGGTCGAACCTCGGCCATCGGCACCTCCGGGTCGAGCGCGGTCTCGAGTTCGTTCGTGGGGAAAGCATACGCCGCGCGTGCCCGCCCGGAGTCGGTGAAATTACCGACGAGCCCGATCGACACCGATGCCGGCGGTTAGGCTCCTCGGCGCACAACTGGCGATCGGCGCCGCGGCCATCTTCGCGCGCTTCGCGCTCTCGGGCGCAGGGCCCGTTGCGGTCGCCGCGCTGCGTCTGGCGATTGCCGCGGTCATCGCGATCGTGATCGCGCGCGGCTTCTCGCGTCTCTCGCCGCGGCGCGAACTCGCCTTCGCCCTCGCCGGGCTCGCACTCGCGCTGCACTTCGCGACCTGGATCGCGTCGCTCTCCTACACGTCGGTCGCGGTCTCCACGCTGCTCGTCACGACGACGCCGATCTGGACGGAGATTTTCGACGTCGTTCGCGAGCGCCGCGCGCCGGAACGCACCTACCTCGTGGCGCTCGCTCTCGCACTCGCGGGCGTCGCGATCATCGCACTCGCGCGCACCTCCGTGCCCGCGCCCATTCCGGGACACGCGCTGCTCGGCGACGGCCTCGCGCTCTTCGGAAGCGTGGCTATCGGCGCGTACCTCTTAATCGTGCGCGACGCGGGCGTCACACCGGGTACGACGAAGCGCCTCGCGACGCGTGCGATCGTCGCGCGAACGTACGGCTGGGCCGCGCTCGCGCTGGCCGCGGCATCGCTCGTCGCGCATCAGGGTCCGCCGCGCGCGAGCGACGTAACGGCGTGGGCCGGGATCCTCGCGATGGCGCTCGTTTCACAGTTACTCGGACACACCGCGCTCAACGCGGCCTTGCGCGACTTCACGCCGAGCGTCGTCGCGCTCACGACGTTGCTCGAAGCGCCGATCGCCGCGATCCTCGCCGCCGCGATCTTTCACGAGACGCTCTCGTGGCAAGCCGCAACCGGTGCGGCGTTCGTGCTCGCGGGCACGGGGGTCGCACTGCGTCGCGGCAACGACGCAACGGTAACGCGCGAGAAAACGTAGGATTTCGGCTCGCTTACCTCGCTCGTTGGACGTACCGTTAACTCGAAACTTCCGAAGCGTCACAAATGGCGAACCATTTCCTCAATGCCCAAACGAATGAGGCAGGACACCGCTGACGGCAATCGAGCCATACGTCCGGTCCTTTTCACATTCCTCACAAGAAGGTTTTCGAGCATGCAGAGACTCGTTTCCGTCGAGCGCTTGTTCGCGGCGCTCTCGGTCGCCGCACTCCTCGGCGGGATGATGCCCTCCGCATCTGCCGCCGCCGACGATACCGTGAAGGTCGGCGTCTTGCATTCGCTGACCGGCACGATGGCGATCAGCGAAGTGACCGTGAAGAACGCGACGCTCCTCGCGATCGATCAGATCAACGCGTCGGGCGGCGTGCTCGGCAAGAAGATCGTTCCGGTTGTGGAGGACGGCGCGTCCGATCCCGCGATGTTCGCGCAGAAAGCGCAGAAGCTCGTGCAGGAGGACGGCGTCGTGACCGTGTTCGGCGGCTGGACGTCCGCCAGCCGAAAAGCGATGTTACCGGTCTTCGAACGCTTCCACGGATTGCTCTGGTACCCGGTGCAGTTCGAAGGCAACGAGTGTTCGCCCGACATCATGTACTCGGGAGCGCAGCCGAACCAGCAGATCCTGCCGGCGCTCGACTGGGCGGAGCAGAAGGGCTACAAAAGCATCTTCCTCCTCGGCTCCGACTACGTCTTTCCGCGCACGGCCAACCTGATCCTCAAGAAGCACATCGTGCACGACGGCGGAACGCTCGCCGGCGAAGAGTACGTGCCGCTCGGCGGGACCGATTTCAGCGCGGTGATCAACAAGATCAAGGTCGCGAAGCCGCAGATCATCTTCAGCACGCTCAACGGCGACAGCAACGTGTCGTTCTTCAAGCAGATGGCCGCCGCAGGACTGCCGTCCTCGAAGCTGCCCGTGATGTCGTTCAGCATCGCAGAACAGGAAGCAAAGTCGATCGGCCCGTCGCTGCTCGAGGGCAGCTACGCCGCGTGGAACTACTTCCAGAGCGTCCCCGGCGCGGCCAACAAGAAATTCGTCGCGGCCTATCAAGCGAAGTATCCGGGCTCGCCCGTCGACGATCCGATGGCGCACGGCTACCTCGACGTCTACGAGTGGGCCGCGGCCGTGAAGAAAGCCGGGACCTTCGACATCGACAAGGTGCGCAAGGCCGCATCGACGCTCGCTTTCAGCGACGTCGGGATGGGCGAAGCGAAGTTCGCTTCGAACCAGAGCCTGATCCAAACGGCGTACGTCGGGCAACTCGAGCCGAGCGGACAGTTTAAGATCTTGTGGCAATCGAAGGGCCCGGTTTCGCCCGTGCCCTACGATCCGCTCTCGTTCCCCGGCAAGACGTGCGTGCTCTGACGCCACGTCATGAGTGAGTCGACCCTCGCTCTCGGTCAACTCTTCAACGGGGTCAGCGTCGCGTCGATTCTTCTCCTCGCGGCGCTCGGCCTCGCCCTGAGTTTCGGCTTGATGCGCGTCATCAACATGGCGCACGGCGAGATGTTGATGATGGGCGGTTACCTCGCGTACGTCGCGACGTCGCTCTTCGGCAAGGGTCCCGGATTCTGGATCGGTCTCGTGCTCGCGTTCGTCGGAACGACGCTCTTCGGAGCCTTGCTCGAGATCACGCTGATCCGGCGCCTCTACGGGCGCCCGCTCGACACGCTGCTCGCCACGTGGGGCGTGAGCTTGATCCTGCAGCAGGCCGCGCGCAGCATCTTCGGGCCGGTGGGCGTGGAGGTCACGGCGCCGGCTTGGCTCGGCGGATCGCTCGCGCTCGGCGGCACGGTGCTGACGGGTTTCGCGATCCCGGCGGTACGCGTGTTCATCATCGTGCTGGCCGCACTCGTGCTCGGCGGCATGGCGTTGCTGCTCACGCGCACGCGGCTCGGACTGCTCGTCCGCGCGGTCCATCAGAACCGATCGATGGCCGAGGCGCTCGGCGCGAACACGCGGGCCGTCGACCTCATCGTGTTCTCGCTCGGCACGGGCATCGCCGGGCTCGCCGGCGCGGCGCTCGCGTTGATCGCTCCCGTCACGCCGACCGTCGGTTCGAGTTACATCGTCTACGCGTTCCTCGTCGTGATCGTCGGCGGCCTCGGGAGCCTCACGGGCACGCTCGTGGCGGCCATCGCGATCGGCGTGTTCTCAGCGGTCGCGCAGATCTTCACGAGCGTGAGCGCCGCCGACGTTTTGCTGCTCGTCGCGGTGATCGCGTTCTTGCAGGTGCGCCCGCGCGGAATCGTCACGCAATTCTCACGCGCGCTCGAGGAGACGTAGGTGGCGCGCAAGGGGCTCTTGTACGGCCTCGCGCTCGTTCTCTTGGTCGCCGCGCCGCTCTACGTGCCGCCCTACGAACTCTCGTTGCTCGGACGGTTTCTCGCACTCGCGATCGCGGCGCTCGGCATCTCGCTCGTGTGGGGCACGGCGGGGATGCTCAGCCTCGGGCAAGGCGTGTTCTTCGCGATCGGCGGGTACGCGATTGCGATGCATCTCAAGCTCGCGAACGCCGACGCGGGGCAACTGCCCGACTTCATGCAGTGGAGCGGGCTCGACAAACTCCCGTTTTGGTGGGAGCCGTTCCGTTCGCCCGCGGTCGCGTTCTTGGCGGTGCTCGTGCTGCCCGGCCTCGCCGCAGCGCTCTTGGCGTTCCTCGTGTTCCGGCGTCGCGTGAGCGGCGCGTACTTCGCCATCATCACGCAAGCGCTCGCGCTCGCGGCCGCGACGTTCGTGATCAGCCAACAACCGTACACCGGCGGTTTCAACGGGCTCACGGGATTCAATAACGTATTCGGCTTCGCCCTCACCGACCCGCACACGCAACTCGCGCTGTACTGGATCACGCTCGGCACGCTGGCGCTCGCGTTTGCGGCGCTGCGCCTGTTGCTCGACTCGCGCTTCGGCACGATCTTGCTCGCGATCCGCGACGGTGAGAACCGCGTGCGCTTCCTCGGCTACAATCCGCTCCCGTTCAAAGTGCTCGCGTTCGCTGCGGCCGGCGTGCTCGCCGGCATCTCCGGCGCGCTCGTGACGCTCGATCTCGGCGTGATCTCACCCGCGATGTTCGGCGTGGTCCCGTCGATCGAGATGGTCATCTGGGTCGCGGTCGGAGGCCGCTCGAGTTTGATCGGCGCGGTCCTCGGCACGCTCCTCGTCAACTTCGGCAAGGACTGGGTCAGCAGCGCATTCCCGGAGCTCTGGCTGTACGTGGTGGGGCTCGCCTTCATCTTGGTCGTGACGCTCGCGCCGAACGGCGTCGTCGGCATCGCGAAGAGCTGGCGCCGGCCGGCGTTCGCACGCCGCGAGCGGCCGCCCGCGCTCGTGAAATAGCGCGCGCGATGGCGGAAGCGGCCGCGCTGCTGGAAGTCGATCACGTGACCGTGTCGTACGACGGTTTCAAAGCGCTCGACGACTTGAGTTTTTCGATGCAGCCCGGCTCCGTGCACGTGCTGATCGGCCCGAACGGCGCGGGCAAGTCCACGCTGCTCGACACGATCATCGGACGCGTTCGCCCCACGCAGGGGCGCATCGTCTTCAAGGGCGAGGACATCAGCGCGCTGCCCGAATTCCGGATCGTGCAGCGCGGCATCTGCCGAAAATTTCAGACGCCCGGCGTGCTCGACGCGCTCACCGTCGAGGCGAACGTACTCGTGGCGGCCACGCGCGACCGGCGCTCGTGGCGCAGCCTCACCACGCGCCGCTCCGCCGCCGAACGGGCGCGCGTCGACGAGGTCCTCGACCTGATCGGCCTCAGTGCGAAGCGCTCGCTCTCCGCAGCGCAACTCGCGCACGGCGAGCGGCAGTGGCTCGAGATCGGCATGGTGGTCGCATCGGATTCCGACCTCTTGCTGCTCGACGAGCCCGCGGCGGGCATGACGCACCGCGAAGCCGAGTTGACGGCCGGCCTCGTGCGCAGCCTCGCCGGAAAGCACGCGCTGATCGTGATCGATCACGACATGGATTTCGTGGAACAGATCGCCGCGCCGGTCAGCGTCCTGCACATGGGCCGCATGCTCGCGCAGGGCTCGGTCGAAGCGATTCGTAGCGATCCGAACGTTGCGGCCGTGTACCTCGGCCGCGCGGCGGAAGGCGTCGATGCTCGCCGTACGTGATGCCGATGCGGCCTACGGGCTGAGCCAAGTGCTCAGCGACGTGGGCTTGGACATCGGCTCGGGTGAGGCGGTCGCGCTCCTCGGCCGCAACGGCGTCGGAAAGACGACGCTCCTGCGCACGATCATCGGCCTCCATCCGCTCGCCGCCGGAGCGATCGCGTTCGACGACCGCGACATCGGCCGTTGGCCCGCACACAAGCGCGCGCGCCTCGGCATCGGGTACGTGCCGCAGGGCCGCGGTATCTTTCCGCACCTGAGCGTCGAGGAGAATCTCGCGCTCGGCGCATCCGCGCTCGACGGCCGCGCCGGTGCCGCGAAGCCGTCGTTCGACCGCGTTTACGAATTGTTCCCGACGCTCGCACGCTTGCGCGCGCGCAAGGGCGGCGTGCTCAGCGGCGGCGAGCAGCAGCAACTCGCGCTCGGACGCGCGCTCGTGGCGGAACCGCGGCTGTTGCTCCTCGACGAACCGTGCGAGGGCATCCAGCCCTCGATCGTTGCGGAGATCGAAGAGGTGCTCATCACGGTCCGGCGCGAGCTCGGCATCGCGCTGCTCGTCGTGGAACAACACCTCGACTTCGCTTGGGCGATCGCCGACCGCTACTACGTGATGCAACGCGGAACGGTCGTCGCCTCCGGCGCGACGGCGGCCGGCGCGCAGACGGAAATCCTCTCGCTCCTCAGCGTGTGAGCCCGCCGGCCGCCCGCGCGACGCGCGCCGCCGAGCCCGGCGTCGTGAGGAAGACGGAACGGTAGGCCGCGACGAACGCGCTGAGCGACGCGTATCCAGACGCCAAACCCGCTTCCGTGACCGACGCGCCGCGTGCGAGCGCCACGGTTGCCGCGACGAGACGTGCACGCCGCAGCCACGCGCGCGGCGCAAGCCCCGTCTCGGCAGCGAAGCGCCGTTCGAACGTGCGCAGCGACATTGAAGCGGCCAACGCGAGCGCCGCAACCGTCGGCGGCTCGTCGAGCATCGGCAGCACGGCTTCGACGGCCGCGAGGAGCGCCGCCTCGCGCGGCATGCAGAGTGCGAAGCCCGCGGCGCCGCGGAGTGCGCGCAACTCGTCGCCTGCCACGGCGATCAGGCGCGCGTCGCGCGGTTCGTTCGAATCCAAGTAACCGGAGGCGACCGCGCGTTCGAGGATCTCGGCGAGGAGCGCCGGCATCGCGACCGCACCGGAAGCGCGTTCCACGCCGAACCACGTTGCGACGTACGCGACCCGCAGGTCGCACGGCCCGTGCAGGTCGAGCGCGTACTCCGTTCCCGCGGGCACCCAGAGCGAGGTGCCGGGAACGACGAGTGCGAGCGCGCCCGCGCTCCGCACGGACGCGGCTCCCGAGCGCACCGACACGAGATGCGACCAGCCCGCGGGCTGCGGCGGTGCGAACCGCATCGACCCCGCACGGAGCGCGAATAGACGGAGCGGGCTCTCGAATTGGCGCGTGCGCGACGGCGCGTGTCGCGACCGGGCAAGACGGCGACCGCTCATCGCGCTACAATCGACGGATGAACCGACCGCCTCCTCCTCACGGCGCGATCGCCCACGTGGCCATCAACGCGGACGATCTCGACCGCTCGCGAACCTTCTACGAGAAGCTCTTCGGCTGGCGCTTCACGCCGTGGGGTCCGCCCGGGTTCTTTCAGATCGAAACGCCAAGCGCCGCCGGGATTTTCGCCGCGCTGCAGCAACGCCGCGAACTGATCGACGACCACAAGACCGTCGGCTTCGAATGCACGGTCGCCGTCGACGACGTGCACGCGTCGCTCGCCCTCGCGCTCGAACTCGGCGGCCGCACCGTGATGGAACCGGTCACGATCCCCACCGTCTGCGAACTCGCCTTCATCGAAGACCCCGCCGGAAACGTCCTCGGCATCGCCCGCTACCTGTAACGGCGAAGGGTTGACGCGACGGTCCGCTGCTGACGACCGCCCTCGCCGTCATGCTGAGCCTGTCGAAGCATGGGCCGATCGAAGCATGAGCTCGCTGCCGGGCGCACCCTTCGACAAGCTCAGGGTGACAAGAAAAAACTGTCGCGTGAGGGAACTTACGCGAGTTCGTGCCAGGCGCGGAGGACTTCTGCGACGGTCCAGGCTTGGGCGAACGCGCCGCGCGGTTCGAAGGGGGCGTTGCCGTCGAAGATTTCGCCGAGCGTTCCGACGCCGTAGGTGCCGAGGTGGTCGAGCAACGGCTGCAGGTAGGCGAGCGCGTCGGCGCGGCTGCCGAACGCGCGCGCGTGCGCGCTCGCGAACGGTCCGATCAACCAGCCCCAGACCGTGCCCTGATGGTATGCGCCGTCGCGCGCGCTCGCATCGCCCGCGTAGCGGCCCACGTAGCGCGGGTCGCTCGGATCGAGCGAGCGTAGGCCATACGACGTGAGCAGGTTGCGCGCGCAGACGCGCACGACCGCGCGTTGGCGCGCGATCTCGAGCGGACTGTGATGCAGCGACGCCGCGAAGATCTGATTGGGCCGCAGCGACGCGTCGTTTCCTTCGGGGCCGTCGATCACGTCGAAGAGTCCGCCGTCGGCGCCGCCGTCGAAACGCGCGAAGCTCGCGCGCACCACATCGACTCGCGCCCGATGCGGCGCCGGATCGAGGCCGACGATCGGCGCGAAGTCCGCGAGCGTCGCGAGCGCGTTGTACCACAGCGCGTTCACTTCGACCGGCTTGCCCATGCGCGGCGTCACGACCCGGCCGTCCACCTTCGCATCCATCCACGTGAGTTGCACGCCACGTTCGCCGGCGCTCACGAGCCCGTCGGCCGGATCGACGCGAATACCGAAGCGTGTGCCCGCCGTGTACGCATCGACGATGCGCGTCAAGATCGGATACAGTTCGTCGAGGGTCTGCACGTTGTGCGTGACCGCCACGAAAGCGCGCACCGCCTCCACGTACCACAGCGCGGCGTCGACCGTGTTGTACGCCGGCGGACCGTCGTTCGGAATCGTGTTCGGGAGCATCCCTCCGTCGATCAGGCGGCCGAACGTGCGCAACACGGTGAACGCGACGTCGTGCCGGCCCGTTGCGAGCAACAGGCCGGGCAGCGAGATCATCGCATCGCGGCCCCATTCACCGAACCACGGAAATCCGGCGACGATCGAGTGCCCTTCCGGGTGCCCCGGAAACGCGCGGCCCACCACGAACTGTTCGGCCGCGAGCACGAGTTGCCGGATGGCGGGCGGCGCCCGCTCCGCAAGCTCCGGCTGCGCAGCGGCCCAGTACCGCAAGTGCGCTTCGTCGCGCGCCGCGCGGCGCGGAAACGCGCCGTCGAGCGCCACGAATTCGGGAACCGCGTCCGTCGCGGCGCGCAACACCGCCGCTTCGCCGGCTCCGAGGTCGAGCGTGAACGTGGCCGCGTGCACGTGATCCTCGCTATCCTCGAAACCGCGTTCGCGTTCGAGCGACAGATCGTACCCGCGATACCACACGTTCGCGATCTCGAACGTGCCGCGGTCGGCGTGCAACCACAGATCGCCGGGAACGTCGAACGGCGCGCCGGCCGGCGGCATGACGCGGACCGCGCCCCCGGACTCCTCGACGCGAAAGAGCTCGCCCGGTGCTGCATGGGTCGTCGCGTGAAAACCGCGCCGGTCGACGATCGCTTTGAGCGCGAGCGTCACCCGTTCCGAACCGCGTAGCAGCGCGTAGCGAATCTCCGTCGCGTTGACGTCGGGTTCCATCGCGATGCGCTTCTCGAGCAGCGCGTCCCCGAACGCGTAGTGCCACACGGGCGTCGAACCGTCGAGAAAGAAGCGCTCGATCCAACGGAAGCCGGTCGGATCGATGTTGCCGCGATGCCAGCGCGTCGTGGAAAGCGCGAAGGTGTTGCCGGCGTAGGTCGCGATCTCGTCGACCTTCACGAACAGCAGCGTGCGCTCGGCCGGACCGTTCGGGGCGGCCAGCAGCAGCCCGTGATAGCGCCGCGTCGGGGCGCCCGCGATCGTACCGCATGCGAACGCGCCGTTGCCGCTCGTCACGAGCCATTCGCGGGCGCTTGCGGCCTCGAAATCACCGCAGACTTCGCGACCGAACGCGACCGCGGGCGGATCGATCATCTACTCGAGGCTCGCAACGGAAGCCCGTGGTCCGCCGCGGAAGCGACGCTCATATGGAGTGGAATCCCGAACGTGCGCGGGTCGAGGCGGAAGCGCGACGGACCGAGCATTGGACGCACTGGGGCCCCTATCTGAGCGACCGGCAATGGGGCACCGTTCGGGAAGACTACAGCGCGACGGGTGAGGCGTGGACGTATTTCCCGTTCGAGCAGGCGCGCTCGCGCGCGTACCGCTGGGGCGAGGATGGCATCTTCGGGATCAGCGACGACCAGCAACGGCTCTGCTTCGCGCCGGCCTTCTGGAACGGTAACGACCCGTTCCTCAAAGAGCGCCTCTTCGGCTTGAGCGGACCGCAAGGCAACCACGGTGAGGACGTTAAGGAATGTTATTACCATCTCGACAACGTTCCGTCCCACGCCTACATGAAGGCGCTCTACAAGTATCCCCATGCGGCGTTTCCGTACGCCGACCTGGTCGCCGAAAACGCGCGTCGCGGAAAGCTCGATTCCGAATACGAACTCATCGATACCCACATTTTCGACGAGGACGCGTATTTCGACATCGAAATCGAGTACGCGAAGCGGGCGCCGAACGATATCCTCGTTCGCATCGCGGCCACGAACCGCGGTTCGAAGCCCGCCGCGCTCCACGTGATCCCGCAACTGTGGTTCCGCAACACGTGGTCCTGGTCTCCCGGTCAGCCGCACGGCACGATCGCGCCGGCGCCCCGGGGCGACCGCGCCTTCGAGGCCACCCACCCGGAACTCGGGACGTACACGTTCTACTTCGAAGGCGAAGCCGAGGCGCTCGCCGTCGAAAACGAGACGAACTTCGAGGCGCTCTACGGCGTTCCCAACGCCCAACCATACGTGAAAGACGGCATCGACCGCGCGGTCGTCCACGGCGAACGGGCCGCCACGAACCCGGCGCTCAGCGGCTCCAAACTCGGCCTCCACTACGCGCTGACGCTCGCCGCGGGTGCCACGCAGACGATCCGGCTGCGCCTCACGGACGAGGCGCCGCTCGGCGAACCGCTCGGCGATATCTTCGACTCCCTCTTTCGCGAACGAAAATTCGAGGCCGACCGCTTCTATGCGGCGCTCAATCCGTTCCCGTCCTCGAACGAGACCCACGCCGTGCAGCGAGCGGCGTTCGCGGGAATGCTCTGGTCGAAGCAGTTCTACTTTTACGTGGTGCGCGACTGGCTCGCCGGCGATCCGCTCGAGCCGCCGCCGCCCGAGGCCCGCAAGAGCGGCCGCAACCACGAGTGGATGCACCTCTACAACGACGACATCATCGCCATGCCGGACACGTGGGAGTACCCTTGGTACGCGGCCTGGGATCTCTCCTTTCACGCGGTCGTGCTCTCGCTGGTCGATCCCGGTTTCGCGAAGCGCCAACTGATCACGCTCACGCGCGAATGGTACATGCACCCGAACGGCCAGATCCCCGCCTACGAGTGGGCCTTCGGCGACGTGAACCCCCCCGTGCAGGCCTGGGCGGCCTACCGCATCTTTCAAATCGAACACAAGATGTACGGGTACGCCGACTACCTCTTCCTCGAACGCGTCTTTCAAAAACTTCTGCTGAACTTCACGTGGTGGGTTAATCGTGAGGATCCGCAGGGCATGAACGTATTCATGGGCGGCTTCCTCGGCCTCGACAACATCGGAATCTTCGACCGCAGCGCGCAACTGCCGACGGGCGGGCACATCGTGGAGACGGACGCGACGAGCTGGATGGCCGTCTACGCGCTCGACATGATGGCGATCGCGCTCGAACTCGCGCAGCACAATCCGTCGTACGAAGACATCGCCTCGAAGTTCTTCGAACACTTCCTCTACATCGCGTACGCGATCAACGACGCGGAGACCGGACTCTGGGACGACACGGACGGCTTCTACTACGACCGCCTCGTGCTGGACGGGAACCGGCAGTACCCGATGCGCGTGCGCTCGATCGTCGGCCTCTTGCCGCTCCTCGCGGTCGAGACGCTGCAGCCGCAACTGCTCGACCGTCTTCCCAACTTCAAGCGCCGCTTGGAGTGGTTCATGGCCAACCGGCCCGAGCTCGGCAAGAACGTCGCGAGCCTCGCTACCGGCGGCATGGAACAGCGCCGGCTCCTCGCGTTGCTGGATGGCGAGCGCCTCGGCCGCATTCTCAAGGTGATGCTCGACGAAGCCGAGTTTCTGAGCGAGCACGGCGTTCGCTCACTCTCCAAGTACCACCGCGACCATCCGCTCGTTGTGCGCGTGAACGACGCGGAGTTTCGCGTGGACTACGAGCCCGCGGAATCGCGCAGCGGCACCTTCGGCGGTAACTCGAACTGGCGCGGCCCCGTGTGGTTCCCGCTCAACTTTCTCTTGATCGAGGCGTTGCAGAACTTTCACTTCTTCTACGGCGATTCGTACCGCGTCGAGTTTCCGACGGGTTCCGGTAAACTCTTGACCCTCTGGGAGATCGCAACCGAACTCTCGCACCGCTTGATCTCCCTCTTCACGCGCGACCACAACGGCGCTCGTCCGTTCAACGGCGGCGCGACGAAACTGCAGACCGACCCGCACTTCCGCGATTTGCTGCTCTTCTACGAATACTTTGGGGGCGACGACGGCGCGGGGCTCGGCGCGTCGCACCAGACGGGCTGGACGGGCCTCGTGGCCAAGCTGATCCAGCAGATCAGCGAATACGAAAGCGGTGGCAAATCGCCGCTCGAGTGGCACTACGAAGCGACGCCTGCGAGCGCGTCCGCGGAGGAGACGCTGTGATCGGCGTTCGCGGCCCCGTGATCGAGGAAGGCCGGCCCGGACCGCTCGGCGCGACGTGGGACGGCACGGGCGTGAACTTCGCGCTCTTTTCCGACCACGCCGAAGGCGTGGAACTCTGTTTGTTCGATGCGCGCGGCCGGCGCGAGCTGCAGCGGCTGCGCCTCCCCGGCTTCACGGACGGCGTGTGGCACGGCTACGTGCCGGACGCGCGTCCCGGCTTGCGCTACGGGTATCGCGTCCATGGCCCCTACGAGCCGCTCCACGGCCACCGTTTCAACGCGCACAAGCTCTTACTCGATCCTTACGCGAAGCAACTGGCGGGCCCGCTACGCTGGAGCGATGCGAACTTCGGGTACCGCATCGGTGCGACGCGCGGCGATCTCTCGTTCGATCGCCGCGACAACGCGTCGGGCATGCCGAAATCGGTCGTCGTGGACACCGCGTTCACGTGGGGCGACGACCGCCGGCCGAATACGCCGTGGCGCGACACGGTCGTGTACGAACTACACGTGCGCGGTTTCGGCATGCAGTTCCCGGGCGTTCCCGCGCCGCTGCGCGGCACGTTCCTCGCGCTCTCCTCGCCGCCCGTGCTCGCGTATCTGCAACGGCTCGGGATCACGGCCGTCGAACTGTTGCCGATCCACGCGTTCGTGGACGACCGCACGCTCGTGGAGCGGCGCCTGCGCAACTACTGGGGCTACAACTCGATCGGCTACTTCGCGCCGCACCCGCTCTACCTGGCGCGCGAATCGATCCACGAGTTCAAGACGATGGTGAAGCAGTTTCACGCGGGCGGGATCGAAGTGTTGCTCGACGTCGTGTACAATCACACGGCGGAGGGCAATCAGGAGGGTCCGACGCTCTCGTTCCGCGGTATCGACAACGCATCGTACTATCGCCTCGCCGCGGACCCGCGCTTCTACGACGATTCCACGGGCTGCGGAAACTCGCTCGACCTCGAGCACCCGCGCGTGCTCCAGCTCGTGATGGATTCGCTGCGCTACTGGGTCGACGAAATGCACGTCGACGGGTTCCGGTTCGATCTCGCGACGACGCTCGCGCGAACGCCGTCGGGCTTCGACCGCAACGCCGGCTTTCTGAAGACCGTGCGCCAAGACCCGACGCTCGCACGTGTCAAATTGATCGCCGAACCGTGGGACGTGGGGCTCGGCGGCTATCAAGTCGGGCGCTTTCCGGCGGGCTGGTCGGAATGGAACGACACGTACCGCGACGGCGTGCGGCGCTTTTGGCAAGGGCACGACGGGCTCGTGCCCACGCTCGCCTCCGCGCTGACCGGCTCGAGCGAACGCTTCGACCACGACGGACGCCACGTGCGGGCATCGGTCAATTTCATCACCGCGCACGACGGCTTCACGCTCGCCGATCTCGTGGCGTACAACGGCAAACACAACGAAGCGAACGGCGAAGACAACCGCGACGGAACCGATGCGAACCACAGCTGGAACTGCGGCGCCGAAGGACCGACCGACGACCCGAACGTGCTCGAACTGCGCGAACGGCAACGCCGTAACTTAATCGCCACGCTTCTGCTCTCGCAGGGGACGCCGATGCTGCTCGCCGGCGATGAAGCCGGAAAGAGCCAGCTCGGGAACAACAACGCGTACTGCCACGATTCGCCGCTCACGTGGCTCGACTGGGCGCAGCCGGGCGACGACGATTTTTTTGCGTTCGTGGCCGGGCTCTTGCATCTGCGCCGCACGTGCGGCGCGTTCCGGCGCGAGCGCTTCTTCACGGGAACGACCCTCGAAGGACTCGGCCGCAAGGACGTCACGTGGCTGCGGGCCGACGGCACCGAGATGACGGGCGAGGACTGGTTCGACGGCGGCCGGCGTTTCATCGGGCTCGTGTTCGGGGAGGAGCGGCCGGGCCCGGAGGATGCGCTCGTGTCGCTCTTCCTGAACGGCCACGACGAAACGCTCACGCTGCACTTGCCGCCGCACGCGCGTGGCTGGAATCTCTATCTCGACACGGCGGGAGACCGGCGCGGAAACGTCTTCGCTCCGCTCCCCGCCGGAGAAACGCACGAGTTGCGCGGACGCTCCCTCGCCGTCTTTCGCACGCGTGCGTGACGCGGCGCGCGCCTTTCTCCCCGCGTCGCTCGAACGCGGCCGCGCCTGGGGCTTCGGCATCAACCTCTACGCGCTGCGTTCGCGGCGCAACTGGGGCATCGGCGACTTCAGCGATTTGCGCGCGTTCGTCCGCTTCGCGGTCGCGTGCGGTGCCGGCATCGTGGGCGTGAACCCGTTGCACGCATTACACTACTCGGAGCCCGAAGCGGCGAGTCCGTATTCGCCCACCAGCCGTTATTTTCGCAACCCGATCTACATCGACGTCGAGGCGGTTCCCGAGTTCGACGCCGACCATCCGCTGGCCGCGGAGTTGCGGGCGCGCGTTGCGGCCGCACCGTTCGCGCGCGCGCTCGCCGCTTTGCGGGCGGCGCCGCACGTGGCGTACGGCGACGTCGCGACCGTGAAGTGGCCGGCGCTCGAGACGCTCTACGCGGTCGCGCGCGACGCGACGGGCGAACGGCTCGAACGATTTCGCGGCTTCGTTCGGCGCGGCGGCGAGCGGCTCGAGCGCTTCGCGATCTACGAAGCGCTCACCGAACGCTTCGCGACCGACGGCGGTCGCGTGCGCGGCTGGCTCACGTGGGACGAGCCCTTTCGCGATGCGAACGCGCCGGCCGTGCGCGCCTGGGCCGAGCGCCATCGCGCGCGCGTCGAGTACTTCAAGTATCTGCAATTCCTCGCGGACGAACAGCTTGCGGCGGTCGCGGCCGACGCGGCGGCGCTCTCGATCGGGCTCTACCTGGACGTCGCCGTCGGCGTGGACGTCAACAGCGCCGACGTGTGGGCGGATCGCGCGGCGTACGTGCTCGACGAGACGATCGGCGCACCGCCGGACCCGCTCGGGCCGCTCGGTCAGAATTGGGGGTTGCCGCCGCTCGATCCCGAGCGCATGCTCGCGTCGGGCGGCGCCGCGTTCACCGAGCTGCTCGCGACCAACATGGCGCACGCGGGCGCGCTCCGGCTCGACCACGTGATGGCCCTGCGGCGCCTCTTCCGGATCCCGCGCGGAAAGGTCGCCGCGGAGGGCGCGTACGTGAGCTACCCGTTCGACGACCTGCTCGCGCTCGCGGCGGCGCAGAGCGTGCGTTCCGCTTGCCTGATCGTGGGTGAAGACCTCGGCACCGTGCCCGACGGTTTTCGCGAGCGCATGGAACGCGAGGCGATCCTCTCGTACCGGCTGCTCCTCTTCGAACGCGACGACGACGGCAGCTTTCGCGCGCCGGAGCGATACCCGGCGCTCTCACTCGCAACGGGTACGACGCACGACGTTCCCACGCTCGCCGGGTGGCTGACCGCGCGCGACGTGGCGACCCGCGCGCGCGTCGGCCTGCTCGCACCCGACGAGGCCGAGCGAAGCGCGCGCGAGCGACGCGTCGAGGCGTCCCGGCTGCTCGAAGCGTTCGCGCGACACGGAGCGCTCGCGCCGAACGCGTTCGACGCGCTGCACCGCGCGCTCGACGCTCGCCGTGACGACGCGGCCGCCTACGAGCCGGCCGTTCGAGCCGCGTACCGGTATCTCGCCGCGTCGCCCGCGAAACTCGTCCTCGTCCAACTCGACGACTCGCTCGGCGAGTTCGAGCAGGTCAACGTACCGGGAACGTTCGTGGAGTACCCGAATTGGCGACGCAAGAACGGGTCGGATCTCGAAGACATCGCCGGCGATGCGCGGGTCGTCTCGCTCGCGCAAGAAGTCGACGAGTGCGTGATGGGAGGAGCCTCGAGATGAAAGCGGTCGTCATGGCCGGGGGCGAAGGATCGCGCCTCCGCCCGCTCACCTCGCGGCGGCCGAAGCCGCTGGCACCGATCGCGAACAAACCCGTCATGGAGCACATCGTCGATCTGCTGCGGCGCCACGGGATTACGGAAATCGTGGCGACCCTGCACTACCTCGCCGACGAGATCGAGAGTTATTTCGGCGACGGCAGCGCGTTCGGCGTGTCGATGCACTACGTCGTCGAGGACACGCCCCTCGGCACGGCCGGCGCCGTCAAACTCGCTGCGGACATCCTCGGGAGCGGATCGTTCCTCGTGATCTCCGGCGACGCGCTCACGGATCTCGACCTCAGCGCGCTCGCGGCGGACCACGCGCGCAGCGGCGCCGCGGCCACGATCACGCTGCAACGGGTCACGAACCCGCTCGAATTCGGCGTCGTGATCACGGACGACAACCAGCGCATCACGCGCTTTCTCGAAAAGCCGTCCTGGGGTGAGATCTTCTCCGACACGATCAACACCGGCATCTACGTGCTCGAGCCCGAGGTGCTCGACTACATGGAGCGCGGCAAGTCGTACGATTTCTCGCGCGACATCTTTCCGCGCCTGTTGCACGAGAACAAGCTCGTCGCGGGGTACGTGGCCACCGAATACTGGACGGACATCGGCAACCTGCAACAGTACCAGCAGGCGAACTACGACGCTCTCAACGGCAAGGTCCGCGTCGAGATCGCGGGTTCTCAGATGACGCCCGGCGTGTGGGCGGACGAAGGCTGCAACATCGACCCGCAAGCGCACCTGACCGGACCGCTCGTGCTCGGGCGCAACGTGGTGATCGGCGCCGGCGCGGCGGTCGGCCCGGGGACCGTGCTTGGGAATTCCACGATCGTGGCGCGCAAGGCGGAGATCTCGCGCACGGTCGCCTGGGCCGACTGCTACTTCGGCGAGTCCGCGCACGTCGCGGGCGCCACGATCGCCGACCGCAACATCGTCAAGGATCACGTGAGCGTCGGCGACGGATCGGTGATCGGTTCGGGCTGCACGCTCGGCAGCGGCGCGGTGATCCGCCCCAACCTCAAGCTGTGGCCGGACAAATCCGTGAGTTCCGGGGCCATCGTCTCGATGTCGTTGATCTACGGCATCAAGTGGCCGGGCTCGCTCTTCGGCGCCGTGGGCGTCAGCGGCATCGCGAACGTCGAGGTGACGCCGGAATTCGCGCTCAAGCTCGGGCAGGCGCTGGGCTCGGCGCTCAAGCCGGGTCAGACGGTGATGACGAGCCGCGACGCCCACCCGGCCGCGCGCGTGATGAACCGGTGCGTGATCTCCGGCCTGCTCTCCGTCGGCATCAACGTGGAAGACCTGCGCGCGATCCCGCTGCCGCTCTCGCGGTACGCCACGCGCATGGGCGGCGACGGCGCGGTGCACACGCGCGTCGACCCGGAAGATGCGAGCAGCGTCTTGATCGAGATGATGGACGCGAGCGGCGTCAACGTGGACAAAGCGACGGAACGCAAGATCGAAAACCTGTTCTTCCGCGAAGATTTCCGGCGCACGGGCATGGACGAGGTCGGCCTCCTCTCGTTCCCGGCGCGTACGCTGGAACTCTACACGAGCGAGATGCTCGGCGCGCTCAAACCGAAGGCGCTCCCACGCGCGCAATTCAAACTCGTCGTCGACTACGGCTACGGCAACGCGTCGGTCGTGTTACCACGCGTGCTCTCGAACCTCGGCGTGGACATCGTGGCGCTCGATGCGTACTACGACGAGGCGAAGGCGCGCACGTTTCGCGAGGACCGCGAGCGCTACATCGAACAGTTGCGCACGGTCACGCTGACGCTCGGCGCCGATCTCGGCGTGCTCGTGGATCACGACGGCGAATCGTTCGCGCTCGTGGACGACCTCGGGCGCGTCATTGCGGGGAACCGGCTCCTCGCGATCGTGTCGCTGCTCGTGTGCCGCGCGCAGCCGGGCGCCCGCGTGGCCATCCCGATCACGACGCCGCGAGCGATCGAGCACCTGATCGAGGCGAACGGCGGGCGAGTGACGCGAACGCGGAGCGACCGTCGCTCGATGATGGCCCTCGCCGCGAGCGAACGCGACACGCTCGCCTACGGCAGCGGATTCAAACAGGAGCCGATCTTCCCCGAATTCCAACCGGCCTTTGACGCGCTCTACGCGATCGTGAAAGTCATGGAGATGCTCGCGGGCGAAGGCCGCAAACTTCACGAGCTCAACGACATGCTCCCCGCCTGGTTCTTCCGGCATCGCACGATTCCGTGCCCGTGGGAGCGCAAGGGCGAAGTGATGCGAACGATCGCCGACGACTACGCGGACCGCGACATCGAACTCTTCGACGGCGTGCGCGTCAATGCGAACGGCGGCTGGTTCCTCGTCCTGCCCGATGCCTCGGACCCGACGGTCAACGTCTATGCCGAGGGCGATTCCAACGAATCGGCCGACCATCTGGTCGCCGAGATCTCGGCGCGCATCGAGAATCTGGTCGCGTAGCGCTCCCGCCGCTAGGCGAGTTCGGCGGCGGCGTAGAGGCGCTGGAGCACGTCGTCGCCGCCGAGCACGTCGGTCATCGCCTTCACGCGCTCGAGTTCGTTCGAGATGTCTTGCTTGATCAGCGGGACCGCCGGCCGTTCGTCGGGTTCGAGCGCGGCGACGGTCGCGTCGTCGAGCGTCGCCGCGGCCCAGCCGCGCGCGTCGACGAGCACCGCGTACAGCGCCTCTTCGACGGTGGTCGCGCGCCACGACACGTCGTCGGTGACGATCGGGAGCGTCACCGATTTTCCGGCCCGCTCGATTTCGAGCGCCGGGGCGCGGCCCTCGGCCTTGCGCAACGTCGCGCCCGCCGCGCTCGCAGCAGCGCCGACGCGCAGACAACGCGATTCGAAAATCATCCGTTCGGTCGGAACGCTCATCTTCTCCAAATATCGGGCGCGTGCCGGTGTCCCTTAGAGAATCGCGCTAGACGGGTCCACTTGCGACATAGGCCACTTTGTGAGCGAGCGTTTCGAGCACGCTCTGCCACAAATAGCGATTGGCCGTCGCGTAGCCGGCCTGACGCATGCGGTCCGCGGCGCGTTCGTCGCCGTACGCCGCGCGCAAGTACTCCGCGAGTTCGCGGCCGTCGCTCGTGTCGCACACGATCGCGTTGACGAACGGTTCCGCATACTCTTCGCCGGTCGCGCCGCACACCGGAATGCCGCCCGCCGCCATCACTTCGAGCCCGACGAGTCCGAACGGCTCCTTGCCGCTATTCGCGAGCACCGCATCTGCGGCGGCATAGAGCGCCGCAAGCGTGGTGTCCGGCAGAAACGCCTGCAAGTGCACGATGTCGGCTTCGCACGCGGCGAGGCCGCGCGCCACGGCCGCCGGATCGTCCCCGCTCGCCTCGACTCGCTCCACGCTCAGACCACGGAGGCGCGCCCGCTCGAACACGACGTCGCCGTACGGCTCGCGTCCGCCCCGCACGATCAGTTGCGGCGCAAGTCCCATCGCACGCAAGTCGGCGACGGCGTCGATCGCTTGTAGCCAATTCTTGTCGGGATCGAAGCGCCCCACTTTCACGAGCGAGGGGCGTCCGCGGAGCGCCGCGCGGAACGCGGCGACGGTTTCGCGCGGCGGACCGTCGAGCAGCGACTCGTGAATGCCGTTCGGCACGACGAGCGCGGGGACGCCGTAGCGCGCCAGCTCGAATTTCATGTACTTGCTGATCGTCGTGACCGTCGCCGCGCGGCGCAGCGCGCCCCAGTCGATGCGATCGAATCCGTACGTGTTGTTCGCGTTCCACAGGATCGTGACGAGGTCGCGCAGTCCGCGCGCGCGCAGCAGTGCGTCGAGCGCGACGATCGCGCCGGCCGATTGCCATTCCTCGCCGATCACGAGCACGCGCCGGCCGCTTTCGGCCGCGGGCGCGACGATCGTGTCGACAACGAACGGCGGCACGCTCGAGGTGTAGTCGCCGACCTTTTGCTCTTCGCCGTCGTAAACGTTACGCGGGTGAAACGCTGAGACCCACTGCGACCAGCGCCGCAACGTCACGTTCGGCGCGAACGTTTCGACGGCCGGTAACGACGGATCGCCGACGAAAATCAACGTGGTGTCGACCTCGGCTTCGCCGAGCGCGCGCGCGAACGACGTTTCGCGCGTCCCGAGGCCACCCACCGATGCGTAGCGGTCGGGGCCCTCGAACGACAACAAGACGGCGATTCCGTGACCCGCGATCATCGATCTCTCCGTTTACTTAGCGCGCGTGGGCCCCCTTTTACACCGGGAGCGAAACGCGCGCTCGGTCGGCCGCACGTTTCGGTGCGCCATACGAACGGTAGAACCAACGCATGATACAGGGACTCTTCGTCACGACCCTCGGACTCGCAATCGCCGCGTCCGCCATTGCAGCAAGCGCGCATCCCGCCGACCCCGCCGTCGTCGCCCAAATGGCCTCGCCGATAGCGACGATCGCGCCGCCCTCGCCGATGGCGACGAGCACCGCAATGAGCCGGGCGCAGGCGCGCGTCGTTCGCGTCGGCCAGGTTCCGTCATCGCCCGCGCTACCCTCGCCGTTACCCTCGCCGACCGGCTCGGGCACGAGCCCGACAACGAGGGCTCGCTAAGCGGCCGACGACGTTCTACGCGCTCGCGCGCAACTGACGTAGGACGTATTGCAAGATGCCGCCGTGGCGGTAGTACTCGGCCTCGTCGGGCGTATCGATCCGCACGACCGCTTCGAACGCGAGCGTGGTCGCACTGCGATCAGCCGCCTGCGC
>Ga0302279_10001910_pt1 | contig 28685 bp, 29 predicted proteins | sample III_Bog_N3_3_FD_194541 | JGI IMG/M metagenome (GOLD analysis project Ga0302279, IMG submission 194541) | Peat permafrost microbial communities from Stordalen Mire near Abisko, Sweden - III_Bog_N3_3 | ecosystem: Environmental > Terrestrial > Soil > Wetlands > Peat | place: Sweden: Abisko... | reverse complement strand
CAAACGGTCGCCAACACCCCGTCAGGGGTTCTCCGCCCCATACGCGCGCTCCCACGCAAAGATATACTGCTGCGCAAGTCCCGCGTGCGGGCCGAAGTGCAGCCGGCCGAACTGGGCGACCTGCGCCGGCTTCCATCCCTCCAGTCCGTAGCGGCGGGCCATCGCCCGGAGGATCCAGACGTCGACGGGAAATGCCTCGAGGCGCCCGGCGCCAAAGAGAAGCGTGCAGTCGGCGATCTTTTCCCCGACCCCGGGAAGCCCGCAGAGGCGCTCCCGGGCCTCCGGATAGGGCAGCGCCTCCGTCTCCTCCAGCCATCCCGGATGGGCTGCGAGGAAGGCGGCGACCCCGTGGATATGGCGGGCCCGGAACCCGAGCAGGCAGGCGCGCAGCGCGGACTCGGGCAGCCGCGCGATCGCCTCCCAGCCGGGCAGCGCTCCGGACTCGCCGTGCCGGGAGCCCAACAGGGAGACCGCCTGCTTGATCTGGACGATCTGCTTGGCGGAGCTGCACAGGAAGCAAAGGAGGGTCTCGCCGAAGGGCTGGCGCAGGACGCGCAGACCGGGAAAGGCCCGGAGGCAGCGCAGGAGGTGGGGATCGCCGCGCCAGGGCAGGATGTCGGTCAGGGCGGCCCCGTCGCGGCCCGTGTCGAGGTAGACCCCAAGTGCGCGTCCGACCGCCGCGGCCCCCGGCTCGGGCGCCGACCACAGGAGGCGCCCCGCGTCGTCCCGCTTCAGGCGGGCGGTGTGGCCGGCCCATCGGCCGATCCAGGCCCCGTCGGCATCGGGCCCCCAGCGGAAGGCCTGGCCGCCGTCGAGCAGCTCCGCGAGCACGGGGGGGGACAGGATTTCATTCCACTGCACACTGCGCCATTCCGACCACGCCGCGGTTCCGCGAGAGGTCATTTATCGGGCTTGGACCAGAGGTAGCTCTGCTGCGCGACGAGGATCCGGCCGTCAGCCGACAGGAGTTCCAGTCTCCAGGCGACCGGGTGCGTTCCCTTCATCGGCCAGTCGCTCCCCGTCAGGCCGAGTTGGAAGACGTGGACCCCGGGCGGGCATTCCGCCGGCACGGGAAAGGTGAACTCCCGCGCCACCGGGCCGGCCGGCGTGATGACGTGCAGCACGAACTTTCCGCCCGCCAGGTCGAAGGCGGGATGCCGGACCCGGGCCAGGAAGTAGTAGCCGGCGCGGCTCGCCGGCTGGGAGCGGACGATGATCTTGTGGCTGAAATTCTCGTGGTCGGTGAAGTACTCCGATATCCGCTTGAAATCCAGGGCCGGGTGCCACTGCGACCACACGCGCACGAATTCCGCGTCGGCGGCGCGGGCCGAAAGGGCGGTGGCGGCGAGCAGGAGGACGAGGACGAGGCGGCGCATCGGTGGATTGGGGTGTGTCATTTTTCAGGATTTCCGTCGAGCCATACGTATTGGTAGCGGTGGATCCCCAGGAGCGACGGCACCCAGCCGCGGACGCTGGGCCGGATGAGGTAGGTCCGCGTGCCGTGGAAGAGGGGTGCGATCGGAGCTGCTTCGGTCAGGATGGCCTCGGCGCGCCGGAGGAGCGCGAAGCGGCGGCCCGGGTCCCTCGTCAGTCCGGCCGCCCCGTTTAACCGGTCGTACTCCGGGTCGGCCCAACCGGTCATGTTGTTCGGGCTGCCGCTGGTGAACAGGTCCAGGTAGGTGCTCGGATCGTCATAGTCGCCGACCCAGCGCGACCGCGAAACCTGGTAGTCGCCGGACTGCTGGTTGGAGAGCCACACGCGAAACTCCTCGTTGGCCAGCGTCACGCTGATGCCCAGCTCCCGGCGCCACATGTCCTGGACGGCCTCGAGGATCTTCTCGTTGACCACGTCGGTGTTCATCTGGATCTCCAGCCGGGGAAAGTTCCGGCCTCCGGGATAGCCGGCCTCCGCGAGGAGCCGGCGCGCCCCGGCAAAGTCCGTCGGGATCCCCGGGCCGGGCGTGTAGCCGGCGGTATCCGGGGGGGTCAGCGATCCGGTCGGCTGCCGGGTGCCGTGGAGAACGTCGCGCGCGATGGCCGCCCGGTCGATCGCCCGGGCGAGCGCCTGGCGAACGCGCGGGTCGTCCAGCGGCCGCTTCCGCACATTGAACCGCAGGAAGAACGATTCGCTCAGGGGATCCACGCGCGCGAGGGGAGGGGACATCGCCTGGAAACGCGCGATCCGGTCGGGCAGGACGTCCCAGGTGACGTGGAGCTGGCCCGCGCGGAAGGCGTTCTCGTCGGCCGTGACGTTGTCATTCGGGTAGAAGACGACGGCGTTCAGCCGATTGCGGGCCGCGTCCCAGTAGCGGGGGTTCTTCACGACGATGATCCGGGAATTGGGGCTCCACTCCTTCAGGACAAAGGCGCCGTTGCCCACGAGGTTTCCCGGCCGGGTCCAGGCGGTTCCGCGCCGGGCGAATCCCCCGAACTTCTCGATCGTGGGCCGGTGCACGGGGAACCACTCCTGGTGCGCCGCGAGCGCGAGCAGGTAGGCGCAGGGGTGGTCGAGGGTGAGCTGCAGCGTGCGCGGGCCGGTCGCCCGGACGCCGACCTGGCTGAAGTCGGTGATCCGCCCCTCGTTGAACGCCCGCGCGTTCCGGATCGGATAAAGCAGGTACGAGTACTCGCTCGCAAGGGCGGGAGTGAGCGCCCGGTGAAAGGAATAGGCAAAGTCGTCGGCGGTCACCGGGTCCCCGTTGGACCACGCGGCCTCGCGCAGGTGGAAGGTCGCGACGAGCCCGTCGGGCGACACCTCCCAGCTCTCGGCAATCCCGGGCACCGGCTGCGACGTCGCTTCGTCGATGCACGTGAGGCCCTCGTAGAGGGCGATCATGACATTGAAGTCGCTGTACGCGATCGACGTGTGCGGATCGAGGTCCTGCGGTTCCGAGCCGTTGCCCAGGAGCAGTGTCCCGGTCCGGACACCCTCCTCGGCAGGGGTCTCGCGGCGGGCGCAGCCGGACCCGACGAGGATTGCCGCCAGGAGGACGGCGCGGCCGATGAAGGGCGGGATTTTCACGGGTTTCCGATGATGGCTTCATTGTTTCCACTACTGCGCGTGTTGTCCAATGGGCATTTCCCTTCCGGAGGTGGAGCGCGAACTCCGAGCGCGCTGTGCGACGATAGTTCCAAACCAGCGCGCCCGGAGGTCCCGCTCCACCTTCATACGCGGCCGAAAATACTTGTCACCCGCCCCGCGTGCGCTGTCACTTTCCGGATGAAGGCTCTCGGCATCGACATCGGCGGCTCCGCGGTCAAGGGAGCCCTCGTCGACCTGGAAACCGGCCGGCTCGTCGCCGAGCGGATCCGCACCGCGACCCCGGTTTCCCTCTCGCCGGCGAAGATGGCCGCGGCGATCGCCGACATCGCGCGGCAGTTCAAGTGGAGCGGCCCGATCGGGGTCGGCTTCCCCGGGGTCATCTACGGGAAGAAGATCCTGACGGCCGCGAACCTCCATCCGGGATTTTCGGGGATCGACGGGGCGAGCCTCTTCGCGAAGGCCGCCAAATGCCCCGTCACCCTGATCAACGACGCGGCCGCGGCGGCCACCGCCGAGATGCGCTTCGGGGCGGGGGCGGGGTTCACGGGCAAGACCCTCCTCCTGACGCTCGGCACCGGGGTGGGCTCGGCGATCGGATACCACGGGGTGGTCGTCCCGTGCGAGTTTGGGCACCTCCCCCTGCGGGGCCGGTCGGCCGAAAAGCGCGTGGCCGCTTCCGTCCGCAAGGCGCGCAACCTTACCTGGAAGGACTGGGGGCGGCGGCTCACCGAATACCTGGCGATCCTCGAGCTCATGGTCTGGCCCGAATTGATCATCATCGGCGGCGGGGTGAGCGCGAAGCACCGGAAGTTCTTCCCCTTCGTGAAGACCCGCGCCCGGATGGTTCCGGCCGCCTTTCTCAACGAGGCCGGGATCGTCGGGGCGGCCCTTGCGGCGGCCGGGGCGGCCCCGGGGCCCCGCCCGGCGCGGCGGAAATAACTTTCGTGCAACTTTCCGTATCTTTGCCTGTATTAGGAAAATGGCCCCGCAAAAATCGAAGCGAAAGCTGAGGTACCTGATCCTCGGCGCGGTTCTTGCCGCGGCCGCCTGTGCCATCGGGCTCGCCGTCTCGCACAAGCGGGCGCTGAAGGGAATTCCCATCACCACGGAGCCGGCGGCGATCCGCACGATCACGCAGGTCGTGACCGCAACCGGGAAGATCCAGCCGGAGAAGATGGTCAAGATCTCCTCGGAGGTCTACGGCGAGATCGTCGAGCTTCCCTTTCGCGACGGCGACCGGGTGACGAAGGGCCAGCTCATTGTCCGGATCAAGCCGGACCTCTACCAGGCGTCGGTCGACCAGCAGACCGCGGCGGTCGCCTCGACCCGGGGGGCGTCAATCGACAGCGCGGCGAAGGTCGAGAAGGCGCGGGCCGACCTCGTCCAGTACGAGGACCTCCACCGCCGCAAGCTCGTGTCCGACTCCGACTATGTCACCTACAAGACCGCCTACGATGTGGCGCGGGCCGACTACATTTCCGCGCTTGCCAACGTCCAGGCCGCCGAGGGCCTGCTCAACCAGGCCCGCGACACGCTCTCCAAGACCGTCATCTACGCCCCCGTCGACGGGGTGGTCAGCGCGCGCTTCTCGGAGGTTGGCGAGCGCGTCGTCGCCCAGTCCTCCTTCACCGGCACGGAAATCATGGACGTCGCCGACCTGACGAACATGGAGGTCCAGGTGGACGTGAACGAGAACGACATCCCCAACGTCAAGGCGGGCGACCCGGTCGTCCTCTCGATCGACGCCTACCCGGACCGGAAGTTTGCCGGCGTGGTCAAGGAGATCGCCAGCTCCTCGGAGAACACCGGCGCGACATCGAGCGGGACGGCCGGGCAGGCCAACACCACGAGCTCGAGCAACGAGGTCACCAATTTCATGGTCAAGATCCGCGTCACCGACCGCGACGTCCACCTCCGCCCCGGGATGAGCGCGACCGCGGACATCCAGACCCAGACCGTGACCGGGGTCGTCTCCGTGCCGATCCAGAGCGTCACGGTGCGGGCGGCCGACGGGAAGAATTCCGAGGAGGTGGAGCAGCGCCAGGCCGCCGAGGCCCAGGGCAAGCCCGCAGCCCCCGGCTCGGTCTCGGCGCGGCAGCAGGCCCGGCTGATCCTCGGCCAGCTCCAGCGGGTGGTCTTCGTCCGGGAGGGCGGAAAGGTGCGGCTGCAGACCGTCGACACCGGCATTGCCAACGACTCCTACATTGAGATCAAGCGGGGCGTGAAGGTGGGGGACGAGATCGTCTCCGGCAGCTACGCGGCGATAAGCCGCACGCTTAAGAACGGCAGCGAGGTGCGGGTCGAGGCCCCGAAGCCGCCCGCCGCGAACTGAACCCGCCCCGGGGCCCGCGCGTTCGCCGGCCCGGCCTATCCAATGAATCCCCCCCCGGAAGCCTCGCCCCCCCCGGCGGCCCTGCCCCGGCCGCGGCCCATCCGCCCGCCGGGACCGCTGGTCATCGCGATCGACGACGTCGCGAAACTCTACGTGATGGGCGAGGAGACGATCCACGCGCTGCGCAGCGTCTCGCTGCGGATCCACCGCAACGAGTACCTGGCGATCATGGGCCCGTCCGGATCGGGCAAGTCCACCCTGATGAACATGCTCGGCTGCCTGGACACGCCGACCTCCGGGCGGTACGAGTTCAACGGAAGGAACGTGGCGGCAATGGACGACGACGAGCTGGCCGCCATCCGCAATCGCGAGATCGGCTTCGTCTTCCAGACCTTCAACCTGCTACCCCGCTCGAACGCCCTCCGCAACGTCGAGCTGCCGCTCATCTACGCCGGTTTGCCCCCTGAGGAGCGGCGGGAGCGCGCCCGGCAGGCGCTGGCCGACGTCGGCCTGGGCAACCGGCTCGACCACAAGCCCGCCGAACTCTCCGGCGGCCAGCGCCAGCGCGTGGCGATCGCGCGGGCCCTCGTGAACCGCCCGTCCATCCTGCTCGCCGACGAGCCGACCGGCAACCTGGACTCCCAGACCGGCGTGGAGATCATGGCCCTCTTCGAGGAGCTGTATGAGCGCGGCAACACGCTCATCGTGGTCACCCACGAGGAGGACGTCGCCCGGCACGCCCGCCGGATCGTGCGCCTGCGCGACGGGTTGATCGCCAGCGACGAGCCGGCCTGAACGCCATGTACGAGCTGACCGAGGCCTTCCGGATCGCCCTGGCGCAGATCGGCGCCCACAAGATGCGCTCGGCGCTCACCGCGCTGGGCGTGATCATCGGGATCACCGCGGTCACGCTCATGGGGGCGGCGATCCACGGGATGGACGTGAGCTTCGAGCGCAGCCTCGACCTGCTCGGCAACGATGTCCTCTACGTGAACAAGTGGCCATGGACCAACATGGTGGACTGGTGGAACTTTGTGAACCGGCCCCCCATTCTCCCCGAGAATGCGGCCCGGCTGAACAAGATCATCGCGGCGACGCCGCATTCGCTCCTGGAGGTCAGCGTCCCGGTCTGCGTCTACGGGGTCTCGGTGAAGACCGGCACCCACCAGGCCAGCGGCGTCTTCCTCGACGGCACGACCTACGCCTACGCGCGGCTCCTCACGGCCGACGTGGTCGAGGGCCGCTTCTTCACCCCGGAGGAGTCCGACGGCGGCCGGCAGGTCGGGGTGATCGGCGCCGACGTCGCCGACACGCTGTTCCCGGGCCAGCCCGCGGTCGGCCAGTCGATGATGCTTGGCGGCCAGCCCTACCGCGTCGTCGGCGTGCTCTCGCGACAGGGTCCCTTCCTCGGGCGCTTCAGCTACGACAACCAGATCTTCGTCACGATCGCCTCCGCGCGGAAGTACTTCGGGACGCCGCGCAACGGGGGAACCGAGGTCCGCGTCAAGGTGCGGGACCCGGCGCGGATGGACGATGCCGTCGACGAGCTGATCGGGGCGATGCGGCGCGTGCGCGGGCAGCTGCCGGGAGAGCGGGACAATTTCACAATCAACCAGCAGCAGGCCTTCAAGAGCCAGCTCGACCCGGTCAAGCGCGTGATCGCGCTGGTGGGGCTCTTCATCACCGGGTTGGCCCTTTCCGTGGGCGCGATCGGCATCATGAATATCACCTTCGTGAGCGTGAAGGAGCGAACCCGGGAGATCGGCACCCGCAAGGCCCTGGGCGCGCGGCGCCGGACGATCCTCCTGCAGTTCCTCATCGAGGCGGTGTCGATCTGCGTCGCCGGCGGCCTGGCCGGGGTCGCCGTCACCTTCGGCCTTTCGCTCTTCATCGCAAAGTCCCTGCCGAACCTCCCCGTCGACCTCTCCTTCGCCCTGATCGCGATCAGCATGCTTGTCTCGGTCGTCACCGGGGTCCTCGCGGGGTTCGCCCCGGCGCTGGGCGCCTCGCGCCTGGACCCGGTGGACGCCCTCCGCTACGAATGAACCCCTCCGAAGTCATCCGCATGGCGCTCGCCTCGCTCGGCGTCCACAAGCTCCGGTCGATCCTGACCATGGGCGGGATCACGATCGGCGTCTTCTCGGTGATCGGCGTCATGACCGCGGTCTCCGCCCTGCGCACCTCGGTTGAGACGGGCCTGAGCTTCCTCGGATCAAATGTCTTCCAGATATCCAAGTGGCCGACCGGCATCCAGGTCGGCGGATTCAACCGGGAGAAGTACCGGAAGCGCCGGCCGATCACCTACGCGGAGGCGCAGCGCTACCGCGCCCTGATGGCCGGCACGACGGACGTCGTGCGCCTCGTCAGCTGGGGCGACGGCCAGGCGTTCTACGCCGGGCGGCAGAGCAGCCCCAACCTGGACTACGGCGGCACCGACGAGAACTTCCTTGCCGCGAACCAGGAGAGCATCGACGCGGGACGCAACTTCACGGCGGCCGACGTCGAGCTGCGCCGCCCGGTCGCGATCGTCGGCCAGACAGTCCTCGCCGCGCTCTTCCCGTCCGAGTCCCCGCTCGGCCGGTCGATCAAGGTGAACAAGCACATCTACACGGTGATCGGGACCTTTGCAAAGAAGGGCACGTCCTTCGGCTGGGACCAGGACGAGATAGTCATGGTCCCCATTTCCCGCTTCCTGGAGGACAACGGGATCAAGCACTCCAGCATCAACATCGCGACCCAGGCCGAGTCCCAGGCGGCCTACGGGGACACCCTGGCGCAGGGGATCATCGCCATGCGCCTGGCCCGGAAGCTCCCGCCGGAGGCCGAGAACGACTTTGACGTCTATTCAAACGACTCGCTGGTCGCCGCCTTTGCGCAGGTGGCCGATTCGGTGAGCGAGGGCGCCTTCGTCGTCAGCGCGATCGCGCTCCTGGCCTCGGGCGTGGGGATCATGAACATCATGCTCGTGAGCGTGACGGAGCGCACGAAGGAGATCGGGGTGCGCAAGTCGATCGGCGCCCGGCGGGTGAACATCCTCGCCCAGTTCCTTGTCGAGGCCGTGGTTCTCTCCGTGGCCGGCGGCCTCGCCGGCATCCTCCTGGGGGTCGTCGCCGGCGACATCGCGGCCTCGAAGCTCAATGCGGGCATCGTGTTCCCGTGGGGCTGGGCCCTTGCCGGGCTCCTCGTGTGCACCGGGATCGGCGTGGGCTTCGGCTTCTACCCCGCCCTCCGCGCGGCGAAGATGGATCCGATCGATGCGCTGCGCTACGAATAGGATCCCTTCTTAGCCGCGCCTTATCTCCGGTTGCCAATTTCAGCCCAATGATCTTCGGATCTCCGACCCCTGGAAGTGTATCTGGATCCGGTACACTTTCTTCACACGGCAGGTGATCGCCCCGGTGGTCAGGTCGACCCGCTCGGGGACCTCGATCCGATGGATGTCCACGACCGCGTGGTAGCCGCGCTCGGAGAACACGTCGATCAGCATCGCCAGCGCCAGGGGGTCCTCCAGCAGCGTGTCCTCCGTGTTCACCAGCGCCGAGCCGGAGATCGCGTGTCGCAGGACAATCGGCAGCATCTTCTTCTCGATGAAGGTCACGACTTTCTGGAAAAGTTCAGGATGCTCCAGTTCGTAAATGTCCAGCCGTTTCACCATTTCCTGGCGGGCGTGGACGATGGTCTCCTTGGCCACCGGTATCTTGCGGAGGCGGTCGACGGTGAGCGGGTCGAGCTCAAGCGTGCTCTGGTACTCGAGTTCCTTGAGGATGTGCTGCTCAACCTCCGCGATCTTGTCCTCCGCATTTATGAAATGGTAGTGGAAGATTTCCTTGAGCTGCTGGAGGGCCTCCCAGGTCTGCTCCTTGAAGACCTGGTATCGCCGCTGCGCGAGCGCCTCGTCGAAGTCGGTGATCCGCTCCTCCTGGAGGGTCCCGACCCCCGTCCGCCGGACTTCCTGGTTGTGGGCGCGCACCTTGACGCCGCGCTGCATCTGCCGGGCGATGCTCGTCTTCTCGTCGACAAACAGGACCATGATGTGGATGGTCGGCTGGCGAAAGTGGATCCCCAAGGGCGTGTGGAAAAAGTCCTTCCGCAGGTGGTTCATCTTTTCCACCAGCAACTTGAGGCACTCGACCTGGACTCCCGTCCGGGGGAATCCGTCGAGGATGACGCCGTCGCGGTATTCCGGGCGCAGCAGCTCCCTGAGGAGCAGCCCGATCACCTCGCGGTCCCCGACCATGTTGCCCGCATTTTTGAGCCGCTGGGCATCGGGGGAGTCCAGGAGGGCGCTGATCACGACGGGCTGGCAGGTGAGCCCGCGCGCCTTGGCGATAAACTCGGTGTTGGTGCCCTTGCCGGATCCCGGCGCGCCGCCCAGCAGGATGATCTCCTTGGGAAAACGCAGCTTCTCGCGGCCGACCTCGGCCTCAAGCTCGCTCCACACGGCCCCAAAGATCAGCTGGGCATCCTTGATTTCAAGGTCCGTGTTGCGGGCCGGCGCTGCCGGTCTGGCGGGTTCGCTGATCGCTTCCTGTGCAGAGGGAGGAGGCATGGCGGGGAAATAGGGAACCCTGATACGAGGCTAGGGTCAATATTTTCGCAATTCACGCGGCGCAGCCGCGGGGGTTGCTTAAGTTGAAGCTGGACCTGGCGGGGCCGCGAAAGCGGCCCCGCCTTGCCATGAGGGGCGAGTCATCGGGGTTCATTTGTGCCGGCCGTGCCGGATGATGTCCCAGATGACGTAGAAGCCCAGGGCTGCGGAGAGCAGGTACCCGGTGATGCCCAGGACGGGATAGCCGTGGACCAGGGGCGGGATCCGGGCGGTGACGATGAGCGAGGACCCGATGATCAGCGACCCGATGACAACCCCCAGCGCGATCCGATTGGCGGACTTGGCGAGGGCGTCCTGGAGGCCGTCCAGTCCCCGGTGCTCCAGGTTGAGCGTCAGGTTGTCGTGCTCGACCCGGCGGATCAGCCGGTGCAGGCCCCCGGGGAGATCCTGGAGAACCGAGACGCCGGCCCGGAAAAAATCCCGGGCCTGGCGAATCATCGTTTTGGGGCCCATTCGCTCCCGCTGGAGCTCGCGGAGGACCGGGCCGGCCTGGCTGCGGATGTCAAAATCAGGATCGAGCGCCCGGCCGACTTCCTCGATCGCCAGGACCGCCTTGGCCATCAGCGAGTAGTCCCGGGAGAGGGGGATGCCGTGGCGGCCGAAGATGAAGAGCAGCTTGAGCATCGCCCGCCCGAGCTCCTGGTGCCCGATCGCGAAATTGAGCTCCTCGCGAAGGGCGAGCGTCACCTCCTTCTCCATCATCCTCAGGTCGAGCAGCACGTCGGAGGGCGCGAGGTTGGCGGCGACCTGCACGACCTGCTCGGCGTCCTGCTCGACGGCGGCGACCCAGAAGTCCGCCAGCGCGTAGCGCAGCCGCCGGGTGAGGTGCCCGGCCAGGCCCCAGTCCAGGAAGCAGAGCCGCCCGTCGGTCGTGACCATCACGTTGCCCGCGTGGGGATCGGCGTGGAAAAACCCGGCGACCATGACCTGGTGCAGGAGCGACCGGGCTCCGAGCTTGGCCAGGTCCCGCGAGACCTCGGGGTCCAGGGCGACCCTTCCAACCGGCGTGCCGTCGATCCTCTCCATCACGATCAGCCGGCTGGTCGTGAAGCCCGCCACGACCGCGGGCGCGAACACGCGGTCGCCGTAGGGATTGAGGGCGTTGAAATACTCCTGGTTGCGGGCCTCATTGGCAAAATCGAGCTCGCGCTGCATCCCGACCCTCACCTCCGCAAAAACGGCCGGAAGGTCGTAGGGCTGAAGGCTGGTCATCCGGCTGTGGAGCTGGCTGATCAGCCACCCCGCCAGATCCAGGTCGGTTTGGACGATCCGCGTGATATTGGGGCGCTGTACCTTCACGGCCACCAGCCGGCCCGGGGTCCCGGCCGGGGCGTCCGCGGCGGGCCGCAGCCGGGCGAAGTACACCTGGGCGAGCGAGCCCGAGGCGACCGGTGTCTCGTTGAATTCGCTGAAAATCTCGTGGATGTCGCCGGGCAGCTCCGCGTCCAGGACTGGGCGGATCTCCGCGAAGCCGATCGGCCGGACCTCGTCCTGGAGCTTCCGCAGCTCGAGGATGAGCCCGGCCGGCAGGGCGTCCGGCCTCATGCTCATGAGCTGGCCGAACTTTACGAAGGTGGGCCCCAGGTCCTCAAGGACGAGGCGGATCCGCTCCCAGGCCGTGCTCTGGGGCTGGGGCCGGGAGACCAGCCGCTGCCGGATGCCCAGGGGCAGGTCGAGCAGGTCGACCAGGTCGGCAAAACCGTGGCGCGCGAGGACGCCGAAAATCTCCTTGGCCCGGACAGCGTGGCTGAAGAGATTCAGCGGCTTCACGGCTCGCCGGCGCGCGTGGGAGGGGTGGTGGACTTTTCCTCGAGCGCGCGCACCCGCTGCTCAAGGGCGGCGAGCCTGGACTGGGTCTTTTCGTCGGACTTTGCGGTGAAGTCGCGGAACCGGGCGCCCAGCGTGGTGCAAACCTCGTCAAACTCGCGGCGGCCCTGCTCTGCGATCTTGTCGGCCATGATGCGGGCATCGGAGGCCGTGACCTTTCCCTGGCGGACGAATTCGTCGAGCGCCTGCTCGACTTTTTCCTTGGTGATTGCCGCGGCGCCCGCGCCTGCAAGCAATGACTTTTTAATCAAGTCGATCATGATGATCGGAGGATAACCGGCCCGCGGGGCATCGCAAACGCAAACAGCAGCGGGAAGGTGTTCACCCCACTGGCTCGTCCGTGCACTCGCGCAGGAGGCCGAGGAACTGCCCGGCGCCGCGGGTCTGGTAGCGCTGGAGGTGCCGGATGACGACCAGTTCGCGCATCGGCGATCCGTCTGCAAGCGTGATGTAGGCCAGCGCGTCCCTGTCCTCCGGCGACTGCGCCATCCGCGGCAGGATCGAGATGCCGACCCCGCAGGCGACCAGGGCCTTCACGGTGGCGACCTGGGCGCAGCGATAGGCGATCCGGGGCTCGAAGTGGTTGTCGCCGCAAAACGCCCTCACCTGCGCGGCCAGGGTGCTTGACGAACCGAGGAGGGCGAAGGTCTCGCCGGCGAGATCGGCCACCGTCACGCGTGCTCGCGAGGCGAGGGGATGGTCCTTCGCCACCACGAGCAGCAGGGGTTCCTGGAGGAGGGGCTCGGAGTGGAGCCGCGGGTCCTTGACCGGGGCGGCTATGATCGCAAGGTCCAGATCCCCCTCGATGACCGCCTCGATCAGGGCGGTCTTGAAGTCCTCGCGGACATTGACCTGGAGGTTGGGGAAGCGGCTCTGGCACAGGCCGATAAGGTGGGGAAGAAGGTAGGGAGCTAGGGTCGGAATCGCGCCCACCATGATCCGGCGTTCCAGGGCGGGATTGTCGCTCAGCTCCTTCGAGGCGTCATCAACCTCCTGAAGGATTCGGCGCGCCCTCCCCAAAAATGCGGCTCCCGCCTCGGTCGGCACGGCCTTTCGGCCAAGCCGGTGGAAGAGCTTGTGGCCGATCTCCTTCTCAAGTTGTATAATCTGCTGACTTAAAGACGGTTGAGCTACATTACAGCGCGACGCAGCCCGGGTGAAATTCCCGCTGTCGGCCACGGCGACGACGTACCGGAGTTGGTTCAGTTCCATAGTCTAAGACTATCATAAGTATATGATCTTACAACTTTATCTATTGAAAAATGAGCCTATGTTAGGCCCATGAAACAAGAGACATTATCGAAAGTGACCCTTCTGGCCCTGGTGGCCGTCGCGGCCATCATCATTTCCTTCGGCATGACGCTCGGACCCGACCGCTTTGCCGGCCTCGTGGCCGTCGTGATGCTTCTGGCGATCGGAGGCCTGGAATACCGGTGGACCTGGAAGCGGGGCGCCCGGATCAGGAACCTATTGGGCCGCTAATAGTTAAAAATCATACTCCCATGCAAATCATCGGCCTAGAGTCAGGCGCAGGTTTCGCGGTTCAGGGATGGAATGCGGTTTCGGAGCGGGCCCGGAGGTCCAATTCCGAGGCAAGTGCGCTGCCGTCCCCGGACCTGCCTGCCGCCAATCCCGGTCCGTTCGGAATGGTCTGGCTGGCCTCAGTGTGGCCGGGCCGGGGCCAGGGACCCCTATTCAATCGGGTCTTCGTAATGGCCTTCCGGCGGCTGCGTTCGCGGATGCATCGGGGCGGGCGGCAGGGACACAGTGTGGGCGGCCTGGGCGTCGGGGTTGGGCACGACGGGCGGTAGTGTCGGCCGGGCCTGGTCGGCGCGCTCGTTTTCGTCGATCGCCCGCTTGAACTCGTTCTCGACCTCTGCCGCCGCCTTCTTCACCTCCCGGATCGCCTTGCCCAGGCCCCGCGCGAAACCGGGCATTTTGTCGCCGCCGAAGAAGATCAGCACGGCCACCAGGATCAGCATGATCTCGGGTCCGCCGAACATGTCGAGGAAGGCCAGGCTGGTAACCGGCGGTGTCATGGCTGAAGGGTGTCCGCTATTGGCGAAGCGTCAATTGAATCGATCCCTCAGGAGACCTTGATGCTGACCGTGAACTTCTCGGTGTTGCCCGGGGGGACGAGGTGCAGCCCGACTTTGTTCTCGGGCGAGTTGGGCGGGCCCATCCAGGGCTCCACGCAGTAGTACGGCGCCTTGTCGTCCCCCGTCCAGGTGACGAAGGTCGCGTCGGGCGGCGGCACCTTGGCCGTGCCGATCCTCACGGTCACGTCGCCGGGCCGGCCCTTCTCGCCGAAGACGACCGCGTTGCCGCGCAGTCCCGTGTGGAGGGTGTCGACCAGGTCCGGGTTCGAGAAGCGCTCATCCTCCTGCAGCGCGGGCCCGGGGACGAGGGCGCCCGTCGGCGAATGCCGCAGGCGCCGGGTGGCCGGGATACGGATGAGGTAGTCGCCGCGGCTCTGGCCCTCGTTCCAGGGCAGGGTGAAGTAGAAGTGATGGCCGGCGCTCCAGGGAAGGGGCTCGGTCCCGAGGTTTTTCAGCGCGAACTCGCAGGTGAGCCCCAGCGGCTCGAAGCGGTAGGTGACCGTGAACTCGCAGTCGTAGGGATAGCTTTCCGGGGACTCCGGGCCGGGGATCCACTGGGCGGCGAACCCGGTCGGGTCCATGCTGACGACCTTGAAGGCGGCCTGGCGGGCCAGGCCGTGCATGGGCATCGGCCGGCGGACGCCATGGGCATCGCGCCAGAAGTAGATGTCGCCGCGATCGAAGGTCCGGCCATTGAAGGGGAAGAGGATGGGGTTTCCGCCCCGGACCTTCCAAAAGTCGTCCATTGAGGCCAGCTCGGGCCAGTAAATGACGTCCCGCACCGAGCCGTCGCCCAAGGTGAGGTTCCAGTTCATGAGCCGGGCCCCCTTTTCGGGCACCGCGAGGAAGGTGGAGCCGCCCACGCGCCACCGCGTGATCGTCTGGCCCAGGTAGGGGATTCTTTCCATCCCCGGATGCTTGCACTGCGTCCGCGGCGGGGTCAAACTAACCCTGAAATGTTACGGATATGGCTCGGTTTTCTTGTCGCGGCCCTGGCGCCGGCCCCCGCTGCCGTTTCCGCAGGCGCGCCCGTGCGGGCGACCCCGAAACGGGTGTTTGTCATCCCGATCCGCGACGAGATCGCCAAGCCCGCGCTGTACGTCCTGCGCAGGGGGCTGAAGGAGGCGATGGCCGCGCATGCGGACGTCGTCGTCCTTGACATCAAGACCCCGGGCGGGGCCCTCGACGCCACCTTTTCGATGATGGAGGCGCTCGGCAAGTTCCCGGGCCGGAAGATCGCCTTTGTCGACAACGAGGCGATGTCCGCCGGGGCCTTCATTTCCGCGACGACCGACGAGATCTGGTTTGCGCCCGACGGCATCATCGGCGCCGCCGCCCCGGTCACCTCGACCGGCCAGGACGTGGACGCGACCATGAAGATGAAGATCGTCAGCTACCTGAAGGCCCGGATGCGCGCCGAGTCCGAGGGGAAGGGCTACCGGGGGCAGGTGGTGTCGGCGATGATCGATGCGGACACCGCGCTGACCATCGGCGGGCAGGTGCTCAAGGAGAAGGGCGAACTCCTCTCCCTCACGGCCTCCGAGGCGATGAAGCGCTACGGCACGCCGCCGCAGCCGCTCCTGGGCTCCGGGATCGCGGCCGACACGACCGACCTGCTGGCGCAGAAATTCGGGGCGGGGAATTCGGAGGTCACCGAGCTGCGGATCACCTGGTCGGAGCACTTTGCCGCCTTCCTCAACGGGATCGCCCCGGTCCTCCTCGGCCTGGGCATGGTGGCCCTCTTCATCGAGTTCAAGACGCCCGGCTTCGGCTTCTTCGGGATCGCCGGGGTGTCGCTCCTGGCGATCGTCTTCCTGAGCAGCTACGTCGCCGGGCTCTCGGGCCACGAGCCGATCGTGCTCTTCGGGCTGGGCGCGGTGCTCCTTCTTCTCGAGCTGGCCTTTTTTCACAGCGCGGGGTTCCTCGGGGTGATCGGCGTCGCGCTGATGGGAGGCTCCCTCGTCTGGGCGATGGCCGACCTCTGGCCCAATGAGCCGATTTCGGTCGCCTGGTCGGCCGACGCCTTTGTCCGCCCGCTCGCCGACATGGGCCTTGGCATGGTGATCGCCTTTGTCCTCGCCGCGGCGCTGCTCCGCTTCCTGCCGCACGGGCTGCTCTGGGACCGGATGGCGATCGGCGCGACGATCGGCGGCACGGCCCAGACGGGCGGCGACGCCCCGGGGACCGGCGCATCCCTCGACGCCCTGATCGGCCGCCGCGGCCTTGCCGTCACCGCCCTTCGCCCGGCGGGGCAGGTGGAGATCGACGGGCGCCGCTACGAGGCCAAGGTCGCCGTCTCGGCGATCGACGCGGGCGCGCGGATCGTCGTCCGCGGCCGGATGGACTTCGGCCTGGTGGTCGAGTCCGAGGCGTGACCCCGCGGGAACCCCCCTTCATGACCCTGATCCTCGTCCTCTTCCTCGCCGGGATCCTGCTCCTGGCGGCCGACGTCTTCGTCTCCAGCTTCATCCTGGCGGCCTTCGGGGGCGCGGTGATGCTCACCGGCTGCGGGATCGCGTATCGACAATATGGATTCGACGGCGCGGCCCTCGCGGTCGCCGTGGCCCTGGTCCTCCTCGGCGCGACGATCTACGGCGAGCTGGTGGTCCTTCCCCGGACCCGCTTCGGCCGCGGGCTGGTCGTCCACTCCACCTCCGGGAATGCGAGCCAGCCCCCGCTGGCCACCGCCGACGTGGTCGGCAAGCCGGCCGTCGCGATGACCACCCTCGCCCCCAGCGGCTACGTCCAGGTGGACGGCCGCCGCTACGAGGCCTTCTGCCGCACCGGGCACGCCGCGAAGGGGACCGACCTGAGGGTCGTCGGCCTGGACAATTTCCGCCTCATCGTCACTTCAAACGCCAGCGATCCCAGCTAAAACCCAACAACACCATGTTCGACCTTCCCCTCCTCATCCTGATCCCCGTCGGGATCATCGTCCTCGTCATCGCGGGGATTTTCGTCTCCTACTTCGGCACCTGGCTCAAGGCCCGGCTGAACGGGGCGCCGGTAAGCATCATGAACCTGGTCGGCATGCGCCTGGGCGGCGTGCCCTACGGCCTGGTCGTCACCGCCCGGATCACGGCCGTGAAGGCGGGAATCCAGGTGAGTACCGACAAGATCGCCGCCCACTACCTGGCCGGCGGCAACGTCCTTCCGACCGTCCAGGCGCTCATCGCCGCGCAGAAGGCCGGGATAGCGCTCGACTGGGACCGCGCCTGCGCGATCGACCTGGCGACCAAGGGCTCGGGCAAGTCGGTCGTCGAGGCCGTGCGCACGTCGGTCGACCCCAAGGTCATCGACTGCCCCAACCCGGAGAGCGGGCGGACGACGATTGACGGCGTGGCCAAGGACGGCATCCAGGTGAAGGTGAAGGCTCGCGTGACGGTGCGCACCCATCTGGACCGCTTCGTCGGCGGCGCCAAGGAGGAGACCATCATCGCCCGCGTCGGCGAGGGCATCGTGACGACGATCGGCGTCGCCGACAGCTACAAGCACGTGCTGGAATCCCCCGACAGCATTTCTAAGACGGTCCTCGCCCGCGGGCTGGACGTGGGATCGGCCTTTGAGATCCTCTCCATCGACATCGCCGACGTGGACGTCGGCGAGAACATCGGCGCCCGGCTCCAGGTGGCGCAGGCCGAGGCGAACAAGAACATGGCCCAGGCCCAGGCGGAAATCCGCCGCGCCGCCGCCGTCGCGCTCGAGCAGGAGATGAAGGCCCGCGTGCAGGAGATGCAGGCGAAGGTCGTCGAGTCGCAGGCGCAGGTTCCGCTCGCGATGGCGGAGGCCTTCCGCAGCGGGAAACTCGGCGTCATGGACTACTACCGGATGGAGAACATCCAGGCTGACACCTCGATGCGCCAGAACATCGCCCAGCCCGGGGACAAGAAATGATGCACAATCCGGCAATCCTGCTGGTGATTGTCGCCCTGGCCACGCGGGTGTTCGCGGCGTGGAATAAGTCGCGCGCGAAGAAGGCACCGCCCGTCGTCGCGCCCGGCGGGACTGACGACGAGCGCACCCGCCGCGTGCGCGAGGAGGTCGCCCGGAAGATCGCCGAGCGGCGCGCCGGGCTCCGGCCCTCGGCGGCCGCGCCCGAGGAGGAGGACCTTCCCGCGTTCCCGCCCGAGCGGATACCCGCGAGGATGGACGACGTCGAAGCCGCGGTTGCGCGCCAGAATGCCCTCGGGGAGCAGATCCGGGTGCTCGAGTCGGCGTCCGCGGCGTCCGCCGTGGCCGCCCGTTCCGCAGCCACCGCCGCTTTCCTGCGGGGCACGCCCGTGGCGGGAGCCGGCGAGAGCCGCTTCCCCGAGCTCGCCGACCCGCAGCGCGCCCGCCGTGCGATCGTGCTGCGTGAAGTCCTCGGCGCCCCCCGCGGCCTCAGCGTGGACGGCTGCCTCTGGCGCTGATTCGAGGCTCAGAGGATCGATGTAGCCGGCCTCCCAGAGGCCGGATGCTTGGGGTCCCATGTCTGATCGCCAATCCACCGGCCTCCGGGAGGCCGGCTACATCGATCCGGGAGCCACGCCACATCGGACGCCCCGACAACAATCACCGATTCGAAAAATCGAACGCCACCCGGTCGTGCCCCTTGTGGCCGGTGCCGTAGCGCTTGCCCTTGTACTCGATCACGACCGACTCGAGCGCCGTTGACGTGAGGTAGAGGGGGACGTTCTCGAAGTCGCGCTGCTCGCCGCGGGCCAGCGGGCCCTGGTAGAGCTCGGCCCCGTCGGACTGGCGCACGACCTTGATGCGGATGGCGTCCAGCGCGGAAATGGTGACGGTGGCATCGTGCTCCTGCTGGACCGGCGCCGAGGTGACCGCCGCGGCGCGCACCGGCTCGGAGGGCGCCGAACCCCCGCCCATGATGGACTTGACCGCCCAGAGGATGAGAAGGAGCACCAGCACGCAGCCCAGCGCGATCAGCGACTTGAAGATGAGCGCCTGGTTGATCCCGGCCTGGAGCTGCATCCCGCCGGAATTGCGCCGCAGGGGAAGCATCTGGCGCTCCATCCCCTGGGCGGGCTGCTGGGCGGGCACGGCGGCGGACGGGTCCGCGGCCGCGGGTTCCGGGGCGGCACCCTCGGCGCCCTCGCCCGTGGAGCCAATCGAAAGGTCCATCCGACCGTAGACCTCGCGGCTGGGTTGCCGGGGCCGGGCGGTGCCGTGGCCGAGCGCGGCGAAGTCCGCGAGGATCCGGTCGGGCGACAACTTGAGGAAAACCGAGTAGCTGCGCAGGAAGCCGCGCACGTAGAGGTCGCTCAGCCCGATGTCGAACTGGTTGCTCTCGAACTTCTGGAGGTACTCGCCGCGCACCTTGGTGGCCTCGGCCGCCTCGCGGATTGAGGTTCCCTTCTTCTTTCGCGCCTCCTCAAGGCGCTCGCCGATGGTCTGCATGGAAATCAGTTAGGGGCTTAGGCTGTCCAAATCGACCAAAATCTCTCGGGGGCTTGAGCCGTTCTCGGGCCCCACGATGCCCTTGTCCTCCATGATCTCCATGATCCGGGCGGCCCGGTTGTACCCGATCCGGAGCCGCCGCTGGAGCATCGAGGTGCTCGCGCGGCGGGTGGACTTGAGGACGTCGAGGGCCTGCTGGTAGAGCTCGCCGTCGTCGCCCATCTCCTCCCCGTCGCCTTCGCCGTCCCCGTCGTCATCCTCGCTGGCCGCGCGGTCGATGTGCTGCTGGACCTCCTGCTTGTACCGCGGCGGCCCGTTGACCTTGAGGAACTCGACGATCGCCTGGATTTCCTCGTCGGAGACGAAGGCGCCCTGGGCCCGCACGATGCGCGAGGTGCCCGGCGGCGTGAAGAGCATGTCGCCGCGACCGATGAGCATGTCGGCCCCCTTGGTGTCCAGGATCGTCCGCGAGTCCACCTGGGAGGCGACCTGGAAGGCGATGCGGGCCGGCAGGTTGGCCTTGATCACCCCGGTGATGACGTCAACGGACGGCCGCTGGGTCGCGATGATGACGTGGATCCCGGCCGCGCGCGCGAGCTGGGCCAGCCGCGCGATGTTTGTCTCGATCTCCGCCGGGGCGACCATCATGAGGTCGGCGAGCTCGTCGATGATGATGACGATGTAGGGCAGGTGGTCGGGGATCTCGATCCCGTCGTCCGCAGAGAGCGGGTCGAGGCCCTCGAGGGTCGGCTGCGCCCCGGGCGGCGGCTCGGCGGCGGCGCCCTTCTTGCGGTGGTTGAACCCGGAGATGTTGCGGACGTTCACCTTCGCGAAAATCTGGTAGCGCTGCTCCATCTCGCTCAGGAGCCACTTGAGGGCCGCGGGAACCTTCTTCGCCTCGGTCACGACCGGGATCAGCATGTGCGGAAGCGAGTTGAAAATCTTCAGCTCGACGACCTTCGGGTCCACCATGATCAGCCGCACGTCGTTCGGGCTCTTCGAGTAGAGGATGGAGGAGACGATCGAGTTGATGCAGATGGATTTTCCCGAGCCGGTCGCGCCGGCGATGAGCAGGTGGGGCATCTTGCACAGGTCGGAGACAAGCGGCTTCCCGGACACGTCCTTGCCCAGGGCGATCGGAAGGTCGGTCCGCACGGCCGCCCAATCCTCGCTCTCGAGGATTTCCCGCAGGCCGACCGGGGTGGGGTGCTGGTTGGGCACCTCGACGCCAACCGCCGCCTTGCCCGGGATCGGGGCGAGGATCCGGACGGACTGCGCGCGCATCCCCAGCGCGATGTTCTTGTCCAGGCCGGAGATCTTCTCGACCCGGACCCCGGGGGCCGGCACGAGCTCGTAGCGGGTGATCACCGGTCCGACGTGAATCTCCCCGAGGGTGACCTCGACGCCGAACTCGCCGAGGATCCGCAGGAGGTTCTCGGCGTTCTGGCGGTGCTCGTCCTCGCTGCTCGTGCCGGGGGATCGGACCTGCTCGCGGAGCAGGGAGAGCGGCGGGAACTTGTAGTCGCCCTCGGTCGCCTGCGGCGCGGACTTCGCCTTCCTCGGCTCGGTCGGCTTGACGATGCTGAGGGCGGCGGGGACGGCGGGCTTGGCCGCCTTCGCCTCGGCGCGAGGCAGCGACGCGCCGCTGGTCCGCGCGACCAGCACGTTCTTGTTCGCCGGCCCGATCGGCTCGAGGACCAGGGGGGCCTGCTCCTCGCGCTCCGCGGCGGCGGGCGCCCGGCGCGGGGCCTCCGGCGCGGGCGCGGCCTTGCGCTTTGCCCGGCCCGCCCACCACGCGGAGACCAGTCCCATGATCCGCTCAATCTCGCTCCCGATGTCCTTTGTGAAGATGAAGAGCAGGCAGGAGACATACACGATCCCCAGCAGGAAGAAGGCGCCGAAGTCGCCGAGCAGGTCCTCGAGGACGCCCTTGTAGATGAGGTGGCCGATCAGCCCCCCGGGGCCGTGCGGGAAATAGCTCGAGCTTTTGAAGCTGTCGACCATCGCAGCCAGGCCGGCGGCCGCCGGCAGGCACAGGAGGGTGGCGATGATCCGCGAGGTGACCAGCTGCCGCGTGCTCCGGATCGCCAGGTAGCAGAACCAGAGCAGGAAAAACGGGATCAGCCAGGCCGCCAGCCCGAGGCTGAAGAAGGAAATGAACGAGGCCGCCGAGCCGAAGTCCCCGACAATGTTCCTGTCCGTGGGGTTCGTCGTGACAAAATGGCTCTGCTCCGGGCTATAACTCAAGAAGGCCACTGACAGGAGCATACCAAAGAGCAGGCAGGCGGCCGCGGCGATCCAGTTGGACGGGCTGGCCGGTGTTTTGGAGGACGGCCTCTCGTTTGGGTTTGAACTCTCCGGTTTGGCCATTTGTGTGAGCCGATCAGATGCCAGAATTCCTTCGTTTTCAACCCCTGTATCAGGAACGCGTCTGGGGAGGCCGCTCATTGGAGACAACTTTCGGCCGCGAACTGCCTGCGGGGCGGCCGATAGGGGAGAGCTGGGAGATCGTCGACCGCCCCGAGGCGCAGTCGGTCGTTTCCGGCGGATCGTTCGCCAAGCTGACCCTCCGCGAGGTGATTGAGCGCCACGGCGCGGCGGTGATGGGGCCGGCGTGGCCGGCGACGCGGCGCTTTCCCCTCCTGGTCAAGTGGCTGGATTGCCGGGAGCGCCTCAGCCTTCAGGTTCACCCGCCGAAGGCCGTGGCCGCCGAGCTCAAGGGCGAGCCAAAGACGGAGAACTGGTACATCGCCCACACCGACCACGGGGCCCAGCTCATTGTGGGCCTGAAGCGCGGTGTCACCCGGGAGGCCTTCGAGAAGGCGATCGAGACGAACACCCTGGACGCGTGCGTCCACCATTTTCCGGTGGCCGTCGGCGACTCGATCCTCGTGCGCAGCGGCCAGGTGCACGCGATCGACGCGGGCAACCTGATCCTCGAGATCCAGGAGAATTCCGACACGACCTACCGTGTCTACGACTGGGGCCGGGTGGGGCTGGACGGGAAGCCGCGCACGCTGCACATCTCCGAGTCGCTGCGCTCCATCCTCTGGGACAGCTTCGAGCCCGTGCCGGTCCGCGCCGCCCCGACGGCCGGCGTGATCGCCGACAGCGAGGAATTCGTCATCCGCCGGGTGGTCCTGGACGCCGGGGAGAAGATCCACGTGGAGTCCGGCGAGCAGCCGCGGCTCCTGAGCGTGGTCAGCGGGCGGTTGGCCAAGGTCGCCGAGGGCAAGGGCCCCTGCGAACGGGTGCTCGAGCGGGGCGCCAACGTGCTCCTTCCCTTCTCCCGCGCCTTCACCTTTGCGGCGGAGACCACCTCGATCGTCCTGGTGACCGAGGATTTTGCCTGAGCTGCGCTCTTGCCCCGGGGGGGCTTCTGACTATGGTCACGGCCCTTCCATGACCCGACCCGAACACAGAGATCAATCAGCTTCCAAGGCCGATCCCGCGCAGCCGGCCCCGGCTGACGCCACGCCGACCAGCGCCGGTCCGGAGAGCGCCGCCCCGCAGAAGGAGCTGGCTGAGATGCAGGACCGGTATCTGCGCGCGGTCGCCGACCTCGAGAACTTCCGGAAGCGCACTGTCCGCGAGAAGGAGGAGCTGAGGCTGTTTGCGGCCTCGCGGGTGCTGGAGGACCTGCTCCCGGCCCTCGACAACCTCGCCCTCGGGCTCGCCGCGGCCAAGCAGCCCAATGCGGACCTGAAGACATTGATCGGCGGCGTCGACATGGTCGCCCAGCAGCTCAAGGGCGCCCTCGCCGGCCACGGCCTGAAGGAGATCAACCCGGTCGGGCTGCCCTTCGATCCCCACCAGCACGACGCGATGTCCCACCAGGACAGCGACAAGGTGCCCGCCGAGCACGTCGTGAGCGTCGTGCGCAGCGGCTACACCCTGAACGGCCGGCTCCTGCGGCCGGCATCGGTCGTCGTCTCGAACGGCCCGGCTGCCCACTGACATGGCCAAGGAGGATTATTACGAGCTGCTCGGAGTCGCCAAGGGAGCCACTGAGGAGGAACTGAAGAAGGCCTACCGCAAGAAGGCCGTCCTGCACCACCCGGACAAGAACCCGGGCGACAAGGCGTCCGAGGAGATGTTCAAGAAGATCTCCGAGGCCTATGAGGTCCTGAAGGATCCCGACAAGCGCGCGGCCTATGATCGCTACGGCCACGCCGCCTTCCAGGGCCCCGGCGGCACGGCCGGCCGGGGGGGCGGGGGAATGTCCGGGGCGGGCGGATTCCACGATCCCTTCGACATCTTCCGCGAGGTCTTCGGCCAGGGCGCCGCCCGCGGGGGCGGAGGCGGCATCTTCGACGAGATGTTCGGCGGCGGCCGGGAGGGCAGCCGCGACGGCGAGGACCTTCGCTACGACCTTGAGCTCACGCTTGAGGAGGCGGCGCGCGGGGTGGAAAAGGAAATCTCATTCCGCCGGCAGGCCACCTGTGAGCGCTGCGCCGGCTCGGGCGCCGAGCCTGGCTCCAAGCGCGTGACCTGCCCGACCTGCCGCGGCGCCGGCCAGATCCGCCGCTCGGGGGGAATCATCGTCTTCACCCAGACCTGCCCGACCTGCGGCGGGGCCGGCAAGAAGGTTGAGAAGCCGTGCACCGCCTGCCGCGGCGAGGGGCGCGTGAACAGCAACACCAAGCTTAATGTCCGGATCCCGGCCGGCGTGGACACCGGCTCCCGGCTCCGGTCCTCGGGCAACGGCGCGGCGGGCGGGGCCGGCGGCCAGGCGGGCGATCTTTACATCGTCCTCACGGTCAAGGAGCACGAGCTTTTCGAGCGCCAGGGCGACGACCTCTTCTGCGAGATGCCGATCAAGTTCACCCTGGCCACGCTCGGCGGCACGATCGAGATTCCCACGCTCTCCGGCAAGGCCTCGCTCAAGATCCCGGCCGGCACGCAGAGCGGCACGACCTTCCGGCTCAGGGACAAGGGCATGCCGAACATCCGCACGGCGCGGCCGGGCGACCAGCTGGTCCGGATGCACGTCGAGGTCCCGTCCTCGCTGACCGCCGAGCAGCGGAAGCTCCTGGAGGAGTTCGGCCGGGTGAGCGGCGACGCGAGCGAGCCGACGTCACGGTCGTTTTTTGAGAAGGCCAAGAAGTTTTTCTGACCGGGCGCCGTACCCATGCGCGTTGTCATCCTCGGATCGGGTCGCGGATCGAACGCTGAAGCGCTCCTGGAGGCGGGACGATCCGGCCGCCTCGGCGGCGCGCGGATCGCCGCCCTCTTCTCGGACCGGGCGGACGCGGGGATCCTCGCCCTGGGCCCGCGCTTCGGGGTGGGCGCGCATTTCGTCGATCCGGGCCCGTTCCGGACGAAGCTGGAGGGGGCCGGTGAGGAGCGCTTCATCGCGGCCCTCGCCGCGGAGCGGCCGGACCTGGTGGTCCTCGCCGGCTTCATGCGGGTCCTCAAGCCGGGGTTCCTCGCCGCGTTTGCCGGCAGGATCGTCAACCTGCACCCGAGCCTCCTTCCAAGCTTCCCCGGCCTGGACGCGATCGGCCAGGCCTGGAGGCGCGGCGTCAAGGTCACCGGCTGCACGGTTCACCATGTGACCCCCGACGTGGACGGCGGCCCGATCATCGACCAGGCGGCGGTGCGGATCGAGCCGGGGGACACCCTCGCCTCCCTGGAGGCGAAGGTCCATTCCGCCGAGCACGCACTCCTGCCCTCGGTGGTCGCCCGGCTTGCCGCTGAGGGGACCTGATCGGACGGCATGCCCCTCACCGAAATCAAGGTGGAGATTCCCCATGGCGCGGCCGATGCGGCCGATGCCGTCCTGCTCGAGCTGGGGGACGGACGCTGGAGCCTCCTGGAGGACGCGATCGCCCGCCGCGCCTGGGTCGTGGGCCTCTTTCCCGAGAAAGCGGAGGCGCTCGCCCGCTGGAATGCGCTCAAGCCGATCCTGGGGATCGCCCCGCTCGGGGAAGCGGACGCCCGACCCCTGGCCAACCGCGATTGGAAGGACAGCTACAAGGCGCATTTCAGGGCGTGGGCCTGCGGCCGGCTGCACTGGGTCCCGGTTTGGGAGAGACGGCGCTTTCGCCGGCCGCCCGGCCATGCGGTACTCTGGCTCGACCCGGGGATGGCCTTCGGGACGGGGAATCATGAGACGACGCGGCTGTGCTGCCGGCGCCTGGTTGCGCTATCGCGGCGCCCCGGAAAGCTGCGGGTCATCGATGCGGGCTGCGGCTCGGGAATCCTTGCCCTGTCGGCCGCCCGCCTGGGTTTCGGGGAGATCACCGGGTTCGACATCGACCCGGAGGCGGTCCGCGTGAGCCGCGAGAACGCGGCCCTCAACCGGATGGCCGGCCGCGTGCGCTTCCTGACCGCCGACCTGGAGAAGGGCCTTCGGGGCCGAAAAGCGGAGATCGTCCTCGCCAACATCCAGGCCGACATCCTCATGCGGAACGCCGCCCTCCTCGTCCGCGCCGTCGCCCCCGGCGGAGTCCTTGTCCTGAGCGGAATCCTGGCCGTGGAATTGGATTCGGTGAGGGAGGTCTTCTCCGCCGCCGCCCCCGGTTCCAAAATCACCTCAAGCAAGCTCGGAGAGTGGGCGGACGTATACTTGCAGAAACCTGAGACCTGAAACCTGAGACCTGAAATTCAATCCGACGATCGCTGAATGAACCCTGATTGCCTTTGGATCGAAGGATTGACTCAGGTTTCAGGTTTCCAAGTTTCAGCCTTCTGAAGAGCTGACTCAGGTTTCAGGTCTCAGGTCTCAGGTTTCTGCAGATTGGTCACGCTTTTCCCCACCCGCGCAACTGATCGAAGCAGCGCCGCACGCTCTCCAGCGGCGCGTGGTTGTACTGCTCCTGCTCGACGACGTACCATTCGACCGAGCGAATCAACTCCAGGGCGGTGAACACCTCCGCGAAATTGACCGGGCCCAGGCCGAGTTCCTTTTCATCCTTCAGGTGCACCAGCCGCACCCGCTCGCCCTGGTCGCGCAGGAACCGTGCGGGGGAATAGCCCCCGACGTGCGCCCAGTAGACGTCGAGCTCGGCGCTGAGGTTGCGCGGCTCGGCGGCCGACAGCATCCAGCTGAAGGCCGGCCTGCCCTCGAGCAGCTTGAATTCGCCGGCGTGGTTGTGAAAACTCAGGCGCAGTCCGAAGGCCCGCAGGGCGGCGCCGATCCCGTTCAGCTCCTCGCCGATCCGCTGCGCCGCGGCCGGGGACAGGTAATGCTCCGGCGGCCACCACGGGCAGATGACGTGCCGGGTGCCGAAGAGGAGGGCGTCTCCGACCACCTGGTTGAAGTTCTGGCGGAGGGTCTCGATCCCCGCGTGCATCCCGGCGACCTCCAGGCCGACAGAGTCCAGCGCCGCCTTGGCCTTGGGGGCGTCCAGGTTGCCCGTGCCGGCGAGCTCGACCCCTCGGTAGCCGATCTTGGCGACCTCGGCGACGGTGCGGGCGAAATCGACGCCGGTGTCCTGGCGGACGGAATAAAGCTGCAGCGCTACGGGTACGTTTTTCATGGTCGCTTGCCCCCGGGCCCGGACGTACGGGCAATCACATCGGCCGCGGCGAGCGGGGGGGACAGGTCGCCGCGTTTTCCAGGGGAAGCTTGCTCCGGAATCGCTCGAGATAGCCCTGGTACTGGTCGAAGAGCGGGTCGCCCGGAACCCGGCGCAGCGCCCGGGCGCACTCCTCCACGCGCTCGTTGGCCTTTGCCTGGTAGTCCTCCCGCACCTTCACCGCCCTCTCGCGGTAGTTCGAGCCGTCGATCCCCGCGTGCTTGGCCAGCAGCGGCAGCCAATTGTGCGCGTACTGGACGTGGGCGGTCTCGTCGATGATGTCGAAGAGCATCATCTCGGCGGACTCGAGGTCCCGGCCGTCCCGGAAGTCGGCGTAGCTCTCGTGCTTGGCCGTGAAGTAGCCGGTCTCCGCGATCATCCCGATATTGAACACCGCCTCGTAGATGTCGGCCTTGCTCATCGGGGCCGCCCGGTAGGGGGCGAGGATGTCCATCTGCCTTGAATAGGCCTCCTCGATCGACACGCCCTTCTCCTTCGCGTAGGCGTAGATCAGCTCGTCGCGATCGCCCTGGTCGTACCCGGGGAATCCGATCTCCTCGAGCTGAATCCCGAAGTCCTGGAGCCTGGAGCAGCCCGAGTCGCCGTGCCGGGATTCGTCCCAGAGATGGCGCGCCACGTCGTGGTGCCACTGCCAGGGCATGTAGTGCCCGTCGTAGATCCACTGGAGCTGGATGTCCGGTATGTTCTTCTCCATCATGTAGCCGACGGCCCAGAAGAGGCGCCGTGCCTCGACGCTGGTCGAAAAGTCGGTATGGACGTAGTCCATAAACGAATACGTCGGCCGCTTGTCCCCGGCCGACAGCCGGAAGCTCTTCGAGGAGAAGGTGCGCGCGCTGAACTTCGACAACCGAAAGTCGGTCCGAACTCCCGCCGGCACCGCCTCCTTTCCCTCCTCGACGGGCAGCGGCGCGCCCAGCCGGCCGCAGTCCGCCAGGGCGGCCTCGACCCGCGCGCGGTAGGCGGCATCGGTCGCGTGCGGGTGGCGCCGGCGGTAGTCGCGGTACCAGAGCCACTCCTGGCTCTTGATCTGGTTGATCTCGTGCAGGATGGCGATGGTCGGCGCGTCGTGCACCGGGTGGACGCGCGAGGAATAGTCCGCGTAGGCGCCGACCAGCGCCTTGGTCAGGATCTCGTAGATTCCGTCGAGCGCGTCGTTGGCCGAGGGGGCGAGCAGCACGGTGTTGACGAGCCGCTCCAGCCGCTCGGAGACCGGGGAATCGGCCTTGCCGCCGGGAAACTGCCCGACCCGGTCGCGAAGCCGCCGCACGCATTCGGCCTGGTCCCACACATGGCGGTGGATCACGCTCTTGTCGTTCCACTCGGCCACGTCGCGGCCCCAGGCGCAGATCAGGCGCATGATCGAGGCCTCGATGTACTGCCAGTCGTTGAGCTGGTCCACCGTCCGGGGCTTCTGCCGGGAGCCGACGTCGACCAGGACGGAACGCTTTCCGGCGGGGGCGGGATCTGCGGCAAGTGTGCTCATGGTGCTCCGGAGTCTAATGGATCATTTGGCCGGGGCTGTCACGTCTCCAGTGGCCGCCCATTCGCAGGCCCGCAGGAGGGTGTCCTGAAAGCCGGGGTTCTCCAGGGCGACCAGCGAGCAGCCGGAGCCGGGGACCGGGTCCCCCGCCCACACGTGGCCCAGGGCGTGGTAGAACACGCGGCCCTTGCCGTACTGCGTGGTCGTGAACATCGGCTCGTCCAGGCCCGTGCCGCCGAGCGCAGGGTCGGACCAGGCGGTGGCCAGGACCTTCAGGTCGACGCCCGGCGTGCGCACCAGCTTGTGGTAGAGCTCGTCCTTGATCCGGAAGTCGGAGAGCCCGCGCGTCACCGG
>Ga0302279_10001909_pt1 | contig 28689 bp, 26 predicted proteins | sample III_Bog_N3_3_FD_194541 | JGI IMG/M metagenome (GOLD analysis project Ga0302279, IMG submission 194541) | Peat permafrost microbial communities from Stordalen Mire near Abisko, Sweden - III_Bog_N3_3 | ecosystem: Environmental > Terrestrial > Soil > Wetlands > Peat | place: Sweden: Abisko... | reverse complement strand
CCAAAAAGGCGAACACCGGGCGCAAGCGTGTCGGCCGCGGTATGGGCTCCGGCATGGGCAAAACATCTACCCGCGGCCACAAGGGCCAGGGTTCGCGCTCAGGCTTCAGCCTTATGCGCGGTTTTGAAGGCGGCCAGATGCCGCTCCATCGCCGCCTCCCCAAGCGCGGATTCACCAATATCTTCCGCGTCGAATACACCGTCGTCAACCTGGCCCGGATCGCTGACCTCGGCGTCACCGAAATCGCTATCGACGACTATAAGAAGCTTGGACTGTCCGGCAGCAAGAAGGCCCTGATCAAGATCCTCGGCAACGGCGATCTGACCACCGCCATCACCATCACTGCCCATAAATTCTCCAAAACTGCTGCCGAAAAGATCGAAAAGGCCGGTGGCAAGGCCCTTGTGGCCGGCGCAGCCGAAGCCAGCAAGTAGTTGCATCCGCCAAACAGGACAAGCAGGGGCTCCGGACGATAGGATGGAGCCTGCTAGTCCAGGGCCGGCAGACAGAGGGCAAAATCCTCCTTCTTCCGGCTGGCAGCTGAATTTCTGAGGTGATACGCGCCCCCCGGGCCGTGGAGTGGATCTCGTAGCCATGTTTGAAAATTTCCTGAATATATTCCGCATTCCGGACCTTCGCAAGCGCGTCCTGTTTACCCTCGGTTTGCTTGGCGTCTACCGTCTCGGCGCCCAGCTCCCCACCCCAGGCGTCAACAGCAAGCTCCTTGACCTCTTCTTCAAAACACAGGGCGGCTCCGCGCTCGGGCTGCTCGATATGTTCTCGGGTGGCAACCTGCGCCGCTTCACCATTTTCGCGCTGGGCATCATGCCCTACATCACCGCGTCGATCATCTTCCAGCTCCTCACCGTCGTCTATGAGCCGCTGGCCCGCCTTCAAAAGGAAGGCGAACTAGGCCGCCGCAAGATCACCCAATGGACGCGCTACGTCACCGTCATCCTTGCGGCCTTCCAGTCCATCGCCATCGCTTTCGGACTCTCCAGTCAGGGCATGGTGCTCATCTCCGGTCCAGCCTTCGTCCTGCTCACCGTTCTCACCCTCACGACTGGCACGGCCTTCATCATGTGGCTGGGTGAGCAGATCACCGATCGCGGCATCGGCAACGGCATGAGCCTGCTCATCTTCACCGGCATCGTTGTCGGGCTGCCTCGCGGCATCGCTGACCTCGCCGAAAAGGTACGCACTGACGCCTGGGGCTCCTTCACTGGCATCGGAATCGTCCTGCTCGTCGCCGCCATGATCGCCCTGGTTGCCTTTATCGTCTTCGTGGAGCGCTCCGAGCGCCGCATCCCGGTTCAATCGGCTCGTCGCATCGTCGGCCGCCGTATGATGGGCGGCCTCAGCTCGCATCTTCCCCTCAAGGTGAACTCCGGCGGCGTCATGCCCGTCATCTTCGCCAGCTCCATCCTCTCGGCGCCGCTGTTGTTCTCGCAGATTGCCGCCGTTCAGTCGAACAAGGTCCTCTCAAACGTGATGACCAACCTGCAGCCCGGTGAGCCATGGTACGAAATCCTGTACATGTTTTTCATCGTCTTCTTCGCCTACTTCTATATCTCCATCGTTTTCCGGCCAGATGACATTGCCGACAACATGCGGAAAAGCGGCAGCTTCATCCCTGGAATTCGCCCCGGCCGACGTACCTCCGATTACATCAATGACATCCTTACCCGCATTACTCTCGTGGGTGGCTTGTACCTGATTCTGATCTCCCTGGTCCCGACCTTCCTGCTCTCCGGCTTCCACTTGAATCACCTGTGGCTCGTCGGTGGCTTCTTCGAGCGCCTCCCCGCCTTCATCACCAGCGGTCTCCACATGAACTTCTATTTCGGTGGAACCTCCCTGCTGATCGTTGTCGGTGTGGCGATGGATACCGCCAATCAGGTCGAATCGCAGCTCATCATGCGTCATTATGATGGTTTCTCGCCGCGATCCGGCCGCGTCCGCGGAAGGAAAACCTGGTAATGGCAACCGCATCCCCGCTCGCGTCGGCCCCAGCCGGCGCGGGCAACGCACTTCAGACCGCAGCCAGGCCCGGGCCTCTGCTACTGCTAGGCGCTCCGGGCGTCGGCAAGGGTACCCAGGCCAAGGAACTGGTCCGGCTCTGGGGAATCCCTCAGATCTCTACCGGTGACCTTTTGCGTGCAAACGTAGCCCAGGGTACTGAACTCGGCATGATCGCCAAGGAGATCATGCAGCGCGGCGAACTCGTCACCGACTCTCTCGTCAACGAGATGGTTGCCGCTCGTTTGGAAGAGCCAGATACCGCACGCGGATTCATTCTCGACGGCTTCCCCCGCACCCTGGGGCAGGCCAATTGGCTCGATGAGCGCCTCGCTGCTACGCCCGGAGCACTGCCCGTGGTTGCGGTTAGCCTCAAAGTGGACTATACTCAGTTATTGCGCCGGATCACAGGACGCAGGAATTGCCCTGTCTGCCAGCGGATCTATAACATCTACCTGCAAGCCCCTCGGCAGGAAGGCATTTGTGACGATGATGGGGCCGTTCTGATTCAGCGAAGCGACGATACACAGCTTTGCTTTGAAGGGCGCATGGCTACCTACGAAAACCTGACCGCGCCGGTCATCGAGCACTATCGCGCGCTGGGCAGATTTGCCGAGGTCCATGGGGATAAGCCGGTTGCCGAAGTGGCGGCTGGAATCGTTTCTGCTGTCGAGCATCTGCGGGCCTGAGCTCTGCCTTTGCGCAGACCGGCAACGTAGTGGCTCGATCGCTTTGTGTCTACGGCTCAGCTCCCACGGGGAGTCCAATGCCGGAGCAGGTTTGGAAGTGGGTTTGTGGCAGTCATTCTGAAGTCAACACGGGAAGTGGAACACATGCGGCGGGCAGGCTCCATCGTCCGCCAGGTGCTCGAGCACGTGCGTGACCATGTCAAGCCCGGCGTCACTACCCTCGACCTGGAGAATCTCGCCGAAGCCAAACTCAAGGAACTCGGCGCGAAGCCGGCTTTCAAGGGCTACCATGGCTTTCCCTGTGTACTCTGCACCTCGGTCAACCAGGAAGTCGTCCACGGAATCCCCAACAAGAAGCGGGTGCTCAAGGATGGCGACATCGTCTCGGTTGACTTTGGCGCCATCATTGATGGCTACTATGGCGACTCGGCAATCACCATTCCCGTCGGGCAGATCGACCCCACCACGCAGCGGCTTCTTGATGCGACCCAGGCTTCTCTTGCGGCAGCCATTCAAGTGGTCCGGCCCGGGGCAACCCTCGGCGACATCGGCGCGGCGGTGCAGGCTGTCGTTGAGGCAGAAGGTTTCTCCGTCGTGCGCGACTTTGTCGGGCACGGCATCGGGACGCGGATGCACGAAGATCCGCAGATCCCCAACTATGGCATTCGCGGCAAAGGGCTCAAGCTCAAAGAGGGCATGGTCCTCGCCATCGAACCTATGGTAAACGTCGGCAAGCCCGGCGTCGAAGTGTTGAAAGACGGCTGGACCGCTGTGACAGCCGATGGCAGTATGAGCGCGCATTTCGAGCATACTGTGGCCGTGACCGCCGATGGCGCCACGGTTCTAACGGTGTAGCAAGGCAAGCGACAACAGGCCGGGACCCGAAGGGGATTCCCGGAGGAAGCGGAACACAGGTTTGTCAAAGGAAGACGCGATTGAGGTAATGGCAGTGGTGGTGGAAACCCTCCCCAACGCCATGTTCAAGGTGAAGCTGGAAAACGAGCACCAGGTCCTGGCACACGTCTCTGGCCGTATGCGGAAAAACTTCATCCGCATCCTGCCCGGCGACCGCGTCGCGGTGGAACTGAGCCCGTATGACCTGAACCGCGGCCGTATTGTGTACCGCTACAAGTAGTCCCGAGCCCCGGCAACGGGCGCTCCGGCAACAAGTTTTTCACGCCCGGTTCCATCGCGGTGTGGGGAAGAGGAAGCAAAGCAATGAAGGTTCGTGCATCCGTCAAGAAGATTTGCGACAAGTGCAAAGTCATTCACCGCCGCGGGGTGGTGCGTGTCATTTGCGAAAACGCAAAGCACAAGCAGCGTCAGGGATAACCATCTCCCTGGCATTCGCGGAAGTTTCCAGGGGCAGGGTTGAGGGGACTCCTTCAACATTCCACCCAGGGGCGAGTTAGCCGGAACCCAGCGTTCCACAAAGGCTTGCGTTGAACCCCGGAACCTGATCCGTTTTAACCCGTGCGAACCGGCTTGATGCCGGGGGCACACCAACCGAGAGAATGAAGGAAGCACATGGCACGTATTGCTGGCGTCGATCTGCCCCGCAACAAGCAGGCACGTATCGCGCTCACGTACATTTTCGGGATCGGTAACCCGCGTGCGCTCAAAATCCTGGAGAAGGCGAACGTGGATGCCTTCAAGAAAATCCAGGACCTGGGCGAAGACGAGGTCAACCGCATTCGTCAGGTGATCGAAGATGAGGGTAACGTCGAAGGCGACCTGCGCAAGGACGTCGCGATGCACATCAAGCGCCTGATGGATATCCAAAGCTACCGCGGAAACCGCCACAAGCGTTCGCTGCCTGTCCACGGCCAGCGCACCCGCACCAATGCCCGTACCCGCAAGGGGCCGCGTCGCGGCACCGTAGCCGGTAAGAAGAAAGCGACAAAGACCTAATGGCAAAACAACAGCAAAGCGCAGCTGGCAAGGCCAGCAAGAATAAGAAATTCAAAAAGCGTGAGCGAAAGAATGTGCCATTCGGTCTCGTGCACATTCAGGCCACCTTCAACAACACCATCGTGACCATTACGGATCCGGTGGGCAACACCCTCAGCTGGAAAAGCTCCGGCTCCCTGGGCTTCCGTGGCTCGCGGAAGGGAACTCCCTTCGCGGCCCAGCAGGCAGCTCAGAACGCCGCCAACGCGGCGCGCGACCACGGTCTGCGCGCGGTCGATGTGCGCGTCTCCGGCCCCGGTTCGGGCCGCGAGTCCGCCATTCGCGCTCTCGCCGCTGCCGGCATCGACGTTCGTTCCATCCGGGACGTTACGCCTGTGCCGCACAACGGATGCCGCCCGCCCAAGCGCCGGCGCGTGTAAGCAGCTCTCAGCCTTCTGCCGTTGACTTTTGTCAGCGGCAGGGGACTGCCAGTTTTCCATTTTTCAGGGCCGGGACGAAAGTTCAACGGACCAACAGTCCGGATGAAACGTAAACCGACCGTCATCCGAAGTCAGGAGATTTCATGGCACGTTATACAGGACCAGTCTGCCGTCTTTGCCGTCGCGACGGCACCAAGCTTTTTCTCAAGGGCACCAAGTGCCTCAGCGATCGTTGCCCTCTCGAAAAGCGCAACTTTCCCCCCGGACAGCACGGTCAGAGCCGCAAAGCCAAGATCGTTGGCTACGGCCTCCAGTTGCGCGAAAAGCAGAAGGCCAAGCGCATCTACTTCACCCTTGAGACCCAGTTCCGCGCCTACTACGAGAAGGCCAACCGCACGACCGGCGTCACTGGCGAACTGCTCATCCAGCAGCTCGAGCGCCGCCTCGACAACGTCGCCTACCGCCTCGGTTTTGCCATCAGCCGCCGTCAGGCCCGCCAGGTTGTCCGCCACGGCCACGTTGAAGTCAACGGCCGCAAGGTGAACATCCCTTCCTTCCAGGTCTCGATCGGCGACACCATCTCTGTCCGTGAAGTTGCCAAGAAGCTCGTCACGATCGAAGCTTCCCGCGATTACGCAGCCCAGAACGCAGCACCCAGCTGGCTGCAGATCGACTTTGCCAACCTGACCGGCAAGGTCATCGCACTGCCCAAGCGTGAAGACGTCAATCTGCCCGTCAACGAGCAGCTGATCGTCGAACTGTACTCGAAGTAAAGGAAACGGGGCCGAGGAACGAGGGATTCGATTCGCACATAAGCACCACCATTGTGGATCGGGTCCCTGGTCACTCCGTCCCTGGTTCCTCAATCCAAACGAAGGAGACCATGCGTGGCCGTCGCAAAATGCATCGCGGCGCATCCTGCCACGCGGGAAGAGTGAGAAGAAGCTATGTTGTGGAGAGGTTTTCAGAAGCCCAAGCGTTTGGCAGTCGATGCCGAGTCGCTTACCGATAAGTTTGGCAAGTTCAGCGCGCAGCCCTTTGAGCGCGGCTTCGGCACCACGATCGGCAATGCTCTGCGGCGCACGCTGCTCAGCTCTATCGAAGGCGCTGCCGTCACTGCCGTTCGCATCGAAGACGTACTGCACGAGTTCCAGTCCATCACTGGCGTGGTTGAGGACGCAACCGACATCATCCTCAATCTCAAGCAGATTCCCTTCAAGCTCAATGGCGACGGTCCCAAGGCGCTTTACCTTCGTGCGGACACCCCGGGCATCGTCACCTCCGGCATGATCGAGGCCGACGGCGACGTCGAAATCCTCGACAAGGATGTCTACATCGCCACCGTGAGTGAAGGTGGCCGCCTCGATATGGAAATGCGCCTCAAGCGTGGCCGCGGCTACGTCTCGGCCGACAAGAACTTCGATGCCGATCTTGGTATTGGCTTCATCCCCGTGGACTCGGTCCACTCGCCGGTGCGCCGCGTCAACTACATTGTTGAGGCCGCTCGTCTCGGGCAGATCACCGACTACGACAAGCTGACTCTGGAAATCTGGACTAACGGAGCCGTCCTCCCAGCCGATGCCCTCGGTCTGGCCGCCAAGCTCCTCAAGGACCACATGAGCATCTTCATCAACTTTGAAGAAGAGCTCACGGCCGACGCCCATGGAGACACGGGGCACCTGCTGCTCCGCAACGATAACCTGAACCGCTCCGTCGAAGAGCTGGAACTTTCTGTGCGCAGCTACAACTGCCTCAAGAATGCCAACATCCAAACCATCGGCGAGCTCGTCCAGAAGACCGAAGCAGAGATGCTCAAGACCAAGAACTTCGGTCGCAAGAGCCTCAACGAAATCAAGGAAATTCTTGCCCAGATGGGACTGTCCCTCGGCATGAAGATCGACGAGAGCGGCAACGCCGTTCCCGGACCCACCAGCATCCTCCCCGCCGCCGCTCTTGCCGCTGGTTTCAGCCGCTTTGACGACGAGGACGATCTGCTCGACTCGGTGGATATGCAACTGCCCACCGACGCGGAAAACTTCTAAACCTGCGCCGCGGGGGTGGCTTCAACCATCCCCGCAGCCAGACAGACTTTCGGTCGCGTCAGCCTAGGCGACCAATCTATCTTGGGATTTCGGGAAAGAGAGCATCATCATGCGCCATCGCAATGCAGGATTCAAACTCGGACGGAACACCAGCCATCGCCGCGCTCTGCTGCGCAACCTGGTCACCTCCGTCATCATTGAAGACCGAGTGGAGACCACCGTGGCCAAGGCCAAGGCCGTTCGTCCCCTCGTTGAAAAAATGATCACCCTTGGCAAAAAGGGCGATCTGCACTCCCGTCGTCAGGCGCTCGCCTTTCTGATGACCGACACCTCCGTCACCCGTCTTTTCGAGACCGTGGCTCCCCGTTATGGCGATCGCCAGGGCGGCTATCTGCGCATCGTCAAGACCGGCTTCCAGAAGGGCGATGGCGCCGAAAAGGCATTCATCGAACTGCTCGGCGCCGAAAAGGAAATCGACCAGAAGCGCCAGAAGCGCGCCGACGTCAAGGCCAAGAAGCGGGCCGATCTCGAAGCCGAGCTCGAAAAGCAGAAGACTGAAGACTCAAAGGAAGATGCGGCTTAGGCTTCTATTCCTCAGGTCACAGCCAGCGCCATCCCAGGCGGCATCTCGATCCACGAGATGCCGCCTGCCTGTTTCTCCGGCCAGGTCGCGTCAATCTCCGTTCCCAAAAACCTACCGCTTGACCTTCTCCGGCTTGGGAACAAAATACCCCTCCCGCGCCTGCACTTCGATCCCGCTCCGCCCCACCTTCACCTTCAGCCGGTGGTACGACCCATCCTGCTTCACATCCTCCAGCGGCAGCTCCAGCATATACACGCATTCCGGCCCCTGCGCCAGCACCTTCATCCCGCCATTCAGGTCGTTGCTGTTGTGGAAGAAGCTCCCGCCCGTCCCATACGCCAGCTCGCCCATCGACGTTTCCGCGCGGTCCATGCTGCTCCGCCGCATCTCCCCCTGGTATTGCGGATCGGCTCCCGGACCCTCGCTCGCCTCCAGCGACGTCGTGTAAAGCCCGCGCGCATCCAGTGCGTCGATTGTCACATCCGACTCAGCCGCCAAGTCAATCATCCGCGACTCCGCCGCCAACGCTGCCGGGTCCAGCGGCAGAAACCCCGGCGACACCAAAATCAGCGACCGTCTCCCGGGCAGCTTCGCGAGGGCCCGGATAAACCCGCTCAAGGTCGCATACGTGTCCAGCACATCCTGCCGCGACAGGCTCACCACCCGCATCGCCGCCGACTCCGTCAGCCTCTGCGCAATCGCATAATCCCGCGACGGGTCCAGCCCCGGGTCGCACCGGAAAATCTGCTGGATCGCCTCCGCCTTGGCCCCAGAGTCGTTTTTCTCTACCATCAGGTCCGCCTGATAGTAGCCCAGCAGAGGGCACTCGCCCTTGTCGCTCCGCGCTGCTCCATGCGGAGCCAGCCCAGCCACCGCTGCCTGCAGCTTCGCCGTATCCGTCGTCAGTCCGCTGTTGATCTTCCGTGAAGTAGAGACAACCGCCGGCAGACTTCCCTCTGCCAGCACTCCGGCAATCGCCCCGCTCGCAGACTTCCGCGCCGCGGACACATCCTCAAAGCTCAAGTGCATGTCATCGAAGACAAACAGCACAATCTGGTGCAGGGAACTGTGCGCCGGGGCCAACTTCCCAGCACCCCCAATTGCGCTCCCAGTTGCAGCTGGACCAGCAGCTTCAGGTGCAGCAACCCGCGTCTCCACCTCAAAGGCGGAAACCTTGCGTAGCTTGTCGTTGTCGAAAACCGAAAAGTCTTCCTGCTTCAGATTGCGAACAGCATGGCCCTGTTTGTCGCGCACCACCACCGGCACCAGTACGCGATCCACGTTCGCCTGAATCGTGAACGGCTCGTCCTTCGCTGCAGTCTGCGCCAGGGGCATCGGCCCTACCAGGCATCCGCACAGCAGAAAAGGGAACACACATGCTCGGATGCTCAATCGAAGAACCCTCCCTGGCAGTTTCACGGTCAGCTGAAGCTCTCACCAATCTTACTCCGCGGAGGACGCTGCACTCGCAGAGCGCGGGCCTTTGGGCCTGAAGCAACCGTGGCGAAGTTGAGTTCCAGGCTCGCGTGTGCCGGAAGAAGGGGGGGGGGGGTGTGTTTTGTGGGAAACCCCTCCTATGTTGTTGAGGGTAATGGTGTTGTGTGGAGGTTGCCTAGCGCTTTTTGTGTGCTTTTGTGCACTTTTTGTGAGCTTCTGTTGCCTTTTCGGCGTGGGGTGGGGGTGTGGGCGATTTTTCGGATGGCATCTTGCATGAAGTCTGCCCTCCGGACGATTGCTTTGATTGTGCGCTTTTGGGGAATAATTCTCGGCAGGGTTGGCCCGTTTTTCTTGCGGTCAAAGTGGTTTGTTTTGCCGGGTTTTGAGATGGGGCGGAAATTTGTGGGCTTGACAACGACCTTGACGAAGGCTACCCGCCGCATCGTCGGGTTGTCATCCCCGGTCCCCATGTGCGAGGGACCGGGGGCACCCGCAGCGTGGGTTGGTAGAGGACACCGGGATCGGGGCCGCCCGCCCAAGGGCAACAGCAGATTCCCTTCGGGAATGACAGACAGAGAAGCAAGAACAAGAGCAAAGGCAAAAGCAAGGCGGCGGATCGAGGTTTGCCCTATAGAGGCCCACCCTAGCGGTGTCCGCCGCGGATAAGCGCATTCCCTGCGCCCCTAGTGCATCGCGATATCGCTCTTCGCCGCTGCTGCCGGCTGGTTCCGCTTCAGCAGGAACGCCAGGAAGATCATGCCGATCGCCATCCAGAACAGTGCCTTGAACACGTCAATGTAGCCCTGCATCCCGGCCTGCCTGTTGAGCTCGCCGTAGATGGCCGCCATCGCCCCGTAAGGTCCGCTCGGCCCCGCTCCGTTCTGCGTCAAATACCCTCCGACGCCCTTCACGTACTGGCTGTACGGAATGCTGGTTGACGTCATGTTCTCCTGCAGCAGCGCCTGGTGGTGCATCGCTCGGGTTGTCACCATCGCGCCCGTAACCGCAATGAAGATGCTGCCGCCAATATTGCGTACAAAGTTGATCAGCCCCGAGACCTGGTTGCTCTGCTCACGCGGCATCCCGATGTAGGCGGCGGTCGTGATCGAGATGAAGCAGAACGGAATCGGCGCCAGCTGCACGACGCGCAAAACCGATGCTCCCCAGAAGGACATATTCAGGGTCAACTGGGTCGTCGTATACCAGAAGCTCGCGGCAAAGAAGCAGAACCCAGTCGCGGCAATATTGCGCGCCGGGAACTTGCCCACCGCCCAGCCGGCAAACGGCATCACAATCATCAGCGAAAATCCGCCGGCCGTCAGCGCCATGCCCGCCTCGGTCGCGGTATACCCCAGCAACTGTTGCAGCAACTGCGGCTGCAGTACCGTGCTCGCGTTGAGCACCCCGCCCACCAGCATCATCAAGAAGCAGCAAATCGCAAAATTCGACGACTTGAACAGCTTCAGATTCATCAGCGGAGCCTTCCTCCGCCACTCCCACCAGACTAGCCCGAGAATCCCACCCACAAACAGGAAGCAGAAAAGCTGGATAAACCCTGAGGCGAACCAGTCGTTCTCCTCGCCCTTGTCCAGCATGATCTGCAAGCCGCCCATCGAAATCACCAGCAGGCTCAGACCAATGTAGTCCACATGTTTGAGCCGCTTGATGTCGCCCACAATCCATGGTGGATCGTCGACGAGGCGCACCACCAGGAAGTACGCCAGCATACCGATCGGAATATTGATGTAGAAAATCCATCGCCAGCTGTAGTTGTCGGTAATCCATCCGCCCAGCGACGGCCCAATCGACGGTGCCAGCACCGCGACCAGTCCGAACAGCGCAAAGGCCATCCCGCGGCGCCGGTCGTCAAACGAGTCCGCCATGATCGCCTGCGCCATCGGCTGCAATCCGCCGCCGCCTGCGCCCTGCATGATGCGGAACAGCAGCAGCATGGGCAACGTCGGCGCAATCCCGCACAGAAAGCTCGAAACCACAAACAGAACGAGGCACATCATGAAGAAGTTCTTGCGGCCCAGCACGCTGGACGCCCAGCCGCCCAGCGGGAGGACGATCGCATTCGCGACCAGATAGCTCGTGAGCACCCAGGTGCCTTCATTGGTGCTCGCGCCCATGTCTCCCGCAATATGCGGCAGCGCCACGTTCGCAATGGACGTATCCAGTACTTCCATGAAGGCCGCCAGAGCCACCGTCGCCGCAATCATCCACGGATTCGCACGCGGCTTCCAGTTCGCATGGCTTATCGCCGTTGCAGACGGATTCTTCATCGTCCGGCTTTCCTCGGATTTCGGCGCGAGCGGCGCGTCCGGGTCCAGGACCTGGGTTGTACTCCCCATGAACTTCCTTTCACTTCTTTTGGGTGTTCCTGGCTGGGAACGAATTAGCCATTCGACGCAAATAAATTCTGTCTACTTCCAGATGGCGATACCACCCTCCGGGATGCACAAATCGCCTGAAATCCCGTGCGATTCTCCCTCAGCGCGGCGACCACGCAATCACCAGCAGCTGGAAGACAATCGCTCCACTCAAATCAATCAAGACGTCGGCAAAACGGCCGGTCCGATTCGGCAGAAACGTCTGGTGCCACTCATCCAGGCTGGCCACCACAAACGTAGATGTCAGCGCCAGCAGGTGCGAGTCCAACCGCCGAAACACCTGTGACGCCCACCCCGCAAAGCTCAGCCAGTACGCCCGAAAAAAAATCACGGCAAACGTTCCGTAGCCCAGCACATGGCCCGTCTTGCGGATCGCATGGTGCCACTCCCACCACTGACTCGGCGTGAAGGGCCCGTGAAACAGCGCGAACAAACGCTCCAGAGGCCCATTCGTATGGTCCGAGCCAAACATCGGCGTTGACTCCAGCGCAATCACGCCCAGCCACACCACCACCGGCCCCCAAACCCAAAGCCTGCGCCCCAGGCGGCTATTCCACATGATAGTTCGGCGCTTCCCGCGTAATAATTACGTCGTGCACGTGGCTCTCTCGCAACCCTGCCGAAGAAATCCGCACAAACCGCGCCCGCTCATGCAACTCGTCGATATCGCCGCAGCCCACATAGCCCATTCCGGATCGCAAACCGCCCACAAGCTGGTAAATCATCGACTCCAGCGGTCCACGGTAGGGCACGCGACCCTCGATTCCTTCCGGCACGAACTTCGCCAGCCGGTTCGATCCCGTCGCCTCCGGCCTCGTCAGGCTGTCCGGCCGACGCTCCTGCGCCTCGGCCTGGTCTTCCTTGCTCTGGAAGTACCGCTCGCCCGAGCCCTGGCTCATCGCCGTCAGCGATCCCATCCCGCGATAGCTCTTGAACGACCGTCCCTGGTACAGAATCGTCTCCCCTGGGCTCTCGTCCACTCCGGCAAACAGTGAGCCAATCATCACCGAGCTCGCCCCGGCCGCAATCGCCTTCGTAATCTCGCCGGAATACTTGATGCCTCCATCGGCAATGACTGGAATCGCGTGGAGGCTTGCCGCGCGGTAGGCCTCGGCAATCGCCGTGACCTGCGGCATTCCGGCTCCCGTTACCATGCGTGTCGTACAAATCGACCCCGGCCCAATGCCCACCTTGATCGCATCCGCGCCTGCGTCAATCAGCGCCATCGCGCCCTCATAGGTAGCCACATTGCCGGCCAGCAAGCCGATATTCGGGAAGGCCTTCTTCACTGCCGTCACCGCTTCCAGCACACGGCTGCTGTGCCCGTGTGCCGAATCAATCGCCAGCACATCGCAGCGATTTTTGATCAGCTCCGCGGCACGCTCCAGAAAATCCCCCGTTGCACCAATCGCTCCACCCACCCGCAGGCGGCCTTTGGAGTCCTTCGAGGCATTCGGATATTTCAGCTTTTTCTGGATATCCTTCACCGTAATGAGGCCCTTGAGCTCGTACTGGTCGTTGACCACCAGCAGCTTCTCCACCCGATACTTGTGCAGAATCAGCTCCGCCTCTTCCAGCGTCGTGCCCACCGGAACCGTAATCAGGTCCGTCTTGGTCATTACCTCGTTCACCGGAATATCGGCCCGCGTCTCAAACCGCAAGTCGCGATTCGTAAGGATACCGACCAGCTTCTTGCCCCTGGTCACCGGGACGCCTGAAATCTTGTACCGCCGCATGACATCCAGCGCAGCCGCAATCGGCTCGTCCGGCTCAATCGTCACGGGGTCCACAATCATCCCGCTTTCAGAGCGCTTCACCTTGTCAATTTCGCCCGCCTGGTCGGCAATCGACAGATTCCTGTGCACAATCCCAATGCCGCCCTGTTGCGCCATGGCAATCGCCATCCGAGACTCCGTCACCGTGTCCATCGCCGCAGATATCAGCGGCGTGTTCAAGGTAATCGCTTTGGTCAGCTGCGTTTGCGTGCTCACCTGGTTGGGAACGACATCAGAATAGGCGGGGATCAGCAGTACGTCGTCAAACGTAAGCGCTTCAGGCAATTGATTTGTCAGCATATTAGTCCGATGCGCCAGGCTCCGCTGGAGCTTGATGCTCGCATAAGCGGCCCGGGGCTTCCCGTTATTGTATCGGAACAGTCAACGCCAACCGGTCATTTTTCCCGAAATCGCTTTACTGCCGCGCTGCCGCCCGCAGCATCGCCCCCAGGCTCAGCGCCACATCCGCCTCCGTCGTCGCCCAGCTTGAAACGCTGATCCGCATCGCCGTCTGCCCCTGCCAAACCGTCGTCCCGCACCAGCACGTTCCCTCGGCCTGCAACCGCGAGGCCACCCGCAGCGTTTCCTCCGCCGCGCCAAACTGCACCAGCACCTGGTTGATCACCACATCATTCAGCACCCGGAACCCCGCCGCCCGCAGCCCCTCCGCAAATCGCTGAGCATGGGCAGTCGTCCGCTCCACAATCTCCCCCAGCCCTGCGCGGCCCAGCGACTTCAGCGCCGCCCACAACTCCACTCCCCGCGCACGCCGCGACAGTTCCGGATTGTAGTGCGAAGGTTCTCGCGCTCCATCCAGCACCAGGTAAGCCGCCTGGATAGCCATCGCTGCCTTCAGCCACTTTGGCTCCCGCACCAGCGCCACACCGCAGTCGTAGCCCACATTCGGCCACTTGTGCCCATCCGTCGCCCAGCTGTCCGCCAACTCAAAGCCCGCCGTCAAGTGCCGTAGTTTCTCCGACGTAGTGGCCCACAGGCCAAACGCTCCATCCACATGGATCCACGCGCCAAGCTCCCGGGCCGCCGGGCAAATAGCCCCCGCCGGGTCAAAGCTTCCCGTATTCACATTCCCCGCCTGCAAACACACAATCGTCCGCTCATCCAGCCGGGGCAGGGAATCAATCCGCATACGCCCCTGCCCATCCACCGGAACCCGCACCACCCGCCGGCGTCCCATCCCGAGCATCCCCAGAGCCTTGATCACAGAGCTGTGAACCTCGTCGCCCACCACCACCGTAATCGGCGGAGCGCCAAACAACCCATCCGCCTCCACATCCCATCCAGCCCGCTCCAACAGCGCATGGCGGGCCGCGGCCAGGCCGCAAAAGTTTGCCATTGTCGCGCCCGTCACCACGGCGCCGCCCGTTCCCTCCGGCAAACCCAGCAACTCCGCCACCCAGCGCACGGCCGTCGCCTCCAGAATTGCGGCCGTCGGGGTCTGCGCCTGCATCCCCGCATTCTGGTTCCATGCATTCGCCAGCACCCCCGCTCCCAGCGCCGCCGGAACCATCCCCCCAACCACGAAGCCAAAGTACCGCCCACCGCTGCTGGCTACCGTCCCTGGCGACCCCACACGGTGCAGCATCTCCACCACCGCGGCAGCGTCGGTCGAGCCTTCCGGCACGGCCCCACACAACTCCGCCAGCGCATCCACCGCTGCGGTTGCAGGCGCAACCCCGCGCTCATCCACTCCGGCCAGGTACTCAGCGGCATACCCCGCCGCCCGGGCCACGACATCGGCCCGCACTGTGGCAATCGCCTCAGCCGTATGAGCCGTTTTAGGAGAATTCTCAGCAGAAATGTCAGGGGAAGTTTTTTGAATATCCATCCGCGCAGTCTACCAAAGCCGGTGGTCCGGTCAAGCTTTCCAAGCTAGGGCCTGTTCACACTCCCTGAGTGGATGGCGTTGCGAGCGTGAATCGGGCCAAGCAATTCTGAGCACACAGGGCCGAGCCCGAGGACTGTGGCGACCCCACCGCTGAGGGCGAGAACGAAGTATGGCCCGATTTGCGCCGCAACCCGAAGGGACGGGGCCAGTTTTCCCCATTTCGGCGTCGCTCCTCGCTTCAGTAACCGGTTACAGCGCACTCGTCACTCCTTGAACTGAGAAAAACTGGTTCCCGTCGCCACCACCCAGGTAGTGTGAACAGGCCCTAGTGTTTCGCTATGCCCCCGTCAACTGCGCCTCGGCAATCGCAGCAGAAATCACCTGGTCCGTAATCCCATGCTTGCGAAGACTCTCCGTCAGCGCCTGCACCTGCGTGTTCTCCAGCCGCGCCTGGTCCTTCCACAACCCCTGCCCGATATACGCCCGAATCAGCGGCTGGTACCCGGAAAACCCCAGCGCCGGTGCAATCTCCTTCAACTCCTCAATCACATCCTCTGGCATGCGCAGGCTGATGATGGTCATTGGGCGATCCCTGCGCAACCGCCGCTGAATTCGTTCACTCACCGTCTTCATACCTTTTCCTTTCATGCGCCGTCGCCGGCCTCGCTGAAATGATCCGAATCGTTTTCTCGTCGCGCACCGTGTGCATCACGAACAGCAGGCTCCAGTCCTCAGTCAATCCAATAACGGCTTCCCGCTGCTCCGAACTGGCCGTGGCATCTTCAGTGGCCAGAAAAGGATCGAAGAACACCTGGCATGCAGTTTCAAAGCGAATGCCATGTTTCGCGGCATTGGCTGAAGCCTTCGCCGCATCCCATGTAAACCGCTGCCCGAGGTAGAGGAAATGGCAATTCCCATCAAAATCGTATATATGTTGTATGTCCCTGTCAATCGCCCGGCCCAAATCCTTGTAACCCCACCACCCCTGCCGTACAATCACTTCGATCCTCGCACCACCCCAAAATCGCACTTCAAAATCAGGAAAGCCAAGATGACCCCTCCCGCCTTGCGCTCTTCGGTCCTAGTGTCCTTGTCCGCGGTCCTTCTTCTGCTCGCGTTGGGCGGCTGCGGTGGCGGTTCCGGCGGTACTTCCTCCTGCGGCCTCTGCGGCGGCGGTGGCGGCAACCCCACCTCCATCACGATCACCTTCTCCGGCACCGCGCCCACCGCCATCGCCACCCAAATCGGCGCGGGCTCCTTCGCAGGCGCCAGCCTCGCCTCCGGCAAGCTCACCGTCTCGGTCCCCAGCGGCACCACCAACTACGCAGTCGCCTATGCCTGTCCCCCTGTCCAACTCCCCGCACCCCTAAACCAGCAGTACTCCGTCCACATCTGGGAAGCGGCTATTTCCGATGGCACAGCCTTTTCCCAAACCTGCGCCAACAGCAATGCCTCCGCCTCCAACGCAACGCTCACAGGCACGGTTGATGCCACTGCCATCTCCGGAACCAATTCGGTGAACCTGCTCGCCTTCAACAGCACCACCGCGGCCACCGGCGCTGTCTCCTCCAACTCCGGCAGTTTCTCCTTCGCTGCACCCGCCGGCGCTGACCGCGTCGAAGCCCTCGCCTACGACAGCAACTTCCATCTGCTCGCCGCAAAAGATCTCGGCAGCCAATCCGCTCCCGGCGTTGTCAACTCCGGCAGCCCGATCACCTTCGCGTCGGCAGACCAGGTCTCTGCCCAGCCCGTCACCTACAGCGGCGTTCCCTCGGGCTTCGTCCAGCCCAACACCTATGCCAGCATCCTCCTGGGTACCTCCGCTGCGGGCAGCCTTTCCAGCGGAAACATCTCCCAATATCCCGCTCTTCCCGCCGGTGCACTCGAAAACGGAGATACCTACTCACTCATCTCCATCGCCTCGGCCACTGGTTCCCCCTCTCGATCCGTCAGTGTCTTGCAGACCTTCACCACCGCCCAGCCGGTCTCGGTCACGTTCCCGGCTCCTTTCACCCCGGTAGTCCCCACGCCAGCCGCCTGGCCTACTTTCTCCATCCAGTACTCCGGATTTTCCACTGGTAGCATCTTCGACGCGGCGCTTTACTTGTGGAACCCGTCTCCCACCAATTCGTTTGAGGTGTCGGTGACCAGCACCGCCGCCCACCAGGGAACTACCACAACAGTGGCAATCCCAGATCTGTCCAGCTTCGCAGGCTTCCCCTCGGCTCCCGCATCCGGGAGCAGTGTTTCCTGGTCTACTGCCGTGGTGCAGTCCAGCTATCCGCCCGGACTAGCCACGCCGCTCAACGCGACGCTCACCCAGGTCGTCGGCGGCGGCACCTACACCGTCCCCTAACCCCACCACTACCGCGCTTTTGTCCGCATTCGCGTTGAATTTCCCGCAGTTTGGACGTATTCTATAGGTGCAGACGAATTTGTCCGCCAGGTTTGCCGTGACTTTGCCGGCTGGCGGAGAGATGAGTGGGCTTACAGCCCACTTTTTCTTTGGACCTAACCTGGGCATTCTGAATCTTTGTTGCGATGGTTAAGTTGTTGGAAACAAACGTACGGAGCGGCTCCTGAACCAGCCGCCGGAATTGGGCACAGAAGCAAACGATGGCCGTAAAGCTGGAAGAAATACGCAAGGCCGCCCAACGGGTGGCGGGCTCCCTGGGCCTCGATGTCGTCGATCTCGAGTTCACCACGCAGGGGAAAACCCGTGTTCTGTGCGTTTTTCTTGAGAAGAATCCAGTCGGCCGCGCCGCCAAGCTAGCCGAGCTCGCTGCCGGATCCCTCGAAGAGGGCGCAATCCCGGAGCAGTACGCCACCGGCCAACTCAACCCCGACCAGCTCTCCTGGCTCACGCATGAAGATTGCGGCGAGTTCAGCCGAGATTTCAGTACGATCCTCGATGTCGAGGACCTCGGCCCCGAAAACGAGTACACCCTCGAAGTCAGCTCCCCCGGTCTCGATCGTCAACTCACACGGCCGCAGGACTTTGACCGCTTCCAGGGCTGCCTCGTCAAGATTCGGACCTTTGAGGCCATCGCCAACAACCGTCACTGGCAGGGCAAGCTGAACGCCGTCACGCCAGAGTCAATCACCCTTGACCTCTCCGCCACGCGCCAGAACTCCAAATCGCGCAAGGCCGGGGTCTCCACCGTCGATATCGCCCGCACCAACATTGAGTTGGCGCACCTCGTACCGGAGTTCTAACCCCCTCCGCACAGTTTCACGCCGCCCTCGCCTCGCTGCGAACCGGCCTCACCAAAAATGCTTCCCGCCGCGCCCGCAGCCGCTCCTCAGCTCACGGGCAGGCATCTCAAAACAAGCACTGCCGGCCTGCCTTAGCGCGCCGGCTCTGCCAGGAAAGCGGAACGTATGTCCAGCGTGTTGTACCAAAGCATTGAATTGCTCAGCCGCGAAAAAAGCATTGACCCCGAAATCGTCGTCGGCGCGGTCGAAGAGGCGTACGCCCTCGCCACCCGCAAATTCTACAAATCCCAGGAAAACATGCGCGGCGAGCTCGACAAGGAGTCCGGCGTCATCAAGGTCTATTCCTACAAGACCGTCGTTGCCACGGAAGACGATGTGGAAGACCCGGTCAACCAGGTCACTGTCGAAGAAGGCAAGGCCATGGCCGACGGCGCTGAGCTTGAGCCCGGCACGGAAATTCGCTTCTATCAGGACACCGCGCCCCTCGGACGCATCGCCGCCCAGCTCGCCAAGCAGGTCATCTTCCAGAAGGTCCGTGAAGCCGAGCGCGACACCGTCTTCAACGAGTACGCCCATCGCGAAAAGGAAGTCCTTTCCGCCCAGGTCAAGCGCATCGAAGGCCAGGACATCATCATCGACCTGGGCAAGGCCGAAGCCCGCATGCCCAAGCGCGAGCAGTCCCGCCTGGAGTCCTTCACCGTAGGCGAACGCATCCGCGTCGTCCTGCTCAAGGTAGACCGCGCCGCGAAGGGTCCCCAGGTCGTCGTTTCCCGCGCGGCCCCGGAGCTCGTTTCCAACCTGTTCCAGTCGGAGGTTCCGGAAATCTATGACAACACCGTTGTCATCCGCGCCATCGCCCGCGAAGCCGGCGAGCGCACCAAAATCGCCGTCATGAGCCGCGATAAGGACGTCGATCCCGTCGGCGCATGCGTCGGCATGAAGGGCATGCGCGTCCAGTCCATCATCCGCGAACTCCGCGGCGAGAAGATCGACATCATCGAGTACTCCGACGAAATAACCACCTTCGCCGAAAAGGCTCTGCAGCCCGCAAAGGTCAGCCGCGTCTCCATCGTTGACCTGGCCGACAAGCAGCTCGAAGTCATCGTCGACGACACGCAGCTCTCGCTCGCCATCGGCAAGAAGGGCCAGAATGTCCGCCTCGCTGCCAAGCTCCTGGGCTGGAAAATCGACATCAAGAGCGAGGAAGAGAAGCGCCAGGAAGTTGAGCAGCAGATGGTTGGCTTCTCCGGCGGTCCTTCCACCCCCATCGAGCAGATCTCCGAGCTCGGCGACACCATCATCCAGAAGCTGGTTGCCGCCGGCATCACCACCGTCGAGTCTCTCGCCGACATGACCCCCGAGCAGCTCGAAGAGATCCCCGGCATCGGCGAAAAAACCCTCGAACGCATCAGCGTCGCCGTTCGGCACTACTTCGGTCAGTACGAAGAAGGCGAAAATCGCCCCGCTGAGACCGAGCCAACACCCGAAGTCTCGGTAGCCGAAGAGACCGTCACCGAAGAAATCGATGCCGATTCTCCGTCAACCGAGCCAGCCATTGAACCCGCCACGGAACCCGTGACGGAACCCGCCACGGAACCGGCCGATGCAACTCCGGCCGAGCCCGTTGCGGATGCAGAACGCGCAGCACCGGAAGCTACCGAACCCGATGCGGCGCAAGAGTCGAAAGATGAGCAGGGCGACGCATAATATGCGCCGTCCTGTGCAGCAAACTTCAAGGGATAATAGCAATTGGCGCTGCGATATGTGCCGCGAGGTTGCTATGACCATGTAACCGACGCAGTGGGCAACACAACGAAAAGAGGCGGATGAGTAAGGTTCGAATTAACGATCTGGCGCGCGAGCTGGAAGTCAAGAGCAAAGAAATCCTCGAAGCGCTTCAGCACATGAATCTGGCGGAAGGCAAAACCCACTCCAGCTCCATCGAGGAGTTTGAGGCGGAGCGAGTTCGCGGGCATTTTCAGCGGGGAACCAAGCCTGCTCCTTCGGCATCCAGCGCCCGGCACGACGCGGGGCCGCAGCCCAAAATTGACCTCTCCCACATCTCCAAGCCTGGCGATGTGATGAAGGCCATTCTGGCCAAAAAGGAGGAATCCGAGCGACTCGCACAGTATCCCCATCGTCCCGCCGCTCCCTCCACGCCGCCCGCTGTGGTTGCCCGTCCTGGCTTGGCCCCGGCAATCCCGGGCGCTTCCGCGGCAGCTCGTCCGGCTGCACCCTCCATCGTTGCTTCGCCCGTGGCTGCTCCGCGCGTCGTTACGCCGGCCTCGGTCGTCCATCGCCAGGAGCCACGGATGATCGTGCCCCAGCCGCGTCAGGCTCCGGCCATCGTGCATCCAGCTTCCAGCGCAACTGTCGTCCGCCCGGCTGGCTCTCCCGTCATTGCCCGGCCCGCAGTTGCTGCAGGTACTGGCGCAGCTCCGGTCATCGCGCGGCCTGCAGTGCCTTCCACTCCGTCGGCTCCGGCGGCCGCCCCGGTCAAGGCCATCGTCACCAAGCCGCACATCTCCGCGGGTCCAGCTGTCGTCGCACCCCCGGCTCCGGCCGTCGTCGTTGCGCCCCCGGCTCCTGCGGAAGTGCAGGCTCCTGAGCCGCAGGCACCCGCAGCCGTCGTCGCGGCGCCCGTCGCTCCCCCAGCCGTCGTCGAAGCTCCTCCCGTAGTTGCTCCAGCGCCCGTCGCTGAGCCGGCCGCGGCCGAGCCGGCGCCCTCCGAAGTGCTTGCAGCGCCTGTCGCTCCTGCAGTTGAGGCCGCGCCTGAAGCTCCCGCAGCCCCTCCGGCTCCCGTAGTCCCGGCTGTACCCGTCCGCAAGGTCGTCATGCCTCAGACGGGGCCACGTCCCGTCTACAAGGCCCCACCGCCGCCACCGCCATCGGCCACTCCCGCTGCTGCGGCAGCCGGCCCTGGCATCCAGCGCGGACGTCCCATCTTTGATCGCCGCCCCGGTGGCCCCAGCGGCCCGAGTGGCCCTGGCGCTCCCGGCGGCTTCCAGCAGCGTCCTCAGGGCGGTTTCCCCAACTCGGGCGGCTTCCAGCCCCAGGGCGCTCCTGGCCAGTTCCCCGGCGGTCCTCGTCCCAAGCATCCCACCCGTCCAGGCTTTACGCCCTCAGGCCCCGGTGGCCCCGGCGCACGGCCCGGTTTTGGCGCACGCCCCGGCGGCGGTGGCTTCGGAGCACCCCGTCCCGGCGGTGGCTTCGGTGGTCCTGGCGGTCCTCCGCCTGCTCCCGGTGAGCCGACTCGCGCAGCACGACCTTCCGGTCCTCCTCGCGGCCGCGGCCGTCAGCAGTACCCCAAGACCAAGGAAGGCCCGATGAAGGGCTTTGTGCCGCCGCCACGTTTCGGCGGTGCTTACATGGGCAATGAACCGCCGCCAATTACCCGCGAAATCACCGTAACCGAAGGTATCAGCGTCAAGGATCTGGCAGAAAAGCTGGAAATCCGCGCCAAGGACCTCATCGGCATCCTGCTCATGCGTGGCGTCTTCGTCACCGTGAACCAGTCGCTCGACGCGGAAATGGTCAAGGACGTCGCCTCCCGCTTCGGCGCCGGCGCCAACGTCATCAGCTATGAAGATGAACTCGCCAACCAGGCCATCGAAGAAATCCTGGAAAGCGACAACATTGACGAGCTTGAAGTCTCCCGTTCCCCCGTCGTCACCGTCATGGGTCACGTCGATCACGGTAAGACCTCGCTGCTCGACGCCATTCGCGAAACGGATGTCGTCTCCGGCGAAGCCGGCGGCATCACCCAGCACATCGGCGCCTACAAGGTTAAGTTCACCAAGGACGGCTCCCCGGCCAACGGCCGCGAAATCGTCTTCCTCGATACCCCTGGTCACGAGGCCTTCACCCGTATGCGTGCCCGCGGCGCCAAGGTCACTGACCTCGTGGTCATCGTGGTCGCGGCCGACGACGGCCCCATGCCCCAGACCCTTGAGGCCATTGACCACGCCAAGGCTGCCGGCGTGCCTATGATCGTTGCCATCAACAAGATCGACAAACCCGATGCCAACCCCGAAAAGGTCATGAAACAGCTTGCCGATCGCGGACTCGTCCCCGAAGAATGGGGCGGAGACGTCGTCTACGTGCCTGTTTCGGCCAAGAAGCGCATCGGCCTCGACGCACTGCTCGAAATGATCTGCCTCGTCTCCGACGTCGCAGCCCTCAAGAGCACCCCCGGCCGCAAGGCCATCGGTACCGTGCTCGAAGCAAAGCTCGATCGCGGTCGCGGCACTGTCGCCACCGTCCTCGTCCAGAACGGCACCCTGCACGTCAACGAAAGCTTCATCGTCGGCAACACCTTCGGTAAAGTTCGCGCCATGTTTGACGACCGCGGACGCGCCATCGTCGAGGCCGGCCCCTCTACCCCTGTCGAAGTCCTCGGACTGGAAGGCATGCCAGACTCCGGCGATACCTTCCTGGTCGTTGCCGACCGCGACAAGGCCAAGGGCATCGCTCAATACCGCAAGATGAAGGAACGCGAAGCCCAGCTCGCCAAGAGCAGCCGCGTCTCCCTCGAAGGCCTTGCCGAGCAAATCCGCACCGCCGGCGTCAAGGACCTGCCCCTCATCATCAAGGGCGACGTCACTGGCTCCGTCGAGGTCATTGCAGACTCGCTCATCCGCATGTCCACCGAAAAGGTGCGCATCAAGGTCATCCACTCCGGTGTCGGCGCCATTACCGAAAGCGATATCCTCCTCGCCTCGGCCTCCAACGCCATCATCATCGGCTTCAACGTGCGCCCCGAGCGCAAGTCCGCCGAACTCGCCCAGCAGGAAAACGTGGAAATCCGTCTGCACTCCATCATTTACGAGTTGCAGGATGAGATCCGCAAAGCCATGCTCGGCTTGCTCGACCCAACCTTCAAGGAGAACTACCTCGGACGTGCGGAGATCGTCAACGTCATCCGCATTCCCAAGGTCGGCACCGTTGCCGGTTGCCGCGTCACCGACGGAGTCCTCCGCCGCGACTCGGAAATCCGCATCATGCGTGGCGGCGAGCAGATGTACAAAGGCAAGATCGGCTCCCTCCGCCGCTTCAAGGACGATGTCAAGGAAGTCACCAACGGCATGGAGTGCGGTGTCGGCGTCCATGGCTTCAGCGACCTCAAGGAAGGCGATGTGATCGACGCCTTCACCACCGAACGCATGGCCTCCGACCTCGGCGCGCTCACCACGCCCGCCATCGTTCGCGAGTAACCTACCGCTCCACCAACCAACAAAGGCCCGCTGCCCCCGCAGCGGGCCTTTCTGTTTGACGGGTGATCGCGGTCTTCCCTTGGGAGAGGGCCCAATCTCCCTGCCGCCCCAGGGCCCTCATCGAGCGGAGGCCGATCCTGCTTCCCTGGCGCACGCCCGCGGAATTCATTCCCAGGATTTGCCGATAATTCAATGGGAGACGCGCACAAGAGTGGAGTAAGCAAAACTATCCAAACAGCCATAGCACGCAGGTCGATAGAATCCGCAGTGGCAAGGAAGGGAAGACCGGCAACTGACTTTCGTTAACCAACTCGCCAACATAAGCTCTGGGCGTTGAAAAGAGGAAAGACACGCAAACAAAAATGTGCGCTTTATTTCTCTTGTTCTTCGCTATTTGTGGCTTTTGCCCAATGAAATCAACCACTCTACGTTTTAGAGTGGATTGAAAAAGGGCGAAAAGGCCATTTTTGGGGTCCAGGTACTATATTTTCTAAATCGCTGATTGAAATAGATAAATGGCGCGCCATGAAGTTCCTTCCGAAAAGGATCGAAACTTTGCTGTGTACGAATCCGTAAACATCCATCGAAATCTCGGAACAGACTGGGCCCAGCCCATCACGGCCAGGCCCGGTAGTCCATCCGTTTACACCAGCTTCATCGTCACCGGATCCCAGTGCACCACCGCGTCCTTCTCGTAGCTCAGGTTGGCCAGCAACGCCGCTCCAGCCGCCCGGAACCCAAACGTTGCGTCCTCCACCACAGGCTTCCGAGACCGAACCGACCGGAAGAAGTTGTGGAAGTGGTCGTAGCTGTCCGAATACCCTTCAGGCGCCACATACTTCTGGAATAGCGCCTGCGGATCGCCCTCAGGATGCTCCACCGGATACTTCTTGAGGTGCTCCGCCCGCAACTGCTCCTGCATCGCGTCGCTGTACGTGCCAATCACCATCCCAGGGTCCTTCTCATGCGGAACCTGCGTCACAATGACCGAGTTGCCGGCAATTTCCATCTGTCCCTCGTCGCCGGTGAACAGGAAGCCCTCGCTCTCCTCACCACCGTCCACAAAGTTCACCCGCAAGCTCAGATTGAACCCCTCCGGATAATCAAACAATGCCAGCATCACATCCGGAACATCCCGCCCATCGTTCCAGAAGCGCAGCCCACCAGTAGCCATCGCCCGCGTCGGGCCTTTGGAGCCGGTCACAAAGTGCGTCCCGCTGAACAGATGCACAAACAGGTCTCCTGCAACTCCGGTCCCATAATCCTTCCATTTGCGCCATTGGAAGAAACGCTCGGCATTGAACGCGATCTTCGGCGCAGTGCCCAGAAACCGCGGCCAGTCGCACGTCTCCGGGCTCGCATCGTCCGGCACCGTGTAGTTCCACGCGCCCATGCTGGAGTTCCGATCCCAACGCGCCGTCACCATATTCACTTTGCCAATTACCCCGCTTGCCAGCAGGTCGCGGGCCTTCGCGTACACAATCGAGCTCACCCGCTGGCTGCCCACCTGAATGATCCGCCGTGTGTTCCGTGACGTTTCGATGATCTCCGGCCCATCCGGGTAGACGTGAATCATGGGCTTTTCCAGATAAACATCCTTGCCCGCGTTCATCGCGTCCACCGCTGCCTGCTTGTGCCAGTGGTCGGGCGTGGCAATAATCACCGCATCAATGTCCTTGCGCGACAGAATCTCCCGGTAATCGCGCGTCGTCTGAAGATCCTTGCCCCACTGCTCCTTGGCATGCTCCAGTCGGCCCTGGTAGCAGTCGGCCACGGCGACCAGTTTCACGCCGGGCACCTGCAGCGCAACGCGCGTGTCTCCCTGCCCCTGAATTCCCGCGCCAATTAGGGCGAGTTGAATGTTGTCATTGGCGGATACAGGTTTGTCTGCCTGAGCGTAAGCTTCCAGCAACTCTGGCGGAAGCCCCAATGCGTGCAAACGGCCACCGGCCACCGAGACAGCGGTGCTGATGCCCGCAGCCCGCAAGAAATTACGGCGATTGAACATGGTCTAGTCCCTTCGTGAACAGAATCGTTTTCCAGTGGAAGACTTTCGCGACGCAAATCGTTTGCGTTCCGCGCGACAGCAAAGATATCGAATTCACCTAAGGTCGGCAAGGGCATTGCCCGGCAACGGGACTTGGCGGATGCGCTCGTCAAGCCAGACGCGCACCAGCGTACCAGGGCCTGTTCACACTGCCTGAGTGGTGGCGACGGGAGAGGAGTTTTCCTCAGTTCAAGAAGCGACGAGTGCGCTGTAACTGGTTACTGAAGCGAGCAGCGACGCAGACATGGGGAAAACTGGCCCCGTCCCTGCGGGTTGCGGCGCAAATCGGGCCATACCGCGTTCTGGCCCTCAGCGGTGGGGTCGCCACAGCTCTCGGACTCGGCCCTGAACAAGGGTCAAGCGAAGCAAAAAAGGCCACAGTCCGCCAGGACTGTGGCCTTTTCCCCGCAAACACCCTACTGCGTAACCGACTTAGCCATATCCCCAACCTTGAACCCAGACCCGGAAACCGGCGAGCATATCGACGACCCTGCATCCACATCCGTCGCCTGCACCACGCCGACTTGTGTCGTCAGCCGGCGCAGCACACTGCCCGTCGTAGGATCCTTGATCTCTCTGGTTACCCGGACAATCTGCAACTGGTCGCCCACCTTCACGCCGGCGCTGCCGCCTACGTTCAGAATGATCTGTCCGCTATCCACCGCGGCCACCACACCCTCCACCGTAATCGTCCGCACCGCTACCTTCGTCGCGCCACCGACAAGCCCCGTCGACAGCTGATCCACGGCCTGTTTGGTCGCCTCGCCGATAATCGTCGACTGGAAGTCGCTGGAGCCAAAGTCCACATTTCCGCCACCGCTGCTCCAGTTATGGCTACCTCCGCCGAGCAGGGAAGTGCTTGAGCGCGACGAAGTGCCTTTCCCCTCGGCCACGGCCAAAATCTCGCCTGTGTCCACATTCACCAGCCGCGCGCTCACCACTACGTTTGCGTTCGACTTGGAGTGGCCAATGCCGCCCAGGCCAAAACCGCCCCACGAACCACCCGATCCGCCCAACCCGATCTTCTTCGTTTCATTGCCAAACTGCGTAATGCTTCCCACCAGGATCGCGTCCACCCCCAGCAACTTCCCCAGCTTCGCCGCGCTGGTCGGGTCAGCCCGGTTGGAGTTGGAGAAATTCTGCTCCGTCATCACCTTTTCCAGCGCCTTCCGCTCAATCACCGAGTACGTCCCGTCCTTCACCAGGTCGTTCACCAGCATGTCGCTGATGCCCTTGCCGATGTCCACGTCGGTGCCAAACAGCGCGGAACTGTAGGTATGAACTGTGGCGTAATCAAAATCCAAAATCGCGATCCGCGGCCGTCGCCCAGCAGCCGGAGCCGCCTGTGTGTGGGCCGGTATGGCCATGGAAGCGAGCAGAAGCAGGGGAGCGAAGCCTGATAAAATCCGCTGAAGTCTCATAGTCGTTCCTCTAGGTGAAATAAATCCTGAGTCTGAAGATTGGATTCAAGGAGTAGGGAAAGTCAAGGCAAAATCGTTACACCCCTCCCACTGTTGCAGGAAGAGTGCAGTTTGCTCCACGTCGCCCACTGTGCTAATCTTTACTTCTGTGCCGTGGACCTCTGGCAGTGCCTTGGTGTGCCTGTCCGTAGTCATCATGGGGCCTCTGTGGTGTACTTGCCGCGGAGTATCGGGCTGGCGTAGCTCAGCTGGTAGAGCATCTGATTTGTAATCAGACGGTCGGGGGTTCAAATCCCTTCGCCAGCTCCACTCGGTACAGAAAATGCGGAACGCAAAAGCCTCCGCAGGTTGAAGAAATTAGCAGTTGGGTCTGCGTAAAATCAGTGCTTCGGGAGTGTTTTCCTCCCAGCCAAGCGTCAGGCCGGTCCTCCGCGGTGATCCCACAGAGGCAAGTGCTTCCAAACGAACCGGATACGTCCGGCTGGGAGCAGATGCGCGTATCGGGGCACTTTTGGCGGGCTGAAAAGATGGGCACAGGTGGCCGAGTGGTTAATGGCAGCAGACTGTAAATCTGCCGTCCTTTGGGACTACGAAGGTTCGAATCCTTCCCTGTGCACCACAGTGTGAGGGTTCAAAAGCGTGCAGGCAGCAGAACGCAGGGAACGGAAATTCCGAATAGCCCTCGCGCTCTTTGCCGTACTGGCGCTGTTGGATTGGTTTACTCTGGGGCAGGGTACAATCCTTGTTCTGGGGCGCGTTGTCGAAGTCCGGGTCGTTCCGCTGTTTATCATCGGAACCCTCGTCTTTCGAACGGTCGTGGCCAGGTCGGCCGACCGTATTCGCCAGGGTCAGGCAAATGACCAGGGCGAGCAGGAGATAGGGAAGGATTCCCACTCCTGACGTGCAAGGGGTTTTAAGCAGGGCTGATGTAGCTCAGTTGGTAGAGCACTCCCTTGGTAAGGGAGAGGTCACCGGTTCAAGCCCGGTCATCAGCTCCAGATTTTCGGCTAGAAGCTAATAGCTGTTTTGCGGGAGTAACTCAGTGGTAGAGTCACAGCCTTCCAAGCTGTTGGTCGCGAGTTCGATCCTCGTCTCCCGCTCCAAAGTTTGACGGCACGAGAAAAAAGCTCAAAAGGCAGGTCGGATGTTCGAGCAGGCAGTTTTTCCGGTCGAGAAGGTCAAGGAGTTCGAGCAGGTAGCCCAGCGCATTGAGGCGGCTTTGGCTCCCAACCGCGTGGACCTGTTTCTGGCTTCGGTAGCTGGCAGGAAGCTCCGCATCCGGCAGTTTGAGCCGATTCTGGACATGGGGCTGCTCGGGGCAGACGCTCCGGCGCTCTACAAGGAGCTGGCGGTCGGTGACAAGGCCCTGATTCGGGAGAAGTACCTGGCGCGAATCGAGCAGGTTCCCGCCGAGCTTCGGCAACGATTTTTGAAGGTGTACGCCTACTACTGAGGTTTCCCCGGTAGAAGACGTTCAGAGAAGTTCAAATAAAAACGCTGTCCTCCGCAGAGCGGGTAAGGCAGCAATTCAGGAAGGAACTGAGGTTAGCCATGGCGAAGGAGAAATTTGACCGTTCGAAGCCGCACGTGAACGTGGGGACGATCGGGCACATTGATCACGGCAAGACGACGTTGACGGCGGCGATCACGAAGGTGCTTTCGAAGCACAATCCGAAGA
>Ga0302279_10001908_pt1 | contig 28690 bp, 27 predicted proteins | sample III_Bog_N3_3_FD_194541 | JGI IMG/M metagenome (GOLD analysis project Ga0302279, IMG submission 194541) | Peat permafrost microbial communities from Stordalen Mire near Abisko, Sweden - III_Bog_N3_3 | ecosystem: Environmental > Terrestrial > Soil > Wetlands > Peat | place: Sweden: Abisko... | reverse complement strand
TCTGGATCGCCGACAGCATGTGGCCGCCGATCTGGCGGGCATAGATCTTGTTGGCGTAGGTCTCCTGCACCAGATGGCCGCCCTTGCGGCCGGAGACGGTGACGAACACGATCACCACGTCCTGCAGCGTGGCCGGGACGGCGTTCTCGAGGATGTCGCGCAGCAGCTCGCGCCGGTCGCGCAGGCGAAGATCGTTCAGCAATGCCTTCATGATCGCCGCGTGGCCGGGATAGCGGATGGTCCGGTAGTTGAGGTTGCGCACCCGCCCGGCGAGGGTCTCGCAGAGGGTGCCGAGGCCGCCGGAGGTGTTGAACGCCTCATAGGTCACCCCGTCGAGGGCGAAGCTCTCCAGCTCTTCCAGCGCCCGGGTCTGGCGCAGCTGGCCGTCGACGATCGCCTCGCAGGGCTCGCAATATTCGTTGATCACCCCGTCGGTGGACCAGGTGAGATTGTAGTTCAGCGCATTCGACGGGTACTTCGGCAGGGCGCCGACGCGCAGGCGCACCTCGTGCAGCTCGTCGAAGCCGCGGGCGAGGTCGGCGGCGACGATGGAGACGAAGCCGGGGGCCAGGCCGCATTGCGGGATGAAGGCGCTCTTGGCCTGGGTGGCCAGGGCTTTCACCGCCCGGGTGCAGGCGACGTCCTCGGTGAGGTCGAGATAGTGGGCGCCGGCCCGGCGGGCGGCTTCGGCGACACTCAGGGTCAGGTGATAGGGCGCGGCGCTCAGCACGGCGAACTTGCCGGCGAGGGCGCGGTCCATGGCGTCGGCGTCGGCGACGTCCAGCCTGAGGGTCGTGACCGGGCTCTCATGGGCTACCGCCGCCAGCGCCACGTCGCAACGGTCCGCGACGGTGACCCGGTAGCTGCCCGAGCCCGCCAGCAGACCGGCGACCACCGAGCCGATCTTGCCGGCCCCGATGACCAGAACCTCGTGCATGTTTGCCTCCCTCCGAGTGCGTGTCCCCGAATCAAAGGTCGGCTGCGTCGCCGTCGATTTCCATTGCCAATCCGACGATTCGCCGAGAGAGTTCCGGCGAATTGACGAGGTGAACACGCAGATGGACGATACCGACCGCGCCCTGATCGACGCCCTGCGGGAAAACGCCCGCCGCCCGATCGCCGAGCTCGCCCGGGCGCTCGGCCTCTCGCGCACCACCGCCCAGAGCCGGCTGGAGCGGCTGGAGCGCACCGGGGTGATCACCGGCTACACCTTGCGCCTTTCCGAAACCCACGAGCGCGGCCAGATCTACGCCTATGTGCTGATCACCCTCGCCCCCAAGCAGGCCCCGGCGGTGATCACCGCCATGCGCGCCATGCCGGCGGTGCGGCTGTTGCAGTCGGTCAGCGGCGGCTTCGACCTGATCGCGGTGGTCGCCGCCCCGTCGGTGGCCGCCATGGACCAGGTGATCGACGCCATCGGCGCGATGGACGGGGTGGAGCGCACGACGTCCTCGATCGTGCTCTCGACCAAGGTGGATCGGTAGCCTCCAAACCACCGTCATCCCGGAATCGGCGCAGCCGATATCCGGGACCCAGCTGCGCCGGCCGTGTCCAGGGATCCCGGCCCTCCGCTACGCTTCGGCCGGGATGACAACTTTGGTTGGGTCCGAAAAGCGCGGCTAACTTTTCCGTCCCACCAGTCCCACGATCGCCATCACCAGCCCGATGCCGGCCACCGCACCCGACAGTTCACCCACCGTGCGCATCATGCTCACCGGGTCGTTGGACTTGGGCGCCATGCCCATCATGACGAGGAAGAAGCCGCCGGCGGCGACCACCAGGACCAGCCCCACGATGATCAGCCGCATGTTCCTGCGCCGCATGCCCGTCCCCCGTCGTCACGTCGCCGAGCCTACACGCGGCTGCCGAGCGGCGCCTAGCCGGCCTGGCCGAACACCGCCGCGAAGGCGCCGATGCTGCGGCCGACCACCACCAGGCCGTCGCCGGGCTGGATCACCATCTCGCCGGCCGGGCTGACGATCGGCTCGCCGCCGGGCCGGTCGATGGGGCGGACTTCCCGGAAGCCCACCGTGTAGATGGTCAGCACCACCATGTAGAAGGCGTCGCCGAGGCTCCAGCCGGCGATCATGTAGCCCCCGGTCGCCAGCACGGTCACGCTGGCCAGGAAGGCGGTGATCACCAGCAGGTTGCGAAGCGGCGAGCCGAACAAGGCGGGCATGCCAGCGCCGGTACGCGCGGCCAAGCCTCGCCGCAAGCTTGATCGCGGCCAATGGTTGACCCAGGGGCGCGGGCAGGAAACAGTCGACGCATGGCCGACGCACCCGACCGCACGTCCGATACGGCCCGCAACGCCCAGGTGGTGGTGGCGGTGATCCTCTCCGGCGCCGCGCTCCTGTGGTTGGCGCCCATCCTCACCCCGCTGGCGCTGGCGGTGTTTCTGATGCTGATGATCGACGGCCTGGCGCGCACCCTGCGCCGGCGGCTGCCGCTGGGCGACGACGCCATGGTGGCGGTGGCGATCATCATCTGCATTGTCGGCTTCGCGATCACCGTGTTCTTCGTCGGCGCCAACGGCGCGGCCTTCGTCGGCAAGCTGATCACCTACCAGGGGCGGCTGGACGCCATGCTGCAGGCCCTGGCGCAGACCTTCCACGGCGGCGTGCCGCGCACGGTCAACCAGCTGATCGCCCAGGTCGACCCGGCCAAGTACCTGGCCCCGGTGGCCGGCGCCCTGCAGAACCTCACCTTCACCGGCGTGCTGGTGCTGGTCTATCTCGGCTTCCTGCTGGCCTCCCGGCGCGGCTTCGAGCGCAAGGCGGTGCGGCTGTTCCACGGCCGGGCCGAGCGGCACGAGGCGCTGAACGCCTTCCTGCGGGTGCGCGACGCCCTGGAGCGTTACGTCTGGATCCAGACCGTCTGCGGCGGCATCATCGCGCTGGGCTCCTGGGCGATCATGATGCTGATGGGGCTGGAGAGCGCCTTCTTCTGGGCCTTCCTGATCTTCGCCCTCAACTATATCCCGATCATCGGCGCCGCGGTCGCTATCGGCGCGCCGGTGCTGTTCGCCCTGGTCCAGTACCCGACGTTCTGGCCCGCCGGCATCCTGTTCGCCGGCCTGTTCGGGCTGACCTTCGTGGTCGGCAACATCTTCCTGCCGCGGATGCAGGGCCGGGGGCTCAACCTCGACCCGGTGATGGTGCTGTTTTCGCTGGGCTTCTGGGGCGCGCTCTGGGGTGGCACCGGCATGTTCCTCTCTACCCCGCTGACCGTGCTGACCATGGTGGTGCTGGCCCAGTTCGACGGCTCGCTGTGGATGGCGGTGCTGCTGAGCGGCGACGGCGACCCCCGTGGCCTCGGCCACCAGACGACGCGCGAACCGGCCGCCGCAGAGCGCTCACGCAAGCGTGATGCCGCCGCCCTTACAGGTTGAGCCGGACACCCCATCTGTCGTCTGTTCGGGCGACTTCCCCCCTCCCGAACCGCGGTCCGACCCTTCAATGCGAAGCAACCGCGCACCGACAGGCTAGTCCCTTCATGGACAGGCCCAGCGCCGCCGGATTCCCCCCTCCGGCGGCGCTTCGTCGTTCGGGGCGCCGGGTCATCGCTCGCGGACATAGACCTTTGACAATAGCGGCGTAGGCTCCCGGCATGCTCTCCGAGACTCAGCGGCCCGCCGCCGACACCGCACCCCTCGCCGCCGCCTTCCTAGCCGCCCTGCCGGGCTCGCCGACGGCCATCGGTCCAGCCGCCGCCGGCTTCCTGCATTCCATCGCCCGGGACTACCGGTTCGAGGAGCTGGCCGAGGTCAGCCTCGGCGACCTGGGCGTCCGGGCGGCCGCGTTCTGGACCTTCGCCAACGAGTTTGTCGGCCCCGAGCCGGCGATCCGCCTGCTGGCCGCCACCGGCCGCGATGGCGCGTCCTTGAGCGCCGACCTGATCGAGATCGTCCAGCCCGATGCGCCGTTCCTGGTCGACAGCGTCATGGGAGAGCTGGTCGACGCCGGCGTGACCGTGCTGGCGATGTTCCACCCGATCATCGAGGTCGCCGGGGCCAAGCGCTCGACCATCCAGGTCTGGCTGGAGCCGGTGGGCGAGGACCGCGCCGCGGCCCTGGTCGAGGGCCTGCGCTCAACCCTGGCCGACGTGCACCAGGCGGTCGCCGACTTTCCGGCCATGCTGCAGCTGATGACGGGGTCGATCGCCGAGTTGGCCGCCCAGGCGCCGGCCCGCGAGCGGGCGTCGCTGGACGAGGATCTGGCCTTCCTGGCCTGGATGGACGCCGGCCATTTCGTCTTTCTCGGCGCACGCATCTACGAATACCCGCGCACTTCCGACGGCGCCTACGCCGCCGAAGAGCCGCGGTTCAACCCTCAGAACAGCCTGGGCGTGCTGCGCGATCCGGGCCGCACGGTGCTGCGCCGGGCCAGCGAGCCGGCGGTGCTGTCGCCGCAACTGCGCGCCGATCTCGCCCGCGCCGCCCCGCTGGTGGTGGCCAAGTCCAACCTGAAGTCCACCGTGCACCGGCGGGTCTATATGGACTACGTCGGCGTCCGCCGGTTCGGCCCCGACGGCCTGCCCTGCGGTGAGGTCCGTTTCGTCGGCCTGTTCACTGCCCAGGCCTATGACGAGCCGGCGCGCATGGTGCCGCTGATCCGGCGCAAGGTCGACCACGTGGTCACCCGGGCGAGCCTGGCCGAAGGCAGCCACAGCGCGATGCGGCTGACCAACATCCTGGAGACCTATCCCCGGGACGAGCTGTTCCAGATGGACGAGGACGAGCTCCTGGAGATCGCGCTGGGCGTCCTGCACCTCTCCGACCGGCCGCGGGTGAAGCTGTTCGTTCGCCGCGACCCCTTCGACCGGTTCATCTCCATCCTGTTCTACGCCCCGCGCGACCGCTACGACGCGCGGCTCAGCGAAAAGGTCGGCCGGATGCTGGCCGACGCCTTCGCCGGCCACGTCTCGGCCTACTATCCCAACTACTCCGACGCCCCGCTGGCCCGGGTGCACTACATCATCGGCGTCAGCCCGGGCGATCACCGCGAACCGGACCTGATCGAGCTGGAGGCGGCCATCGCCGCGGCCGCCCGCACCTGGACCGACGATTTCGAGACCGTCGTGCGCACCCGCATGCCCCCGGCCGAGGTCGCCGCCCTGCTGGACGCCTGGTGCGATGCTTTTCCGGTGGGCTACCGCGACCGGTTCGACGCCGAGGAGGCCCTGGCCGATGTCGCCTCCGCCGCCCGCCTCGGTAAGGACACGCCGATCGCCGTGCGCGCCTTCCGTGAGGCCGGCGACAGCGCCCTCAACTTCCACTTCAAACTCTACCAGGCGGGCGACCCGATCGCGCTCGCCGACGTGCTGCCGATCCTGCAGGACATGGGCCTGAAGGCGCTGTCCGAGGACGGCTTCGCGCTGACGCCCGCCGATGGCGAGGCCCGGCGCACCGTCTGGGTGCACGAATTCGCCCTGGAAGACCCGCTCGGCGAGCGCCTCAGCTTCGAGGCGATCAAGACCGTGTTCGAGGACGCATTCACCGCGGTCTGGACCGGCCGAGCCGAGAGCGACGGCTTCAACCGCCTGGTGCTGGAGCTGGGCGCCTCCTGGCGCACCGCCGCGCTGATCCGGGCCCTGGCCCGCTATCGTCAGCAGTCGGGGCTGGACCCCAGTCCGGCCGTCCAGCAGGCGGCGCTGAGCGAGCACCCGCAGATCGCCGCCCTGATCCTGGAGCTGTTCGCCGTCCGCCTTGACCCGGCCACCGGCGCCGATCTGGACGCCCGGGCCGTCGGTGCGACCCTGGTTCAGGCTCGGATCGAGGAAGCCCTGCAGGCGGTCGAAAGCCTCGACGACGACCGGGTGCTGCGCCGCCTGGCGGCGCTGGTCGCCGCCATCCAGCGGACCAACTACTACCAGTTGGGCGATGCCGGCCGGGAAAAGCCCTACATCAGCTTCAAGGTCGCCAGCCGCGAGCTGACCGACCTGCCCGATCCGAAGCCCTACCGCGAGATCTACGTCGCCTCGCCGGCTGTCGAGGGCGTGCATCTGCGTCTGGGCCCGATCGCCCGGGGCGGGCTGCGCTGGTCCGACCGCCGCGACGACTTCCGCACCGAGGTGCTGGGACTGGTGAAGGCGCAACAGGTGAAGAACGCGGTGATTGTGCCGGTGGGCTCCAAGGGCGGCTTCTTCCCCAAGCGACTGCCCAAGGGCGGCGGCGATCAGGTGCGCGCCGAGGCGGTCGCCGCGTACCGCACCTTCCTTTTCGGCCTCCTGGACCTCACCGACAATATCGACGCCGAGGGCGAGGTGATCCACCCGGCCGAGATGGTCATCCACGACGGCGAGGATCCCTATCTGGTGGTCGCCGCCGACAAGGGCACCGCCACCTTCTCCGACATCGCCAACGCCGTGGCTGAATCCTACGGTTTCTGGCTGGGCGACGCCTTCGCTTCCGGCGGTTCGGCCGGCTACGACCACAAGGCCATGGGCATCACCGCCCGGGGCGCCTGGGAGAGCGTCAAGCGGCACTTCCGCGAGCTGGGCAAGGACATCCAGAGCCAGCCGTTCACCTGCGTCGGCGTCGGCGACATGTCGGGCGATGTGTTCGGCAACGGCATGCTGCTGTCGCGCAAGACCCAGCTGGTCGCCGCCTTCGACCACCGGCATCTGTTTCTCGACCCCACCCCGGATACGCAGGCCTCCTTCGCCGAGCGCCAGCGCCTGTTCGCCCTGCCGCGCTCCTCCTGGGACGACTACGACCGCTCGCTGATCTCTGAGGGCGGCGGGGTCTTCCCGCGCACCGCCAAGCAGGTGGCGGTGACGCCGCAGGTGAAGGCCCTGCTCGATCTGAAGGCCGACGTGCTGACCCCCGCCGAGCTGATCGTCGCCATTCTCCGCGCCCGGGTGGAGCTGCTCTATCTCGGCGGCATCGGCACCTATGTGAAGGCCTCGACGGAATCCCAGCTGCAGGTGGGCGACAAGGCCAACGACCTGATCCGCATCAACGGCCGCGACCTGCGCTGCAAGGTGGTCGGCGAGGGCGCCAATCTCGGCTTCACCCAAGCCGGCCGGATCGAGTACGCCCTCGGCGGCGGCCGGATCGACACCGACGCCATCGACAATTCCGCCGGCGTCGACACCTCCGACCACGAGGTGAACATCAAGATCCTCACCGGCATGGCCGAACGGGCCGGCAAGCTGGACCGGCCGGCGCGGGATGCGCTGCTGGCCTCGATGACCGACGAGATCGCCGCGCACGTGCTGTCGCACAACTACGACCAGACCCTGGCGCTCTCGATGATGGAGTCCGACGCCGCCGCCGATCTCGACGCCCACGCCCGCTTCATGACCGAGCTGGAGGCCAAGGGGCGGTTGGACCGGGGCCTCGAGGGCCTGCCCGATCCCCTGGCCATCGCCGAACGGGCCCAGACCGGCCGCGGCCTTACCCGGCCGGAGCTGGCGGTGCTGCTGGCCTACGGCAAGCTCGATCTGTTCGACGACGCCATCGCCTCCGCCGGTCCCGACGACCCCCACTTCCTGGGCACGCTGGAGGCCTATTTCCCCAAGGCGCTGGCGCCCTTCGACGATGAGATGCGCCGCCACCGGCTGCGCCGCGAGATCATCGCCACGGTGATCGACAACGAGCTCATCAACTTCTGCGGCCCGACCTTTCCGCGCCGGCTGTGCGCGGCCGCCGGCTGCGACAGCGGCGCCCTGATGATCAGTTTCGAGGCCGCCCGGCAGGTGCTCGGCTTCGCGGAGATCTGGAGCAAGATCGCCGCCCTCGACGGCAAGGCGCCCGCCGCCGGCCAGACGGCCCTGTTCGGCGAGCTTGCCTATGTGCTGCGCGGTCAGACCTATTGGCTGGCCCGCCGCGCCGCCAAGGGCCAGACCAGCGTCGATGTGCTGGTCCGCGCCTACCGGCCGGCGGCGAACCAGCTGAAGAGCCTGTTTCCGGCCGTGCTCTCCCCCTTCGAGCAGAAGGAGGCGGTGCGCCGCGCGGCGGTCTGGACCAAGGCCGGCGCGCCCCGGGACCTGGCCCACGCGGTCGCCCTCTACCGGCCGCTGACCCTGGTGGCGACGCTGGCCGACCTCGCCCGCGACCTCGGCTGGCCGGTCGCCCCGGCGGCCCGGCTCTATCACCACATCGGCGGCGCCTTCGGCTTCGACCGTCTGCGGGCGGCGGCGGGTGCGCGACCGGCCAGCGACGCTTACGAGCGGCTGGCGATCCGCAGGCTGATCGAGGACATGCTTTCAGAGCAGGCGGCGCTGACCCGGGCGGTCATGGACTACGCCGGCCGGCCCGAGGCGGGCGAGAGCGCCGAGGCGGCCAAGGCGGCGGTTTCGTCCTGGGTGTCGCTCAACACCGAAGCCGTGCGCCTGGCGCGCAGCACCATCGCCGACATCGAGAAACAGGGCGGCGGCTGGAGCTTCGCCAAGCTGACCATCGCCAACGCCGCGCTTAGGGAACTTGCCTGAGCCGCCGCGCCAACCGAATATGCCACACTCGGTGAGGCGTGCGTGAGGAGCGGGCCGAAGTTGGAGACCGCTGAGACCACAACAAGGTTGGCGACCAGCGAAGGCGCGCGGGATCTGACGGCGCTGTTCGACGAGGCTCAGCTCGCCGCGCTGCAGGCCCACCCGAATTTCCGCCGCGCCTGCGAGGAGGTCGCGGCCGCGGGGGTCGAGCAGTTCGTGGAGCTCGACGCTGACTACCGCTGGCTGATGAAGGATCTTGGCCGCACCGCCATTTGTCTCACCGCGCTGATCCTCGCGTCGATGGAAGGGGGCCTCAGCGGCCACGCGCTCAACGCCGCCTGCCGCGCGAACGATGTCGCTAGCCCTGGCCGCGTCAGTGCGGTGGTCGAGCGACTGCTTCGGATCGGTGATCTGACCGTCGAACCGGGTCCGGGTCACTGGACGCGACGGCCGATGACCCTCGGCCCCCGGTTTGTCGACGCTCTGCGCTCCCGAGGCCGGATCGATCTTGCCAGTCTGCCCCTCATCGCGCCCGAGACGGCCGGGTTAAGCGCCCGGCTCGACGACCCGCAGGGCTTCATCCGCTACACTTGGCACGTCGGCCTGTACTCGAGCCTTCGCCGCGACCTGTTCGCCTTCAGCACCAAGGGACCGACCGACTTCTTCATGATCCGCGAGGCCGGCATGCTCGTCCACTAGAAGATCCGTCACCGCGGACAAGCCGCCGTCGGGCGGCGACGGCCCGGGGCTAAGCCGCCACGCAGCTCTCGAAACCAACCTTCAGCAGCGCCTCGTCGAGGTTGCGGCCGATGAACACCATGCGGCTGGAGCGGTCGTCGCCGGCCTGCCAGGGCCGCTGGAAATCGCCCTCCAGGATCATGTGCACCGCCTGGAACACCAGCCGGCGGTCCTCGCCCTTGACGTCGAGGATGCCTTTGGCGCGCAGGATGTCCGGGCCCTGCTTGGCCAGCAGGTCGTTCAGCCAGCGGGTGATCTTCTCCCCGTCGATCGGCCGATTGAGCCGCAGCGACACGCCCTTAATATCGTCGTCGTGGACGTGGTCGTGGTGCTCATGCTCGCCGTGATCATGGCCGTGATGGTCATGCCCATGAGCGTGATCGTGTTCGCAGTCCTCGTCGTGCACGTGGCCGGGCTCGCCGTGGGCGGGATTGAGGAACTCCGGCTCCAGCTCGAGGATGCGCGACAGATCGAAGCCGCCCCGGCCCAAGATCGCCTCCAGCGGCACGTTGGAGCGCTCGGCCCGGTGGATCGGGGCCAGCGGGTTCAGCCGCCGCAGCCGCGCCTCGACCGCCTTCAGCTCCTCGGGTGTCACCAGGTCGGTCTTGTTCAGCACGATCTGGTCGGCGAAGGCGATCTGCTCGCGGGCCTCGCGGCTGTCGTCCAGGCGCAGATTGATGTGCTTGGCGTCGACCACCGTGGTCACCGAATCCAGCTTGGCCTTGGCGCGCACCTCCTCGTCGACAAAGAAGGTCTGCGCCACCGGGCCGGGGTCGGCCAGGCCCGTGGTCTCGATGACGATGCCGTCGAAGCCGCCTTTGCGCTTCATCAGCCCCTGGACCACCCGGATCAGGTCGCCGCGCACGGTGCAGCAGACGCAGCCGTTGTTCATCTCGAACACTTCCTCATCGACGCCGACGATCAGGTCGTTGTCGATGCCGATCTCGCCGAACTCATTGACGATCACGGCGTAGCGCTTGCCGTGGTCCTCCGAGAGGATGCGGTTGAGCAGGGTGGTCTTGCCGGCGCCGAGATAGCCGGTGAGCACGGTGACGGGAGTCTGGGTCATGGGCGCTTATTAGGGGATCGGCGGCGAAGGTTCCAAGAGGCGGCGGCGTTGACTCCGGAGGGACCATCGCTATAAAGCCGCCTCCCTCGCCCACGGGTCCGCTCGCGGGCGCATTCCATTTTGGCCGAAACGTTTCATTCGAAGGCGCGAACCGATGTACGCGGTGATCAAGACCGGCGGCAAGCAATACCGGGTCAAGGCCGGGGACGTGCTGGTCGTCGAAAAGCTCGACGGCGAGCCCGGCGCCAAGGTCGCCTTCGACCAGGTGCTGATGGTCGGCGAGGGCGCGGCGGTCACCGTCGGCGCCCCGACCATCGCCGGCGCCTCGGTCAGCGCCACCCTGATCGAGACCCGTCGCGGCGAAAAGATCAAGATCTTCAAGAAGAAGCGCCGCCAGGGCTATCGCCGCACCGGCGGCCATCGTCAGACCGAGACCGTCCTGCGGGTCACCGCCGTCGCCGGCGGCGGCAAGACCGAGACCTGGGACGGCGAGGTGAACCTCACCCCCAAGTCGCTGCTGGACCTGCGCGCCCGCAATCTCGACAAGCGCGCCGAAGCGCCGGTCGCCAAAGCCCCGAAGGCCGAGCCCGCGCCCAAGCCGGAAGCCAAGGCCGAAGCCAAGCCCGCGCCGAAGAAGGCCGCGCCCGCCAAGGCGAAGGCCAAGGCTGAACCGAAGGCCGCCGCCAAGGAAGCCAAGCCCGCCAAGGCCTCGAAGAAGCCCGCCGCCGCCGAGACCGCCGCCCCCAAGGCGCCGACCGGCAAGGCCCAGGCCAAGGGCGCGACCCCGAAGATGACCAAGGTCCAGGCCAAGTCCCCCGTCCGCCGTTCCGCCCCCCGGGGCGGCAAGGGCTAGTCCGGCTTAAGCGCGAGGAAATTCACTCATGGCTCACAAGAAATCCGGCGGCTCCTCGCGCAACGGCCGCGACTCGGCCGGCCAGCGGCTCGGCGTCAAGAAGTTCGGCGGCGAACCCGTGCTCGCCGGCAATATTCTCGTACGCCAGCGCGGCGCCAAGTTCTGGCCGGGCGACAATGTCGGCATGGGCCGCGACCACACCTTGTTCGCGCTCAAGACCGGCAATGTGAAGTTCCAGACCAAGAAGGGCGATCGAACCTACGCCTCGGTCGTGCCGGCCGAAGCCAAATAACGATCCGACCTTACCGCCGGATCGCCTGACCAAGGGATCCGGACAAGCACTTCTCGAAGCGGGGAGTCCGGACCACCGGGCTCCCCGCTTTTTTCGTCTGTGCGAGCCCCCGTGAGAGGGGCCGGGAGGCATGACCGCGATGATCCGCCTTGCTCCTGACCGGCCAGGCCTGGCCACCGCCCGCCTGACGCTGCGCTCGCCCGTGGCGGCGGACGCGGCCCGCATCGCCGAGCTCGCCAGCGACATCGGGGTCGCCCGCATGACCACCTCGATCCCCTATCCGCTCACCATCGCCCAGGCGGCCGACTTCCTGGCGCGGATGGAGGCGCGCGACCCGGCGCGCGAGGCGATCTTCGCCATCGACCTGCCCGGCGAGGGCCTGATCGGCCTTCTGGGCTTCCACCCCAACGACGGCCCGGCGCCCGAGGTCGGCTACTGGCTGGGCCGCGCCTTTTGGGGCAAGGGCTACGCCACCGAGGCGCTGAAAGCCGCCCTCGTCTGGGCCCGCGATCCTTGGAACAAGCGCTTCATCGTCGCCGGCTACTTTGCCGACAACCCGGCCTCCGGCGAGGTGCTGATCAAGGCCGGCTTCCTCTACACCGGCGAGGTCCAATGGCGCTGGTCCATGGCCCGCGACGACGAGGCGGCGACAAGGATGATGGTGTGGCTGGCTTGAGCTGAGCTCCGGCCCGCCGACCCCTCACCTGACCTCTCCCCGTCCTCGCCGGGGAGAGGGATACTCTGTTCGGCGCCCTCAGGAGCCATCCGCCGCCCAACTCCTGCAGTATCCCTCTCCCCACGTCAGTGGGGAGAGGTTCGGTGAGGGGTCTTCGCGGCGGCCGCCGACCAACCCTTCACGGTGGTGACGTAGCAAAGTCGCGAAAGTTGGTAACCTGCTAGAAGGGCTCCCAATTCCCGCTAAGGAGCGAGAGTGTTGGTGCGGCGCTCTGCCTGGGGCCTGGCTTAAAGAGGCCGACGACCACGAGATCGTTGATAGCGCTGGTGAAGGAGCGCTCGCCAGATGCCACGCCCCATGTTCTCGCGCTGTGCGCTTTCAAAACCGGCCGCAGGATGGAGGCGATCGCCTCGGCAGACTCCCTGGCGGGAGAGTCGACACTGTTTACCGTCATATCGGCGGCCACGGCCAAAATGCAGATCGATCCAAACTGGGGGGTTGGCCCAAATGCCCCCTGATTGGCGAGGCCGAAGAAAACATCCGGCGGCACGCCTTCTCGCTCGCACGCAGACCACGACGGCGCCCAAACTTCGCTCGAAAGGAACTCGGCCGGCTCGCCGGAGGAGACGAGCCGACCGTCGCCGTCATGCGTCCACTTCTCCACGCCGCTGTCGCCCCATCCGATGCGCCCAAACTTGATGGCACGCTGGTTAGGTGACCCGGCACCGACTCGAAGTTGGCTCGTTCGCACAGCGGGTTGGTCGCGGGATCGCTGCACTAACGGGTCGAGGGCAGAGCGAATTTGGAGCCACGAGGACTTCGTCCAAGCCGGCGGCGCGTCGGCGCTGCTGAGTAGCGCATAGACTTCGTAGGATCGCGCGTGGAACGGGGGTCGGGCGTTTTCTGAGGCGGCGGCGGTCGGAGGGACCGCTCCTGGCGCAGGTTTCTTCGAGCGCGCCTTTCGCCCTAGCAAGCCGTCCAGCCAACCCATCGCCACCATCCCCGTCTTGGGGCTGACGCCTACCACAGTATGAATCACTGCGCTCGCAGTCGACGAGCAGCCGATCCTCAATAGCTGACATCACCGCTCCGCCGATACGAGCCCTTCACGCACAGGCTGCACGTTTCGTTCCGGTCGGGTTGCCAAGTGCGGGCCGCAGCAACAGCCTCGTCGAGCGTCGGGTACGGCCACCACTTCCCAGACTTGGTGTTGCCCTTGCGCGCCTTGCCCTGGCCGTCGTTGCAGGCCGAGCACCAGGACGCGTGGACCTTCGTCGTGTGGTGGATGTTGCTCTCGTAGACCCAGAAGGCGGCGCGCGCCGGCTCCGGTGGCTTGGGCTTGGCGAGCAGGGCGGCCAGTTGCGCCTTGGCTTCCTTCTTCACCTTACGCTCCAACGTCCGGCGCAGGAGCCCTTGGACCGCCGCCTCCTTCGTGGGCCACGCGCCGCAGTCGATGCCGTTGACTGAGCCGATGAAGGAAACGGCATCCGGGCTCGGGCTTCGACGCACGGCGAAAAATCGCTGGCCGCGACGGAAGTGGATATGGTTGTGACGCACTTTCATTGGGGGCGATCTCCTGATTGCACCCCTCAGGGCTGAAGCCCCCGTCGCGGCTTATCAACGCCTCCAAAACTGCTACGTCACCACCCCCTTCACATCGGGGCTGACATTCGCGCTCAGGCGCCCTATATTCACTGCAACATTCGTCCGTTAGCGCTGGATGGCGCTTTCGAGCGGCGGCCCAAAAGGCCAGCCGCTTTTTTCTTGCCTGGAGAGGCTCACGTTGCGCGGCAAGACCGCAGAGGACCGCAAGCTGCTCGAAATGCTCGAGCCCGTCGCCGTGGCGGCCGGCTACGACATCGTGCGCCTGCGCATGGTCGGCGGCGATCGGGCGCGGCGGATGCAGATCATGGCCGAGCGGCCGGATGGCACGATGCTGGTCGAGGATTGCGCGGCGCTGTCGCGGGCCTTCTCCGAGATTCTCGACGCCGCCGACCCGGTGCACGGGGAATATCTGCTGGAAGTCTCCAGCCCCGGCGTCGACCGGCCGCTGACCCGGCTGGCCGACTTCGCCGCCTACCAGGGCTACGAGGCGCGCATCGAGCTCGACCGGCTGGTCGAGAACCGCAAGCGCTTCAAGGGCGAACTGGCCGGGGTCGACGGCGACAATATCGCCATCAATCTCGAAGGCGAGGACGAGACCGCCCTCCTGCCCTTCGCCTGGATCAGCGACGCCAAGCTGGTCATCACCGATCAACTGCTCAAGCGAGGCGCGGCGGCCAGGGCCGCGCGTCTCGAACAAGACCCAACGAAGGAACTAGACTCATGAGCCTTTCCGGCATCTCGGCCAACCGCCAGGAGCTGCTCCAGATCGCCGACGCGGTCGCCCGGGAGAAGTCGATCGACAAGGAGATCGTCATTGAGGCGATCGAGGAGGCGATCCAGAAGGCCGCGCGCACCCGTTACGGCGCCGAGCACGACATCCGCGTGCACATCGACCCCAAGTCCGGCGAAACCGCCATCACCCGGCACGTCACCGTGATCGAGGACGATACCGAGGAGGTCAATGAGTACGCCCAGGAGCGGCTCAGTGACGCCAAGAAGCACGACAAGCAGGCGGTGGTCGGCAAGGTCTATGAAGAGATACTGCCGCCGTTCGAATTCGGCCGGGTGCAGACCCAGATGGCCCGCCAGGTGGTCACCGGCAAGGTCCGGGAAGCCGAGCGCGAGCGCCAGTTCGAGGAGTTCAAGGACCGCACCGGCGAGATCGTCAACGGCGTCGCCAAGCGGGTCGAATACGGCAACGTCATCGTCGATCTGGGCCGCGGCGAGGGCATCATGCGCCGCGACCAGTCGATCCCCAGGGAAAACTTCCAGGTGGGCGACCGGGTGCGCAGCTACATCTATGACGTCCGCCGGGAGACCAAGGGCCCGCAGATCATGCTGTCGCGCGCCCACGGCGGCTTCATGGCCAAGCTGTTCGCCCAGGAAGTGCCCGAGGTCTACGACGGGGTGATCGAAATCCGCGCGGTCGCCCGCGACCCCGGCAGCCGGGCGAAGATGGCCGTGGTCTCCAACGACTCGTCCATCGACCCGGTCGGCGCCTGCGTCGGCATGCGCGGCTCGCGCGTGCAGGCGGTGGTGGCCGAGCTGCAGGGCGAGAAGATCGACATCATCCAGTGGAGCCCCGACGAGGCGACCTTCCTGGTCAACGCCCTGGCCCCCGCCGAAGTCACCAAGGTGGTAATGGACGAGGAAGCCGGCCGCGTCGAAGTGGTGGTGCCGGACGAGCAGCTCAGCCTGGCCATCGGCCGGCGCGGCCAGAACGTCCGCCTCGCCAGCCAACTGACCGGCTGGCAGATCGACATCATGACCGAGAGCCAGGATAGCGAGCGCCGTCAGCGCGAGTTCGCCGAGCGCACCGCTCTCTTCCAGGAAGCCCTGGACGTCGACGAGGTGATCGCCCAGCTGCTGGTCACCGAGGGCTTCGCCACCGTGGAAGACGTGGCCTACGTCGACGCCTCGGAAATCGCCGACATCGAGGGCTTCGACGAGGACACCGCCGAGGAAATCCAGGCCCGCGCCAGGGAGTATCTCGACAAGGAAGCCGCCGAATACGACGCCAAGCGTCGCGAGCTGGGGGTCGAGGACGCCGTGCTCGAGGTCGAGGGCGTCACCCTGCCGATCGCCGTGGCGCTCGGTGTCGGCGAGGTGAAGACGCTTGAGGACCTGGCCGGCCTCGTGCCGGACGACCTGCGCGGCTACTACGACACCAAGGACGGTGAGCGGGTGCGCGAACCGGGCATCCTTGACGCCTTCAGCCTGTCGCCGGAGGACGCCGAGGGCCTGATCATGCGCGCCCGGGTGGCCGCCGGCTGGATCGAACCGGAAGCCGACATCGAGGAAGAGTTCGCCGAGGAGGACGAAGCCATCGCCGAGGTCGACGAGGCGGTCGAGGCGACGGAGAGCTAGGCGCCGGACGGGATGACCCTGGCCACGGCTTCCCGCGAGCGGCGCGATCTGGTCACCGGCGAGGTGATGGACGAGGCGCGGCTGATCCGGTTCGTGGCCGGGCCGGAGGGGGTCGTGGTCCCCGATCTGGCCCGCAAGCTGCCGGGACGCGGCCTGTGGGTCGCCGCCGACCGGGCTTCGGTGACCACGGCGGCGAAAAAGAGCCTTTTCGCCCGCTCAGCGAAGGCCAAGCTGACCGCGCCGGCGGACCTAGCCGACCAGGTCGAGCGGCTGCTGCGCCAGCGGCTGCTGGCGGCGCTGGGCATGGCCCGCAAGGCCGGCGAGCTGACCAGCGGCTTCGAGCGGGTGCTGGCGGCGGTCAACGCCGGCAAGGCCGCCTGGCTGATCGAGGCCGAGGACGGCGCCGAGGACGGGCGTCGAAAGCTGGCCGACGCGGCCCGCCGCAGCCCCCGTCCGCCCCGGCTGATCACGACCTTCAGTTCCGGCGAATTGGGTTTGGCCTTGGGGGGCGAGAATGTGATACACACCGCCTTCCTTGCGGGGCGGGGCGCGGAGCGTTGGACATTCGATGTCGAGCGCCTATCTGGCTTTCGCCCGCTCTTCCCTTGAGAGTCGGCGCGAGGAGCCCCGATCCGGACGGGCGCTTCATCGCGCTCGGCCTCAGTTCGGGTTTTCGAGTTTTGGGTTTTTGGCCGGCTTCTTCGCCGGCAGGTATAGTCAAGCGAGCGCATGACGGACGAGAACGACAACCGGCCGGGACGGGCCCCCCTGACGCTGAAGCCGCGCACCGGCCAGATCAGCACCGGCACGGTGAAGCAAAGCTTCAGCCACGGCCGCTCCAAGACCGTGGTCGTGGAGACCAAGCGGCGCATCAACGCGCCGCCGGTGAATCTCGCCGCCCCGCCGAAGCCCGCCTTCGACGTTCGCGGACCCGCGCCCACCCGGGCCGCGCCTGAGGCGCAGTCCGCCGGCGGCTTGTCCGAGGAAGAACGCCGCGCCCGCCAGCGGGTGATCGAGGCGCGTCTGGCCCAGGAGCGCGTGAACGCCGAACAGGCCGCGCGCGAGGACGAAGGCCGTCGCCGCGAGGAAGACGCCCGCCGCAAGGCCGCCGACGAAGCCCGCAAGGCCGAGGCGCCCGCCGAAGCCCCGGCCCCCGAGGTCGCCGCGCCGACCCCTGCGCCGGTCGTCGCCGAGGCGCCGGCCCCTGCCGAGCCCGCCCCCGCCGCGGCCGCCGAACCAGCGCCCGCGCCTCACGTCGAGGCCGCCGCGCCCGCGCCCCGCGCCGAACCCCGGCCCGCCCCGACGACCCAGACCCGCACCTATGATCCGGGCGCCGTGCGTCGCGACGACCGCGCCAGCACCACCACCTATCGTCCCGAACGCGCCGAGCCGGGCGCCTTCGCGCCGCGCGGTCCGCGTCCCGAAGGCGGCTTTCCACCCCGCGCGCCCCGCGAAGGCGGCTACCAGGGCGGCGCGCCTCGCGGCGATCGCCCGCCGGCGCGTCCCGGTGAGACCGTCCGCTATTCGGCGCTGAGCCCGCGCCCCGCGCCCCGGGACGGTCCGCGTCCGGGCGGCGCCGGTCCGCGCCCCGGCGCCGGCCGTCCGCCGCCGGCCGCCCCCGCCGGTCCAGAGATCACCCGCGCCGCGCGCCAGACGCCACGTCCGGGCAGCCTCAACCTCGACCGCCGTCCCGATTTCGACGACGAAGCCGACAGCCGCAAGGGCGGCCCGAAAGCCGCCGTCGGCAAGGCCGTCTCGCGCACCAAGGGCGAACCCAAGCGCCGGGAAGGCCGCCTGACCATCCAGGCCGTGGCCGGAGACGACGAGGACGCCGTCGAACGCATGCGCTCCCTGGCCTCGGTCCGCCGGGCCCGCGAACGCGAGCGCGAGAAGCGCAAGGGCGGCGCGGCCGAACAGGCCCGCTCGTCCCGCGAAGTGGTGATCCCCGACGTGATCACCGTGCAGGAGCTGGCCGGCCGAATGGCTATCCGGGGCGTGGAGATCATCAAGTTCCTGATGCGTCAGGGCGTGATGGCCAAGATCAACGACGTGATCGACTCGGACACCGCCGAACTGGTGGCGTCGGAATTCGGCCACACCGTGCGCCGGGTCTCCGAGAGCGACGTGGAAGTGGGCTTCATCGGCGACGAGGACGTCGACGACCATCAGCTGCCCCGCCCGCCCGTGGTGACCATCATGGGCCACGTCGACCACGGCAAGACCAGCCTCCTGGACGCCCTCCGCTCGACGGATGTGGCCGGCGGCGAACACGGCGGCATCACCCAGCACATCGGCGCCTATCAGGTGCGGCTGAAGGACGGCCACGCGGTCACCTTCCTCGACACCCCCGGCCACGCGGCCTTTTCGGCCATGCGCGCTAGAGGCGCCAACGTCACCGACATCGTGGTGCTGGTGGTGGCGGCCGACGACGGGGTCATGCCGCAGACCGCCGAGGCGATCCAACACGCCAAGGCGGCCGGCGCCCCGATCATCGTGGCCATCAACAAGATCGACAAACCCGACGCCGATCCGACCCGGGTGATCAACGAACTGCTGCAGCACGAGATCGTGGTCGAAAGCCTGGGCGGCGATACCCAGGTGGTCGAGGTCTCGGCGACCCAGAAGCTGGGTCTCGACGACCTGATCGAGGCGATCATCGTCCAGGCCGAGGTCATGGACCTGCGCGCCAATCCCGACCGCACCGCCGACGGCGTGGTGATCGAATCCAAGGTCGACCGCGGGCGCGGCGCGGTGGCCACCGTGCTGGTCAAGCGCGGCACCCTGCATCGCGGCGACATCGTCGTGGCCGGCGCCCAATGGGGCCGGGTCCGCGCGCTGCTCAACGAACGCGACGAGCAACTCGCCGAAGCCGCGCCCTCGACGCCGGTGGAAGTGCTCGGCCTCGACGGCGCGCCGGATCCCGGCGAGGCCTTCGCGGTGGTCGAGGACGAAGCCCGCGCCCGGGAGCTCACCGAATACCGCGTGCGGCTGAAGCGCGAACGCACCAGCGCCCCTACCGGCGCCGGCTCGACCCTGGCCGACATGATGGCCAAGCTGGCCGACAAGAAGGTCTCCGAACTGCCGCTGCTGGTGAAGGCCGACGTGCAGGGCTCGGCTGAGGCGATCGTCAGTTCGCTGGAGAAGCTCAACACCGACGAGGTGCGCGCCCGGATCATTCTTTCCGGCGCCGGCCAGATCAACGAGAGCGACGTGATGCTGGCCAAGAGCTCGGGCGCGCCGGTCCTCGGCTTTAACGTCCGCGCCTCGCGCCAGGCCCGCGACCTCGCCGACCGCGAGGGCGTCGAGATCCGCTACTACGCGATCATCTACGACCTGATCGACGACATCAAAGGCGTGCTCTCCGGCATGCTGGCGCCGATCCAGCGCGAAACTTTCCTCGGCAACGCCGAGGTGCTGCAGGCCTTCGACATCTCCAAGATCGGCCGCGTGGCCGGTTGCCGGGTCACCGAGGGGACCGTCCGCAAGGGCGCCCGGGTGCGGATCGTCCGCGACGGGGTGGTGGTGCTGGAACTGGGCGTGCTGCAGACCCTCAAGCGCTTCAAGGACGAGGTCAACGAAGTGGTCTCCGGCCAGGAATGCGGCATGGCCTTCCAGGGCTTCCAGGACATCAAGCCCGGCGACCTGGTCGAGTGCTTCACCGTCGAGGAAGTGCGCCGGACGCTGTAGGCTCGGAGCCCGCCTCAGCCGCCGATTGAACACGCCTCAACCACGGCGTACTCCCGAACGCATGCCGGCGCAGACCGGCGGTTCGGGAGGCTGCCATGTTCGCCACCACCTACAAGACCATCCTCTGTGACCTGCCCAGTCCCCACGTCGCGCGGATCACGCTCAACCGCGAAAAGCAGATGAACGCCTACAACGGCCGGATGGCCGAGGAGCTGCAGGCGGCGATCGCGGCCTATCGGGACGATGATGGTCTCCGCGCCCTGATCCTCATGGGCGCCGGGACGCGGGCCTTCTGCACCGGCGGCGACATCTCCGGCGACCATCCGGACGAGCGGCGGCAGGTGGCCGGCCGGCCGATGGGCCATGGGCGGGAAATGCGCGACGGCATGCAGCCGGTGCTGACCCTGCTGCGCAACATCGACAAGCCGTCGGTGGCGATGATCGAGGGCTATGCGGTGGCCGGCGGTCTGGCCCTGGCGTTGGCCTGCGACTTCCGCTTCGCCGGCGCCGCCGCCAAGCTCGGCGACACCTCCAATCGCTTCGGCCTGCTGCCCGACGAGGGCGGCGCCTGGCTGTTCCCGCGCTTCATGGGCTACGACCGGGCGCTGAAGATGAGTCTGCTGCACGAGATCTACGACGCCGAGACCGCCCACGGCCTCGGACTGGTCACCGAGGTGGTGGCCGGCGATCTGGAGGCCCGCACGCTCGAGTTCTGTGAAACGCTGGCCGCCAAGGCGCCGCTGGCGGTGCGGATGACCAAGACCATGATGCAGCGCGCCGCCGAGCTCTGCTTCGAGCAATCCCTGGTCGACGCCCAGCTGGCGGTGATGATCACCAACCCGAGCCAGGACGTCCGCGAAGGCGGGCAGGCGTTCCGCGAAAAGCGCGCGCCGAAGTTCCAAGGCAAATGACGCCGATCTAGGCGCCCACCTTCAGCCGCCAGACGATCGTCTCGCCCTCGTCCTCGTCGTGTCCCTTGCCGACCGCCTCGAAGCCATTCAGCTCCAGCACCCGTTGCGAGGGCCGGTTGTTGAGCGCGGTCTGGGCAAACAGGCGCACCACCCTGGGGTCATCGCGGGCCGCCGCGACCAGTTCCGCGACCGCCCGGGTGGCGTGGCCCCGCCGGCGACGCTCCGGGGCGACGCCGTAGCCGAACTCCACCCCGCCCTTGGCGTTCGGCGGGTGTTTGTAGCCGCAGAGACCGACCACTTCGCCGGCCGCGACCATCAGCCAGCTGCCCGGCCCTTCGATCCGCGCGCGATTGCCCCGCCCCCATTCCAGCACCCAGGGCTCATCGATCCCACCGGGCGGTAGACTGAGACCATCCTGCGGCCCGATTTCACCCAGCATCCAGGCGAAATGCTCATCCCGAGCCGGGACCAGCAGCGCCGCCTCACTCATCCTCGGCTTCCTCGAGCCGCCGGCGCTGGCGGTTGGCCTTGGCGATGGCCACCCAGCGGCGATGGTTGGCTTCCCGGGCGGCGCGGTCCTCCTTGGCCTGCTGGAACGCCAGCTCCTTCTGCAGTTTTCGGTAGCTCTGCAGCCGGGCGGGATCGAGTTCGCCGCTCTCCAGGGCCGCCCGCACCGCGCAGCCCGGCTCGTTGGTGTGCTTGCAGTCGCGGAACCTGCACTCGGCCGCCAGCGCCTCGACGTCGGAGAAGGTGGCCACCACCCCCTCGCTGGCGTCCATCAGCGCCAGTTCGCGCATGCCCGGGGTGTCCAGGATCAGCGCGCCGGAGGGCAGCAGCACCAGCTCCCGGTGGGTGGTGGTGTGCCGCCCGCGGCTGTCGTCCTCGCGGATCGCCTGAGTGGTCATCCGCTCCGAGCCGGCCAGCGCATTGACCAGGGTCGACTTGCCCACCCCGGACGAGCCCACCAGCACGCAGGTCTCCCCGGGCTTCAGATAGCCGGCCAGCTCATCCATGCCCCGCCAGGTGACCACCGACACCGCCAGCACCGGGGCGCCGAAGGCGACCGCCTCGGCCTCCGCGACGGCGGCGTCCGGATCGTCGCAAAGGTCGGCCTTGGTCAGCACGATCACCGGCTTGGCCCCGCTCTGCCAAGCGGTGGCCAGGTAGCGCTCCAGTCGCCGGGTGTTGAAGTCGAGGTTCATCGAGGTGACCAGGAAGGCCAGGTCGACGTTGGCCGCCACCACCTGCAGGGACTGCACGGAGTCGGCGGCCTTGCGCACGAACGAAGTGCGCCGGGGCAGCACGGCGTGGATGGTGGCCGCGCCTTCGCCTTGTCGGGGCGTGGCCGCGACCCAGTCGCCGACCACGGGATAGCCGCCCTCGCCCGCGTCATGGGCGAGGCGGCCGGAGATCTGGGCGGTCAACTCGCCCTGGTCGGTGACCAGGACATAATGTCCCCGCTGCTGGACGGTCACCCGTCCGGGGATCATGTCGGGGCCCGCGAGGCCCACGAAGTCTTGCTGGAGCGCGTCGCTCCAGCCGAAGGATTGGATCAATGGAAGATGTCCTTGAGATCGGCGTCTGTCCGGCGCCGACAAGGACTTGCGCGGATAGCGCTAGCCGTCGACGCCACGGAGGGCGGCGTTGATGAGCACAGTCATGTGGCGAACCCTCCTTTCCGGTCTTCGGGCTGGGTGATGCTGGTCAGGGTAGGCGCGGGCGCGGGATGGGGCAAGCCCTCACCTCACCTCTCCCACTCGCGTGGGAGAGGGCTACTGAAAGGTGGGGGTGGCGGCGAGGCTGCGAAGGAGCGCCAACCCATGGGTATCCCTCTCCCCGGCCACGGGGAGAGGCACGGTGAGGGGTCTCGCCGCAGCCCCTACGCCGCCAGCTTGCCGACCTCTTCCACTTCCGCCGGGGTCAGCTTCCAGGCGGCCGTGGCCGCATTGGCGTTGACCTGCTCCGGCTTGGTCGCCCCGGCGATCACCGAGGAGACCACCGGATGGCCGAGCAGCCAGGCCAAGGCCAGTTCCAGCAACGACTTGCCGCGCGCGTCGGCCCAGTCGGAGAGCTTCTCCAGCTTGTCGAAATTGCCGTCGCTCAGCGCCGCCGCGCCGCGCGGGCCCCAGGCGGCCAGGCGCGTGCCTTCCGGCGGAGCTTCGCCGCGGCGATACTTGCCGGTGAGCAGGCCCGAGGCCAGCGGGAAGAACGGCAGCACGCCCAGGCCAAAGCGCTCGCACGCCGGGGTCACCTCGAACTCCAGCTTGCGTTCCAGGAGGCTGTACTGGTTCTGCGCCGAGACGAACCGGTTCATGTGCTGGGTCTCGGCGATCCAGTCGGCGTCGGCGATCTGCCAGCCGGTGTAGTTGGAGTTGCCGATGTAGCGAACCTTGCCGGCGGTCACCAGGTCGTCGAGGGCGCTCAAGGTTTCGTCCAGGGGCGTCTCCGCATCGAAACGGTGCATCTGGTAGAGGTCGATGTAGTCGGTGTTCAGCCGCCGCAGGCTGTCTTCGATGGCGCTCATGATGTAGCGCCGCGAGCCGCCGGTCTTGCCCGGGCCCATCGGCATGGCGAATTTCGTCGCCAGCACCACCTGGTCGCGCTTGCCGGCCAGCGCCTTGCCCAGCATCTCTTCGGACTTGCCCTGGCCGCCGTAGACGTCGGCGGTGTCGAACAGGGTGATGCCGGCGTCGATGGCGGCGTTGACCACCGCCGTGGTCGCCTCCTGGTCGATGCGCATGCCGAAATTGTTGCAGCCGAGGCCGACCTCGCTGACCTTCAGGCCGCTATTGCCCAATCTGCGGTATTCCATGCTGAAATTCTCCACGTCCAAATGGCTGAAACGAAGGCTCCGTCTCTAATCCCGGCGCCGGCCGCTGTCGACGCCCCGGTTGTGAGGCTGGGAGCCCAGGCATAGGCTGCCGCCTTTCAAGGGAGCTCCAATTATGCAGGACGTGGATATTGAACACGACGTCGTCTACGGCGATGCGGGAAACCGGCCCCTGAAGCTCGACATTTACCGGCCGCAGACCCCCAACGGCGCGGCGGTGCTGATGGTGCACGGCGGCGGCTGGTCGCGGGGCTCCAAGGACATGCTGGCCGAGCCGGCCAAGGCGTTGGCGCGTCAGGGTTTCGTGGTCCTCGCCCAGGAATACCGGCTGACCGGCGAGGCGCCGTTCCCGGCCAACATCCACGACGTGAAGCGGGCGATCCGCTGGGCGAAAACCAACGCCAGGGACTTGCGGTTCGATCCCGACAAGCTCTGCCTGGAGGGTCACTCGGCCGGAGCGCACCTGGTGCTGCTAGCGGCGGGCACGCCCGACGATTTCCGGCTCGATCCGCCGGAGGGTCTGGGCGGCGTCTCGACCGAGGTGGCCGCCGTCTGCGCCATCTATCCGCCGACCCTGTTCCACACCGGCGAGACCCGCCCGTCCGGTTCGCTGCCGGCGCGGGTGCTGCCGGGCGCCGACGCTTCGGACGAGGCCGCCGCCCTGGCCAGCCCGATGTCGCACCTGACGCCCAACTTTCCGCCGACCATCCTGCTGCACGGCGACGCCGACAAGGTGGTGCCGGTCAGCGCCTCGCGCCGGTTCGAGGAGCAACTGCGCTCGGTCGGCGGCAAGGTCGAGTTGCACATCTACGCCGGCCTTCCGCACGGCTTCGCCAACCACCCGGAGATCCGCCCGGCGATGATGGGTGTGATCGGCGGCTTCTTCCGCCGCTGGGCGATCGCCCCGGAGGTGTTCGCGCAAGCGGCGGCGGCCCAGCCGGTGGCGGCGGGGTAACCAAGGAGCTCACCCGCAAAATCCGCTCACGGGCCGGTTGGTGGTGACCGCTGACGCCCCCTACTCCTCCACCGGCACGCCGTAGAGTTCCAGGCGGTGGTCGACCAGGCGGTAGCCGAGTTTGCGGGCGATGGCCTGCTGCAGCGCCTCGATTTCCTCGTCGACGAACTCGACCACCTTGCCGCTCTTCATGTCGATCAGGTGGTCGTGGTGGGTCTCCGGCGCCTCTTCGTAGCGCGAGCGGCCGCCCTGGAAGTCGTGCCGGGTGAGGATGCCGGCTTCCTCGAACAGCCGCACCGTGCGGTAGACGGTGGCGATGGAGATGTGCGGGTCGACGGCGTGGGCCCGGCGGTGCAGCTCCTCGACGTCGGGGTGGTCATGGGCCACCGACAGCACGCGGGCGATCACCCGGCGCTGCTCGGTCATCCGCATGCCCTTCTCGACGCAGAGTTTTTCCAGACGATCCAAGACTTGGGGCTCCGGCCGCTCGCTCCAGGGGATGATAGGGCCCCGGGGCCTAGCTGTTAAGCGCCCGCCGCATGACCAGGGCGTCGGCCCCGTCGCCGCTGCGCCGCGCATAGTAGCGGGCGCGCCGGCCGACGGTCGCAAAACCCAGCTGTTCATAGAGGGCGATCGCCCCGGCGTTGTCGGCGGCGACCTCCAGGAACATCGAGCTGGCGCTCGGCGCGGCCAGGCCCAGCGCCGCTTCGGTCAGCGCCCGGGCGATCCCCTGGCGGCGGTAGGCCGGGGCGACGGCCAGGGTGAGGATTTCCGCCTCGCCGGCGATCGACCGGCAGAGAATGAAGCCCGCCAGTGCTCCGTTCATGGCTTCGGCGGCCAGGGCGAAACCGCCGCGCGCGTCCATCAGCACGCCGATATCGGCGGCGTTCCAGGGATCGTCGAACGCCTGGGCATGCACCTGCGCCAGCGCCGGCAGGTCGTCGGCGGTGGCCGCGCGCAGGTTCATAGGGCGGCGAGCTTGGCGTCCGGCGCGCGCAGATAGAGCGGCCGCGCCTCGGGCCCGGCTTCGGCGGCCTCGGCCAGCCGCACCAGGGCGGCGATGTCCGGGGCGGCGATCTCGCGGATGCGCTCGGGCCCCAGCATCGGCGCCAGCAAGCCCGCGCCCGGGCCGATGGCCAGCATCTCGCCGTCCGGGGCCAGCTCGGCGAGACGGGCGGCTGCGCTCTCCAGAGTCAGGGCGTCCGGCGCCATCAGCGCACGTCCAGCCTCAAACGCCTGCAGATAGACCTGGTCGCGGCGGGCGTCGATCACCGCCACAACCCGCCCCTGGCCGGGGGCGCTCGCCGCCAGACCCTCCAGGGTCCCAATGCCGACCAGCGCCGCGCCGGTGGCCAGCTTCAGCCCCTTGGCGAAGGCGAGACCGACCCTCAGGCCCGTGAACGAGCCCGGTCCGACGGTGACCGCGATCCGGGTGACGCCGGCGAAGTCCGCGTCGGCCTCGGCCATCACCTCGGCGGTCATCGGCGCGAGCCGTTCCTGGTGGCCGCGCAGCATCGGCTCGCTGCGCACGGCCAGCATCCGCCCGCCCGAGGCGAGGGCGACCTGGCAGGCGCCGAGGCAAGTGTCGAGGACGAGAGTGGTCACGCTCTTCAGTTGGGTTTCGTCATCCCGGCCGTAGGACCGCGCCGCGGTCCGGAGAGCCGGGATCCAGCGTCGCCGCTGGTGCAGCTGGGTCCCGGATATCCGCTGCGCGGATTCCGGGATGACGTGCTCTTGAAATGTGCGTCACCCGGGAGCGCCCGAGCCCTACAGGGTCTGCTCCACCCGGGTCACCTCGGGCACATAGTGGCGCAACATGTTCTCCACCCCGGCCTTCAGGGTGGCGGCGGAGGACGGGCAGCCGGCGCAGGCGCCGCGCATATGCAGCCAGACCACGCCGGTGTCCGGCTCGAACTTGGAGAACAGGATGTCGCCGCCGTCCTGGGCCACGGCCGGGCGGATGCGCGTGTCGAGCAGGTCCTTGATCTCGGCGACGATGGCGGCGGTGTCGCCTTCGTAGGTCTCCTCGCTGGCGGAGGCTTCCTCGCCGCCGTCTTCGAGCAGCGCCGCGCCGCTGGTGAAGTGGTCCATGATCTCGGCCAGGATCGGCGCCTTCAGGTGCGACCAGTCGCGCTCGGCGTCCTTGGTCACGGTCAGGAACTCATCGCCGAAATAGACCCGGGTGACGCCGGGCAGGGCGAAGAGCGCCCGGGCCAGCGGCGAGGCGGCCGCCTCGGCGGCGTCGGAGAACTCCCGCGAGCCGCCCGGCAGGATCTCGCGGCCGGGCAGGAACTTCAGCACCTGCGGGTTGGGGGTGGCTTCGGTCTGGATGAACATGGACAGGTCTCCCAAGGGGCCTAAATGGGCTGAACGACGCCCCGGCGCAACCGCGGGCGCTCGCCGCCTTGATTTCGGCGCGGCCCCGAGGCCCAATCGCCCGGCCGCGATCCTGGCGGCGGGGGAGCACCATGATGAAGCCGTTTCTTGCGCTGGCCGCCGTGGCCGTCGGCGCGCTGATCGCCACCCAGGCGCAGGCCTACAAGGTCGAGGAGGGCGGCATCACCGCGCCGGAAGTCGCCAAGGTGCTGCAGGACAAGGGCTACAAGGCCATCGTCAAGACCGACGACGACGGCGACCCGGAAGTCGACACCGCCGTCGACGGGACCGACGTGGTGATCTTCTTCTACGGCTGCAACCACGGGCCGCGGTGTCCGTCGATCACCTTCCAGTCCGACTTCGACTCCAGCCACGGCGTGACCGCCGAGGACGTCAACACCTGGAACGCCGACAAGCGCTTCATCAAGGGCTGGCTTAACACCGACAAGGTGCTCTACGGCGAGATGGACGTCGACGTGTCGCACGGCTTCTCCACCGAGAACCTCGCCGAGTACGTCGACACCTGGGCGGCCTTCCTGCCGGAGTTCAAACAGAAGTTCGGCTACTAGCGTCCTTCGAGACGGCCGCTGCGCGGCCTCCTCATGATGACGAGCAGGGTGGGCGTTCCCCTATCTTCGTCAGGGTGAGGAGCGCCGCAGGCGCGTCTCGAACCACGCACCGGACTACCCCGGCCAGAAGCCGACGATGCGCTTGGTTTCGGCGAGGATCGGCTCGGCGATGGCGCGGGCCTTTGCTGCGCCGTCGGTCAGCACCCGGTCGATCTGGGCCGGATCGGCCATCAGGCCGCGCATTGAGGCCGACACTGGGGCCAGGCGGGCGATCAGCAGCTCGGTCAGGGCGGGCTTGAAGTTCTGTCCGAAGCCCTGGCCGCCGAAGGTCTTCAGCACCTCGGCCTTAGTCTGGCCGGCGAGGGCCGCGAAGATGCCGACAAGGTTGTCCGCCTCGGGCCGGTCCTTCAGCCCCTCGACGCTCTCGGGCAGCGGCTCCGGATCGGTGCGGGCCTTGCGGATTTTCGAGGCGATGGTGTCGGCGTCGTCGGTGAGGTTGATGCGCGACTGGTCCGACGGATCGGATTTCGACATCTTCACCCGGCCGTCGCGCAAGGACATCACCAGCCGCGAGCCCGGCCCCTCGATCACGGACTCGGTCAGCGGAAAGAACCCCGGCGCCTCGAAATCGTGGTTGAACTTGGCGGCGATGTCGCGGGTCAGCTCAAGATGCTGCTTCTGGTCCTCGCCCACCGGCACGTGTGTCGCCTTGTAGACCAGGATGTCGGCGGCCTGCAGCACCGGGTAGGTGTAGAGACCGACGCTGGCGCCCTCCTTGTGCTTGCCGACCTTGTCCTTGAACTGGGTCATGCGGTCCATCCAGCCAACCCGGGCGACGCACTGGAAAATCCAGGCCAGTTCGGTGTGCGCCGGCACGGCGGACTGGGGGAAGATGATCGCCTTCGCCGGATCGACGCCCGCGGCCAGGTAGGCGGCGGCGATCTCCCGGGTCTGAGAGGTGAGCTTGGCGGGCTCCTGCCACTGGGTGATCGCGTGCAGGTCGACGACACAATAGAGGCACTGCATCTGATCCTGCATGGCGACGAACTTGACCACGGCGCCCAGGTAGTTGCCGAGGTGAAGGTCGCCCGACGGCTGGATGCCGGAAAGCACGCGCTGGGGGCCGGAGTAGGCTACGGGTTCGGTCATGGGATCTGGCTCTTCGGAGTTCGGACGATGATGGGCGCGGCGTCGCGCGCCGGGGCGGTCAGTCGCTGAACGACCGGCGCCATCGCCCATTTGAAAGTCCGAAGCGAGCCATGGGCGCGACTTAAGGCCATCGTCCGCCTAGGGCAAGACTTCCGGCGGCGGGGCGCGGGGGCGGCG
>Ga0302279_10001905_pt1 | contig 28732 bp, 25 predicted proteins | sample III_Bog_N3_3_FD_194541 | JGI IMG/M metagenome (GOLD analysis project Ga0302279, IMG submission 194541) | Peat permafrost microbial communities from Stordalen Mire near Abisko, Sweden - III_Bog_N3_3 | ecosystem: Environmental > Terrestrial > Soil > Wetlands > Peat | place: Sweden: Abisko... | reverse complement strand
CCGCCCGGTGCTTCTCCACGGAGAAGTTGGCGGCTCCGGGGAGCGGCGGAACAACCGAAAAGGAGCGTGCCATGACCGACCTCATCGCCACCGATACGCCCGCCACCGCCACCGCCGCCACCGTGATGGGCGTCGCCCCCGGGGAGTTCCCCCTCCCCCTCCGCTCGCTGCTCGACGCCGGCGTCCACTTCGGCCACCAGACCAAGCGCTGGAACCCGAAGATGCGGCCGTTCATCTACGGCGCCCGCAACGGCATCCACATCATCGACCTCGACCAGACGACCCGCCTCTTCAAGCGCGCCTACGACTTCGTCGTCGACGCCGTCGGTCGCGGCGGCCACGTGCTCTTCGTCGGCACCAAGCGCCAGGCGCAGGACATCGTGATCGAGGAGGCCCGCCGCTGCGGGATGTACTTCGTCACCAACCGTTGGCTGGGCGGCACCCTCACCAACTTCCGCACCATCAAGCAGGGCCTCGACCGGCTCCGCACCCTGGAGCGGATGAAGGAAGACGGCACCTACGAGCAGCTCCTCAAGAAGGAGGTCTCCAAGCTCGAGAAGGAGCGCGACCGCCTCGAGAAGTACCTCGGCGGCCTCAAGGGCATGGGCGCGGTCCCCCACGCGGTCTTCGTCATCGATCCGCACCAGGAGCTGATCGCCATCAGCGAGGCGCGCAAGCTGGGCGTGCCGATCGTGGCCATCACCGACACCAACTGCGATCCCGACCTCATCGACTTCGTCATCCCCGGCAACGACGACGCGATCCGCAGCATCAAGCTCATCACCTCGCGCATCGCCGACGCCTGCGTCGAGGGCTCGCAGCGCCGCAAGGACGTGAGCGAGGACCGCGACGGTCGTGATGGCCGCGACGGCCGTGACGGCGGCGATCAGCGCCGCGACGGCGGCGATCAGCGCCGAGGTCCCGGCGGTCGTCCGCCGGCCGAGGTCTACCAGGGCGGTCGCGGCGGTCGCGGCGGTCGCGGTGCCCCCGGTGGCGCTCCGGGTGGCGGCGGTTCGCCGAGCTGAGCCCCTCCGCCTCGCGGCGGCTTCTCGCGGAGAGTGCGGGGGATCCAGGTGGATCTCCCGCGCCACGCCTTCCATTACCAGCTCATACTCACTCTGGAGAGCGCCCGAGAGCGCTCTCCGACCCGTCAGCAAGGAGAACGTTCATGTCCGGCATCAATGCGCAGTCGATCAAGGAGCTTCGTGAGCGAACCCAGGCCGGGATGAGCGACTGCAAGAGCGCCCTTGTCGAGGCCGAGGGCGACATGGAGAAGGCCGTCGAGGTCATCCTGAAGAAGGGCCTCGTCAAGAGCGCCAAGCGCGCCGGTGCCGTCGCCGCCGAGGGCGAGGTCCGCGCCTCCATCGCCTCCGACCAGCGCAGCGCCACCATCGTCGAGGTCAACATCCAGACCGACTTCGCCGCCCGCAACGACGCCTTCAAGGAGTTCGTCTCCAAGGTCCTCACGGTCGCCGAGCAGTCGACGCACGGCGCCGACCTCCACACCCAGGTCGTCCCCGGCCACGGCAAGACCGTCGGCGACATCGCCGTCGAGCTCACCGGCAAGATCGGCGAGAAGGTCCAGGTCCGCCGCTGGGCCCGCATCGAGATCCCCGCCGGCAAGGAAGGCCTCGCCCACGCCTACGTCCACATGGGCGGCAAGATCGGCGTCGTCCTCGTGCTCGAGACCGGGACCGCCGCCGCCGCCAAGAGCGCCGAGATCACCGCCCTCGTCGACGACCTCGCCATGCACATCGCCGCCACGACCCCGCTGGTCCTGCGCCGCAGCGAGATCTCCGCCGAAGAGGCCGCCCGCCAGAAGGACATCTTCACCGGGCAGCTCAAGGAGGACCCCAAGACCGCCGCCAAGGAGGCGCAGTGGGGCAAGATGATCGAGGGCAAGCTCAACAAGTGGTACTCCGAGGTCGCCCTCCTCGAGCAGGAGTCGGTCGTCACCAAGAGCGACGACGCCGGCAAGCCGATCCCGGCCGAGAAGATCGAGAAGCTCCTCGAGAAGGCCGGCAAGGCCCTCGGCACCACCGTCGCCATCGATCGCTTCGTGCGCTTCGAGCGCGGCGAGGGCATCGCCCGCGAGAACAAGGACGACTTCGCCGCCGAGGTCGCCCGCATGGCCGCTGGCTGATTCTGCCTGGTCACCGAGATGGCGCCCCCCCGCCTCTGCGCCGTCTCCATCGACCTCGACGAGGTCCACCACTACTTCGCCATTCACGGGCTCGCTCACGATGGGGGCAGAGCTCAGCGTAGCGGTGAGCTCTGCCCCCAAACCCCCGCGTCTTCTCTCCCCGCCGCGGCGCTCCACGCCGGCTACGACGTGGCGCTGCCGCGGCTGGTGGAGCTCGCGGCGGCGCGGGACCTCCCGCTCACGCTCTTCGCTGTCGGTGAGGACCTGGCACGCCCCGCCAACGCGGCGGCGCTCGCCAGCCTCACCGCGCGCGGGCACGCCGTGGAGAACCACTCCCAGCACCACCGCTACGACCTGACACGCCTCTCGCTCGAGGAGATCGCCCGCGAGGTCGAGGAGGGCGCCGCCGCCATCACCCGCGCCACCGGGCGGCGGCCCCAGGGCTTTCGCGCGCCCGGCTACACGGTCAGCGACGCGCTCTTCGACGTCCTCGACGAGGCCGGGGTGAGCTTCGACTCCTCCGTCTTCCCCTGCCCTCCCTATTACTTCGCCAAGGCTGCGGCGATGGCCGGGATGCGGCTCCGGGGCCGCACCTCGCGCTCGATCCTCGACACCCCCCTGGTCCTCACCGCTCCGCGCCGCCCCTACCGGCCCGGCCAGCGCTGGCACCGGCGCGGCACCCGGCGCTTCGTCGAGCTGCCGGTCCAGGTGACGCCGGGGCTGGGGCTGCCCTTCTTCGGCACGTCCATCGGCCTGGGCGGCCCGGCGGTGGCGCGCTTCCTGGCGCGCCGCTGCGTGGGCGAGCCGCTCGTCAACATCGAGCTCCACCCGATGGATTTCCTCGACGCGAGCGACGGCCTCACCGGCCTCCTCGGGCATCAGCCGGAGCTCCGCGTGCCGGTGGCGCGCCGTCTCGACGCCCTCGCCGCCGCGCTCGACGTGCTGGCCGGGGCGGGGCACAGCTTCGTCCTCCTCGCGGAGGCGGCCGAGGCGACGCGCGCGGTCACTTGACAGCACTGCTGCCTGCCGTCGAGGATCCCGGCACGTTGCGTAACCCTTGCCTGCTCGCCGTTTGCTTCGCGCTCGGCCTCGCGATCGACGCCGTCACTCCGGCGGCGCGCGCCCAGGGGTACTCCCCGACCCCCGCTCACGCCGAGCCCTGGTCCGACCCCGATCCGCCCGCGGAACCACGCCGCTTTGCTCTTGGCGACTTCGGCTTCCGCGGCGGCGCCGAGTACCGCGCCCAGCTCGTCTACATCAACCCGATCTCGCTCAACACCGAGAACGCCCGGGCGACGAGCTGGATCGAGCACCGGCTCCGCCTCGACGCCGCCGCCGACTGGCACGACAAGATCCGCATCGTCTTCTCCACCGACGTGCTCGACGGCGTGCTCTGGGGCGACAACGGCACCTACGGCGGGACGCCCAGCTCCATCTCCGGCACCCACGTCGGCGCCAAGGACCCCAACGTCACCAGCACCTGCGTGGGGCTGCGCAGCGGGGGTGATCCCCTCAACCCGCAGTCCTACGGGTACACGGTCTGCCCGGCCGACGTCTTCACGGTGCGCAAGCTCTACGGCGAGGTGGCCCTCCCCTTCGGCCTGCTCCGCGTCGGCCGCCAGCCGACCAACCTCGGCACGGGCGTGCAGGCCGCCGACGGCGACGGGCGCGCCAACCGCTTCGGCGTGGCCCACACCGGCAACTACGTCGACCGCATCCTCTTCGCCACCAAGCCGCTCGAGGCGTTCAAGCCGCCGGACCGCCGCAACAGCTCGGCCAGCGAGGGCCTCATCCTCGCGCTCGCCTACGACCGCATCGTCACCGGCGATCCGCAGAACCTCGGCTCCGCGGTCAACCAGTGGGACACCGCGCTGCGCTTCCTGATGCCCCGCCATGCGCTCGGGCGCGATCTGGTCGTCGCCGCCTACCACGCGTACCGCTGGGACGAGCTCTACTCCACGCACATCAACAGCGTCGGCCTGCGCGCCATGTCCCGCTTCGGCGACCTCCAGGCCGGCTTCGACGTCAGCGCCAACCTGGGCTCGACACGGGAGATCGCCGCGGCGTACCAGGTCATCAGCAACGATCCGGTGGTCGACCAGCCGGTCCGGCAGATGGGCGCGCGCGCCGTGGTCCGCTACGACCGCCCCCTGTTCACCCTCTACCTGGAGGGCGACTACGCCTCCGGCAGCGACGATCCGGAGGCGCGGGTGCCGCTCACCCAGTTCACCTTCGCCGAGGACGCCAACGTGGGCCTCCTGCTGTTCAAGCAGGTCGTCGCGTTCCAGAGCGCGCGGGCCTCCGCCGCCGGCGTGGCCGTGCTCACCCGGCTCAACGCCCCCAGCATGCCGGCGCAGGAGGTGGCCACCCAGGGCGCCTTCACCAACGCGGCGGCGATCTTCCCCCAGATCGACGTCCACCCCGCGCGCGGCCTGCTCCTCCGCGGCGGGGTGCTGGTGGCGGCCGCTCCGGCCAAGGTGATCGACCCCATCGCCTCGCTGGAGCGGCGCGCCTCCGGGATCTCCATCGCCAACGCGCTCGTCAACTACGCGGGTGGCACGCCGGGCAACTACTACGGCGTCGAGCTCGACGGGCGCGTCCAGTACCGCTTCATGGAGCACTTCCTCCTCGACCTGGAGGGCGCCGTGCTGTTCCCCGGCAACGCGCTGCGCGACCAGGATGGTTACGCGGTGCGGAGCGGGTTGTTCCAGGCGCGGACCACCTTCTTTCTCTGAGAGGCCCCATGCGACCCGTCGTCCCTCTCCTCCCTCTCCTCGCCTCGCTCGCGGCCGGCTGCGCGGTCTTCGACGGCCCGCCCGAGGCCACCATCCAGGGCCTCAGCGAGGGCCTGCTCCCCGACGCCCACGCGCCCGTCGTGCTCGTCTTCGACAAGCCGCCGGTGCCCTCCACGATGACCCTCGAGATCGCCCCTTACGTGGTCGACACCGAGGGCAACCTCGGCGACGAGGGGGGCAACACCACGGGGCTCAACCCCTTCTTCATCCACGATCCGGTGTTCGGCGACACGGGCGGCACCGACGTGCTCTCCGCCGACGGCACGACCCTGACCATCACCCCCTCGGCGCCGTTCCCGGTGGGCCCGCAGCTCGTCGTGGTCATCGAGCCGGGGCTCGCGGACGCCGCGGGGACCGTGACCAAGGTGCGCCGCCGCCTCGTCTTCAGCTACTCCGGGTTGCTCACCTGCGACGCCCCGGCCCACGCCTTCCAGTCCGGGACCTACTTCTTCCTGGTGGACGTCGTGCAGCCCATCAACGTCCAGATCCAGCTCTTCGGGCAGGTCGATCTCGACAGCGCGACGGGCGCCTTCAACGGCCAGTTCACCAAGGCCAAGCGCAACCCGGACCCGAGCCGGTGCACGCCGGCGTGCCCCTCGACGGACGTCTGCCGCCTCCTCCCCACCCAGGCGTGCGTGATCCCCTCCACGGTGGCAGGGTCGGTCGACGAGTTCTCCGACTATGTCCCCAACCCCGACGCCCCCACCGGCTTCTCCTTCTCCGCCTCCGGCTGCGCCGTCGATCAGGCAGCGATGACGGCGGCCTTCGCCACTGGCCCCGTCGACGTCCAGGTGACCCAGCCCATGGTGACCCTGCGCAACGCCGCGCTGTCGAGCTCGTTCACGCCCGACAGCGCGGGGGTTCTGCGCGGCACCGGCGCGCTGACGGCGGACGGCGTCCTCCTCGGCACGGTGAACAGCGGCATGGGCCAGGGCAACCTCACCGCCCGATCCATCGCCCCCGCCGAGGTGCCGCCCGACGTCCCTGCTCCCGACGGAGGGGCTCCCGCGACCCCGGATGGAGGCACCCCCTGACGCGCATCAGCACCCGCGAGCTCGCCTCCACGGTCGGCCCCTTCGGCCGCAGCGTCGAGGTGGTGCGCCCCGCCGCCGTCCCCGAGGGCTCGGTGGTGACTGTCATGCGCGTGCCCCCCGAGTGCGCGGGCATGCGCCTCGACCGCTTCGTGCAGAGCCAGCTCAAGCGCACCAGCCGCACCCGCGCCCAGGTGATCATCGCCCGCGGCTGCTACTCGCCCGAGGCGCGCCCGCTGCGCGGCAACGACCGCGTCAAGCCCGAGCAGCACATCCTCCTCTGGCGCGAGCCCTGGGACGAGAAGGCCCCCGACGTCGAGGTCCCGGTCATCTACGAGGACGACGACCTCCTCGCCGTCAACAAGCCCCCCGGCATCCCCGTCCACCCCACCGCGCGCTACCACCAGAGCACGGTCGTGAAGATCCTCGAGGCGGCCCGCCCCGACGAGCACCTGCGCCTCTCGCACCGGATCGATCGGGAGACGAGCGGCGCGCTTCTCCTCGCCCGCAACGCCGAGGCCGACCGCCGGGTGAAGGTGCAGTTCGAGGCCCGGGACTCCGTCGACAAGCACTACCTGGCCATCACCTGGGGTTGGCCGGAGGAGGACAGCTTCCGCGTCGATGCGCCGCTCGAGCTCGATCCCGTGAGCCGCTACAAGGTGAAGATGCGCGTGGCGCAGCCCGGCCACGGCATGCGCGCCGGCACGGGGTGCGAGGTGCTCGGGCGGCGGGCGAATGCGGTGACGGGCCGCCAGTACGCGATGGTGCGGTGCCACCTGGAGACGGGGCGACAGCACCAGATCCGGCTCCACCTCGCCAGCCTGGGGCTGCCGATCGTGGGGGAGAAGCTCTACGGGCCGGACGAGGGGCTCTTCGCCCGCGGGGCGGATGGGGAGCTGACGGATGAGGATCGGGTGGTGCTGGAGCTCGACCGGCACGCGTTGCACGCGGCGGAGCTGGAGCTGGACCACCCGATGACGGGCAAGAGGGTCCACATCGAGGCGCCGCTGCCGGCGGATTTGCAGAGGTTCTGGGAGGGGTTGGGGGAGTAGGCGGGCGCACGCCCTGCCCCACCGCAGCCGCCTGGAGCCGCTCAGCAGAGCGTGTCGACCATGATCTCCGCGAGCCGGTCCATCGCCGCGTAGCCGGGGACGAGCTCCGGCCAGCGCTCGCGCAGCAAGCGCTTGCGCTGTCCCTTCCAGAGGCCCGTGGTCAGGGCGGCCGCGGCGAGGGGACCGAGGCCGATCTTCAGCCAGGCCCCCTGGAGCGGGGAGAGGGCGCGGACCACGCTCCAGACCTCGAAGAAGACCTCTTCGCCGACCTCGACGAGGACGTCGGGGCTGGGCTCGGCCGCGACGGGCGCGAGCGCTGCTTCGTGGATCGCGGCGACGCGGGGGCGGACCCCGCTCGGCGGCGGGGTGTCGTCATCCCTCGGAAGGTCGAAGGCCGCGTCCACGAGAGCATGGTGCAGCTCTCATGTGTCGTCCTTGCGGCAGGTGCTCGTCCGAGCAGAGAAACGGGGCTCGGGCGAGCAGGTGAACGGTCGGAATGAGGCGCGACCGTGACGACCGAGCGACGCGACGGTTCAGCCGCGGACGGGGGCCTCGCCGGGGGTGCTGGTGATGGGGTGGGTGAGCACGCCGTTGGCTTCGAGCTCGGCGATCAGGCGCTCCACCCGCTCCTGGGAGTACTCCCGGCCCAGGGCCCGGGCGGCGCGGCGGAGGATCTTGCGCTCGGGCAGACCGACCTCCTTGTCCACGGCCGCGGCGACCTCGAGGACGTGGAGGAAGGCGTCGCGCACGCTCTCGGGCACCTCGGTCTTGATGCGGACGGTCCAGTCGAGCTCGTCCTCGACGAAGCGCGCCATCACCGCGCGGCGCTCCAGCGGGTCCTCGAGCTTCTTGAGCATGTGGGAGAGGAAGGCCGCCTCCTCCGGGTCGAGCTTGCCGTCGGCGCTGAAGATGAACCACATGCCCTCGATGAGCAGGTCCATCTGCTTGTGGCAGGTGACCGAGGCGCGCAAGCCCTCGGCGTCGAGGGCGTGCTGGTAGCGCATGTAGCGCCGGACGTTGTCGCCGAGCTCGCGCGTCTTTACGTAGTTGGTGATCGCCGAGGTGAAGATGCCGAGGACGGGCACGATGTTGCGCATCACGCTCTCGCCGAGCACCTTCTGGCCGATCTTCTCCCCGATCTCCTCGCCCTCCTCGACGCTGGTCAGCTCCCCCACCAGCTCCTTGCCGGGGTCGGTGGACTCGGAGTCGTGGCCGTGGGTGCCGAAGGAGAGGGCGTAGAGCCGCCAGATGTCGTCGTCGTCGTCGGGGTCGACCTCGACGTCGAAGATGCGGGCGAGCTCGCAGGTGAGCTCGATGTGGAGGACGGTGCGGAGGATCATCTCGCCGCCGATGGCGAGCGCCGCGATGGGCCCGGCGATGATGCCGCCCAAGCCTTCGGTCTGGGCGGTGAAGACCGTCGCCCCGGTCGAGATCAGGCCCGAGAGCGCGCCCGATACGGCCGACTTGACGCACGCCTTGCGGATCGCCGAGGTCGCCTGCACGTGGGGCGTCGCGGTGGAGGCCACGCCGGCGCTGGCCGGGCGCGCCGCGTTGCGCTTGAGGTAGTGCGCGACGAGCTTTGTGTACCAGCCGCCGCGCCGCCGCTCCTTGATCGCCTCCTCGATGGGAGGGATCGTCGCCGTCCCGGCGCCGTTGGTGAAGCTCGCCACGCTGCCCAGGTCGCTCATGTTCTCCATGCCGTCGGCCACTTTAGCGCCGTCCCGCGCGGGTCCCGAGTGAAACCGACTCGTGACGAAATCGACACAATCGGATCTTTCGTCGTCGCCTGTCACCATTTTGACGCAAAACGGTCTCCCAACAGATAAATTGGTGTTACTCTTGGCTCCGCGCGGGGGCCTTCTGGGATCCCGCGGTCAGGAGAGCAACAGAGGGATGGAACTCGTGGGTCTTTTTCTTGCCGGGTTTGCCAGTGGATGGGCCGTCCGCACGACGGTGGACTCGTCGCGCTCCCTGGCCGTGCGGGTCATCTCCGGCTTCTACAGCGCGGTCGATCGGACCTCCCGCGCCGTTGGCATGGAGCGCGAGCACCTCGAGGACCTGCTCGCCGAAGCGCGCGCCAAGTACGAAGCGGATCGCGCTCGCGCTGCGAGGGCCGCTGCGGTCTCGCCGGTCGCCGTCCCGAGGCAGGACCGCGCGGCGTGAACGGGTTCGACTCGGAGCCGCCCGATCCCCCCGACCCAACCGGAGGCGACGGGAGCGAGCGCGAGGTCCTCACCCTGGTTCACCACCATCCGGGGCGGCTCCGCGTGCGTGCCCGAGCGTTTCGGGAGGGTGACGCGGTCGAGCGCGTCCAGCGCGCCCTCGACATGGAGCCGGGGATCTCCGCCGTGTCGCACAACGCCAAGACGGGGAGCCTCCTGGTCGAGTACCAGGCCGGCCTCGCCCAGGTCGAGAGCATCCTCTACGCCATCGCCGAGGCGGCCGGACTGGAGATGCCCCCGGACGACGCGCTCCCCAGGCGCCGGGAGCCCGCGCTCCTCGCCATCGACACCGTGCGCGAGGTGAACAACATCGTGCACGAGATCACCGGCCACCAGGCGGACCTCCGCAGCCTGATTCCGGCGGGGATGGCGGCGCTGGCGGCCTACTCGTTCGCCGTCAACAAGGAGGCGCGGCTGCCGCGCTGGGACAACCTGCTGTACTGGTCGTACAACATCTTCTCCCAGCTCCACCGCCGCGAGATCGAGGCCGGTCGGAACGCCCGTTCCCCCGGCCACGAGGGTGGAACCCCCGGAGCGGACTCTCCCGCGCATCCCGCCAAGCCGTGAGCATCGCCCTTCCCGGAGGTCTCGATGTCCAGCGCATCGGCGCCGAGCGTTTGCGCATTCGCGGCTGCGTCCCCGAGGCCCCCGCCACGGCTGCGCTCCTCGACTGGCTCGGCGAGCGTGGCGAGGTGGTCGAGCACTCGCACCGGACCGAGCTCGGCCTCATCGAGGTGCGCTACCGCGACGCCCCGAGCGGCAAGGGCGCCTTCCTCCGCGCGCTGAAGGACGTCGTCTTCACCCTGGAGCACCCCGCTCCCGCTCCCTACACGGTGGAGATCGCCCACGCTATCGAAGGGCGGGTGCGCCTCCGCGTCGGGGGCCTCGGCGACGACGACCTGGTCCGCCTCGCGACCTGGCTCGAGGGCCGTCCCGGCGTGGTGCGCGCCAGCGCCTCCCCGGCGAGCCGATCGATCCTGGCGCTCTTCGAGCCGGCCGAGACGGGCGCCTCCGCGGTGCTCGCCGCCGCCCGCGCCAGCGCCCTGGCCGACTGGCCTGCGGCCACGGCCAAGCCCTCGCGCCCGGAGTGGCGGTCGATGGCGTTCAACACGGCCGTGCTCGCCGCGACCGTCTCCGGCGCCGCGCCCCAGGGGGCGATGGCGGCGGCGATCGCGCTGACGGCCATCCCTTCCGCCCGCCGCGCCTACCGCGCGCTGACCGAGCGCCGCGCCAGCGTCGACGTGCTCGACCTCGCCGCCGTGGGCATCTCGCTCGGCACCGGGCAGCCGCTCACCGCCGCGTTCATCACCTGGCTGCTGAGCGTCGGCGACATCATCCTCGCCCAGACCACCGACCGGGCGCGCGCCGCCATCTCCAAGCTGATGGCCCTCGACGCCGAGGACGCCTGGCGCATCGGCGCCGGCGGCGAGACCGAGCGGGTCCCGGTGAAGCGCCTCACCGTGGGCGATCGCATCGTCGTCGAGGCGGGCGGGCGCGTCGCCGCCGACGGCATCGTCGAGCGAGGCTTGGCCCTGGTGGACGAGAAGGCCCTCACCGGCGAGTCGGTCCCCATCGAGCGCAAGCCGGGCGATCGCGTCCTCGCAGCCTCCGTGGTGGTCGAGGGCCAGCTGGTGGTCACCGTCGACCGCACCGGCACAGACACCACCGCGGCCAAGATCGTCCAGATCCTCGAGGGCGCCGGCGCCAAGCCGATGACCTTGCAGCGCGACACCGAGCGCGTGGCCGACCAGCTCGTCCTCCCCACCTTCGGGGTGGCCGGCGCGGCCGCGCTGCTGAGCTCGCAGATCGATCGGATGACCTCGGTGCTCATCACCGACTTCGGCACCGGCATCCGCATCGCCGTGCCCACCGCCGCCCTCGCCGCCATGACGGCAGCCGCGCGCGAGGGCGTGCTCGTCAAGGGCGGGCAGTTCCTCGAGCGCATGTCCAAGGTCGACGCCATCGTCTTCGACAAGACCGGCACGCTCACCGGCGGAGCACCCGTGGTCTTCGAGGTCGTCGCCACCGGCGACATCTCCCTCGGCGAGGCCATCGCCCTCGCCGCCGCCGCCGAGGCACGCCAGGGGCACCCCGTCGCCGAGGCCATCCGCCGCCACGCGCTCAAGATGGCCCTCGACGTCCCCGAGGCCGAGCTCGGCAGCGAGAGCTACACCATCGGCGCGGGGCTCTCGGCCCGCGTCGAGGGCCACGCGGTGCTGGTCGGCAGCCTGCGCCTGATGCGGCGCGACGGCGTCGCGGTCCGCGGCGTCGCCCAGCAGGTCATCGAGCGCCACCGCGACGCGGGGGCCTCGTCCCTCTGCGTCGCGGTCGACGGGCGGCTCGCCGCCGTCATCGGCTACGCCGACGAGCCCCGCCCCGAGAGCCGCGAGGTGGTCGCCGCCCTCCGCGCCGGCGGCCGGCGCCAGGTGATCCTGATGTCCGGCGACGCCCCCGGCCCCGTCGCGGCGGTCGCCGCGCGCGTCGGCGTGGACCGCGCCCTCGCCGAGCTCTTGCCCGAGGACAAGGCCCACCACATCAAGGCCCTCCAGCGAGAGGGCAAGATCGTGGCGATGATCGGCGACGGCATCAACGACGCCCCTGCCCTCGCGGTCGCCGACGTGGGCATCTCGCTCGAGGGCGGCACCGACGTGGCGCTCGAGACGGCCGACGTCGTCCTCCTCGACGGCGGCCTGAAGAAGCTGCCGGACGCCTTCGCCACCGCCGACCGGGCGATGCGCCACGTCCACCGCGGCCTGGGCCTGGTGATCGTGCCCAACGCCATCGCTATCGCCCTGGGCGCCGCGGGCCTGATCACGCCCGGCGTCGCCGCGGCGATCAACAACGGCTCCACCATCGTCGCGGCGCTCGCCGGGCTCGAGCCGCTCCTCCGCTCCGGCCCGAAGAAGACGGCGCGCTGAAAACCGAGTAACCTCGGCGCGAGCATGAGCGACGAAGCCGACAAGCAGGTCAAGCGGGTGATCTGGCGCACCACCATCGCCTCGGGCACGCTCGGCGTGCTGCTCTCGCCCATCCCCCTCGCCGACGAGCTGCTCCTCGTGCCCATCTACGGCGTCATGACCGCCCGCATCGCCCGAGCGCGCGGGCTCGGTCTGACCCGCGTGCCGTGGAAGCCCATCGGCAAGGCCGTGCTCGCCGGGCTCGCCGCCCGCGCCGCGGCCAACGTGAGCTTCGCCCTCATCCCCGGCGTCGCCGCGGTCGCCAACGCGGTGAGCGCGGTGGCGCTGACCAAGCTCCTCGGCGACTACGCCGACAAGACCTGCCGCGGAGACGTGGCCGAGGTCGCGCCCGTCGCTCCCGCCGGCGTTGCCGGAGTCGGGCGCGCCGTCGCCGTCGCCTGACCGGCGTGGCGGATCGCGACGCCCACCGCGGGTCGGAGGTGGCGCGCCTCCTCGCGGCGCTCCAGCCGGTCACGCCCGGCGACGGCCCCGGCGCCGCCGGCTCGCAGCTGCGCATCGTGGGCATCAGCGGACCCGGTGGTGTCGGCAAGTCCTACCTGCTGCGCCACGTGCTCGACGTCGCCGAGGCTCCCGGCGCCGAGCCCCCGCCGCGGTGGCTCAAGCTCGGTGTCGACGGCTCCAACGAGCAGGCCCGGGGGGACTTCTTCGCCATCGTCGACGGTCAGCTCGCACGGCACAGCCTCCTGCCGCCCGCCCGGCCGAAGCGCGACTACTTCCCCCAGCTCCGGAAGGTCGCCTCCGTGCACCGCTCCCTGGTGGAGGCGGTCGCCGCCGAGCTCGACGCGGGCGCCGCGCCGCCGGAGGTCAAGGTCGCCGCCCTCGCCCTGCTCAAGGCGGGCCGGCGCCTCAACAAGGTCGTCCCCAAGACCCGCGAGCTGTTCGACGCCGCCACCGCCAGCGACGCCGACGTCGGCCCCACGCTCGACGAGGCCTGGCGGCTGGTCAGCAGCCTGCGCGCCCTGCGCACCTCCACCGCCCTGCCCGGTCCGCTGCGCGACGCGCTCGGCACGACCTACCGCGGGCGCGTCAAGAACGACCTCTACAACGTCACCGCCGACGCCCTGGTGACGGACCTCGCGGCCGCGCTGGGTCACACCCGCGGGCCGGATCTCCTCCGCTTCACCCACCCCCCCATCCCCGGCGCCGAGCGGCTGCTGCTCATCCTCGACGACTTCGAGGCGCTGGCGCCCACGCTCGAGGAGTTCCTCGTCGGCGCGCTCGTCCCGCAGCTCGCGGAGGCGGCCTTCCCCGTCACCCTGGTCATCCTCTCCCGCGACGAGCTCGGGGCGATGCACCCCGCGTGGGACCAGCACTGCAAGGAGTACCGGCGCGACGAGGATCAGATCCACCTCGCCCCCTTCGGCCACGAGGCCGCGCTCGATCTGCTCGCCCAGGCCGGCGTGCCCGAGGCGCGGCGGGAGCAGCTCTACCAGGACACCCAGGGCTTCCCCTTCCTGCTCAGCCTCCTCATCGAGGAGCTGGGGGCCGAGGGCGCCGACTCCGCGCTCTTCCTCCGCAAGTTCTTCGACCGCACCTCGCGCTGGATGACCGAGCGCGAGCGCGAGTGGTTCGTCCGCGTCTGCTACCTCGACAGCGTCAACGTGGACACGCTCGCTCCCCTCTTCCCCGGGGAGAACGTCGAGGCGATCCAGGACTGGTTCGAGAAGGAGGCCAGCATCCGCGACCCCGCCGCGCCCGTGTTCCGGGTGAGGCCACTGATCCGCGAAAAGGTCCGGCGCTACCTGGAGCTCCGCTCGCCCTCACGGCACCGGGAGCTGACGGAGCGCGCCCGCCCGCAGTGAGGGGTGACGCACCGTGGCGGCGGGCGAAACGCTTGCGCCCGGCCGTGAATGGCCCCTTGATGCCATGTCATGGAATCTCCTCTCGCTTCCACGGGCGTCCTGATCGGTGTCATCCTCTGCGCGGCCTGCGGGTCCAGCGGGACGGGCGGCCAGAGCAGCGGCGCGGGCGGGGCCGGCAGCTCGTCGAGCAGCGGCGGCACGGCGGCCACGACGTCGTCGTCGAGCTCGAGCGGCGGAGACGGCGACGGCGGGTTCGTCCCCAAGCACGTCTTCACCATCGTCCTCGAGAACCACGACTACGACGAGATCGTCGGCTCGACCAACGCGCCCTACATCAACTCGCTGATCGCCTCGTACGGGCTCGCCACCAACTACATGGACTCGGGGACGCACCCCTCGCTGCCGAACTACCTCTACCTGGTGAGCGGGGCCACCCAGTACGGGGGCGGCGTCGATCTCGAGCCGACGCCGGGCCCCTCGTTCGGGCAGTTCCCGGTCGCCGCCGACAACCTCGGCAACCAGCTCCAGGGGGCTTCCGTCCCCTGGCGCTCCTACCAGGAGAGCATGGGCACCGCCTGCACCCTCGCCTCCGCCGGCGAGTTCGCCTGCAAGCACGACCCCTTCCTCTACTTCACCGACATCCAGAGCGGCGCGAACGACCTCTGCGCGAAGACCAACGTCGATTTCACCAGCTTCGCCGCGGACCTCGCCGCCGACACCTACCGCTACCTGTGGATCACGCCCAACCTCCTCGACGACGGCCACGACCCCAACGCGACGGCCGCGGACATCGTCACGGGGCTGAAGCAGAGCGACAGCTGGCTCTCCACCCAGGTCCCCAAGATCCTCGCCAGCGCCGCCTACAAGGACGGGGGCGTGCTCTTCATCACCTGGGACGAGGCCGAGGGGCGCAACGGCGACTCCAAGGATCAGGTGCCGATGATCATCGTCACCGAGGGCATCACGTCGGCCGGGTACAAGTCCAGCGTCGCCTACACCCACGCGAGCTACCTCGCCACCGTGGAGAACATCTTCGGGCTGCCCAAGCTCGGGGCCGCGGCGACGGCGAAGTCGATGGAGGAGTTCTGGCGGTAAGCTACCCCCATCATGGCAACCTCGTTCGCCGCCCTCCTGTTCCGCCCCTCCGAGGTCCCCGACGCCGCGCTCTCGCGGGGCTTCGCCGTCGCGCTGGCCGGCTGGAACACCCGCGCCCCGCGCCTCTCGATCGCGCCCGTGCCGGGCCTCCACGGCTGGAGCGCGGCCTTCTACGCGAGCGGATCCGGCATCGAAGAGGACGAGCAGGAGCACGCCGCCGAGCTCTTCGCCGACGAGCTCTCCCCCGCGGTGGGGGTCCTCGACGCGGCCACGGACCTCGGCGCGGCGCCCGGCGTGCTCTACACGCTCGTCGTCGCCGAGGACCCCCTCAACGACGACGGCTGGCGCTTCACGCCGGACGCGTACACCCGGCACTACGCGCGGGAGGGCGACGACGGCCTCGAGGCGGGCGTGGAGACCGCCGAGGGCCTGGAGAGCACCGAGCTGCTCCTGGATCTGGCCGACGACGCGAGCGAAGCCGAAGAAGACGCCGCCGTGGAGCGCGCGGTCCACCCTCACCGCGGCTCCACGTTCCTGTCGGCCGAGCTCGGCGTCCCGCTCCGCAGCGCGCTGATGGGGGCGCTGTTCGCGGCCGACAAGCAGCTCCCCGTGCAGCTCATCGACCCCTCCCCGACGTCGATCGCCGCCGAGGTCCGCCGCCTCGTGCGCACCCTGCGCCGCGTCGAGGGGCGCGGCGCCTTCACCGCACCGGCCGTCGTCGCGGGCGTCGCGCAGCCGGCGGCGCACGCCGCCTTCGTGCAGACCTACGACTGGGCCGACCCTGCCGACCCCTCCGACGCGTACCGCGAGCTCGCCCTCGGCGCCGTCACTGGCACGCTCCGCTTCCTCCGCGAGGACGAGCTGCGCGCCAGCGGCGACGATCCCCGCTGGGCCGCCGCGGCGCGCGCGGGGCTGTATCCGGTGGCGCGCCTCTCGGGATCGGCGCTCGGATCCGCCTCGCGCGAGGTGGGCCTCCTCGGGCTCGCCGCCGACGGTGTGGCGCTCGTCCTGGTGCGATCGAGAGGGCCTCTCGGGTCGAGCGAGCCCGCCGGGCCGACGTTCGGGGAGCTGTGCCGCTACCTCGCCCTGGGCTGGTCTCGCCGCACCGACGCGGAGGAGGATCTCATCGGCGCCCTCATGCTGCGCGCGCGCCTCCGCCTCGAAAGGGAGTGATCCCTCCCCTCGGCTTGGTTTCCGACGGCCGAGCCACTACATCCTGGCGCGAATGTCTTCCCCGCCCAAGCCCGCGTTCCGCGCCGCCTCCCTCGGGCGGGTGCTCCGCCTCGCCCGACCCGAGCTGGCGAGCCTGGTCGGGGGCACCGTCTGCCTGATCTTCAGCAGCGCCACCAACCTGCTCTTCCCGCAGATCATCGGCAAGATCGTCGACCAGGCCACGCCGCGGGCCGGCGCCGGATCCACCTCGCTGGACCGCTACGCGCTGCTCATGCTCGGCATCTCCCTGGTGGGCGCCGTCGCCTCGGCGCTCCGCTACGCGCTCTTCACCATCGCCGGAGAGCGCGTCGTCGCCCGCCTCCGCGCCGATCTCTTCGCCCGGCTGATGGACCAGGACATCGCCTTCTTCGACGCGACCAAGACCGGGGAGCTCACCAACCGCCTCGCCTCCGACACCACCGTCCTCCAGAACACCGTCAGCGTGAACATCTCGATGGGGCTGCGCTTCGTCGCCTCCATCGGCGGCGGCGTGCTCTTCCTGCTGCTCACCTCGCCGCGGCTCACCGGCCTCATGCTCGCCGTGGTCCCCCCCATCGCGCTCGGCGCGGTCGCCTACGGGCGCCGTGTCCGCAAGCTCTCGCGCGAGGTGCAGGACGCGCTGGCCGGCTCCAGCGAGGTCGCCGAGGAGGCGCTCGCCGGCATTCGCACCGTGCGCTCGTTCACCGCCGAGCCCAGCGAGGTGAAGCGCTACACCGCCGCCGTGATGCGCTCGTTCGATCTGGCGCGGGCGCGCTCGATCATCGCCTCCACGTTCATGGGCGTGGCCTCGTTCGCGTCGTTCGCGGCGCTGGCGGCGGTGCTCTGGTACGGCGGCCGCCTCGTCGCCGAGGGCGAGCTGAGCGGCGGCGATCTCACCAAGTTCCTCATCTACACGCTCCTGGTCGCCTTCGCGCTCGGCGGCCTCAGCGACATCTGGGCCGACTTCATGAAGGCCAGCGGTGCCGCCGAGCACATCTTCGAGCTCCTCGACCGCACCCCGGCCATCCCGCCCAGCGGCGGCGCCGAGCTCGCCGAGGTGATCGGCCGCGTCGACTTCGAGGCCGTCCGCTTCTCCTACCCCACCCGCAAGGACATGCCGGTCCTGCAAGGCATCGATCTCGCCGTCCTCCCCGGCGAGGTGGTGGCCCTCGTCGGCCCCTCCGGCGCCGGCAAGTCGACGATCGCCGCGCTCCTCACCCGCCTCTACGACCCCGACGCCGGCCGCGTCCTCGTCGACGGTCACGACCTCAAGGACCTCGCGCCCGACGGCCTGCGTCGCCGCATCGGCGTGGTCGCGCAGGAGCCCATCCTCTTCTCCAGCAGCATCGCCGAGAACATCCGCTACGGCCGCGCCGGCGCCACCGACGCCGAGGTGGAGGCCGCCGCCCGCGCCGCCAACGCTCACGCCTTCATCACCAGCTTCCCCGAGGGGTACGCCACCCTGGTCGGCGAGCGCGGCGTCCAGCTCTCCGGCGGGCAGAAGCAGCGCGTCGCCATCGCCCGCGCCGTGCTCAAGGACCCGCGCATCCTCATCCTCGACGAGGCCACCAGCGCCCTCGACGCCGAGAGCGAGCACCTCGTCAAGGAGGCCCTCGACCGGCTGATGAAGGGTCGGACCACGCTGATCATCGCGCACCGGCTCTCCACCGTGAAGGACGCCTCGCGGGTGTGCGTGATCGATGGCGGGCGCATCGTCGAGAGCGGGTCGCACGCGGCACTGATGGAGAACGAGGGGCTGTACCGGCGCCTGGTGGAGCGGCAGTTCGTGGCGGCGTAGTCGACGGCTGGGGCTTGACGCGGGTGACGGCTCCAGGGTCTCTTGGCCGCTCTCATGGAGGTCACCGCACTCGCCCCCGGGCTGGGACGCCGCGTCATCGCATCGGTGTGGGCCGCCGCGGCGATGCCCTACCTCACCCTCGCCCTCTGGGTCCCCGTCGCGCGGGCGCTCGGAGTCTTTGACCGCATCCCGGTCCCGGCGGTGGCGGTGCTGGGCGTGATCGCCGGCCCGGTCCTGGTGGCGGCCTTGCCTCGGCTGGCCGGGTTGCTGCCCGAGAGCCTCGATGGCTGGCTCGACCCGGGGAACCGCATGCTCGCGGCGCTCTGGGCGGCGGGCGGCGCGCTGGCGCTGTTCGTCCTGACCCGGATGGCGGTGTTCCTGGGCGATCCCAGCCGGGTCGGCTGTTCCCTCGACCCCTCCGAGCCGTTCCTGGTCCGGCACTCCTGCCTCACCGCCTACATGCACGGCGCGATCCTCTCCCGGGACCCCACCGCCAATGTGTACGACATGGCGTACGTGAGCGAAGCGGCGGGCACCTCGCTGGCCTTGCCCCCGACGGCGGCGCACTTCGCGCCGTTCACGCTCGACGCCTACGGCTATCCGCCGCCGTTCCTCCTGCTGCCGAGGGCCCTGCTTGCGCTGACCTCCGACTTCTTCTCGCAGCGCATGCTGTTCGGCGCCGCCTCGCTGGCGTTGATCCTGGTCGCCTGCGCCGCCGCCGCGAGGACGCTCGGAGGGGTGGCGGAGCGCCGCGTGTGGCTGCTCACGCCGATCTTCATGGCCCATCCGGCGGTGATCGCCACGCTCCAGGTGGGCAATTTTCACCTCGCCGCGGTCGCGCTGTGTCTGCTGTGCTGGATCGCCCTGGAGAGGCGCAAGGACGGCCTGACCGGCGCCCTCCTCGCGGCCGCGACCCTGGCGAAGATCTTCCCGGGGCTGCTCGGCGTGGTGCTCCTGGTGCAGCGGCGGTGGCGGGCCGTCGGGTTCACCGTGCTGGCGGCGGCCGCGCTCTGCGCCCTCTCGGTGGCCGTGCTCGTCACCCGGGTGTGGAGCGACTTTCTGTTCTACCATCTGCCCCGCGTGCAGTCGGGCGAGGCCCTCCGGTTCCTGGCGGCCACCCCACGGGAGATCACCTTCAACCTCGCGCCGTTCGGCATCCCCTTCAAGCTGGGAGCGATGGGGCTCTCGGGCTGGGGCTGGGAGCAGGCGCGGCTGTTCGGCAACGTCTACACGGCGTTGCTCCTGGTGCTGGCCGTGCTCGCGGCGCGGAACGAAGGGAGCCCTCGGCACCGGCTCACCGTGTGGCTCGCGCTGGTGGTGCTCGCCTCGCTGCGCAGCCCGTACGCCGCCCCCTTCATCCTGTCGACGCTGATCGTTTTCTTCCTGGTGCTCGTCGCCGAGGTGCGTTCCCGGCGAGCCCTGGCGGCTTTCCTGGCCATCCTCGCCCCGTTCACGATCCAGCCGCCCAGCCTCGAGCCCAGGCTGATGGTCACCGTGTCGCTGGTGCGGCTGGTGCCGTTCTACGCGCTCCTGGTGTGGGCGGTGGTGCGGAGAGAGACGGTCGACACCGCCGCGAACACCTGAGCTGTCAGCGGGCGACGCCGGCCGGGTCGCTGACGCGGCCGAGGAAGAGGATCATCCCCGAGCGCAGGTCCCGGAGCACGAACAGGAACGGGTGATCCGCGGTGAACTCCGCCGGCGGGGTTCCCGGGCGCCTCGCGATCAGCGGCCTCATCATCACGACCGCGGTGGCGGCGGCCGCCTCCGTCCCCTTCTCGTCCACCTTCACGAAGGCCTTGTGGAAGACCTCGTCGAGGTGGAGGCGATCCGCGGCCGCCACGGGGTTGGCGATGCCGGTAAAGTCCGCCCTGGCCTGGTCGAACGCCAGCGGCATCCCCAGGGCGCCGAGCATGGGCCCCACCGAGAGCGCCCCCGGGGGGTTGATCTCGAGCCGGGGCAGTGAGACCAGGACCTCCGTGGCGTCGAGCGCCGCGAGCCACCCTGCAAAGGCGGCTGGCGCGAGGCGGGCCTCGACCGCGCCGAGGCCGTCGATGGCATCCGGCAGCACCAGGGTCATCGCCAGGTCCCCGCCCTGGTAGGGCAGCTCCAGCACCTTGACGCCATCGGTCGCGGCGAAGCGAAAGCGGGCGGTCTGGTGCATGGTGGGCACGTCCTTGCTCTGCGCCGCCGTGAGGTGGAAGGGCGCCGGCCGGGTCGCCTCCCGGGTGAAGGGCGCGAGCCAGTCTCCGAGGAAGTAGATCGCGTTGGTCAGCACCAGGCGCGTGTCCGCGTTCACGCCGCCCGGCGCGACGAGATCCTTGATGCGGTCCGCAGTCTGCTCCGCGACCCAGGCGTTGATGTGCTGGCGCGCGGCCTCGGGCGCGGTGCGGAAGTCGATCGCCTCGAGGGGAGCGCCGAAGGCGGCCCGGGTGCGAGCGAGGTAGTCCGGGTCGAACGCAAACGCCTTCTCGCCGAAGAGCCGATTGGCCACGCGGAGCGTCACCGGCTGCCCGGGGGCCTGGTAGCCGGCGAGGAGCCTGCCGGCCGGGTCGAGGACGTGGTCTACGGAGCGCTCCAGGTGCAGCACCCTCGCCATCTGCGCGGCCGTCTCCCCGCGCGCCCCAGCCCAGGTCATCGTCAGGGCGGTCCACAGGCTCAGCGGAGAGAACGCCAGGTTGCCCCCGCCGGCGCGGGCCTGCGCGTAGAGATCGAAGGCGAACGCGTTGCTGCTTTGCGCCGGAGCCTGGAGATCGGGGGACGACATCGCGGCGAGGGCGGTGGCCGAGAGAGCCGGCGCCGAGCCACCATCGACGGCGGGCGCCACGTTCGTCGACGGCGCGGCCGGCACCGGCGGATCGCACGCAGCCGCGAGGAAGGGGACCACGAGCAGGGTGACGATCCGGCGCATCCCGCGTTCTACCCTCCCTGGGCGGCGATGGGGAGATCGCGCGGTCAGAACCCGCAGGTCAGCCCTTCGACGCACAGGGCCGCGCCACCCATCTCGCAGCAGCGGTGATCGGTGCCGCACGCGGCCGGGCACGGGCAGCTCTTGCAGGAGGGCGACGCGAAGTACTTCACGCAGTTGCCCGTGGTCGTGCAGATCTCGTCCGGCGCGCACACGGTGCCGCAGCCGCCGCAGTGGACGGGGTTGCCCTTCATGCCGCTGGTGAGCACGCAGCTCCCGTTGCCGCAGTCGGTGTCGGCGGGCGGGCAGTTCATCCCGGCCACCGGCGTCACGCAGGTGCCGGCCATGTCGAGCACGGTCGAGACGCAGTACTGGCCCGCGCCGCACTTCGTCCCGCAGCTGCCGCAGTTCGCGGGATCGGACGCGAGGTCCACGCAGGCCCCGTTGCAGCCGGTGAGGAGGGGCCGGCAGGCGCACCCTCCGTTGGTGCAGACCTCCGAGTCCATGCACTCGTTGCCGCAGCTGCCGCAGTTCTTGGGGTCGCCCGCCCCCTCCTTCTGCGTGCACGAGGGCGCCGGGCACGAGAGATCTCCGGCGCAGGTGCAGACGCCGCTCGTGCAGACGTCGCCCGGGGCGCAGTGGTGGCCGCACGAGCCGCAGTTGGCGACGTCGCTGGTGCCGTCCGGGCAGGCGCCACCGCCGCAATCGAGCCCGCCTTTGGCGCACTGGCACTGCCCGTCGCTGCAGGTGTCGCCGGCGGCGCACGCGTGGCCGCAGGACCCGCAGTCGGTCGCGGTCGTCTGGACGTTGACGCAGCCGTCGGAGCAGGCGGTCTTGCTCGCGGCCGAGCAGGCGCACTTGCCGCTGACGCAGGACGCGCCGGTGGGGCACCCGGGAGAACAGGTCACCCCGCCGGCGCTGCTGCTCGAGGTGCTGGTGCTGCTCGCCACGGGGCTCCCGCCCGCGCCGGTCGTCGAGAAGGACGTCGTGCAGCCGAGCGCGGCCGCGAGCAGGGACACCACCAGAACGACGTGAGATCTCATCCGGGAAACTCCTCGGATCCACCCTCAGGGATGACTCCGAGCGCCAGCCTAGGCGAGCGGGCGCGGGAGCGGAACCCAATCCCCGTGCCGGCGCCGGACATCCCGGGGAGCACCCGGGAGGCGGCCGCGTCAAACGGTGAGGGCGCCGCCGTGGGCGAGCACGGCGATCGCGTCGAGCAGGCCCGTGTCGTGGTGGACGCGTCGATGGGGAACGACCGCGATCCCCGCGGGCAGGTCGGCCGGGAACCAGCGCGCGATCGCCCGGATGGGCTCGAAGCCGCCGCTGGAGGCGCCCACCACGACCACGTCCCGGGCGCGCCACTGTGCGTTGATGATCATGCGGGAGGGGGCCGTGCAGCCCGAGGGGGCCGGCCGGTATCAGGCACGCCCCGTTTCTTCCTCTGGCCCGCAGTGCACCCGCCCGGCGAGCGCTCCTTACGCCCGAGAGTCCACCTCGCGCGCGCCCCCGGAAACATCGTCAATCGAGATGGCACGGCTTGCTCGGGACGCGGTCCGCGTCAATCCTCAGGGGCCCGACGACAGGAGCGCCCCTGTCCCGGGAGCGGCTCGGCGAGCGCGGGGACAGGAGGCATCATGCTGGAGACCGTTCGCGAGGACCTTCGACGCAAAGCCGAGCTGCTGGGGCTCCCCCCGACGCTGGGCTCGTACGTTCGGGTCTGCGGGAGCGAAGGGAGCCTGACGCAGATCCTCGTCCGGGCGACGCACTACTGTCACGCCCGGGGCCTCCGGCTGCCGGGCCTGGTGCTCTATCGCGTCACCTCGCTGGTGGGTCAGGCGGTCGTCGGCCGCGGCGCGCAGCTCGGGCCCGGGCTGGTCATCTTCCACAGCAACGGCATCACCATCAACAGCCAGGTCCGCGCCGGGAAGAACCTCACGCTCCAGCACGAGGTCACCCTCGGCTACGCCGACGGGAGCCCCGTGCTGGGAGACAACGTCTTCGTCGGCGCGGGCGCCAAGGTGATCGGCCCCGTGCGCATCGGCAACGACGTGCGCATCGGCGCCAACGCCGTCGTCACCCGCGACCTGCCGGACGGCGCCACCGCGGTCGGAGTGCCAGCGCGCGTGGTCCGGATCTACGGCAAGCGCGTGCCCGGCGTGGCGGCCTCGCGGGACCACGAGCCCGCGTAGACCGCCGCGTCCCCTCGGCTAGTTCACCTCCACCGCGCCCGCCGTGCACCCCGTCGCCGGCCGCGGCTTGCCCGTCTGATCCGTCGCCGGGCAGGCCTTGCCCACGCCGATGGCCGGGCTGCCCGCGGCCGGCAGCGCCGTCTGGGTGGGCCCCCCGTTGCCCGCGAGCGTGCCGAGGAGCGGATCGGCGAAGTCGATGCCGGTGACGCACGGGTTGTCGGCGTTGGTACCGGAGCTGTGGGTCTTGGGCCACTGGAGGTCGCTCGCGCCGGTGTTGGTGTTCTGGCACGCCATCGGCGCGTTCTCGTCCGCCTGCGTGGCGCTGTCGAAGATCGAGTTGTTGATCGTCAGCGCGGTGCCCCCGAAGAGGTCGACCCCGAACCCGCTCCCGGGCGCGCCGTCGCAGTGGTTCTTGGCGAAGGTGACGTTGTTGAAAGTCCCGCTGTTTCCGAAGAGCGAGATGGTGCCCCCCGGGCTCGTCTTGGCGCTGTTGCCATAGAGGGTGACGTTGGTCAGGTCGAGGATGGTGCCGTCCGCCTGGATCGCACCCGAGCCGTTGGCCACGTTGTTCGACAGCGTCGAGTTGGTGATGATGAGGTGGCTGTTGTGGAAGTACATCGCGCCCGCGCTGTCGGCGGTGTTGCTGTCGAAGGTGCACTGGTCGATGGTCGTGGACTGCATCGCGCCGTCGGGCGTGCGGAAGAGCGCGCCGCCGAGCGCGCCCGTGCCCCCCGCGTTCTTCGAGAACACGTCCCCGCAGAGCACCACGGCGAACGTCTCGCCGCCGTCGATGGAGATCGCGCCCCCGTTGCCGCCGCTGCCGGTCTCGCGCTGTCCGCCGACCACCGGGCAGGTGGCGTTGGTCGAGTTGGCGCCGGTGCCGAGCGCCTTGTTCCCGGTGAAGGTGCTGTCGATGACGGTGAGGTCGCTGAAGAGCGAGCCGATCGCGCCCCCGTTGGAGGCGTCGTTGCCGGTGAAGGTGCTCCCCACCACCGTCACGTCGAGCGAGCCGATCGCGTAGATGGCGCCACCCGCGATGTCGGGGCCGGGCACCGCGCCGTGGTTGGTCGTGAAGACCGCGTCGATGACGTGGAGCACTCCGTCCCGGATCTGGATGACCCCGCCCCCGCCGTCCTGGAAGCCCTGCGAGCACGGCGGTGACGCGGTCGGGAACGGGTTCGACCCCGTGGCCTTGGCGTTGCTGAAGCCAATGCGCTGCAGGGTGACGGTCGTCTTGGTCGTCTGGAAGTTGGGCCCGGTGAACGTGAAGATCTGCGTGGCGTCGCCGCCGTCGATGGTCACCGCGTTCCCGCCGTCGAGGGTGGTGTCCTTGTCGGTGCGGAAGGCGATGGTCTTGGTGACGGAGATCACCGCCGGCGCGGCGCCGCAGTCGAAGGTCACCTTGCCGCCCGCTGCGATGGCCGCGCCGAGCTTGGCCTCCGTACACGACGCGGCCGTCCCGGTGCCGACGACGGTGTCGGGCGTGGAGACGTCGACGAGCTTGACGGTGGTCGTGCAGGTGGTCGCCGGCGGCGGGGAGCCGCCCGAGCTGCTGGAGGTCGAGCCGGTGGCGCCGGTGCCGCTCGCCGTGGTGCCACCGGTCCCACTCGAGGAGCCGGAGCTGGCCGATTGGCCACCCGTCGTGCCGCTGCTGCCGGCCGAGGTGGCACCACCACCACTCCCGGTGGCGGTGGCCTGGGTCGCACCTTTGCTCCCGCACCCGCCGATCCAGGCGAGCGCGAAGCAGGGAACCAGAATGTGCTGGAGGTACATGGGCGGATCCTATCCGCTTTCCCCGCCGCGCGGCGCAGCGGGGAAAGCGTGGAGCCGCGGGTCGCTCAGTTGCTGCTGCGACGGCGACGGTTGCGGAGCGTCACCGCGAGGGCGAGCGCGCCGAACGCCGAGAGCGAGGCGCTGGAGGACCCGGACGTCTCGCCGGCGGCCTCGCAGCTGCAACCGCCGGTCTGACCGGGGGTGCCGCTGAAGGGCCCGCTGCCCGTGGTGGTCGTGCCGGCCGGCGAGGCCCCGCCGGCCCCGCCCGCGCCGCCCGCGCCGAAGGTGGCGCCGCCCACGCCCGTGGAGGTCGTCGTCCCTCCGCCCGCGCCGCCGCCGCTGCTGCTGCTGCTGCTGCTGGAGGTCGAGGTCGTCGTCCCCCCGCCCGCGCCGCCGCCGCTGCTGGAGGACGCCGTCATGGAGCCGCTGCTGCTCGTGCTGGTGGTCCCGCTCGAGCTGGAGCTGGTGGTGGCGCCCGCCGCGACGCACACGTTGGCGGTGCAGACCTGGTTGGAGGCGCAGCTACCGCAGCTGAACATCCCGCCGCAGCCGTCCGGCACGAGGCCGCAGTAGCCAGCGCTGCACGAGGTGATGGGCGCGCAGCCGCACTGGTTGGCGACGCCCGGGCTGCCCGCACCGCAGACCTGGGGCGAGGTGCAGGTGCCGCAGGCGATGGTGCCGCCGCAGCCGTCGGGGACCGTGCCGCAGTTGTCACCCGTCGCGCAGGCGGTGCGCGGCGTGCAGCCGCAGGTGGTGGCGACGCCGGCGCCGCCGCAGGTCTGCGGGAGCGTGCAGGTGCCGCAGGCGATGGTGCCGCCGCAGCCGTCCGGGGCCGTGCCGCAGGTCTGCCCGGCCGGGCAGGTCGTCGCGGGGACGCAGGCGCCGCCGCACTGGTTGGCGACACCGCCGCCGCCGCAGGTGTTGGCGCCGGTGCAGGTGCCGCAGGTGATGGTGCCGCCGCAGCCGTTGGAGAGCGTGCCGCAGTCCGCGCCGGCCGGGCAGGTCGTGATCGGCGTGCAGGCCGCGCCGCACACGTTGGCGGTGCCGCTGCCGCCGCAGCTCTGCGGGGCCGTGCAGGTGCCGCAGGTCACCGTGCCGCCGCAGCCGTCGCTGACGGTGCCGCAGTTGTCACCCACGGGGCAGGTGGTGACGGGCACGCAGGTCGACGCACAGACGTCGTCCTTGGTCGTGGTGGTCGACTGGGTGCACGCCGAGGTGCCGCAGGCGGCGCTGTCGGTGGAGGTGCACTGCTCGCAGGCGCCGAAGAGCACGTTGGAGCTGGTCGTCTCGCAGACCCCGGTACCGCCGGTGCAGGCGTTGCCGGTGTCGCCGCAGGAGCACTTGCGGCAGTTGGTGAGCGTGGTGCCGGAGCAGACCGGGAGGTCGGGCCCGGTGCTGGTGCATTTGCCCTGCTTGTTGCTCCACAGCTCCTGGACGACCCACTTCCGGCCGCTGACGGTGATGGTGTCGCCGGCGCTGTTGGCGTCGCAGATATCGCCGATCTCGCCGCACTGGTTGTTGTTGTCTCCCCACGCGGCGGGGTTGGCGTAGCCGTTCTGGGTGTCGAGGCCGATGTCGGCGTCGGTGACGGCCTCGACCAGCTCGTGGGAGGCGGAGTCGGTCGAGTTCGCCAGCCCCGTCGAGTTGGCGCCGCAGCCCGTGGCGCAGGTGCCGGTGAACTCGTCCATCAGGGCGGCGTAGACGAGCGGCTTCCCGTTGGCCGTGCCGGTGCCGCTGTAGGTACCCGTGTTGTGGTAGGCGCAGAACTGGACGCACGAGGTGCCCGAGCCATCCGGCCCGCTGAGGCTGATGTGCGGCGGGAACGACACCATGTAGATCGTGTTGGTGTTGCCGGTGCAGTCGAGCGTGGGCGCCGGGAGCACGCCATTGGCGATCTGCGTGTTCAGCTCGGTCTGGAGCTCGGCGTCGGTGAGCTTGCAGTTCGTGGTCGACGTCGTCGTGGGACAGTGGGTGGGCGTGATCGTGAACTGCCCGCCGAAGCTACCCGGGAGGATGGCCTGCTCGGTCCCGCCGGTGAGGCCCACCGTGTCGTACTCCTGCAGCCAGCTCCAGTACGAGCTCTGGGTGACGTCGGCATAGAACTGCCCGATGCCCGTGGTCGGCGCCGTGAGGGCGGAGTTGACGTTGCCGTTCCAGAAGACCGCGACGATGACCGGGCTCTGCAGGATGGGGCCGCCGTAGTAGGTGAGGGCGGGGGACTGACACTGGGCCGCGACGTCGATCTGCTTGCCTGGGGCATGGTAGGCCTTCATGCCGGGCAGGAGGCCGTTGGCGAGGCGTGCGCGCTTCGGCGCGACCGCGGGCGCCTGTCCAACCTCCGCCGCTGCGGCGGCGCCGACGGGCTCATCGGGCGCGGTCGTCGCCGGCCCTCCTTCTTCAGTGGCCGAGCTACAGGAAGCGGCGACCAGAATCGATCCGAGCGCCGCGCCGACGAGGAAGCGTGTCTTCATAAGGGTCCTCACTCTTCGGGCCGCTTATGCGCTGGAAGCTCGACGCTGTCGAGTGCGCCGATGTACGGAATGAGCAGGAACGACTCTCCATGTGCGCAGACGTGGGAGAGAGTTACAGGCTCGGAGATTTCGTCCAGTCAGAGGCTATTTCGTCGCCTCCGACCGACTGGGGCGCTCCGCCGATCTGCGACTTCGTGCCCCTGTCGACCTTGCTCTGGACCGACACCACGGGCGACGATGACCGCGCGGAGCGCGCCGGGTGCGACTCGAGCTTTTCGGCGAGCACCTCGTCGCGCGCGAGCATGTCGCGGGCTGCGGGGCTTCAGTGCCCGTAGGGCTCGCCGCGGAGGATGGTGAGCGCGCGGTAGATCTGCTCGACCACCACGAGGCGCGCGAGCCGGTGGGGGAAGGTCAGCGTCGAGAGGCTCCACCGCTCGTGCGCGGCCTGCGACACCGCCGGCGGCAGACCGTCGGCCCCGCCGATGAGGAAGGCGACGATCCCCTTGTGGCGCGCCGTCGCCCTCCCCAGCTCCCGGGCGAAGCCCTCGCTGGGGAGGGCGCGGCCGGCGACCTCGAGCGCGATCGTGGTCGCCTCGGCCGTGGCCTTGGCGAAGGCGACCTCGAGCTTGGCCGCGGGGCCGTCGGCCAGCTCGATCTCGTCGCAGGGGGTGACCCGGCGGATGCGTCCGAAATAGTCGTCGAGCACCGCGCGGAGCGGGCGCTCCTTGACCCGCCCCACCGCGACGACGACGATCCGCATCAGTCCGCGTAGGGGTGGGGAGCGTCGTGACCGGCGCCGGGCCCACCCTCGGCCTGCTCGGCGTCGGGCACGGGAATGCGGCCGGCGTCGATCCAGAGGCCCTCGATGTCGTAGAGCGCCCGCGCCTCCTCCTGGAAGACGTGGACGACGACGTCGGAGAAGTCGATGAGCACCCAGTTGGCGGTGGAGAGCCCCTCCATCGACAGCGGCGCGAGCTTGCGAGCCCGCATCGCCTCCTCGATGCCGGTGGCGATGGAGTGGACGTGGCGGTCCGATCGGCCCGTCATCACCACCAGGAAGTCGGCGTAGTCGACCTTGCCGGTGACATCGAGGATCTCGATGCCGATCGCCTTCTTGTCGATCGCCGCAGCCGCGAGCGCCAGGGCGAGCTCGCGCGCGGCCGACGACGGCCCCGGCTCACGCACCTCGGCTTCGGCGGTGCGTCGGCCGGCCGCCGCGGTGCGCTTGGGGGCCCCGAGGGGAGCCTTGCGCGGACCCGTCCCCGGCACCTTGGGCGCGATAGC
>Ga0302279_10001901_pt1 | contig 28766 bp, 29 predicted proteins | sample III_Bog_N3_3_FD_194541 | JGI IMG/M metagenome (GOLD analysis project Ga0302279, IMG submission 194541) | Peat permafrost microbial communities from Stordalen Mire near Abisko, Sweden - III_Bog_N3_3 | ecosystem: Environmental > Terrestrial > Soil > Wetlands > Peat | place: Sweden: Abisko... | reverse complement strand
GGTTTCAGGTCGGTCGTCTCATTGCATCGCCAGCGCCGGCTGCCGCGCCGCGCCCGCATCGGCATCTCCCGCATGCTTGCGTGTCTGGTAGAATTCCAGAACGCTGCGCGAGGTCTTGATGTTGAGGCGGCCGAACTCCTTTTCCAGGCTGCTCAGCTCCTTGGCGGTGATGCGGTGATCCTTGGCGCCGAGAAACAGCAGCGACATGGTCGTGGCCCAGGAAAAATCGAGCGCCTTGACCAGGATCAGCAGCGTCTCGCGGTTCTTGTCCAGAACGGCGCGTTCGATCACGTCGGCCGGCAACGCGCACAGCAGCGACAATCCGATCGTGACCTCGTCGAGTTTGTGCGACCGCGCGTACAGCGAGATGCTGCTCTCGTTCAAATTGCCCTGCCGGTGCTGCGTCGTCACCACCCGCTTGGCGACATAATAGCTGCGCGAGACCGGGCCGAATTTGGACTGCAGCTCGCCGGCGACGTCGGTCACCGTGGATTGAATTTGCTCGCCCATGTTGGGACGCTCGCCTTCGAGCCGCTTCCTGACGTCGTCCGACGCCTTGGCGATCAGCTGCTGGAAGATGTGGCGCGGGATGTCCTTGCGCAGGCCGAGTTGCTCGGCGAGGATGGAATCGCCCTCGGCGCGCTGGATCATGTGCAGAAAGCCGAATTCCGAGAGGCGCGCGCCGTTGTTGTTGACGACGGATTGCACGACCTCCTGATTGCCGCGCGTCACCAGCACGTCGGTGACGGATTCGTCGATCGATTTTCGCTGCGTGATCGCGAGCATGTGGGTCTGGCCCTTGAGGCAGACATTGGCGATCAGGGCGTAGGGCTCGAGCCGCTCGGACTCCCGCAGCACGGGGCCGGCGACCTCGATCTCGTCGTCAAAGGCGAGTTTGTGGATGATGTTGACCGGGGCGCGGTCGAAGCGGGCCAGCCGCTTGGCCAGCTGGGCGCGGGCCGCGACCTCGATCTCGTTGGCCAGCCTTCCGATCACCTCGCCGAAGGTCCAGATCTCGTCTTCGCTGTAGCTGCCGGCGATCATCAGGTCGGTGGTATGCCACAACGCCCGTCGCCGGCTTTCCGGCGTCCCACGCGAGACCGCATCGTCGAGCTCCCGAAGGAACAAACCTGCTTCACTCATTTTGGCGGACCTTAATTCGCAAACCAAAGATACAAACCATTTACGAATTGGACGCTACCCGCTACCCGCGAGTTTTCCGTAAAGACAGCGAATAAGTATTGCTCGTAAAAATTCGCTCAAATGCGACGGAGTTCGTTAGCCGTCAAGCAAATGACGGTCTTTCATTCCGCCGCGTGGGCGCGGGCGCGAAATTCGATGAGCGCGACCATATAGGCCTTGATGTCGTCGGCGATTTCGGGGGCGGCCTTCAGCTCGGTCAGGGTTCGCGGGCGAGGCATCGGCTTGCCGTCCGCCTCGTAGCTTTCGGCGTAAAGCTCCAGGGCCTCCGGCGCGTTGCGCAACGCCTCGTCAATATCGTCGCCCGCCGAAGTGCAGCCGGGCAGGTCCGGAAACCAGACGCCCACGGCGTGATCCGGCCCTGCGTCCTCAATGATGGCAATGTAATGAGCCATGGCGACCTCAGTCAGGCTTCCATCCTGCGCCCTTTTAAATGGCAAGAACCAGACCTTTTCCCAAGTCCTTCTGGGGTGTGGAACAACCACTGTTTCACCTGAAATCGGGTTCTTGAAAACGTGGTGGGAGCCCGTGACGCGAACAAGAGTCCAACCCTCCCGCTCGAGGCGGCGAACGATTTCGTGGCTGTTGGTCAACATGAACGCCTCCCATCGAATCATATGACGGAAGGCCATATCCGGCTAGCCCGCGTTATCTGGACCTCAAACCCGCTCGACAAAACTGTCGACCACCTTCTTCTCGCCGGCTTTTTCAAACGCGATGGTGAGCTTGTTGCCGTCGACCTTCACCACCTGGCCGTAGCCGAACTTCTGGTGGAATACGCGGTCGGCCGGATTGAATTCCGAAGTGGTGCCGGTGGATTTTGCGATCAGTTCACCCTCGATGGTCATCGGGCCGCGCTTGGTGCGGGAGAAGCCACTCGGGTCGCCGCGCGAGCCGGAGGCATCGCTACGCGAGGCAGAGCCATCGCTGCGCGAGCCCGCGAACGGCGACTGGTTCTCGTTGAACCCGCCGCCCGCCTGGCCGCCGCCACGGCCGCCCTGGCCGCGATTGCGCTGGGCCTGCGCGCGCTGCCAGCCCGGCGTCGTATAGCTGGAACCGAAGGATTCCACATTGTCGAAGCGCGAGGCGCCGTAGCCGCCGGCGCCGCCCCAGCCGGAGCCGCCCTTCGACTCCGTGATCTCGACATTCGGCGCCGGTAGTTCGTCGAGGAAGCGCGACGGGATCGTGGTCGACCAGGTGCCGTGAATCCGCCGGTTGGTGGCGAAATAGAGTTTTGCCCGGCGGCGCGCCCGGGTCAGGCCGACATGGGCCAGGCGGCGCTCTTCTTCCAGGCCGGCGCGGCCCTGTTCGTCGAGCGTGCGCTGGCTCGGAAACAGGCCTTCCTCCCAGCCGGGCAGGAAGACGTTCTCGAATTCCAGTCCCTTGGCCGAATGTAGCGTCATCAGCGACACCGCGTCGTCCTCGGTGCCGCCGTCGCGGTCCATCACCAGCGAGATATGTTCGAGGAAACCCTGCAGGTTCTCGAACTCCTCCATCGAGCGTACCAGCTCTTTCAGGTTTTCCAGGCGGCCGGCGGCGTCGGCGGAACGGTCCTTCTGCCACATCTCGGTGTAGCCGCTTTCGTCGAGCACGATTTCGGCGAGCTCGGTATGCGAGGTTACCTCGCGCTGCGCCCGCCAGCGGTCGAAACTGGCGATCAGGCCGCGCAATGAGCCGCGCGCCTTCGGCTTCAATTCGTCGGTCTCGACCACGGCGCGGGCGGCCTCGAACAGCGGAATGCGCCGCTTGCGGGCGTGGTCGTGCAGCATCTGCACCGTGGCGTCGCCGAGGCCGCGCTTCGGCACGTTGACGATGCGCTCGAAGGCAAGGTCGTCGGCCGGCGAATTGATCACGCGCAGATATGCCAGCGAATCGCGGACTTCGGCCCGCTCGTAGAACCTCGGGCCGCCGATCACCCGGTAGGGCAGGCCGAGCGTGACGAAGCGGTCTTCGAATTCGCGCATCTGGAACGAGGCCCGCACCAGGATCGCGATCTCGTTGAGCTTATGGCCGCCGCGCTGCAGTTCCTCGATCTCCTCGCCGATGGCGCGGGCCTCCTCCTCGGAATCCCAGGAGCCGGTGACGGTGACCTTTTCGCCGTCGACGTCCTCGGTGCGCAGCGTCTTGCCGAGCCGGCCTTCATTATGCGCGATCAGATGCGAGGCGGCGGCGAGGATGTGGCCGGTGGAGCGGTAATTGCGCTCCAGCCGGATCACCTTGGCGCCAGGAAAATCGTGCTCGAAGCGCAGGATGTTGTCGACCTCGGCGCCGCGCCAGCCATAGATCGACTGGTCGTCGTCGCCGACGCAGCAGATGTTTTTCGGGGCCGAGGAGGGCGCGGGCGCCGCGACCACTCGCTCCTCGTCATTCCGGGGCGCACCGTCAGGTGCGAACCCGGAATCTCGAAGGGGGATCGCGTCAGCTCGAGATTCCGGGTTCGCGTCTTCGACGCGCCCCGGAATGACGAGAGCATCGACGGCTCCCGGAATGATCGAAGAAAGCGCGACGCCAGGCTTCGACGGCGCCTGCGACAACAGCCGCAGCCACAGATACTGCGCCACGTTGGTGTCCTGATATTCGTCGACCAGAATGAACTTGAAGCGGTTCTGGTACTGCCGGAGCACGTCGGGATGCTCCCGGAACAGCCGGATATTCTCCAGCAACAGATCGCCGAAATCGGCGGCGTTGAGGATCTTCAGCCGCTCCTGATAGGCCGCATAGAGCTTGCCGCCCTTGCCGTTGCCGAACACCGCGGCTTCGCCCGGCGGCACCTGCGACGGCGTCAGCCCGCGGTTCTTCCAGCCGTCGATCAGGCCGGCCAGCATCCGCGCCGGCCAGCGCTTGTCGTCGATGTTCTCGGCGGCCAAAAGCTGCTTCAGCAGCCGGATCTGGTCGTCGACGTCGAGCACGGTGAAGTTGGACTTCAGCTGCACCAGTTCGGCATGGAAGCGCAGGATGCGGCCGCCGATCGAGTGGAAGGTGCCGAGCCACGGCATGCCCTCGACCGCCTGGCCCAGCATCTGTCCGAGCCGCAGCTTCATCTCGCGCGCGGCCTTGTTGGTGAAGGTCACCGACAGGATCTCGCCGGGCCGGGCCCGCCCCTGGCTCAGGATATGGGCGATGCGGCAGGTCAGCACGCGCGTCTTGCCGGTGCCGGCGCCGGCCAGCACCAGAACCGGGCCGTCCAGCGTCTCCACCGCCTCGCGCTGCTCCGGATTGAGCCCTGCGAGATATTGCGGGGTCGCGGCCGCCCGCGCGCGCGCGGCGATGCCGCCAGCCGCGGGCTGGTGGTCGGGGACGGCGTGATGGGGCAGCTTGTTCGGCTCGGTCATATGCGAATCGTCTTCCGCCCACGATGGCACCGCGGGGCCGTAAAGGGGAGCCTTCATAGCAGGATTGCAGGGCATATAGGGGTTTAGCGGGGCTTTTGACAGGCTTTATCCCGCGTCATCCAAGGCCGCATTTCAAGGCCGGACGCCGGGCCGACCTCGGATTTTGTTCCTCCGGAAAGCGAAATTTTCACGGTTTCGGAGACCGGGACCCGCAGGAACTTTTGTTCCCGCCTCCGATTGTTTCCGCAAGCCACGCGCGAGCCACTCGCGCCGATACCGCAACAAAGATTGGAAAACAGAGGTCCTGACCATGTTGAGCTGGGTTGTCACGTTCCTGATCATCGCGCTGATCGCGGGTATTCTGGGCTTCGGCGGCGTCGCCGGCGCCTCGATCGAAATCGCCAAGGTCATCTTCTTCATCGCCGTCGTGCTGTTCCTGGTCTCGGCCGTGGTCGGCCTGGCCCGCGGCCGCTCCCGGGTCTGAGCCCCGGCTATTTCTTCGAGGGCATCGCGATGCTTCGGCCGATGCCCTCGGGGCGCGGGATGGCGGCGTGGGCGCTGGCCACGGCCTCGATCCGGGCGCGGATATCGGGCGGAAACGGCGCGGTCTTGCGCGCGGTCATGTCGATGTGAATGGTCATGTTCTCGGAAGTGGCTGAAAGCCAGCCCTCGCCGGCATGGCGCAGTTCCTCGAAGGTATGCAGCCGCTTCTCGTCGGCGCCCACCAGCAGGATCGAAACCTGCACGGGGTCTCCGAGATGGACTTCGCGCAAATAGCGTACATGGCATTCGGCGGTGAAGGTCGACCCCTGGCGCTCGCGCATATAGCCGGGCCCGATCCCGAGTTGCAGCCATAATTCGTCGATGGCGCGGTCGAACATCACGTTGTAGTAGGCCATGTTGAGATGGCCGTTATAGTCGATCCATTGCGGCTCGATCTGCATCACCGACGACAGGAACGGCGTCGGGCGGTGCAGCACCTCGTCGCCGGTGGCAAGCGTCGTCATCGTCCATCCCCGTTTGTTCGATCCATGATCTCTTGACCCCTCATATAACCTTTGCAAGGGTCGGCCGCACGCCGGGAGGATCTTAGCTTGGGCCTGACCATCACCAATCACAATTTGAAACATCCGGAGCCGCAGGCGCTGGCCGGCGCGCTTGCCGCGCTCGCCGCCCGGTTCGGCAACCGGCTGATCACCTCGCAGGCGGTGCGCGACCAGCACGCCCATACCACCACATGGCTGGCGCCGCAGCCGCCGGACGCCGTGGTGATGGCGCAGGAAACCGCCGATATCCAGGACGTGGTGCGGATCTGCGCCAAACACGGCGTTCCCGTGATCGCGTTCGGCACCGGCACCTCGCTGGAGGGCCAGGTCAACGCGCCGGCGGGGGGCGTCTGCATCGACCTGCGCGACATGAACCGGGTGCTCGAGGTCCATGCCGACGATCTCGACTGCGTGATCCAGCCCGGCGTCACCCGCAAGGCGCTCAACGAGCATCTGCGCGACCAGGGCGTGTTCTTTCCGATCGATCCCGGCGCCGACGCCTCGCTGGGCGGAATGGCCTCGACGCGGGCCTCCGGCACCAATGCGGTGCGCTACGGCACCATGCGCGACAACGTGCTGGCGCTGAAGGTGGTGCGCGGCGACGGCGAGATCATCACCACGGGCACGCGGGCGAAGAAATCCTCGGCGGGCTACGATCTGACCCATCTGTTCGTCGGCGCCGAAGGCACGCTCGGCATCATCTGCGAACTGACCATCAAGCTGCGCGGCATTCCCGAGACCATCGCGGCGGCGGCGTGCTCGTTCGAGACCGTGCGCGGCGCCTGCCAGGCGACCATCCTGGCGATCCAGACCGGCATTCCCGTCGCGCGAATCGAATTGCTCAACGCCGCCCAGGTGCGGGCCTGCAATTCTTATTCGAAACTCACATTGCCGGAGACGCCGCTGCTGCTGCTGGAATTCCACGGCAGCGCCAATGAGGTCGCCGAGCAGTCGAAGAATTTCAGCGAACTCGCCAAGGAGTGCGGCGGCGGCGACTTCACCTGGACCACGCGGCCGGAGGATCGCAGCAGACTGTGGCAGGCGCGGCACGACGCCTATTGGGCGGTGAAGGCCCTGCGTCCCGGCGCCGGCGTGGTGGCGACCGACGTCTGCGTGCCGATCTCGCGGCTGGCCGACTGCGTCACCGAGACCGAAGCGGACCTGAAGCGGCTCAATCTGCAGTCGCCGATCGTCGGCCATGTCGGAGACGGCAATTTTCACTGCTCGCTGCTGTGCGACGTCGAGGATCACGACGAGATGGCGCGCGGCGAGGAGTTCATGCACCGCCTGGTCGAGCGGGCACAATCGATGGGCGGCACCTGCACCGGCGAACACGGCATCGGGCAGGGCAAGCAGAAATACCTCAAGGCCGAACTCGGCGTCGAGGCGATCGATGCGATGCGCGCGGTAAAGGCGGCGCTCGATCCGCAGAATATCTTCAATCCCGGAAAGATATTGCCGGCGGTGTAGAGCCTCCTGGCCCGAAGCCGCGGGCGCAGTCACGGCGGAATTTGACTCGGCTGAAGATACCGGCGTTAGCTGTCAAATGCTGTGCGGGTCGGCACCATCGACGAGAATTGCGGCCTGCCAGTCACGGCCATCTATGCTTGTCAGCTATTCGGGGCATGGGCGATGTGGTGGTTCGACAAGGACAAACGCCGAGAAGTCTGGGACGAGGAAATCCAGTGGCCGATCGGCGATATCGAGGCGGCGCACCGGATACGCGAGATCTGCCGCTCCGCCGCCGGCAGCGCCGGGAAAATTGCCGACGTCGCGGATCATTCCGATAAAAAGAGGGCCTACGAGGCCGCGCGCTACCAACGCGCCGCCAAGGCGGCGATGGAGATCGCGATGAAGATTTCCGATGATCTGTTGCGCGATTCCTCGGTGCGCCAGATCGTCAGCCTGTGCATGACGGCCAACGATCTGGGGACGGCGCGGATCTTGTTTCGCGCGATTCAGGCATTCTCCATCAGGGAAGACCTGCTGGACGAGCATCCGATGCTGCGGCAGTGAAGCTCAAGGTATGCCGCGCGGCACGGCCCGGAGGCAAATGCTTGATTCCGAGCGCAAATTTTGCAAAGTCGCCGAACCAATTGCATACTTGCCGGATGCAATATCGTAATCGCACTCAAGGGAAATGAACTATGGCGGACGCCGATCTGGATGTCGTAATTCGGCAGCTTTCGAAGCAGCAAAGCAAGGCCCTCATGGCCGCCGCCAAAACCCGGCGTGATCGCTTTGCCGGTCTCGCGGCAAAGGCAAAGGACAAGCAGGCCAGGGAAAAATACCGGCAAATCGCGAAAAACGTCGTCGAGCAGGGGGCTGCCGCAGCCAAGCGCCTGCAAATTGCCGCCGACAACGCCGCCGACAGTTACGCCAGATCGATGCGGAATGCGGCTGAGGCCCACGCCGCCGAGGCGATGCAGGCCGCCAACAAGGCCAAGAAGGCAGTGAAGAAGGCGGCCAAGAAGGCGGTCAAGAAGTCAAAGGCCTGATCCGGCCATCGGCGCACCACCCGAGTCAGCAAGTGCCTCGCGCAAGTTTCCGCAATCAGCAGGCGTCGACGCAGTTCGCAATGTAGGTGGAGCGCGCCCTGAGGGGCGGTTCGCGCGCGGTCAGAACTGGCTGATCGTCCCGATGGCGGAGCCGCCTTCGACGTGTCCGCCGTCCTTCACCGAAATGGTCGAAAGTACGCCGGTGACGGGCGCGCGGATTTCATGCGTCGAATCGCCGGCATCGATCTCGACCAGCGGTTCGTCCAGGCTGACGGCATCGCCGACGCTTTTGAACCATCGTTCGATCGACAATCCGGCGCCGGAGCTTGCAAATTGAGGCACACGTATTTCCGTTACCATGGCGTTGATTCCTTGAGATGGCGAATAGCCGCGGCGCGCGTTGCCGGTTGTAAGGCGTGCACGTCGAAGCGCGCGTTGATCGGGGAATTGATCTGGGTGGAATGAATTTGGAGAGAGGCGCTGCGCCTTGCTACGCTGCTCGCCGTGTGGACCGCGCCTGCCTGCGATCCCGCGAGCGCCATCGCGCAAGCTCTATAGTTCCTGACGCCCGCAAAAGTTCCCTGTCGACTGCGATTTCTTTTTTGCAGGCCGGGCGCATTCGACATATTGCGGGCGATATCAGTGGCTTGCGGCCATTGCGGTGGCTTGGCGGGCGCCGGCGCGGATTTGGCGCGGATTTATTGCCGCGGCTTTGTTAAGCCAATCGGGATCATATCGGCTATCGGATGCTTGTCTTCCCGTTCGCGGTCATTCTGAGCCGGCCAATTTCATGCCGCGGCACGGGCTGATTTCTCTCGCTCACTTTCGAAAGCGCCCATCATGATGGTCCTGGATCATTCGGCTGCCCCGGCAGTCGTTCTCGTCGTCGAGGACGAAATGCTGCTGCGGATGCGCGCGGTCGATATGGTGGAAGATGCCGGTTTTACCCCGCTTGAGGCGGTGGACGCCGATGAGGCTGTCGCAATTCTGGAGTCCAGATCCGACATCGTGCTGATGTTCACTGACATTCAAATGCCCGGCAGCATGGATGGCCTGAAGCTCGCTCATGCGGTGCATGAGCGCTGGCCGCCGATCAAGATCATCCTGGTGTCCGGGCAGTTGAAGCTGGCGGACATCGATATTCCCGCCGACAGCCTGTTTTTCGGCAAGCCGCTGGAGGCCAAGGCCATGATCGCCCAGATGCAGAGCATGATCGCTCACGGCTGATGCCCGCCCGTTACGTGGGAACCGCCTCAATCGAGCCATTTGCAGCAAAATGCCTGGTCAATTGATATGCCCGGAACCCGACTTATGGTGATATAGTCAGCCATGTTGAAAATCGATGACCATCTGGATGAACTGAGTTCGAACGGCGCGGCGCATCCCCCGGAGTTTCTCGAGGCGGAGAACGTCAGCCTTCGGCTGTTGTTGGCGCAGGCCGCAATCGATGCCCGGGAATTGCTCGCTCAGGCCGGTATCGACGCCAAGCAGCGCGAGGCGGCCGACAAGCTTCAGAAGCTGATCCTGGAGGAGCTTCACCACCGCATCAAGAATACCCTGGCGACGGTCAGCGCGATCGCCTCCCAGAGCTTGCGCAACGTGCCGGGCGCTGAACACGCCCAGCACGCCATCGAAGGCCGACTGCTGGCGCTGGGGCGGGCCCACGACCTTCTTCTGCAGGCGAGGTGGACCAGCGCGGATCTCGGGAAGATCGTTCGCGGCGCGACCGAAGCCTTCGACAATCCGGATATGCCGAAATTCACGATTACGGGACCGGATGTCCGGGTGACGTCGGGCGCCGTGATTGCGATCGCAATGACCCTCAACGAGCTTTGCACCAACACCACGAAGTTCGGCGCCTTGGCGGTGCCCGCCGGCCGCGTCGACATCGCCTGGACAATCGATCCCGCCACGCAGCATCTGCACCTGAAGTGGACCGAGAAGAACGGTCCCGCGGTGCAGGCTCCGGACAAACGCAGTTTCGGCACGCGTCTGGTCGAGACGCTTGGCAAGCAACTGAAGGGCGACGTTCATCTGGGATATGAGCCCAGCGGCTTTGTCTATGCGTTCGATGTGCCGTTGGCGTCGCTGGCCCCGACGGCTTCCGAATAGCCGGGGCGGGTGAGCCGCCCGCTTCACCTTTCGCAGGTGGACATCTCATTGCGCCTCTTGGATCTTCAGTAAACAGCCGGTGGAACCATTGAGCGACGAGCGTATTGGAACCGGTAACGGCGTCTGAACGCCGTCCACGGGGCCGAGGGATGCCACGCATCAGCTGCGATGGATGCCGGCTTCGATATCCGCATTTTCTGAATCTTCTGCCGCAGGCTGCCGGTGTCGGCAGCGCCCGATCGGCCAGCCGCGCTTGGCGAAATCAACCCCGTTCACCTGAAAGGTACCGGCCATGAATATCAACATGCCGTCCAAAACATCAAAACCCACTCCCGCGGCAACGACAGGGACGATGAAGGCGCTGGTCTATCAGGGGCCGGGAAAGAAGGCTCTGGAAGATCGTCCCAGGCCGGAAATCGCCGCATCCACCGACGCCATCGTCAGAGTCACCAAAACGACGATATGCGGCACCGACCTGCACATCCTCAAGGGTGACGTCGCGACCTGCAAGCCGGGCCGCATTCTCGGCCATGAGGGCGTCGGCATCGTCGAGCAGGTCGGGACGGCGGTGACGGCATTCAAGGCGGGAGACCATGTTCTGATCTCCTGCGTCAGCGCTTGCGGAAAATGCGAATATTGCCGGAGGCAGATGTATTCTCACTGCACGACCGGCGGCTGGATCCTCGGCAACACCATCGACGGTACGCAAGCCGAATTCGTTCGCATTCCCTACGCGGATACGAGCCTTTATCCCATTCCCGCCGGCGCGGATGAAGAGGCGCTGGTGATGCTCAGCGACATCCTGCCGACCGGATTCGAGTGCGGCGTGCTCAACGGCAAGGTTGCGCCGGGGAATACGGTGGCCATCGTCGGAGCCGGCCCGATCGGGCTCGCAGCGCTGCTCACCGCGCAGTTCTACTCGCCGGCCGAGATCATCATGATCGATCTCGACGACAATCGGCTTGAAGTGGCCAAGCGCTTCGGCGCCACGGCGACCATCAACAGCACCGATGGCAAGGCATGGGAGGCGGTCATGAAGATGACCGACAAGCGCGGCGTCGATACCGCCATCGAGGCGGTGGGCATTCCGGTCACCTTCGAGCTGTGCCAAAAGCTCGTCGCGCCGGGCGGCACCATCGCCAATATCGGGGTGCACGGAAAGAAGGTCGATCTCCATCTCGAGGAGCTTTGGGATCGCAACATCTCGATCACCACGCGGCTGGTCGATACAGCTACCATACCGATGTTGTTCAAGACTGTTGGGGCCAGCAAGATAGATCCCAAACGCCTCATCACGCATCGTTTCAAGCTCGACAACATCCTCGATGCCTACGAGACCTTCGGCAACGCCGCCATGACCAAGGCGCTCAAGGTCATCATCGAGGCCTGAGCACGATGACTTCCGGCTCCCTGTGGGAGCCGGATCGATTCCTACGGCAGGCGAAATCGGCTGCGAACATCTATCGGCAAAAACGGGAACCTATCGATGGTCACATTACGCAGCCTGCCAGTCACCTTTCGCGCACTCTTCAGCAGTTTCCTTGTTCTGATTGGCATCGGATACCTGACCGCCCTGTCGTTGATGTTCCTGGTTGTGGTCAAGCCCCATCAACAGATGGGGGAGGGTTTGGCGACGGGCATCAGCGACGAATATCACGGGCTGCCGAAAGGGGCGACCTTGCTGGAGTCGGCACTGAACGGACCGATGGCGGGCAAAGCGTCCGACGCGGACCGCGCCCGCATCGTCGGGTGGGTACATGACGGCGCGAAAGCCGGGGATTATTCGCAGGTCGAGCCGATTTTCGCTAAAAATTGCGTTGGCTGCCATACGGCCGATGCCACGTCGATCCCGCCGCTTACGAGCTACGCGGCCGTTCAGAAAGTGACGGCAGCAGACACCGGCACGAGCATCGAAGAGCTGGCGCGCGTTTCCCACATTCACCTGTTCGGGATCAGCATCATATTTCTGCTGACCGGAGCCATCTTTGCCCTGAGCGAAACACCAATCTGGCTGCGCGTTTCTCTCGTGGTGGTTCCTTATGTAACCATCATGATGGATATCGGCTCCTGGTGGTTCACCAAATATCTCGACCCGGCATTCGCTTACGTCGTCATTGCCGGTGGTGCGGGCATGGGCGTGGCGCTGGCGGCGCAAATCCTTATCGCATTATGGGAAATGTGGATTCCCTCCTTTGGAGCGGTTCCCATGACGCTCCGATCGAGCGCGGGTGCGCCACTGGTACCGGCAAAACGGGCGGTCTGAGCGGACGGGTTGCCCCGAGAGTTTCCTGGTGGTCTTCCAGTCAGCGACAACATCGAACGGACGTCGTCTTTGGCACCTCCCGGCAGGTTGAACGGAGTTCTTCGGTTGACCGCGGGGTCGCCTGAAGCGATTCAGATCGCGATCGAATACGATTTAAGTCGCTTTTCCGACATAGAGTGGCGTATGCTGGCAGCATCGCCGCTTCGCCTTCGGCTGTCATCGGTGACTGAGAGTCTGCTCTTTCCGGATCCGACATCAGGGCGTTCGGGTGCGCCAGCTGCCGTCACGTCCAGATCGCGACAGCGGAAGCCGATCCGATGAAATCGGACGCGATTCGCTGGCTCGCAGGCTACGACCTGAAATCACCGAACTAATCGATCGACACCTTGAAAGCAGGACGTCATGGAAAATTTCATCCGCCGCGAAAATCTGACCATCTTCAGGCGGCGTTTGGCTGAAGCCAACAACGATACCCAGCGGCAGATATTGTTGAAGCTGCTGGCCGATGAAGAGGCGAAGGGCGGCTCGCTCACGCTTGACAACGCGCCTGGCTAACTCGGTCCTATCGGCGGAGATCGTCTGCACGCGGCCCGAGTTGCCGGCCGCTATTGTTCGGGCACGCCGGCGGTCTTGACGACCATGCTCCATTTATCGATCTCGGCATCGACGAAATTGACAAAGTCGCGGCCGTACAATTTTCCGGGCTCTACGCCCTCGGTTGCGAATTTTTCGCTCAATGCCGGCGTCGCCAAAATCTCCTTCATGGCCTGGACCAGCCGGGAATAGGCGGGATTGTCGTTGGCCTCAGGCATGTACAGGCCGAACCAGGCGATCGACTCGAAGCCTTTCAAGCCGGATTCGTCCAACGTCGGCACCTGCGGCAATGAGGCCGCCCGCGTCAGGCTGGTGACGGCAAGGACGCGGATATTGCCGGCCGCGGCGGCCGGCAGCACCGTCGTCAATGTATCGAACATGATCGGAATATGCCCGCCGAGCAGATCGTTCATGGCCGGAGCGGCGCCCTTGTAGGGGATATGGACCATATCGATCCCCGCCATCTGCTTGAACAGTTCGCCCGACAAGTGGTTGGCGCCGCCGACGCCCGACGAGCCGAACGACAATTTTCCGGGATCTTTCCTGGCCATCGCGATCAGTTCGGCAACGGTGTTGGCCGGAAAGTCCTTGTTCACGAACAGGGCGTTCGGCGCGGTCGCAACCACCGCGATGGGGGAGAAGTCCTTCCGGGTATCGTAGGGCAGCTTGCGATAGAGGCTCGGATTGATGACGTGATGAGTTGCGGTCAGCAACAGCACGCTGCCGTCGGCCGGCGACCTCGCCACGTATTCCGAGCCGATGGTGCCGGATGCGCCGGCGCGGTTCTCGACCATGGTGGCGACGCCGAGCTTTTCGGCAAGAGACTGGGCGACGAAACGCGCTAGGATATCGGTGGTGCCGCCGGCAGGGAACGGCACCACGATCTTGATCGACTTGACCGGAAAATCCTCCGCGCAAGCCGCACCGATGCCGCCAAGCGCGGCAAGCAAACACCACAGCGACACCGCGATGAGCTTTCTCATGCCGGTCCTCCCTGCCCGATGGCGCGCTATGAGCCGGGCGTTACAAGCGGAAACTCCACCATCGCCTCGCCGGTGGCGACCTTCTCGTCGTTCTGGTTTCGCACCAGGACGTCGATCAGGACCCAGCGAGATTTCTGCGTGGCCTGTTTCGCCTTGACGATTCCGACCGGCTGAATGGTGTCGCCCGGCCGCACCGGCTTGATCCATCGCGTCTCCAGGCGGCGGTGGATGGCGCCCGCCGGATAGGCCCAATCGGTCAGCATGCGGGTGATCAAGCCGAAATTGTTCATGCCATGCATGATGATGCCGCCGAAATTCGTCTTGCCGAAAGAGTTCTTCATGTAGTCGTCGTCGAGATGCAGCGGATTGTAGTCGAGCGAACCGTCGCAGAACAGGCGAATGGATTCGCGCGTGACTGCAAATTTCGGCCCGTCGATGCTGTCGCCGGTCGAGAGAGTGTCGAATGTCGTGGTCATGTCGGATTTCCCTTACATCGGCCGAATGGTCTGGCCGCGCCCGGAACAGATGACGTCGCCATGCTGATTGAAGAAGACGTTGTCGTGCACGACGAACAGCCGCTCGCGCTTGATGAACTTGTCGAGCGCGCGCGCCTGCAAGGTGATGGCGTCGCCGGGCCGCGCGGGCTTGTTGTAGCTCCACGACTGGCCCGCATTGACGGTGCCCGGCGTCCGCATCCAGTCGTCGGCCGGCGTGCAGGCGAACATCAACAGGATGTGGATCGACGGCGGGGCGATCAGGCCGCCATACGGCGTGGTGCGGGCATAGGCTTCGTCGAAATAGAGCGGATGATCCTCGCCGACCGATCGGCAATAGAGCTGTATCGCTTCCTTGGTCAGCGTGTAGGGCAGCGTCTTGCGCGGCTCGCCGGGAATGATGTCGTCCCAGACCTTCCGCAGATTTGCGTCCTTCCAGAAATCGGTTTCGAAGGATTGCGCTTGCGGCATCGTCGTTCCTCCCGCTATTGTTCGCATGGCGAACTCTATTGTCGCTACGTGAACAATATGCCCGGCCGATGCGGGCGCTGGCAAGTCAGGAATTTGCGATGGCCAAGGACAGCGACGGATTTGTGCGCGCGATCGCCCGGGGATTCGCCGTCGTCGAGGCGCTGGGCCGCGCGCCGGGGCGGCACACTTTGTCCGAGGTCGCCGTCATCGCCGAAGTCAATCGCGCGACCGCGCGACGCGTGCTGGCGACGCTCGTTGTCCTGAAATATTGCGAGGCGGAGGGCCGCTATTTCAGCCTGCGTCCCCGCGCGCTGGGGCTCGGTCTGTCCTATCTCAACGCGCTGCCCTATTGGGGTTACGCGCAGCGCGCGCTGGAGGATCTGCGCAACGAGGTCGGCGAATCCTGCGCGCTTGCCGTGCTGGACGAGACCGAGATCGTCTACGCCCTGCGCTTGCCGGCCCGCCGCATCCTGTCTGCGAACCTCGGTATCGGCAGCCGCCTGCCGGCCCATCTGGTATCGCTCGGCCGGGTCATGCTGGCATCATTGCCCCGGGACAAGCGGGCCGCCTATCTGAGCTCCGTCGAGTTGACGGCCGTGACCGCACGGACCGTCACCGATCCGGTTGCGCTCGACACGCAGCTCGACGTGGTGGACGCGCAAGGGCACGCCTGGGTCGATGGCGAGCTCGATCCGGCGATCTGCGGGATCGCCGTCCCGCTGCGGGACCACGCGGGACGGGTGGTCGCGGCCATCAGCATCAATACCATCTCGGGCATGGTGAGCGAGGCGCAGGCGAAGAAGAAGTTTCTCGTTCCCCTGAAGCGGACCGCCCAGGAGATCCGGTCCCAGATGACCGCCGTAAGTCCGAATTTCAGCCGGGCCCGTCCTCGCTCATTGGAATGAGCGATCAAAAGCATGCCGGCTGGCTTTAGCTCCGCAGTCCCGGCGCCTCCTGGCCGGTGCGCGCGACATATTCGGTATAGCCGCCGCCATACTGGTGGATGCCTTCCGGCGTCAATTCCAGCACCCGGTTGGACAGGGCAGCCAGGAAGTGGCGGTCATGCGAGACGAACAGCATGGTGCCCTCGTATTGCGACAGCGCCGTGATCAGCATCTCCTTGGTCGCGATGTCCAGATGGTTGGTCGGCTCGTCCAGCACCAGGAAGTTCGGCGGGTCGAACAGCATCAGGGCCATCACCAGCCGCGCCTTCTCGCCGCCGGACAATACCCGGCATCGCTTCTCGACGTCGTCGCCGGAAAAGCCGAAGCAGCCGGCCAGCGCGCGCAGCGAGCCCTGGCCGGCCTGGGGGAAGGAGTCCTCCAGCTGCTGGAACACCGTGCGCTCGCCATCCAGCAAATCCATGGCGTGCTGCGCGAAATAGCCCATCTTGACGCTGCCGCCGAGCGCCACCGTGCCGTCGTCCGGTGACGTCGTGCCCGCCACCAGCTTCAACAGGGTCGACTTGCCGGCGCCGTTGATGCCCATCACGCACCAGCGTTCCCGGCGGCGGACCATGAAGTCCAGCCCGTCATAGATCAGCCGGTTGCCATAACCCTTCTGCACCCGCTTCAGGCTCACCACGTCTTCGCCGGAGCGCGGGGCGGGCAGGAAATCGAACGACACCGCCTGGCGGCGCCTGGGCGGTTCCACCCGTTCGATCTTCTCCAGCTTCTTGACCCGGCTCTGCACTTGGGCGGCGTGCGAGGCGCGCGCCTTGAATCGTTCGATGAACTTGATTTCCTTCGACAGCATCGCCTGCTGGCGTTCGAACTGGGCCTGCTGTTGCTTCTCGTTCAGCGCGCGTTGCTGCTCGTAGAATTCGTAATCGCCGGAATAGCTGGTGAGCGAGCCGCCGTCGATCTCCACCACCTTGCCGATGATGCGGTTCATGAACTCGCGGTCATGCGAGGTCATCAGCAGCACGCCGTCATAACCCTTGAGGAACTGCTCGAGCCAGATCAGGCTCTCGAGGTCGAGATGGTTGCTCGGCTCGTCCAGCAGCATCGCGTCGGGACGCATCAGGAGGATGCGGGCCAGCGCCACGCGCATCTTCCAGCCGCCCGACAGCGCGCCGACGTCGCCGTCCATCATCTCCTGGGTGAAGCTGAGGCCGGCCAGCACTTCGCGCGCGCGGCCCTCCAGCGCGTAGCCGTCCAGCTCCTCGAAGCGCGCCTGCACCTCGCCATAGCGCGTGATGATCTCGTCCATGTCGTCGGCGCGTTCCGGATCCGCCATCGCGGTCTCCAGTTCCTTCAGCTCGCCCGCCACGGCGCTGACGGGGCCGGCGCCGTCCATCACCTCGGACACGGCGCTGCGGCCGGACATCTCGCCGACATCCTGGCTGAAATAGCCGATGGTGACGCCGCGATCGACCGCGACCTGGCCCTCGTCGGGCTGCTCCTGGCCCGTGATCATCCGGAACAACGTGGTCTTGCCGGCGCCGTTGGGACCGACCAGGCCGACCTTTTCGCCCTTTTCGAGCGCCGCGGAGGCCTCGATGAACAGGATCTGGTGGCCGATCTGCTTGCTGACATTGTCGAGGCGAATCATGGGTAAGGGCGCCTTAAAGATGGTCGTGGCCGCTCGAAAGCGGCCATCGAATGGTGAAGCCGTTCAACGCTGGGATTTTTTTGGCTGGGTTGAAGCCGCGCGGAGGCGGCTTGCGCACTATCTAGGCGACAGAGGCGCTCATTGCAACGTGTTGCGACTGATACGGCCGGCGTCTCAATCCCGCTTGAACCGGTAATTGAAGCGATCCCCGTCCGACGTGATCAATCCTGCCGTCGGTGCGGGAAAGTGGATCGGCAATATCAGCGTATCGGTCCCGGCGACGGATGCGAAGAATGTCCGGCGCGATGCCGCCGATTGCCTGGCGTCCCAGTCCGGCTTGGCCGACCAGTCGGGCTCGCGGCACTGGATCGCGTGATGCATCAGGTCGCCGGTCACCACCGCGCGCTGGCCGCGGGAGAAGATGTTGACGCAGCAATGGCACGGCGAGTGTCCCGGCGTCGGCGTCAGCGTGATGGTGCCGTCGAGCGCGTAATCGTCGTCCACCAGCAGCGCCTGGCCGGCTTCGACGACCGGCAGGCAGTTGTCGCGAAAGACCGTGCCGGGCGGATTGGCGCCTTTGGCGTGCTCGGCTTCCCAGACCGCATATTCCCGTTTGTGAAAGATGTATTTCGCGTTCGGGAAGGTCGGCACCCAGCGGCCGTCGCGCAACGTGGTGTTCCAGCCGGTATGGTCGATATGGAGATGGGTGCAGAACACATAATCGATCTGGTCGTAACCGATGCCCAGCGCGAACAGCTCGTTGCGCCAGCGCTCCTTGCCGGGAAAATCGAACGGCGGCGGATGGCCCTTGTCCTCGCCGGTGCAGGTGTCCACCAGGATGGTGTAACGCGGGGTCCGGACCACGAAGGTCTGGTAGGTGATGACGATCTTGCCCAGCGCCGCGTCGAACACCTCGGGCTCCATCGACGGCAAATGATGCTTGAAGATGGCCTCGTCATAGGCCGGGAAGAAATCCTGCGGCCGTCGCCACGGCCCTTCGCGCTCGATCACCGCATCGATGGTGATGTCGCCGATCCTGATCTGCCGCATCCTTGCTTCCCCCGGGTTGGTTGGGCGCAAGCGTAACGGGCGCTTGCCGGCCGTTCAAGTCGAAGGCCGCATCGGTCCCGATGTCCGATCCGTCGGCAAATGGACATGCTGGATTTTTTCCGGTGACGCGTTCAAACTGAGCCAATATGAACGCCGCCGATCCGCAACCGCTGAAACTGACCGTCGACGACGCGACCGCTGTCTCGGCGCTGCTGCTGCGACCGGCGGCGGCGCGCGCCTGCTATGTGTTTGCCCACGGCGCCGGAGCGGGCATGACGCATGCCTTCATGGAGCAGGCCGCGCGCGGTCTTTGCGAGCGGGGCATCGCGACCCTGCGCTACCAGTTTCCCTATATGGAAAGGGGCAGCAAGCGGCCGGATGCTCCGGCACTCGCGCAGGCCACGGTGCGGGTCGCCGTGCGCGAGGCCGCGCAAAGTTGCCCGGGGCTGGCGCTGTTCGCCGGCGGCAAATCGTTCGGCGGTCGAATGACGTCGCAGGCCCAGGCGGCCGCGCCGCTGGCCGGCGTTCGCGGACTTGCCTTCTTCGGCTTTCCCCTGCATCCGGCGGACAAGCCTTCGGACGCGCGGGCAAAGCACCTCGCCGACATCCATGTCCCGATGCTCTTCATCCAGGGCACCCGCGACAAGCTCGCCGAATTGTCGCTGCTCGAGCCTGTCGTGAAGCGCCTGGGGCCGTCGGCGACGCTGCATCGGGTGGCGGAAGCGGATCATTCCTTCCATGTGCTGGCGCGCTCCGGCAGGAACGACGGCGAGGTGATGCGCGAAATCCTCGATGCGCTATCGGACTGGATCGGTACGACGGCGGGGTGAAGGATGCGCCGCACCCAGGCCGCCTTCGTCGGCGCGCCGCAGCCGCTGACGGCTACCCGGGAACCCCGGGCTCTGATATCGTCACCTGAACGAAGCCGATCGCCGCCAAGGCGACGCCACGCGAAATCGCCAGGGGCCGCGGTCGCCGCCGGCCGATTCCCGCGTCGAAACAACAAGGAGCCCGACGCCATGACGTCCTTCCGCATCCTGCGCCCCGTGTGGCTGCTGCTGCTGCTGCTCGCACCGGTTTCCGCCTGGGCCGGCAGCGCCCGCATCTACGTCACCAACAGCGCCGGCGACAGGATCGACGTCATCGATCCCGCGACCAACAAGGTCGTGCAGCAGATCAGGGACATCGAAGGGGCGCACGGCGTGGCGTTCTCGCCCGACGGCTCCAGGGTGTATGTCAGCGATGAACTCAACTCGACGCTGGATGTTTTCGACCGCAAGTCCGGCAAGCCGATCAAGAAGGTGGCGCTGAGCGCGCACCCCAACAACATCGCGGTGGCCAAGGACGGCCGCATCGTGGTCGGCATCGCCCGCGATCCGGGCGCGCTCGACATCATCGATCCCGTCAGCCTGACGCGGACCAGGAGCGTGCCGGTCAATGGCAGGCTGCATAACGTCTATGTAACGCCCGACAGCAAATACGCCGTCACCGGTTCGATCCGGACCGGAATGATCACGGTGGTCGATCTCGCGACCGAGCAGCCGGCCTGGAAGGTCAAGCTCGACAAGGGCATTCGTCCGATGGCGATCGAGGCGGGTCCGGACGGCTCGACCAGGCGGATCTTCGCGCAATTGTCCGACGTCAACGGCTTCGCCGTCATCGATTTTGCCGCCCGCAAGGAAGTGGCGAGGGTTCTGCTGCCGGCGGCCAAGGCCGGGTTCGAGACCGATGGCGACCGCTCCACGGCGCCGTCGCACGGCATCGGCGTTGCCCCCGACGGCAAGACCCTGTGGGTGACCAGCATCCCCAACAACGCGGTGTACGTCTATTCGCTGGCGGACCTCGCGCTGACAGGCGAAGTCGCGTTGCCGTCGTTGAAGCTGGCGGGGCATGAGCCGATATCGGCGGTAGCCAATTGGGTGACGTTCACACCCGACGGCAAGACGGTCTATGTCTCCAATGCGGGACTGCGTTCGGTCTCGGCGATCGACACCCAGTCGATGAAACTGGTGGCGGTGGTTCCGGTCGGCGAGGTGCCCAAGCGCATCAACACGCTGGTCATTCCGGATCATCCGGATTCGGCCGCTACTTCTTCGCAGAAGCGAGCGTCGCTCCGTTGACCCAGGCGGCGAGCGTGTGCCAGGCCGGATCGCGTTTGGAGGCGAACTGGCGGCCCCCGGAGTGAAATACGTCACCACCGCCTTCGGGGGCGAGGGGATGCAGCATCAGCCGGCTGGTGCCGGGATCGCCAGGGTTGACCAGCAGCGCGACGGTCTCGAAGTTGCGGCGCGACTGTTCGTCGGTCCAGCCGCGCGCGCCGGGCGAAAGTCGTTCCAGGTGCAGAGCGTTGTTGCTCTCGACATGACAGACGTAGCAACGGGCGTGATCGGGCCGTTTGGTCAGAAAGATCGGTTCGACGCGGTTCTTGAAGAAATCATAGTCGAGTTTCGGTGGGGTTTGCGCCGGCGCGGTCGCGATGGAAGCCGCCAGCGCGGCGCAAGCCGCCGCAAATTTGAGCGCATGACCCGGCATTCGACTCCCCTGTGCGCCGCAATCCTATGCGCTGCAGCGTCGGCATGATCGTACCCCAAACGGCAACTTCGACAAGCCGGTGGTGACGGTCCATCGACGGCTCGATGAGGTCAAACCCGGATAATATGTGCGCCCCGTGACATCGCCGCTTGATCGATCGTCGGCTTTTTGCTGAACTGGGTGCGGGCCGAGGATGAACGATGAGCTGGACCAGAGAGCGCGACCTCTTGATCGCGCAGACCATGACATTCGTTCAGTCGATCACCGGCAAGAAGCCGGAGGCTGAAGCTCGCACTACTGAAACCCGGTTCGAAACCCGCATCGTGGTCGCCCCGGTCGATGAAATCGAACGGGCCGACCGTCCGGTCGAGATCGTCAATGAGGTGGTGGCGGCGCCGCGCGTCTCGCCGATTCCCCGAAGCGGAATGCGCGAGGAAATTCAAGGCAGGGTGGCCGCGTTCCGGGCTCACCAGATGCTGTTTAACCGCGAGCGCGACGCATATTGCGATTCCGTTCTGACCAAGGCGCGCGCTTCCATGGAACGTCAGCCCAAGGCGCCAGGCCGCTAGCTGGCTGCACCCTCCGACCCGCGCATCGATCGGCGCGGTCGTTTCAGCGATATTCTGCCGCATGATCGGAATCGCTGGACAAGCCGTCCGCATCAGGCTCAAATTTGATCCAGCACACCAGATTTCGGCGCCAAGCCGAAAATGGTTGCGACGCGCGCCCGCGGTAACGACGGGCGCCGGAAAAGCAATAATCGGGAGGAACAGATGGCCGTTTCGCGTCGTGACGTCTTGTTGGGCAGCGCCGGTGCGGTGGGCGCCGCAGCATTTTCATTTCCGATGCCCGCCATTGCCCAGTCCGAGCCGATCAAGATCGGCTGGCTCGCCGCGATGACCGGCCCCAGTTCGGCGCCGACCATCGGCTTCAATCGCGGCGTGATCTTCGCGGCGGACGCCATCAACGCGGCCGGCGGCGTCAAGGGCCGCAAGATCGAGATCATCACCCGCGATACCCAGGGCGACCCCACCAAGGCCGTCAACGCGACCCAGGAACTGATCAGTCAGGCCAAGGTCCATGCGATCTGGGGCCCGGTCAATTCGGGCGAGGCGCTTGCCACCACCCCGATCATGGCGCGCGCCAAGATGCCGGACATCCATCCTTGCGTGGTCGAAAGCCTGATCGATCCCGCCAAGTTTCCCAACGCCTTTCGCATGGCGCCTTCGAACGGCCAGTGGGACGATGCCGTCCGCGGCTACTGCCTCAACGTGCTGAAGGTGAAGAAAATCGCCGTGATCGGCGACACCACGGGCTACGGCGTGACCGCTGTCGGGGCTTCGGTCGCGGCCTTCAAGAAAGACGGCGCCGACGTGGTCTATCAGGCCAATATCGACGCCACCCAGCCCGACATGACCCCCGACATGCTGCGCGCAAAAAATGCCGGCGCCGAGGTGATCGTGGTCTGGAGCGTCACCACCGGCATGGAAGCGCGGATGTTCAACACCCGCGCCGCCATGGACTGGGATGTCGCCTTTGTAGGCCACCCCTCGCTGGCCTCGGGCGAGATCGCCGGGCTGGTCGAGAAGCCCGCGAACTGGAAGAAGGTCTACGCCATCGGCTACAAGAGCGTCAGCTATGATGCCGCCGGCAAGCTGCCCGCCAAGACCCAGGATCTCGTGGATCGGCTGGCCAAGGCCAATGTCGCGATGAACGATACGCTGATGTGGTGGATCGCCGGCGGTATCGACGCGATCGAACTGATCGCCAAGGCGGTCGCGGAAAGCGGGTCGACCGACAGCGCGGGCATCATCGGTTACTGGAACACGCTGGCGAAATATCCCGGCTTTTTCGGCGACTACACCTTCACGCCGTCCCAGCACAATGGCTATCCCACCGACGAGATCGTGATGTCGGAGGCCTCCACCGCCAAAAACGGCACCTTCGCGCTGGCGCCGGGATATACCTGAGGGGCAGCGGAGCGCGCGGCCCATGCTCGCCTCGATCCTCGCGTCCGGTCTGGCGGCGGGCGCGATCTACGCGCTCGTCGGCGTCACCTACAACACCATGTTCTCGACCTCGCGGGTGATGAGCTTCACCGCCGGCCAGCTCGCCATGCTCGGCGGCGTGTTCGGCTCGATGTTCACGCTGAAGCTGGGCCTGCCGATCGTCGCCGGCCTGGCGCTGACGCTGCTCGGATGCGCCATCATCGGCGTCATCACCGAATTCGTCGCGGTGCGTCCGGTGCTGAAGAACCTCGACCAGCACCTCTACGTGCTGTCCACGCTGGCGCTGGCGCTGATGATCCAGCAGGTGACGGCGATCAAATGGGGCACCGAGCCGCAGCCTTTTCCGCGCCTGATCGGCTGGGGTAGCGGCGTGTTCGACGAGAAATTCTGGCTGCCGGTCGCGGCCTGCGTGCTGACCATCGCCGGTCTCGAATACCTCTATCGCCGCACCCTGGTGGGGAGGGCGTTCCTGGCGATCGCGGAGGACAATTTCGCGGCGCGCGCGCTCGGCCTGCCCGAGCGCAATCTGCGCGTCGCCTCCTATGCGCTCGCCGGCGTGATCGGCGGCGTCGCCGGATTTTCCGGCGGAGAGTTGCTGCTGGCGTTCTTCGCCAACGGCGCGCTGCTGAACTTCTACGGCTTCGTGCCGGTGGCGCTCGGCGGCCTCGGCAACAACCGCGGCGCCATCATCGGAGGCCTCGCGCTCGGCCTGTTCCAGCAGGCCGCGAACTTCCTGGTCGGCGGCATCTTCTCGTCGGTGGCCGTGTTCACGCTGTTCATCATCGTGCTGCTGGCGGCGCCGCAGGGCCTGTTCGGCTCGTCGACGGCAAGGAGGGTGTAATGACCGCCGTCGCCGCGGCCCCCGCACGTACCGAGACCGGCGCGTTGCGCGCGCTGCTGCCGCAGCTCGCGCCGTTTCTCGGTATCCTCGTCGTGGCGATGATCCTGCCCTTCGTCAGCAACGACTACTGGGCACTGATCGGCACACGGGCCGCGATCTACTGGGTGCTGGTCTCCGGTCTCAATCTGGTTGTCGGTTTCGCCGGCCATCTGGCGATCGGCTATGTCGCGCTGTTGACGCTCGGCGCCTACACCACCAGCGTGCTGGTGGCCGGCAACGTGCTGCCGGCCGTGCCGGTCTTCGCCGCGTTGCCGGTCGCGGGATGTGTCGGCGCGGTGTTCGGGGTCGTGGTCGGCCTGCCGGCCTTGCGGCTGCGCACCTTCTATTTCGCGATGTCGACGCTCGGCTTCGCCACCATCGTCACCCAGATCGCTCTGGCCTGGCAGAGCGTCACCGGCGGCGGCATCGGGATATCAGGTCCGGAATTTCCCGCGCCCTTCAATACCGCATGGGGCTACTACTATCTCTGCGTCGGCTTCGCCGCGATATGCACCTGGATGAGCGCCAACGTCGCCCACAGCCGGTTCGGCCGCGCTCTGATCGCGGTCCGTGACGCCGAGGTGGCGGCGGAAGCCACCGGCATTTCCAAGCCGCGGATGCTGATCGCGATCTTCCTGTTCGCGGGCGCGCTGGCGGCGATCGCCGGCGGATTGTTCGCGAGCCTGCAGACCTACATCACGCCGGATGCCTTCACCTTCGATCTGTCGATCCTGTTCTTCATCGCGATCCTGATCGGCGGCCGCGGTTCGATCCTGGGTCCGATGCTCGGCACCATCATCCTGACCATCCTGCCGGAGATCGCGGCCCCGCTGGCGGCATGGTCGACCTTCCTCTACGCCGTGCTGCTGCTGGTGATCGTGCTGGTGATGCCGGGCGGCATCGCCGCACTCTTGGATTTCCGCAACCGCCGTCCGCTCGCCGCCAACCGCGCCATCGTTCCGCGTCCCACGGCACTGGCAAGCGCGATGCGCGCCAATGCGGGTGGCAGGACGCTGAGCCTGCGCGGCATTGCGCTCAGCTTCGGCAATGTGCGCGCCATCGACGGTCTCGATCTCGACGTGGCGCCCGGCCGGATCCACGGCCTGATCGGCCCCAATGGCAGCGGCAAGACCACGACGTTGAACGTGATCTCCGGCTATTACGCCGCCAAGGCCGGCACCATGAAGCTGGGAGACAAGGCGCTACCGCCGGGCATGCCCGCGCTGCGCGCCTCCAGCGGCATCGCCCGCACCTTCCAGACCCCGCGCGTGATCGGGGAAGCCTCGGTGCTGCAGAATGTCATGATCGGCGGCACCATCGAGGGCGAGGCGACGTTCGTCGAGGCGCTGCTGGCGCTGCCGCGCAACCGGCGCGATGAGCGCAGGCTTGGCGCCAAGGCGCGCGCGCTGCTCGGCGTCGTCGGCCTTGAATTGTTGGCCGACGTCCGGGCCGATCGTCTGCAGCACAGCGAACTGCGCTTTATCGAGATCGCGCGCGCGCTGATGCTGGAGCCGGATTTCCTGCTGCTCGACGAACCCGCCGCCGGCCTGTCCAACGACGAAATCGAACGGCTGGCCGCACTGATCAGGGCGATCAGCGCCCGCGGTACCGGCGTGCTGCTGGTCGAACATCATGCCGACCTGATCTTCGAGATCTGCGATCAGGTCACGGTGCTCAATCTCGGCCGCATTCTGGCCGCCGGAACGCCCGCCGAAATTCGCGTCCACAAGGAGGTGGTCAGTGCCTATCTCGGTGGTTGAACCTCTGCTCTCCGTCGCCGCGCTCGAATCCGGCTACGGCAAGATCCGCGTGCTGCACGGCATCGATTTCGCGATGGCGGCGGGCGAGGTGGTGGCGCTGCTCGGGCCCAACGGCGCCGGCAAGACCACCATGCTGCGCGCGCTGTCCGGATTGCTGCCGGTCAATGCCGGATATGTTCGCTTCGGCGGTCGTGACATGACCAACGCCACGCCGCGCGCGGCGGCGCGCGCGGGCCTCGTGCACGTGATCGAGGGACACCGGGTGTTCACGCAGATTTCCGTGACCGACAATTTGTTGCTTGCGGGATATGACCTGCCGCGCGGCGAGCGCGCGGCGCGCGTCGACGAAGCGCTGGCGTATTTTCCCGAGATCGCCGAGAAGCGCCAGGAGCGCGGCGGCGCGCTGAGCGGCGGACAACAGCAGATGCTGACGGTCGCGCAGGGGCTGGTGCGCCGCCCCAGGCTGTTGATGCTGGACGAACCGTCGGCGGGCCTGTCGCCGGTGCTGGTCGATCGCGTGCTCAACGTCATCGCCAGATTGCGCAGCCAGGGCACCTCGGTGCTGCTGGTCGAGCAACTCCTCGAAAAGGCGCTGGCCTGTGCCGACCGCGTCTACGCGCTGGTGCAGGGCCATATCGTGCTGGAAGCGCCGACCAGCGAAGCCAACCTGCCGCAGCGGTTGGAGCGCGCCTATTTCGGGCATGCCAGCCACGCGGCGGTCTCTTGAGAACGTTCACGCAAGGAAGCCTTGACCCGGCCATGACAACAATATGAAGCGGCTTCCCTTCTTCTACGGCTGGATCATCGTCGCCGTGACCTTCGTCACCATGGCGATCGGGGTCAACGCCCGCACCGCCTTCTCGCTGTTCTTTCCGCCGATCATCGACGAGTTCGGATGGGAGAGGGGGGTAACGGCGGGCGCGTTCTCGTTCGGCTTCGTGGTGTCAGGCGCGGTCAGCCCGCTGATCGGCCGGCTGATGGACCGCGCCGGGCCGCGCGCGGTGATGGAACTCGGCGTCGCCCTGATGGCGGGCGGCCTGCTGCTGGCGCCGCTGACGACACAGCCATGGCATCTCTATCTGACGATCGGCGTCATGGTGGGCGCGGGCAGCATCTGTCTCGGCTATTCCGGGCAATCGCTGTTCCTGCCCAACTGGTTCAACCGAAGGCGCGGGCTGGCGATCGGGCTGGCTTTCGCCGGCGTCGGCATCGGCTCGATGACCCTGCTGCCCTGGGTGCAGCACATGATCGAGCAGACCGGGTGGCGCACCGCCTGCACGGCGATGGGCATCCTGGTTCTGGTGGTGCTGGCGCCGATCAACCTGCTGCTGCACAAGCGCCCGGAGGATATCGGGCTGCGGCCGGACGGCGACGCGGCACCCTCGTCCGCGAGCCAGCCGATCTCCTATGTCGTCGATCCCGATTGGGCCGCCATCGACTGGACGCTCGGCCGCGCGATCCGCACCGCGCGTTTCTGGTGGATCGCGATCGGCTATTTCGGCGCTTTGTACATCTGGTACGCGGTGCAGGTTCACCAGACCAAATACCTGCTCGACATCGGCTTCAGCCCCGGCGTCGCGGTCTGGGCGCTGGGGCTGGTCAGCCTGCTCGGGATTCCCGGCCAGATCCTGCTCGGCCACCTTTCCGACCGGGTCGGGCGCGAATGGATATGGAGCGCGAGCTGTCTCGGCTTTGCGATCTGCTTTGCCGCCCTGATCGCGCTGGCGCAATTTCCGAGCCTGCTGCTGGTCTACGTCATGGTGCTGGCGCAGGGCGCGCTCGGCTATGGGCTGACGTCCATCATGGGGGCGGTGGTGCTGGAAATCTTTCAGGGCCGGCATTTCGGCAGCATTTTCGGTACCGTGATGCTGGCGGCACTGGCCGGCGGCGCCGCCGGTCCCTGGGTCACCGGCTTTCTGCACGACCTTACAGGAAGCTATGGGCTGGCTTTTGCCATCGGCATCGCCGTGAGCGGGGTGTCGGCGCTCGCGATCTGGATGGCGTCGCCGCGCAAGATCAGGGCGGTGGCGGGCCAGTTGCACCGCACCCATGCCCAAACCACGGCCGGCTAGAATGGACTATACTGGCATTGACCGATCCGGGCGGCGGGTCGGGTTCCGCGGCCAGCGGCAATGCCGCGGGCGTGTATTGACATTAATAGTGCCAATTCACTAAATTCCCCCGCGACGGATCCGGATCGACCCCGCACACGCCAACCGCTTTCGAGGATTCCATGAACGAGCATGTTCAGACCGCAAAGACCGAGCCGCTCTTCAACCCGCTGGCGCCGGAGTTCATTCGCGATCCCTATCCGCATTACGAGCGGCTGCGCACCAGCGACCCGATGCACCAGACGCCGCTCGGGGCCTTCGTCGCCAGCCGCCACGCCGAGGTCAGCCTGGTGCTGCGCGACAGGCGCTTCGGCAAGGACTATGTCGAGCGGACCAAACGGCGCTATGGACCGCAGATCATGGAAGAGCCGGTCTTTCGCAGCATGAGCCACTGGATGCTGCAGCAGGATCCGCCCGACCACACGCGGCTGCGCGGGCTGGTGGTGAAAGCGTTCACGGCGCGCCGGGTTGAGGACATGCGCCCGCGCATCCAGCAGATCGTCGACCAGACGCTGGACCGCATTGCCCCCCAAGGGCACATGGATCTGATCGAGGATTTTGCGTTTCGGCTGCCGGTCACGATCATTTGCGACATGCTCGGCATCCCCGCCGAACATCGCGAGGTGTTTTATTCCAGCTCACGCGACGGCGGACGCCTGCTCGATCCGGTGCAGTTGACCCCGGAGGAGATCAAGCAGGGCAATGCCAGCAATGCCATGGCCCAGATGTATTTCCAGCAATTGTTCGAGTTGCGTCGCAAGAACCCCGGCGACGACCTGACCACGCAGCTGGTGCAGGCCGAGGAAGACGGCAACAAGCTCTCCAATGAGGAACTGACCGCCAACATCATTCTGCTGTTCGGCGCCGGCCACGAAACC
>Ga0302279_10001895_pt1 | contig 28830 bp, 23 predicted proteins | sample III_Bog_N3_3_FD_194541 | JGI IMG/M metagenome (GOLD analysis project Ga0302279, IMG submission 194541) | Peat permafrost microbial communities from Stordalen Mire near Abisko, Sweden - III_Bog_N3_3 | ecosystem: Environmental > Terrestrial > Soil > Wetlands > Peat | place: Sweden: Abisko... | reverse complement strand
ACTGGGCATCCGCGCGGCCGACGGCAGCTACATCCAGCTGAACGACAGCCTGCTGCAGATCGAGAACGAGTTCTACGGCACGATCCGCCCCAAGCGCGTGATCTTCGCCGGCGAGCGGCCGCTGCACGCGCTGCGAGAACGCGGCGTCGAGTACATCGAGGTGCGCTGCATGGACCTGGACCCGTTCGTGCCGGCCGGCATCGCGCCGTCCACGATGCGCATGATCGACATCTTCCTGCTGCATTGCCTGCTCGACGAGAGCCCGCTCGATTCGCCCAACGAGATCGCCGCGCTGGGACACAACCAGCAGCGCGTGGCCGCGCGCGGCCGCGAGCCGGGCCTGAAGCTGGAACGCGGCGGCGCCGAGGTGCTGATGGCTGACTGGCTGCGCGAGATCCTCACCGAGTGCGCGCCGATCGCCGCCTGGCTGGACGCGCACGAAGGCACCGACGCCCACGCGCAGGCGCTGGCCGCAGCGCGCGCCGCGGTGCTCGCGCCCGACACGCTGCCTTCGGCCCGCGTGCTCGCGCAGATGCGCGAGAAGCACGGCGGCTCGCATGACGCGTTCGTGCGCGCGCACTCGCTGCGCACGCGCGCGCACATGCTGGAGCTGCAGCTGCCCGGCAACGTGGCCGCCCATATGGCCGAACTGTCCACCGAGTCGCTGGCCGAACAGGCCCGCATCGAGGCTGCCGACACGATGCCGTTCGAGATCTACCGCCAGCAGTACCTGGCCCCGGAGCGGCTGCGCTTGCCGCGCGGGGCGCCGGTGCCGGCGGGTTGAGCCAGACGCAAAGTCACGCCAATCGGGCCAGGGGCGACGCAGTCGGCTCACCACTCGTGCCACCAGCGCCAGGCTGGGTACGCCAGCGTCGAGGCCGCCGCCAGCGCGACTTGAGCCGCAAGCGTGCAGCCACGGCATCTTGACACATGCGCCGGGTCCGATGCCGGCCAGCGACCGTGGTGGGCCACTTTCCTGCCGCGGCGCGAGCCGCTGCCATAGCCGTTCCCGACCCACAGCAGTCGGTCGACTCGCGAAACAGCCTGCCCCAAACCGGACGCTTGCGACGAGTGAGGGCAAAGGGCAGATTTCACTTCGGACGGATTCGCATCCACATACAGAAATGGACCGAGCGTAAGAGCGCTCAATGGCAGGGCCTCGATCGGTCGCCCGGAAGCCGGCGTCCACAACTAGAATTCGAACCTCACGAGTGCCCCGCGTCTGCCTGGCACTTCGGAAATCGAGACATTGGCGCGATGCAGTCTCGCGATGTCTCGGACTATGGAGAGCCCCAGTCCGCTACCGGCCCAAGAGGTCTGCTCGCCACGGGCAAAGTGTTCGAAGACGGCCTCGCGCTCATGGGCAGGGATGCCAGGCCCACAATCAGAAATCTCCAGCGCAGGCCCATCGTTCAGGATCGCAAGGCGCACAAGGCCCCGAGGTGGGCTCGCTTTCAGCGCGTTGTCGACCAGATTGGCGATGGCCTCTGCAAGCAGTTCGGATTGCGCCAGCACCATGACGGGATGATTGGGCGCCTGCACCTCCATCTCGACGTTCCTCGCGACGACGACATCGGACAGCGCACTGCAGACATCGCGCACCACTTCGCACAGGTCGACAGGTTGCAGTTCGATGCTTGCGTATTGTTCGGGATCAAGACGACCGAGCAGTAGCAACTGCTGCACCATCCGCGCCGTGTGGTCGGTAGAGGCGTCCAACTCCAATAGCACTGCACGCGTGGCGGCGAGGTCAGGCGCTCGCCGTGCCCGGTCCAGTCCCAGGCGCAATGCGGCGAGCGGTGTCCTCAACTGGTGGGCCGCCGTTGCGGCGAATCGCCGCTCGCGCACGAGCATCTGGCGGATGCGGGCCAACAGGTCGTTCAACGCCGTCGAGAATGGCGTCAGCTCGCGCGGCAAGTCGCCGGGCGGGATGGGCTGTAGCGATTCGTGCGACTCGCGATTCCACTGAGCGGCGAGCCTCTCGAGCGGCTGCACCGTACGACGCACGGTCATCAATATGGCGGCCATCGTCGCCAGCAAAAGCAGCACCATCGGCGAGAAGATCCAGAACATGCTGCGCTCGACGCGCTGCCGCTTCAGCAGTGTCTCCGCCACGAGCACGGTAACGCCAGCGCAATTTGTACAACTAGGTCGGGCCGATGCAACACGCACTTTTTGGCCGCCGATCTCGGCATCGAAGGCGCGCCCGCTCGGATACGTGATTTCGTGGGTGCCTGCGTGGGGAATCCCCTTGGTTCCCAGCAGGTTCGCGCCATCCTTCTCGACGGAGAAGAATGTCTGGTCTATCTCGTCGTAAGCGAGCATCGATTGCGACGAGCGCGGCATGTCCACCGTCACCGCATTGCCATCGCCCGTGACTTGTTGCGCGAGGGAAACCGCCGCGTCGAGCAACCACTGGTCGAATACTTCCGAGGTCAACTTCGTGGCCGCGTACACCCCGAGCCCGCCGCCGCCCGAAACGAGGATCAGCATGGGCAATAGCAGCCGCACCGTGAGACGGCGATATAACCCGGGCTGTTGCGCAGACGTCATGCGGCGGGATCGTCGAGCGGAGTCCAGCTCGACGACGTGACGGCCAACTGGTAACCGACGCCGCGCATCGTGCGGATCTCGACGCCGGACCCCTCAAGCCGCTTTCGAAGTCGCGAGACATAGAGCTCGGCGGCGGTGTCGTTGATTTCCTGGTTGCTGATCGACAGTGCGTCCACGATGCTGCGCTTGGGTACCAGCCGCGGCGCGCGCGAGATCAGGAGCCGAAGCACCTCGAATTCACGTGGCGCGAGTTCAAAGGGATCCCCGTCGAGGTAGGCGCCGAACCCTTCGGCAAGAACGCTGATCGAACCGAACCGGATCACGCGATCACGGTCCGGGTGGGTGCGCCGCAGCAGTACGTCGACGCGTGCGTCGAGCTCATCGGCAGCGTAGGGCTTGACGAGATAGTCGTCGGCGCCCGCGCGCAGCCCAGCCACGCGCTCGGCAACGCGATCGCGCGCGGTCAGCACGATGACGGGGATGCGAGTATCTCGCGCACGCAGGGCCTTCAGCCAGACGATGCCGTCGCCGTCCGGCATCCCCAGGTCGAGCAGGATCAGGTCATAGGCATCGTTGGCGAGCGCAGCATCGGCTGCCTCCAGGCGCTGGGCATGCGAGACCAGCCAGGCGCCACTGTCCCAGCGCAGCTTCAACTCGCGGGCGATCGAGGGGTCGTCTTCTATGAGCAGCAGTCGCATGAGGCGGGCGCAGATCCGGACAGGCGGGAAGCATCCATTGTGTTACCCCGGCCGCAACACGCGCAATCACAGGCGTGCGCTGTGGCCGATAGGTTGGGGATAGGGAAGCTCCAGACACTGCAGAGCTTGGACGTCTTCCCGCTCTTGCTGCGGCGCGAGGACCGTGGCTCGCCGTGCCTCCGATATTGCCTAGAATGATCCGCCGACTCCTAGATTCCGTTCCGCCCCGGGCCATCACTGTTGCCGCCCTCGTAGTGCTTGTCAGTGGCCTGTGGCTCGCCAGGAACGGGCGCGCCGAGGCGGCCAGGCCCTCTGCGTCGACGACAGTCGCAACGAGCGCGCCTGCTTCGATCCAGTTGACCGATGCGCAATGGGCAACGCTGGACATCCGCGGCGCCGCGAGTGTCTCGCTGACGACGCTGGCGATTGCCGACGCCGTGGTGACCGTCGACGAGCGGTCGACCGTCCCCGTCTTTTCGCCCGCCACCGGTCGCGTTGTGGGCGTTTCGGTGGAGAACGGGCAAACGGTGCGGCGTGGTCAGGTGCTCGCGTCCATCGCCGGCGCGGAGACCGCGCAGGCGGCCTCCGACCTTGCCGGAGCCGCCGCGCAGGCCCGCACTGCCGGGCGACAGCTCGCGCTAAGCCAGGAGGTGGCGGCGCGTCAGCAGGCGCTGCTCGACGCTGGGGGCGGTGCAGCAAAGGATTGGCGCCAGAGCCAGTCGGACCTGGTTGCGTCCGAGGGCGCAAAACGCATCGCCGACGCAGCGCTCGCCGCGTCGCGCGTGAAAGCGACATCAGTCGGTGTCGATCCTGGTGCGCTGGATGGCGTTGCAACTGCAGCGCGTCTCGTCGCCCCTATTGACGGACAGATCATCCAGCGCCAGGTCTCCGCGGGACAGTTCATCGGCAGCCTGGCAGCGGGGGGCGCGGTGCCCCTGTTCACGATCAGCGATCTTCGACGCGTGTGGGCGGTAGGCAGCCTGGGAGAGCGCGACGGCGCTACCCTGCGCGTCGGCCAGGCCGTCGAGATCTGGACGCTTGCTTCGGGATCCCATTCGCTGCGCTCGGTTGTGAGCTGGGTCTCGCCTACCGTCGACCCCCAATCGCGACGCATCCAGTTCCGCGCGGAACTCGCGAACCGTGATCTGACGCTGAAGCCACAGATGACCGCACGCATCCGCGTGATCGACGCTGCCGCCGCCCCGACCGTCGCGATTCCGAGCACTGCCATCATTCACGACGGCGACGAGGCGCATTGCTACGTGGCTTCCGGCGTGCGCACCTTGACCTCACGCGCCGTGAAACTCGGCCGCACGGAGGACGGCCTCACGGAAGTGCTGTCCGGGCTGAAGCCGGGCGAACGCGTGGTGACGCACGGTGCGATCTTCGTGGATACGCTTGCCGAGGGCGCCGCATCTTGAATCGCGTGATCGACTTCGCACTGCGCCAGCGCATCCTGGTCGTGGCGTTGATGGCGACGACCTTTCTTGTCGGCGCGATATGCTTCTGGCGGCTCAACATCGAGGCCTATCCCGATCCGGTTCCGCCCTCGGTCGACGTCGTGACGCAGAGCGCCGGGCAGTCCGCCGAAGAGATCGAGCGCGATATCACCATTCCCATCGAGATCCAGATGGCCGGTCTCGCTCACGTCACGAGCGTGCGCACGATATCCCTGTTCGGGCTGTCGGACGTGAAGGTGCAGTTCACCTACGACGCCAGCTACGAGCAGGCCGAGCAGTGGGTCTACAACCGGCTGTCGCAGTTGCCGCCGTTGCCCAACGGCGCGCAGGCTCAGATCTCGCCGACTAGCCCGATCGGCGAGGTCTACCGATACCGCGTCGTGGGGCCGCCAGGGGCGACGCCGGCCGACCTCAAGACCTTGCAGGACTGGACGCTCGAGCGCCGCTTCAAGGCGGTGCCGGGCGTCATCGACGTCACTGGCTGGGGCGGCAAGACCAAGGTCTACGACGTGACCGTCGACCCACGCAGACTGCTGTCCGTCAACGTGACATTGGCGCAGGTCGTGCAGGCGCTCACCACGAGCAATGCGAACGTCGGCGGTCAGTCCATCGACATCGGCGCGCAGACAGTGGTGGTGCGCGGCATCGGACTGGTCGGATCGCCGCAAGCGCTGCTCGACACCCTGGTGGGACGCAACGCGGGTGCGGCCGTGCGCCTGCGCGACGTCGCCGATGTGTCGGAGGGCCACCAGCCACGGCTTGGCATCGCGGGCAGCGACGGCGACAGCGACATCGTCGAAGGCATCGTCCTGATGCGCCGCGGAGCGGAGAGCAAGCCGACGATCGAGCGGGTGAAACAGGAAATCGAACACATCAATACCGGCGGCATCCTGCCGGCGGGATATCGGCTGGAAAAGATCTACGACCGCAGCGAACTCATCGACCTGACCACGCACACCGTCCTGCACAACATGCTGCTGGGCATGGTGCTGATCTTCTTCCTTCAATGGGCGTTCCTGGGCAACCTGCGCAGCGCGGTCGTGGTCGCGGCAACGATCCCGTTCGCGCTCGCCTTTGCAATCGCGTTGATGGTTTGGCGCGGCGAATCCGCCAACTTGCTGTCGGTCGGCGCGATCGACTTTGGGCTCATCGTCGATGCCTCGGTCATCATGGTGGAGAACATCTTCCGCCACCTGACCGAAAGCGCAGCCGCGCACCACACCGGCGAGCCGATGTTGCACCGCGTACGGACCTCGATGGGGTGGCGCGGAAAATTCGAGGTGATTTCGCAGTCGGCCACGGAAGTCGCGCAGCCCATCCTGTTTTCGGCGGCGATCATCATTGCCGGATTCGTCCCGCTGTTCACGATGTCGGGCATCGAAGGGCATATCTTCGGTCCGATGGCGCGGACCTATGCCTACGCGATCGCGGGCGGCCTGCTGGCCACGTTCACTGTCTCGCCCGCATTGGCCAGCCTGGTGTTCGGCCGTCAGGTTTCGGAGGTGGAGACGCCCCTGGTCCGCATACTGCGCAGAGGCTACGCTCCGCTCATCGCCTGGGTGCTGGCAAATCGGCGCGAGACCCTGATCGCCGTGGCCGTCGTCGTGCTGACGACGATAGGAGCCGCCACCAACCTCGGGCTCGAGTTCCTGCCCAAGCTCGAGGAAGGCAACCTCTGGATCCGTGCCACGATGCCGCTGTCGATCTCCATGGCCGAGAGCGACGGTTACGTCAACGAGATGCGACGTGTCATCGGCGCCTTCCCGGAAGTGCAGACAACGGTCTCTCAACACGGACGGCCCGACGACGGCACGGATGCCACCGGCCCTTTCAACGCCGAGTTCTTCGTGCCCCTGAAGCCGGCCGGCGACTGGCCTGCTGGGGTCACCAAGGAGGTGCTGTCGTCGCAGATGGAAGCACAGCTCGAATCGCACTTTCCCGGCGTCGAGTTCAACTTCTCGCAGTACATCGAGGACAACGTCGAAGAGGCGGCTTCAGGCGTGAAAGGCGAGAACTCGGTCAAGATCTTCGGGCCCGACCTGCGCGTGCTGGAGCGCCTCTCGCAGCAGGTCGCTGCCACGATGCGTAGGGTTGCAGGCGTCACGGATCTGGCCGCGCTGCGTTCGCTCGGGCAGCCCACGCTCGAGATCGCGATCGACCGCGATCGCGCAGCACGTTTCGGCCTCGGACCGGCCGACATCAATGCGACCATCCAGACCGCGCTCGGCGGCCAGGCGGTCGGCGATCTGCACGAGCCCGGCGGCGACCGGCACTTCCCTGTGATCGTACGGCTAGCGCCAGAATTCCGGAGCGACATCGAAGCGATCCGGCGCATCGGAATCCCTACGGCCGACAGCAGCGTGACCTCCTCGGTGCAGGCAACGCTTGGTGACGTCGCGCACATCGCGATGGTGTCGGGTGCGTCGTTCATCTACCGCGAGGGCCAGGAGCGCTACGTTCCCGTGAAGTTCGGCGTGCGCGGTCGTGACCTGGGCACCGCGGTGCTCGAGGCCAAGCACCTCGTTGCACAGAACGTGCCCTTGCCGCCCGGCTACCACCTGGAGTGGGTGGGGCAGTTCGGGAACCTGCAGGAGGCCGTCGGGCGCCTCACGGTGGCGGTACCGGGGGCCATCTGCTTGATCATCCTGCTGCTGTACCTGAACTTCGGACGCGTCCGGGACGTGCTTTTGGCTATCAGCGTCATCCCGATGGCGCTGGTTGGCGGCGTGCTGGCACTGTTCCTCACCGGGACGCCATTCAGCATTTCGGCGGCGATCGGCTTCATCGCGCTGTTCGGCATCTCGGTCATGGACGGCATCCTGATGCTCGCCTATTTCAACACCCATGTCGAAGCAGGCGTGCCGCGCACGCAGGCGCTGCGGCGGATGTGCGACGTTCAGATGCGACCGGTGCTGATGACCTGCGTCGTCGCTTGCGTCGGCCTGCTGCCGGCGGCGCTGTCGACGGGTATCGGTTCGCAGGTCCAACGGCCGCTGGCACTGGTCGTCGTCGGCGGCATTCTGCTGGCGCCGCTGTTTATCCTGACCGTGTTGCCGATCTTGATCGAGCGCTTCTCGGATCGACAGGCGCGCGAACCGACGGTGGCGGACGGCGTCCACGAAGGGGTGGCAGCATGACGCTGCGACTCGGCTCCGCGGTCTTGATCGTGTGCGCACTCGCCGGATGTGCAGACGCGCCTTCGAGCTCGCGCCCCGGCGTGGCACTGCCCTCGCGCTGGACGACCAGCGACCTTCCAAGCCTGACGGCTGGCGTCGACGATCCGCGGGATCGCGCGCAATCCTTGTCGGAGCGGTCTGCGCAAGGCGCGGATTGGTGGTCGGCGTTCGGCGGCTCGCGGGTCGATACGCTGGTACGCAGCGCGCTGGCCGCCAACCCGAACATGGCCGCGGCCGCAGCGACGTTGCGCCAGGCACAGGAGCTCACGCGCGCCCAATCGGCGACGCTGTGGCCGACCTTGAGCGCCAGCATTGGCGCGGTTCAGGCGCATGGCGAGAACGCCAGCGTGATCAATTCCGGCGCGCCGCGCTCACGCACTGCGCTGGTTTCGGCCAGTTATGCGCCCGACCTCTTTGGTGTGAACGCAGACAATCTCGCATCCAGCCAGGCCACGGAGGACGCCGCGCGCTGGCAACTTGAAGGCGCGAGACTCACGCTGGCGGGCGCGACGTTGAACGCCCTGACCATCGAGAAGAGCGCGTTGCGCGTGGAGCAGCTGACCGAACGCTTGGCAGACATCGACGCAGCGGTGCTTGACATTCTCCGCGCGCGCGAATCCCTGGGCGACGTGCCCAGTATCGCGGTCTGGGCACAGTCCCAGCAACTTCACGATCGGCGTGCGCAACTTGCAGCGGCACGTCTGCAGACCGCGCAAGCGCGTGACCTGCTGGCGTCGCTGCTGGGCGACGCCCCCGGAAACTTTGTCGAGCCGGACTTCGACTTCGACCAACTGGCGCTTCCCGATATCGCGCCGGGCCTGCCGGGCAACGTCGTAGAGCGCCGTCCCGACGTGCGAATGGCAGCCGCACAGTTGCGCGCGGCGAACGCCGCACACCAGGCCGCGATCGCGGCACTGTTGCCGCAGATCATGATCAACGCGGATGCGGGAGACGTCTCCACGTCGATCAGGCGCCTGCTGGATCCCGCCAGTCTGGTCTGGGACTTGAGCCTGTCGGTGACGCAGAGCCTGTTCGACGCCGGCGCGCAACGCCATCGGATGTTGGCGGCACAGGCATTGGCGGATGCACAGTCGTCGCAGTACCGCGCAACGCTCGTTGCGGCGTTCAGGGATGTTGCCGACGGACTCGAATCTGTTCGCCATGATGCGCAGGCTGATGTCGAAGCGCTCGCGCGTGCGCAATCGGCGCAACGGCAGTTCGAGATTGCGTCGGTGAGCGAGGCGCTCGGCCAGATTTCCCATCAGGACGCGCTGGCGGCGCAGGCCCAGATGATCCAGATGCAAATCCTTCAGACGCAAATCCGCACCAGTCGTCTCGTGGATGCGTCCAATGTCCTGGTCGCCTTGGGCGGCAGTCGGCCAACAGACGGTGCCGAAGCAACGGCCACCTCGTCGGCGCGATCAATTTCTCCCATCGCGACCGCGTCTTTCCAACCGACTCTCGAGCCATGAAATCATCCATTTCCTCGACTATTCGCGCGTTGTCCCTGATCATGGTGTGCGCCGTGGCCATGCCTGCGGCCCACGCGGGCGACTGGCGACAGGCCCGTGTTCTCGGCGTGTCGACCTTGTCCGAGGTCGATTCCGCGGTCGATCTCACCTGCGCACCGAGCCGCCCGAACCAGCCTGATCTGAAGGTGGCGGTGGTGAGCTTTCGAGTCGGCAAGAGCCTGCGATGGCGGGCCTTCAATCTTTCGCCGGACGATCGCTATGCGGCCGGTGAAGAGGTCGTCGTCAATCTCGTCGATTGCAGCATCGCGCGTCAGCCCCAGCCCGCCGATACCACCGCCTCGGGGCCAGGGGTCGTGCACTGACATCCGCATGGACGACGACCATGGCCGAGGCCAGCGTTGCAGGGCGCGCCGGACGCACTCGCCGGATTCGTGCCCGTGTCGAGGCAGCCCCGTTCTCCTGGCGTCACAAGACTCTCACCAATCGACGATGCGCCCATTCGCCGAGCGATGAGTCCGCTTTTCTCCTGTCTTTCGCCTGACCTGGCGCTGGCTTGAACCTGTCGGAACATCAAGTTTCCAAGGCTTCATCCGATCCCGTTGAAGCAACGGCAAACTGGAGTCAAATCAATGATCGGTTCATGTACCAACTCTGGCGATTCCTGGTCGCAGCCCTATGGCAGCGGCATCGAAGCGTCCAACAGCCCCGTGTGGAGTCCGATCGCATCGGGTGCAACTACCGGCGAGACGCAAAGTGCGATCGACGACTCGTCCAATGAAGGAGTTGTCCTTTCACTGGGCGGCAGTTCGGGCATCGGCGAGTCGCCGACATACAGCCCCCAGGGATTGTTGAACTCTTTCGTGCAGGCGGGTACGCCGCTGGCAGACGCTAGTTCTACAGGCCCCTACGGATCAGGCGAGGGTTCGGGCCTGGCGTCGGCGGTGCAGTCCGACGACGGCGCGGTGCTTGGTGCGGAAAACGCAAACGGCGTCCCGGGGGCCTCGGGCTACGGCAACTATCAAAGCCTTTGGGGAAACACGCTCCAGACGAACCCAGCCATGGCTGCGACGGTGGCAACCGACTCACTCGATCAAGGCTTGGTCGGAACGCTCTCCACGACCGCTTGACCTGCCGCTCGCGTGGGTGGGGCGAATGCCTGCGTCGTGCGCGAACCGGTTTTTCAAGGCATTGCCGTCGGATGTGAACCCGCGTGCAAGAGGTTGCGTGCTCCTGCGTCGCCCGAGAACGGCCGGTTCGTGACCGACCGGGCATGGTTGGCGCTGCGTGCTGCATTGCTTCGGGCAGCTTCGCGCCCTCGGGCTGAATGGAGCTGCCCGCGCGTCAAGCAAGACACGCGCCGCAACAGCTGGGCGTTGGCTCGTTGAAGGCGGGGTTTCAGGTACACAAAAGGGCGAATCTCTTTACGGCGGCTTCACCCGAAATACGTCAACTGGGCGTGCTCATCAGCCGCTAATCCACATGTCAATCCAGATACATCGCGCCACTTCGGCTCGACGTCTGGTTCGACCATCTGGAGAACGGAATGACACCCCCGAATACAGCACACGCCATCGCGGGCCGCCACACGGCCCTTTCGGCGCTCAGCCTTGCCTGCGTCCTCGCGCTGTCAGCGTGCGGCGGCGGGGGCGGGGGCGGCAGCGCCCCGGTGACGATACCCCCGATGACGGCCCAGCATGTGTCTGTCCCCATCGCCATCAGTGATGCATCGTCCGAGGATTGGTCGGCGATCCAGGTGACCGTGACGTCGGTCGTGTTCGTCAGCGCCTCCGGCAACACCGCCAACTTGCTGTCTGGGCCGGTCAGCGTCAACCTCGAGCAGCTCGATGGCCTCAGCGAGGCGCTGGGCAATGCAAACCTCACCGCTGGCACCACCTACACCGGCGCGATCCTGACGATCAGCGCGAATCCCGGCGACGTGTCATTGACCGTCTCGGGCGATCCGGAGACTGGATTCCCCGAAGCCGCAAGCACGGCCACGACGCCAGACGTCATTCCGTCCAGTCGGATCCAGATCCAGGGCGCAACGGGCGCGGCGGGCAGCATGACCGTCAGCGTTCCGGTAGCGTTCACGTCGCCGTTCGTCGCGCCGGCCGCGACATCAGCGACAGATCCGACGCCCGCGTCGACGACCGGCATCGACATCGAATTCGACCTGAGTCACCCTGCGTTCATCATTGGCCACGCTCCGGTGGGCGGCGGCTCGACGATCTGGGCCGTCAACTTCAAGGGCCCGGTCAAGCACAAGCCCGTCGACGACCTGCGCCACTTGGTGCTGCGCCACATGTACGGCACGGTGACCGGCGTGTCCAGCGACAACACGACGCTGACGATCACGCGCGACTGGCCCACGCTGCCGCTGGTTTCGCCCGAGACCTTCACGGCCGGCACGACTTCGGTGCCCATCACCGTCGATGCGACCAATGGCACGCTGTTCTACGATATCGACGCGAAGACGCACTCGACGATCCACGACCTGTCGACGGTGGCCGCCACCCTGACGGCGGGCAAGTACGTGCGCGTCGGCGCGCGCTACCAGCAGGACGGCACGCTGGTGGCCACACGCATCTGGACCTCGTCCACGTTCAACAGCGTGTTCGTGAGCCCCGAGGGGCACGTGCTGCATGTGGATGGCATCACCGGCAACAGCTTCACCGTTGACAACGCCGACGGCAAGCCGATGGTCATCGGGGTCGATGCCAACACGCAGTTCTTCTTCCGCAATCCGGGCAGTGCTGCGGACGTCACGCCCATCGGCACCGGCCCCACCTTCCTGACGCTGGACAACCTCGCGCGCGGCTTCAAGGTGCATGTGACGCCAGCCGATCTCACCGCCTCGCCGATCGTTGCCGCCACGGTGGACATCGAAGCTGCGCCTTACGCGGGCACGATCTCCGACGTCACATCGACTGGGTTTGCGTTGACGCGCTCGTTCGCGACGGCCCGCGATGACTACGCCGTCGCGCTGAGCTACATCAGTGCAACGACGCCCAACGGCAAGGATCCGCTCACCGGCAATGCGCTGACCGGGTTCAAATATTGGGACTTCGCGTACCCGACGCAAGTGACCAGCGGCACCTCCGCCATCACCGACTTCACGGCGGCGACCGCCGGGGGCGTGAACTTCGGCGGCACGGCGGGCACGTACAAGACAGTCGGCGAGTCGTACGCGACTTGGGGTGACACGGCCAACCTCAACGGCTGGTCGGCGCCGCAGGCCATCCTGCTGCCTACGGTGATCCCGCACACGACGGTCGCCGCGCCGATCACGGCCGGGGCGACGTCGTTCACGATCAACGCCGCTGGCGGCACGACGCCCGCGACGGTGAACTTCAGTACCGCGGCGGGCTCGGCCACGCTGGTCTACCAGGTCGATCGCACGGGCGGTATCGTCACCGTCAGCCCGCAGGACATCACGACATCGGCGGGCCTTGCGGCGCTGACCGCGGGATTGCAGGCTGGTGTCAAGGTGGCGGTCTCGGCCGTACCGCGGTCCGACGGCAGTCTCAAGGCCGATGTCATCATCTACTACACGGGTACGTTGCCCACCAACTGAGGCTCCGGGCCGCGGCGGCGCGGCCCGATTGCCGATGTTCATCGCATGCGACTGGGCTCGCGCGCAGTGCAGTCGCACCCCCTCAGGATTCCCCGGCCCCCTTCAGGAGCAGCGAGGCTGTCTCGCCTCATGTCACGGCCGACCAATCCTCCTCAGCTTCACGCAAGCCGCACGCGTCGTCTACGCATGCCGGCTTAGCGTTGAGCAAAGGCGGTCGCAGACGCCCGCAATCACTGAAAGAACACACCATGAAAAACATCGTCCTCGGCGCGACCTTCGCGCTTCCGCTCCTGGCTTGGACTCTGGCGATGGCCGACGAACCGGGCCGCCACCCCCACTACATCCACGCGCTGTCCGACCTGCGAGCCGCGCAATGGCAGATCGACCATCGTCGTGCGGAAGACGGGGAAGTTCGCGAGGACGAACAAGTATCCTCCGATGAAGTCGCGCTGGCGATTCGGTCGGTGACCGACGCTGCTTCTCGCGAAGGCAAGGATCTGGGCTTCCAACCCCCGCCGGATGCTCCGATGGCCTACGGCGGTCGCCTGCATGCCGCGATCGACCTGTTGCGTGCCGCGCACAACGACTTGGCTTTGCCTGAAGATGATCCCGTCGCACGGGGGCAGCAGCATGCGGCATTGCTGCGTGCTGATGCCGCTCTGCATGCAGCGCAGCGCGCCGTCGGCGCTGCCGAGCGAGCGCAAGACAGCCGCGAGTGAGTTCACGCTCGACCCGTTGCGCGATTCGTGCCGATGTCTTGGCACGAGTCCGCTTCGCCATAAGCCGGTAGATCGGCGGCCACGGGTCGTCCGCGAAGGCTGCTAGCGGCCCAACCCAGGCAACCAGTCTTACCCGACGCGTCGCTTTCTGAGCTCTGGCCGACGTGAGCCTCCTGCGCCGGCGACGTGGGCGGCTGCGCGGCCTTCGGTGGCCTACCCCATTGCCGTCGGTCTCGACCGGCGGCACCTGGCTGACAGCCGCTGCTCGCCGAACGATACCCGAAAGTCTGCTGCTCGTCGCACGCCGTTATCCAGCGACGGAAGCGGCGTCCGGCGGTGCGGCACAAGGCGCCGGAAACGCGGGCCGGATGGGTCGACAGGCGCGCTCGCCAGGACATGTCGCAACGAATCGCCATGCCGGTGCACGACCTCGTTCGCCACCGGCCGGGGCCAGGAAGCGGCGCTGCGGAAGCTGCAACAGGCAAGCCGCGATAAGGGCCCTGCCACGTTCAAGACATCGTCACGCGCGCAATCTCGCCCGCCGGCTCGAAGCCGAACACCTGCGCGTAGAACGACAGCTCGGCTTCCAGCGTGCGCTGCACGGTCTCCTTGCGGCGGAAACCGTGGCCCTCGCCTTCGAATGCCAGGTAGGCCACCGGAATGCCTTGCGAGCGCAACGCGGCCACCATCGTCTCGGCCTGCGCCGGCGGCACCACCTTGTCGTCCAGGCCCTGGAAGAAGATCACCGGGCACGACAGCCGATCGGCCGCATGGATCGGCGAGCGCTCCAGGTACAGGCGCTCGCGCTCGGGCAGCGGCGCCAGCAGGTCGGTGGTGTAGCGCGACTCGAACTTGTGCGTGTCGGCGTCGAGTGCGCGCAGGTCGCCGACACCGTAGTAGCTGGCGCCGGCCTTGAACACGTCGTGGAACGCGAGCGCCGCCAGCGTCGTGTAGCCACCGGCGCTGCCGCCGCGGATGGCCAGCCGCTCGCCATCGGCCAGGCCTTGCCCGGCCAGGAAGCGCGCGCCGGCGATGCAGTCCTCCACGTCGACGATGCCCCATTGGCCGCTGAGCAACTCCCGGTAGGCGCGGCCGAAGCCGGTGCTGCCGCCATAGTTGACGTCCAGCACCGCAAAGCCGCGGCTGGTCCAGAACTGCGTGGCCAGCTTGAGCGTGTTGGTGGCCATGCCGGTGGGGCCGCCGTGGCCGATGACGATCAAGGGCGGACGCTCGCCTTCGGGCATCGAATAGCCGGCATTGCGCGGCGGGTAATGGAACGCGTGCGCGGTGCGGCCCTTGGCGCTGGGAAAGCTGATTGCGCGCGGCACCGAGATCATCGAAGCATCGGGCAGGTCGTCGGCGCTGCGGGCCAGCACGGTCACGGCGCCGTCGGCCAGCGCGACCGTCGCGATGCAGGCCGGCATCGTCGGCGAACCGGCCTCGACGACGACCACGCCGTCGCCCACGCGCAGCTCGCCGATGTCCTCGAACGGCACGGCGACGGGCGTCGCGGCGCCGCTGCGCACGTCGATGCGAAGCAGCCGGCTGATCGCGTTCTCGCGGCAGCTGGCGACGATCTCGTGCGGCCCGGCAAAGCCGTACGATGATTGCGCGAATACCCATTGGGGTAGTCCGAACTCGGCCGCCATCGGACACACCGGCACCAGGCCGTCGACCTCGAGCCGATAGAGGTTCCAGAAGCCGCTGCGATCGGAGACGACGTACAGCTTGCCGTCCGGCGCCCACACAGGCTGGCACAGCGACTCGCCCGGGCCGCCGGCCATGCGGCGCGAATGGATCAGCGCGCCGTCGTCCGCGAACGCGGCCAGCCACAGCTCGGTGCCTTCCCATGGCATGGCCGGATGGTTCCAGCTGAGCCAGGCCAGGCGCCGGCCTTCGGGCGAGATTCGCGCCGAAGCGTAGAAGTCGGCGCCTTGCGCCAGCGTCGTCGACCCGCTGCCGTCCAGGTTCAGCGCGACGAGGGTGTTGATGGGCTCGCCGCCCTGGCCGTGATCCTCGCGCACGGCGATCAGCCGGCGATGGCGCGCGTCGAGCTCCAGGTCCGCGTGGCGTTGCTTTCCGTCCGACGTCAATGCGACCGGCGCGGCTTCGCCCGCCTGCGCGTAGACGAGGTTGTCGGCGAAGTTCGAGAACCACACGGTATCGCCCGCGGCCGCGAACGCGCCGCCGCCGTACTCGTGCACGCGCGTGCGCACGTTGAACGGCGCCGGCGTGACGATGCGCGGCCGGCCAGCGGCATCGAGCGAGGCCACCGCCGTGCGCCCGCCTTCCTCGGGCAAGCTCTGCAGCCACAGCACGCGCTCGCCGACCAGGCGAGGCGCGCCGACCGGTCGCACGCCCGCGGCGACGCGCGCCGCGGTGATGGGTGATGACCAGGTGCCACAAGGGGCGGCGATGGGAGCATTCATGGCGGCAGCCCGGGTGGGCATGGAGGCGGAACGCTCATTCTCCGCGTTGTTCGAGCACCGTGTGCACCAGTCCCGCAAGACGCTCCAGCGTGTATTCCTTCTGCAGCAGCGCGCCCACGCGCAGCTCGCCGGCCTGCTGGCGCATCTCGTCGGAGATGAAGCCCGACGTGATGATGACCGGCAGCCAAGGCAACGCGCGCGCCAGCGCGGTGGCCAGCTCCATGCCATTCATCTCGGGCATGTTGTAGTCGGTGACGACGATGTCGAACGCCTCGGGCTCGGCCATCACGCGCTCCAGCGCCGCGGCCGGCTGCTCGTAGGTCGTCACCCGGTAGCCGGCGCGGCGCAGCAGGCCGTCGACCATCAGGACCATCGCCGGATCGTCGTCGACGCACAGCACGTGCTGGCCTGCGCCGGGCGGCGCGGCCAGCACGCCGTGCTGCGATTCGACGGCCTCCTCGGGCGCGTCCTCGAGCGGGAACCAGAGGTCGAAGCGGCTGCCGACGCCGGGCGCGCTGTCGACGTTGATCGCGCCGCCATGGCCGCTGACGATGCCGTGCACCACGGCCAGTCCGAGCCCGGTGCCCTGGCCGACCTGCTTGGTCGTGAAGAAGGGCTCGAACACGCGGGCGCGCGTCGCCTCGTCCATGCCGCAGCCGTTGTCGGCGATCCACAGATGGGCCCGTGCGCCCGCGCGCAACGCGGGCGGCCAGCTGCCGGCCGCGTCGGCCTGCGCCGCGCTGACGACGTGCTCCGCGGCCAATCCCACCTCGATGCGGCCGCGGCCGGCCGGCAGCGCGTGCCAGGCGTTGGTGCACAGGTTCATCACGATCTGCTGGAGTTGCGTGGCGTCGGCACGCACGCGCACCGGCTCGGACGGCAGGTTCACGCGCAGCTCGACCTGCGCGGGCATCGAGGCGCGCAGCATGTCCACCGTCTCGTGGATGACCGGCTGCAGCGCCTGCGTGTGCAGCTGCTGCGCCTGCATGCGGCTGAAGGTCAGGATCTGCTGCACCAGGCTGCGCGCGCGCAGCGCGGCGCGCTCGATCTGCGCGAGGCTCGAGTCGGCGGACAGGCCGGTGGCCGAGTCCTGGCGCGCCGCGGCCACGTTGCCGATGATGGCCGCCAGGATGTTGTTGAAGTCGTGCGCGATGCCGCCGGCCAGCGTGCCGATCGCCTCCATCTTCTGTGCGTCGCGCAGCTGCGTCTCCAGCACGGCGCGGCGCTCCTCGGCGAGCCGGCGCTCGTTGACGTCGGTGAGCATGCCCAGCGCCCCGGCCGGCTGGCCGGCGTCGTCCAGGATGGTGCGCGTCGACAGCGAGACCCACATCGGCGAGCCGTCCGCGCGGCGCAGGCGCAGCTCGAAGGTGCCGCTGCGGCCGACGCCGCGCGGGCCTTGCGCGGCGAGCGCCGTCAACGCCGCGCGGCAGCGCTCGGCCTCGTCGGGATCCATGAAGTCGTCCAGCGGCTTGCCGCGCATGGCCTCTTCGCTGACGCCCAGCCACTGCGCGATGCGCGGGTTGACGAAGGCCAGGCGGCGCGCGGCGTCGAGCAGCCAGATGCCTTCGCTGGCGGTCTCGACGATGCGGCGGTAGCGTTCCTCGCTCTCGCGCAGCTCCCGCGTCATCGACTGCGCGGCCGCGTAAGCGCGCGCGCGGCCGGTGACGAGCTGGTGGGTGATCAGGCCCAACAACAGGCTGAGCACGATGCCAGCCACCAGGATGACCGTGGACGCGTTGCGCCCGTGCATGCGCTCGAACTCGGGCTGCGAGCTCAGTTGCACGGTCCAGGTGTGGCCCGCCAGCGTGACGTATTCCTGGGACTGGAAGCGGGCATCGCGGACCGTCTCGTCGGCATCCGCGGCGGCATCGGACACGTCGGAGCGGTACATCAGCGTCGCCTCGCTGGTGTCGGCGCCATCATGCACGCGCACCACCAGGCCGGGGCTGTGCTCGCCGTAGAGCGTGGCCATCAGCTCGCTGACCCGGAACGCCGCGCGCACCCAGCCGACGACGTTCGTGCGTCGCTCCGCGACCGTATCGATGGCCGCGCCCTTGCGATAGACCGGCAGGAAGAGCAGGCAACCGGGCCTGAGCACCGGGTCGGCATCGACACGCAGCTGCAACAGCGCCGTCAACGTGGCATTGCCCGAATCGCGCGCCTGCAGCATCGCCGCGCGGCGCGCGGCATCGGACATCGGATCGAAGCCGACCACCTGCCGGTTGGCCACGCTGTCGGGCGCCACCAGCACGACCGGCGCATACATCTCGCGCACGCTGTCCGGCCGCAGCCGGTAGTCGGGACGGCCGCTGGCGCGCTGGCGCGCGATGTGGTCGGCCAGTTGCGCCGGCAGGACCAGTTCGGTGAAGGCCAGGCTCTGCAGGCCCGCCGCGTCGGGGCCGGCCATCACCGTGTCGATGTAGTCCCCGAAGGCGCTGCGGTCGATGCCGGGGTCGGCGGACAACAGCCCCTGCACGCCGCGCAGCACCTGTTCGTAGTTGGCGACGCGCTGCTCGATGCGGCCGGCCACCTGGCGCGCATTGGCGTCGAACACCGCGCGCAGGCGGGCCTGCTCGTTGTCGCGCTCGTGCACGCACAGGCCGATGGTGAAGGCGAGCGTGAGGGCGCCGACGAACAGCGCGAGCAAAGGCGGCAGCGGGCGTTTCACGGGTCTGCGAACTGGGTCATCTGGCGCGCCAGGTCGGCGGGAAAGTACTTCTCGAAGATGCGGCGCATCGTGCCGTCGGCGCGCATGGCCAGGATGATCTCGCGCCAGGCCTGCTGCTGGGCCGGCGGCAAGGACTTGCGCGACATCACCAGGCCATGCGGCACCGGCGGATCGCCGAATTCGAGCAGGCGCGTCTGCGCCTTCAGCTGCGCGCTGGTGACGACCGGGAAGTCGAACGGCTCGACGATCATCGCCTCGATGCCGCCGTCCAGCAGCGCGGTGTACAGCGGGTCGAGACTGCCGGCGTAGGTGACGCGCGACTGGTCCTCGAGTTCGGCAACGAACTGGTTGGCCTTTTCGCCGTAGCGGAAGCTGCGGATCAGGCCGATGCGGTAGGCGCTCCTGCGACGGAATTCCTCGACGCTGTGCGCGTAAAGATCCTGGCGCGCCAGCAGGTAGTACTTGTTGGAGACGTACCAGGCAAAGCCGGCGAACTTGTCGCGCTCGGGCGTGCTGATGCCCGACAAGGTCAGGTCGAGCGCGCCGGTCTCGATCAACTGCCAGATGCGGGCGCGCGGCAGCACGGTCGGCGTGATGTGGCAGCCGCTGCGCCGTGCCATCTCCTCGGCGATGTCCTTGTCGATGCCCTCGCCGGTCTGCGCCGCATACAGCACGCCGTGTTCGTGCAGCCCCAGCGACAAGGGCCGCGAACAGTCCGGCAGCTTGCCGGCAAGGCGGCCGGCTGGCGCAGGGACAGCGGCAGGCCGCGCCGGCGCGGCCGAATCCAGCGGCGGCGGCGCATCGGCGCTGGCCGCACGCGCGCACGCGCCGGCAACCAAGGCGATGGCCAATCCGACGACCTGCCGCCTCACGCTGCGGCGCAGGGAGGACGAGGGAACGCGAGCGCGAAAGGACATGGCGATGCGAAACGGCTACGGGGACAGGCCGGTTGGACCGGCGCACGGGTCGACGACCTGGCGCATGAGGCATGTTACCGACGACACGCCCGACCGAGTATCGGACCGGGGGTCGGGCTTTCCCGTCTTCTGCGGCGACGGCTGCCGCTCAGCGTCGCGAGCGGCCAGGAGGCACAATACGCGCATGCCGAACATCGCCAGCGTCTTCAAAGCCGAAATATCCAGGATCGCGCGCAAGGAACTGCGCACGGAAAATGACAGCCTGAAAAAGGCCGTCGCGTCGCAGCGCGCCGAGATCGCGAATCTCAAGCGCCGGCTCCAGGATCTGGAGCGCCTGGCCAAGCGCCTGGCCAAGGGGCAGGATGCTGCCGCCAAGCGGGCCGGCGCCGCACCAGCGAGCCTGCCCGCGGAATCGAACGAAACCGGATTGCGCTTCCGCGCCGCAGGAATGGCGGCCAACAGGAAGCGGCTGGGCTTGTCCGCACAGGACTTCGCGCTGCTGGTGGGCACCACCGGCCAGTCTGTCTACGCCTGGGAGGCCGGCAAGTCCCGGCCGAGAGCCGAGTTCCTCGTCGCGATCGCGGCATTGCGCGGCATCGGCAAGCAGGAAGCGGCCGCCCGGCTGGCTGCCTTGAAGGTCTGAGCCCGCGCGCTCAACGCGGGTCCGCGTCCTTCAACACGAGGACCCGGAACGTGCCGGTGATGGCCTCGGGCCGGCTCGATTTCGCCGCGCCGGAGGCTGGCTGCGGCTTGAAGTCGGCGGTCGGCGAGAACAGCCGGTGTTCGTCCGGATCCGCGGCAATGGTCCGCGCGCCCTGCGCCGTCGGCACGGTCGCGATCGTCTCGAACCTTCCGTCGGCCGCTTCGGCCACCACGCTGAGCGTGCCGTCGCGGCCGTTGGCGCTGTAGGCCTTGCCGTCCAGCCAGGCCACGCCGTCGGGCCCGCGGCCGATGGCCGCCTGGCCGATCAAGCGGCCTTGCGCGGGATCGCTGACCACCATCACGCCATTGCGGCAGACCGAGTACAGGCGACCCTTGGGATCGATGGCCAGGCCGCTCGGTTCCTCGCAGGGCGCGAGGCTGTAGTGGCGTTCGATCTTCAGCGCCTGCGCGTCGAGCACGGCCAGTTCGCTCTTGTCCTCGACGTTGAAATACACCCGGCCGCGGCCGTCGACCACGGCGAACTCGGGCGCGCCCGGCGCGGGAACGGTGGCCAGCACCTTCAACGAGCGCGCATCGATGACGGTCACGTCGGACGAGCCGCCATTGAACGCGAAGACGCGATGCGTCGCGGGCTCGTAGACGATTGCGTCGGGGTTCTTGCCGGCCTTGATCGTCTGCAGCAGCATGCCGGTGGTCGCATCGAAGACGCCCACCGCGCCGTCCGCGCCATTGCTCGTGAAGACGCGATTCAGGTCGGATGCCGGGGCCGCGCCGTGGACGCCCGGCGTCGGCGCCAGCTGCAGCACGGGCTTGTCGTCGCGCGTGTCGATGACGTCCACGCGCTCGCGATGCGCGACATAGAGCCGATGCGCGGCCGCATCGACGCTGACGTAGTCCCAGCGCACGGGGTCGGGCAACGCGATGGTCGCGACGATCTTGGGCGCGGCGGCCGCCGATGCGCCATGCATCGCGATGAGCGCCGAGACGGCCGCCGCCAGGGCGCCATGTCGGTGGCGGGACAGCTTCGAGAGGGGCATCACAGCTCCAGTTGATAGGCCAGGAAAATCGAGCACCGGTTGGTGTCGACGTGAGTCAGGCCGCGGCCGGCCGAGACCAGCAGGTTCTGTTGCGGCGCGACGTTGAAGTTCGCGCCGAGGTTGAATCCGGTCGCCGACGGCTCGTCGCCTGCCGTCGATGTGCGGCGGAACAGCTCGGCGCCCAGGCTCAGCCCGTCGCCGAACGAACGCTGCGCGAGCAGGCCCGCGAACCAGCGGTCGCGCGCGCCGGGCGCATGGTCCATGAGCCGCGCGATGCCGGCGTCCAGGCTCCAGGCCCCGAGCGACCGTTGCACCCATAGCGGCAGCAGCAGTTGCGTGCGCCCGTTGCCGAGGCAACGGCCGCTGTCGCCGGTCGGCAGGGTCAACGTCGGATAGACGGCGGCCGACCAGCCGTCGTCGGGCCGGTCGAGGAAGCGGTACTTCACGCCGAGCTCGATGTCGCCGAGTCCCGCCTGCGACGCGCCGCCGGCCGGATGATCGAACGCGATCGGCACGGCGACATGGCACTGCGTCTGGGCCGCGCAGCCGAGGTTGAGCTCGCCCGCGGCGCTGCCGCCGCGGCCATCGGCGGCGCGGGTCTGCTGCGCGATCAGGTTGATCTCGGCATGGCCGAGGGCGACCGGCTCGGGATCATCCGTGAGAAACGGCGGACCGGCGATCGCGGCATCGCTCGCCAGGCCCAGGGCGAGCAACGCCAGGGCACGCAAGCCGCGGTCAGGCCGCATCGTCCGCCCGTGCCGCCCGCTTCGGAAACAGCGCGACGCACAGCACGAGAAACACCAGCAGCGCCAGCGACGCGTAGAACCGGCTGAGCTCCAGGCCGCCTTGCGCGCGCGGCTTGTCCAGGTAGTCGCCCAGCGTCGCACCCAGCGGCCGCGTCAGCACGAACGCGGCCCAGAACAACGCCGTCCGCGACAGTCGCGTCCAGAACCAGAGCGCGGCGATCACGACCAGCGCGCCGCCGAAGATCAGCGCGGAATGCTCGTAGCCGAGCGCCAGGCCGCCACGGTCGTCGTCGGCCGTCCAGTCGCCCAGCGCCGTTCCCAGCGTCTGCGAGAACAGGATCGTGACCCAGTAGAACCATTCGGCGCGCGGCGTCGTGATGCTGCGGATCGCCACCGTCCCCTCGACACGATGCCAGGCGAACAGGCTGATGGCGAGCAGCGCCGCGATGATCGCCGTGCCGCCTGGATATTCGACGCCCACCGAGCGGTCGAAGAAGTCGGCCAGCGTCGTGCCCAGCGTGGTGGTCGCGACGATCGTGGCCCAGTACAGCGCGGGATGGAAGCGCGAGGCGCGCACCTGCAGCCCGACGAGCGCGACGAAGATGGCCGCGAAGATGCCGGTGCCCACGAGGTAGCCGAGATTCTGCGACATCGTCACCCAGTCGCCGCCGGTCTCGCCGAGCGTGGTGGCTGCCACCTTGACGATCCAGAAGCCCAGCGTGACCGCGGCGACCTTCGCGGCGGCAGTAGGCGGGGTGTGCGTGGGCGCGTCGGGCATGGCGTGGTTCTCGATCGTCGGCATCTTCGTTGATCCGGCAGTCTGCAACGCGTTCGTTAGCTGACTGTAAGCCGTCCGGATGAAGCCCACTTCGTGCGTGGACGCCCCGACCAGTCAGCTCGCGCCAATTCGCAGCTGAGCCTCTGCCGCTAGAGTGCATGGATGACACTCGCCTGTCCCCCTGCCGAGCTGCACGTGACGGCAGTCGTCGCAGGCGCTGGCCGCCCGCCCCGCCGGCAGAGGGCCGCCCATGCGCGTGCTGCTGGTCGAGGATGACCGCATGCTGGGCAGCGCCGTGCGACAGGCGCTGCGCGACGCTACGTACGCGGCGGACGGGCTCGAGGACGGCGCGTCGGCTTGCGCGGCGCTCGAGGGCCTCGACTATGAACTGGTGCTGCTCGACCTCGGACTGCCGCGCCGCGACGGCATCGAGGTGCTGCGCCGGATGAGAGCGCGCGGGGACACGACGCCCGTGCTCGTGATCGACGATCGCGTCGAAGGAATGCAAGTCGGCGTCGACGACTACCTGGGCAAGCCCTTGCCGGTCGGCGAACTGCTCGCGCGACTGCGCGCGCCGGCGCGGCGCTCGGCAGGCGCTGCGACATCGACGCTCACCAAGGGCATCGTGTCGCTCGAACTGGCCGCCAAGCGGGCCGTGTCCGGCGGCGCAGCGCACGACCTCTCGCAGCGCGAATTCGCACTGCTGCAGGCGCGGATGCTGCGTCCCGGCGCCGTGCTGTCGCGCGCGCAGCTGTAGCAATCGATCTACGGCTGGGGCGAGGAAGTGGGGAGCAACGCGGTCGATGTCATCATCCACGGGCTGCGCCGCAAGCTGGGCACGGGCAGCATCCGCAACGCGCGCGGGCTGGGTTGGCGCGTCACGGCCGGAGACGGATCTTGACGCGGTCGCTGCGCCAGCGACTGTCGCTGTGGCTGTCCGTGGCGATCATCGTCATGAGCACCGCGACGGCGGGCATCACGTTCTGGATGAGCTTCCGCGACGCGAACGCGCTCCAGGACACGCTGCTGCAGCAGATCGCCGCCGCGCTGTCGTCGCAGCCGGTCATGGCGCCGCGGGCGCACTTCCAGCCGCGCAGCGGCGAAGACGCGGAGACGCACCTCGTGATCCGTCCGCTGGGCAGCGCGGGCGTCGATCCCAACCCGCGCATCGACGTGATGCTGCCGGCAAGCCTGGCGCCGGGACTGCAGGACATCGAAGCCTTCAAGGTGCATTGGCGCGTCTTCGTCCGCGACGACAGCGACGGCCACGCGTTCGGCGTGGCGCGACGCCAGCGCGTACGGGACGAGACCGCGCGCGACAGCGCATTGACCGCGCTCGGGCCGATGCTGGTGCTGGCGCCCTTGCCGATGCTGATCGTCAACGGACTGCTGCTGCAGGGGTTCGCGCCGCTGGTGGCCTTGTCGGGCGAGGTCGACGCGGGCGACGTGCGCCAGCTGAAGGCGCTGAGCGACGCGGACATTCCGAGCGAAGTGCTGCCCATCGTCCACGCCATCAACCGCCTGCTCGCGCGCGTGAGCGGACTGCTGGAACAGCAGCGCCGCCTGGTGGCCGACGCCGCGCACGCCCATCGCCGCGGCGCGGGTGCAGTCGGACAACCTCGCAAACGCCGACCTGTCCTCCGATGCGCGCGAACGCCTGGAATCGCTTCAGCGCGGGCTCGCGCGCAACTCCGAACTCGTCGACCAGTTGCTCAAGCTGGCGCGCGTGCAGGGAACCGCGCCACACCCTGCACAGCCGATGGCGCTCGATACCCTGACCCGCACCGCCATCGAGGAGACGCTGGCACAGGCCGAGTCACGCCAGGTCGATCTGGGCGGCATCCGGCTGGATCGCGCGACAGTGCACGGCGACTCGATGCACGCGTTCGCGCGCTGATCCGCAACGCGATCGACAACGCGGTGCGCTACACGCCGCCGGGCGGCTGGGTGGACGTCAGCCTGGTCGTCGACGAAGGCGACGCGCTGCTATCGCCAGAAGCTCGCCTGACGCGCGCGCAGCCCGCGTCACTTCAGCTTCCTGCCGTCGACCGAGGTCGCCTCGACGGCCGAGCCCGATCGCTTCGCCAGGAAATGCCGTGACGGCGACGATGATGACGGCATCGAGCCACACCATCGTGCCGCCATCCGTGCGGGCGTCAAATCCCCACAGCCGCGATCGCATTCGCACCGCACGGTCGCCAGCATTCGCGGCCACGCGTGCCGAATGATAGTAAACATGTTTATTGTTTTCACATCAAGCTTTCCGCAGGTGGCCGCTGGCTGGCTGCGCGGACGTTCAGTCTTGCGCTGGGCCTGGCGGCCTGCGGCGTGGCCTCGGCCGGGACCCTTGTTGAAGGCAGCAGCAGCTTTTCGCTCGCTCGCGCGGCGGGCGCGCTCGCCTGGAGCTTCAGCGGGCAGCTCGCCACGGACGTTTCGGGCGCCGTCCAGTACACGGCGATCGTGGAATGACGTGGCGAGCCGACTTCGACGAGATCGGACGGAACTAACCGGACACTGCACACTCTGACCCGCCCCCCCGGGTTCATGCCGTCTGCAATGAGTTCGCCACGCCTATGGTTCTCCACGCCGGTCACGTCGCACGGCCAAATCCGCAGCCAGGCATGGCTCGCGGACGCGCGCCGTCTCGGCCTCGCAGCGTGCCTGGCGCCGTGCGCCGCGTCGTCGCTGCATGCGCAGGAGGTCGCCGCGCCGGCAGCCTCCTCGGCTTCGGCGGCCAGCCAGGTCGTCGAGGTCGCGCCAACGGTCAGGAATCCGGCCATGATGCCGTACCGCAAGGCCTGTGACCTGCTGGCCAAGGTCGACAAGGCGGGCGCGCATCGCCTGCACGCGGTCTTTCGCGTCACCTCGCAGGCGTCGCATCAAGCGATGCCCGACCTGCGCGTGGCGATCGAAGGCGAGAAGACTCACCTGCAGGTGCCTGTCTCGAGCACAGGGCTCATCGAGCTGCCTGTCGATCCGTCGGCTTATGCGGACGATGCCGACCTTGTCGCCAACAAGCCCAAGCAGACGCTGGCGGTCGACTTCTTCGTCGTGCCGGAACTGCCTGCCGGCAACATCCGATACGCGGATCTGGCCCAATCGGCGTCCACCGCGCAGGCGGCCGTCAGCCAGATCGTGCCCTGGTACCTGCGCCTGCTGATGCCATCGATCAAGGGCGTCGGCCTGTGCTACCCCGATGCGGGACACGCCGTGGCGATCGAAGGGGCAGCGCAGGCAATGCGCGCGGCCGACGTGCCCGCCGACGACGTCGCGGGCAACAAGGTGTTCTGCGCCAGGTTCCCGGAGGAAGAGACGTCGCGGGACGTCGATCGCCGGGTCGTTCCGCAGGACGGCTGGGAGGCCCTGTTCTGGTGACGGGCGAAGCCTCGAATCGACTGCGAGCGCGGCACGCGACAACCGCCCGGCGCAGTTTCCTTGCATCGCGTCCCAGGCTTGTTTCCAGGGTTTGATTCCCATGCCTGGCTCGCGGATCAATGCTCCAGGAGGATCGGCGGCTCCCGAACGCCACGCGTCCGGATGGCGGCAGCTGCCGCATCGACGCCAAGCGGCTGTGGCCTTGGTGGGAGTGGCAGTCCACGCCGGCTTGCTCCTCGCGTTGCTGAAGGCGCATCTGGAGGTCCCCCGGCCCGCGCAACAGACCGTCTGGACGACTCTTGTGCCGATGTCTCCTCCTCGCGTGTCATCCGCCCGGCCACCGATTCCCGCGGCCGTGCCACGGCCCCTGTTCGCTCCGAAGTCGAACGAACCCACTCATCCGTCGCCGTCGGCCCTTGCATGGGTCGCGACAGCCCCAGCCTCTGCCGCCAGCGCCCCGCTGCCCGCCGCACCAGCCAGCACTCCCCTTCGGCTCACGCTGACGCCGCGCGACCTGCGCGCCATCGAGGCCGGCACGCCGCCCACGCTTGCCCAACGCCTGGCCCGTCCGCCAGCAGCGTCGCCACTCGCGCAAGCCCTCGCGCCAACCCCGCAGTTCGAGGAGGACGACCGCAGCGGCATGCATACCGTGCGCTCCCACGGCGGCTGCTTCATCCTGGTTCCCAGCGGACAAGCCAAGGCCGATCCCTTCAATCACGGCGGCGAGCGACTCACCGGCAGGGCGACCAACGACAACTGTTGACGGCGCCGCCGCACTGAGCACCAGGTGACAAGGCCACCCACGCGCGGGGCGCGGCCCCGAGTCGGTTCAGAAATCGAAGGCCACCGGCCACCGTCGGCTACAAGGTGCAGGCCGCGGTCGACGCAAAGCGCCACTTGATGCAGTTGGCGGGGCCTGAACCCCGCTGGACCTCGCTACGCGCCCTTGGTCAAAGCGTTGATGCTGTGGATCGTCGAACACCTCGACGACGTCGCTTGTGCCGACCGGTTTTCACACAGCCTCCACGCCTACCTCACTAGCCCGGGCCGCTTTGCCTTGCGCATTGCGAAGCTTCAACGTGTTGTTGAACTTGCCCAAGTTGGATGGTGCTGCCAGTTCCGGATGCACGCGCCTGCCTCTGTCGTTCTTCTTCTTGCTCTTCCTTCTGCTTGTCGCGGTGAGACTTGATGGAGAAGAACACGACCGTGACCAACACGAGCAACTTGAACGTAATAAAGACGATAGGAACCCAATCCATGATTTCCTCGATACGCCGCGTCTGACCTTGCCCCCGAGAAACGTATCCCTTGCTGAGTGGGAAAATTCAGGCAAGGAGAACGGAAGTGACGAAGTCAACGAGAGCGCGGTACACGCTGGAGTTCAAGCTCGAGGCGGTGCGGATGGTCAAGGGCGGGCAGAGCCTGGCGGTCGTGTCGAAGGTGCTCGACATCAGCGGCCAGACGCTGCACAACTGGGTCAAGGCTGAGCGCAAGGGTGAGCTCGCTGGCCCCGGCAGCAAGCCGGTGAGCCCGGAGCAGATGGAGATCGCGCGGCTGCGCGCCGAGCTCGCGCGCGTGAAGATGGAGCGCGATATCTTGGGAAAAGCGACGGCGTACTTCGCGAAGGAACGGGAGTGAAGTACGCCTGGATCAGCCGGCACCGGGAGCAATGGCCCGTGTCGCTGTCGTGCGAGGTCTTGCGCGTGAGCGCAAGCGGGTACTACGAGCACGAACGTCGCGCTGGCAAGTCGCCTTCTGGCCGCTTGAGCGACGATGCGCTGCTCGTCCACATCAAGGCGCTGCACAAGGAAGTCAGAGAAGAATACGGCTGGCCAAGAATCTGGAAAGAACTGCTGGCGAGGGGCATCCGGGTTGGCAAGGACAGGGTCCAGAAGCTGATGCAGCAGCACGGCATCAAGGCTCGCGGCAAGCGTAAGTTCATCGCCACGACCGACAGCAATCACGGCTTGCCGGTTGCCGAGAACCTGCTGAACCGCGAGTTCCAGCCGACGGCGCCGAACGCAGTGTGGACCAGCGACATCACGTACATCGCGACCGACGAGGGATGGCTGTACCTGGCTGTCGTCATCGACTTGTTCAGTCGGCAGATCGTTGGCTGGTCAATGCAGCCGCACATGCGCCGCGAGCTGGTGATGGACGCGCTGCGAATGGCCTGGTTCCGGCGACAGCCCGGCAAGGAAGCAAACGTGATCTTCCACAGCGACCGCGGCAGCCAATACTGCAGCGGGGACTTCCAGGACTTGCTCACGAGCTATGGCATGCGCAGCTCGATGAGCCGCAAGGGCAACTGTTGGGACAATGCCCCTACGGAGAGCCTGTGGGGCTCGCTGAAGGTCGGGCGTTTGTACGGGCGCCGGTTCGAGACCGCGCGGGCCGCGAAGGACGAGATCATCGACTGGATGGCGTTCTACAACCATCGGCGTCTTCACTCGACGCTGGGCTATGTCAGCCCGATGCAATTCGAACGGGCTTGGCTCGCTGCCCAGGAAAAGCGAGCCGCGTAATGCCGCCGGTTATGGGATGCGGATCCCAGGGGCAAGGTCA
>Ga0302279_10001890_pt1 | contig 28892 bp, 24 predicted proteins | sample III_Bog_N3_3_FD_194541 | JGI IMG/M metagenome (GOLD analysis project Ga0302279, IMG submission 194541) | Peat permafrost microbial communities from Stordalen Mire near Abisko, Sweden - III_Bog_N3_3 | ecosystem: Environmental > Terrestrial > Soil > Wetlands > Peat | place: Sweden: Abisko... | reverse complement strand
CACCGGCACACTTTCGGGTACCGCTACGATCGCCAACTCGCAGATTACAAACGTTGCGCCGACGAGCAACTTGGCGGTCGGCCAGGCTATCAGCGGGACGGGGATTCCGGCCAACTCAATCATCACAGCCATCAGCGGAACCACAATCACCATTGGAGTTGTCACAGGATACTCGTCGCTGACTCCGCCCACGCCAATTACGAATGGCGTTATTGGCGTTACAGGCACGGGCGGAACCGGAATGACAGTCGGCACCTACCCGCTGGCGTTCTCCGGTGGCGGAGGCAGTGGCGCGGCGGGAACGCTTACTGTGCTAACGGCTACCACATTCAGTGCCATAATTACGGCGAGCGGACAAGGCTACACCACCGCTCCGACCGTTACGGCGGCAACCGGGGGAACGCCGCCTACGTTGACAGCTGCGATACCGGCCCAGATCACCACCACTTCTGCTTCGACGACTCTGACTTTGGGTTTCCTTGCCGCTACCACCAAAGGGAGCCTCGGCCTCCTCTACGTCACGCCAACCGCAGGACTTATACCGGGACAGATCCTCTCTGGCACGAATCTGCCCTCCAACAATTTCATAGCCCAGGCGGGAATCACTGCCGCTGCCGGCACTGTCCTCATGGGGGGGGCGGTCGCTTCGGCAACGAGTTCGGTCGCACCGACCGGCTTCGTCACCAAGGGCACCGCGATCATCACGCAAGTATCGAGCGTCAGCGGAATCCTGACTGGGCTGCCGATCACAGGAACTGGAATACCAGCGGGAACCACCGTGTCGAGTTTCGACCCCATCGGGCTCACGATCACCATGTCGACCACCGCTTCAACCACGACCACCGGCACCTCCTCTGTCACTCCGACCGGTTTCCTGACCAAGGGCACCACCACGGTGACTGCGTTGAGCAGCCTGACTGGACTGGCCGCCGGAAATACGGTTACCGGCGGCGGCACCACAGGAATTCCGACGGGAACAACCGTCGTTTCGGTCGGAGGCATCAACACCATGGTGCTGTCGAGTCCCGCCAGCGCGACAACTGTGCCTACCGTCAAACCGACTGGGACCGGGGTTCTTGCGTCCGGCAACAATATCGTCAGCTACGTGTTTCCGACAGGAAATTTTGCCAGTGGAAATCTCATTACGGATTCTCAGGGCAACATCCCTCCCGGTACGACCGTCACGGGCGTCACTGCCGCCAGCAACACTATCACGCTGTCAGCGCCCGCAACCGGCTCTAGCACAGTGACAACTTTGTCCAGCTTCACTGGCACCGTTGTTGTCAGTTACGAGACCATTTCGTCTGTACCGGCGTCGGCCTTCACCACAACCCCCCCCATCGCGGTCGGGATGCCGATCAGCGGCACCAACATCCCCTCCGGAACGGTGATAACTGCGCTAAGCGCGTCCGCGGGCACCATTACGATATCGCAATTCCCCACCGCAGCCGCGGGCGCCGAGGTCACAGCCTTCTCCACGCCTCCCGCTGCATTCGTCGTTACTACAACGGAAACTCTGACCCCTTCGACGCTCCAGACCATCACCGTAACCGCTCCAACATTATCGGAAGCGGTAACGGTTCCCACGCTTGTGATGGTCACGCCTTCACTCGGCACCGCAACCCTGTCTCAAGCCCCCACCACCACGGGTATCCAGACGGTCATTGTGGAAGGGACGGACAACATGGATGTGGAACCATACGACCCCGGTACCGCGGCCCTCGCCTCAAATGGACCAGCAGCGTTAGCGGGGACCTCTCCAAGCGTGTATGCGGGCTTCTTCGATACTGCTGGGGCCTCGACGTCGAGCACCACCAACCCTGCGGGCGCCACCTTCGCCCGCACCTTCTCGCAGGTTCTTGCCGTGCTCTATGGTTCCACGGCATCGCAAACCTACCAGGGAGGATTTTTCCCGAACGGCGTAAGCGGCAGCATCAACTTCGTCTAACGCGTGGCCTTCGTCTGACGCGAAAGCGGCATTCGATCCACACCAACCGAAAGTCACAAAGTCCGCATCTCGACCTTGAAATGCGGGCTTTTTTTCGCTTCCTGCCTACTTTGTTCGTTGGGCTTGGGTCTCGCCTCAGCTACGAGCAATCCGCCTCAATGCGTCGTCGCCAGCGCTGTGGCGCCCGCCGGGTCGGTTCCCGTCGCAGTCGACGTCGAAAACGTAAGTTGACCCGAGGAGTAGCTATACATCGCCAAGTCGGGGTTGCCGACTTTCGACACTGAAAGCAGGTAGTTGCCGCTATTGTCCACCGCCATCGCCCACGGCGCAGACGTCGTCGTGACCGATACCGGATTCAACGCAGCCACCGTTCCATTGCTCGCCACGCTATACTCTGAGATCGAGCTGGTCACCTGGTTCGCTACATAGACGTCCGTCCCGGCCTTGTTTACAACCACCGACGTCGGCTGAGTCCCAGCCGTCAGTGGAGTGCCTACTTCATTCAGTGCGCCCCCCGAGCCGATGGTGAACACTGCCAGCCCGCCATTCGTGCCACTCCTCGCAATATAGAGATACGTGCTGGTTGAATTAACCGCCAGCGCGTTTTCGCTGGTGGTCGACGACGCTCCAAATATCAGCGCCTGCGGCGTCGAGAGAGTTCCGGTGGACGTGGCGAATGGGTAGACCAGATCTCCCGCCGTGCCGACCGCAACAAACACATAGTCTCCACTCGGAGCGAATTTGATCGCCTGCGGCGCAACTGTCGGAGCAGACGTCCCACCGTACAGATAGCTCCCACCGGTTCCAAGGGTTAGTTGTCCGGTCGACGAGTTGACCTGATACAAATCCACGATCGCCTCGTTGATCGCGGTACCGTTCGCATCGAGCCCCGCCAGCCAATTTCCGTCAGGCGAAACATCAATCGAAACCTCACCGGCCGAACCCAGGTTGTTGCTCTTAAGCAGCGTTAGCGCTCCCCCCGTTCCGATCGTGTAGGCGTTGATAAAGCCGTACGTTCCGTTGGTACCGGCAACGAACACAAGCGTGTTTGCTGCATTAACCACCACGGAGGTCGGGACAAATCCCAGCGTGTACGGCGAACCCGACACCGCCGTCAGCGTCGCGGTGCCCACCACGTACCCTGCCACGCTCCCTGTGGTCGCATTCGCCACATACACATAGTCGCCCGTGTTGCCGGAGCTGCTCAGCGATCCCGGGTACACCCAAAACGCACCGCAACCAGTCGTCAAACTCAAAGCCAAAATTGCCATCGCCGCAGACACTTGCCCTAAACGCCTCATGGTTCCATTCCTTCCGCTACCATCTTCGCAGCAATCGCACCCACAGCACACTCTATAATCGGCCAGGATGTTTGTCGCCGCATACCATCGCTGTCCCAGCCTACGCCGTCCCGGAATCTTCGCAGCGCTCGTTGCGCTTGCGCTCGGCTCTGCCAGCCTGGTTGGACAGTCTCATTCATTCGACTCTTCTTCGGCACAAATAGCACTCTCGCCGGCGGAGCTCGATCGCGAGGTTCACGCCGACATGGCCTTCCTCGCCGACGACGAGCTCCATGGCCGGGGCTCAGCTACCCGCGACGAGCACATCGCCGCACTCTTCGCCGCCGCACAGTTTCAGGGCCTCGGCCTCGCGCCCGGCGGCGACAGCGGCACCTTTCTACAGAAGGTCGCACTGCCCTTGCCCCTGCCGCTGGCGCTCCGCCAGCGGATCTCTCAATTCGAGGACACTCCGCGCACCGCAACCTGGAACGCCATCGCCATTCTCCGCGGTACCGATCCTGCCGCCGGGGTTGTCCTGCTCACCGCGCATCTCGACCACCTTGGCATCGGCCCCGCCAACTCCGCCGGCGACACTATTTACAACGGCGCAGACGACGACGCCTCTGGCACCACCGCCGTCCTCACGCTCGCCCACGCCTTCGCCGCCGACCTGCGCCCGCGCCGCACCATTGTCTTCGCTCTCTTCGGGTCGGAGGAACTCAGCGGCCTCGGCAACGCGGCCTTCCTTGCGCATCCGCCGGTCCCGCTGGCCTCGATCGTCGCCAACCTCGAGTTCGAGATGATCGGGCGCCCAGACCCCGCCGTTCCCGTCGGCGACCTATGGCTCACCGGTTTCGACCGCTCCAACCTCGGCGCCGAACTGGCCCGCCACGGAGCACACCTGGTCCCCGATCCCCACCCCTCGAAGAACTTCTTCCAGCGATCCGACAACTTCGCCCTAGCCCGCCAGGGCATCGTCGCGCACACCGTCTCCAGCTACGGCCTGCACCCGGATTACCACCAGCCCTCCGACGAACTCTCCACCATCGACTTCAACCACCTCGACGCCGCCATTGCCTCTATGTCCATACCCATCCGCTGGCTCGCAAATACTACGTGGCAACCAACTTGGAATCCCGGCGGCAAGCCATAGCTGGCCCGCGTTATCGGGTCCCCTGATACACGGCGATCATTTCGCTCACAAGAATGCCGTCGATCGTCATTACCTCCAGCTTGGAATCGCTGATCGAGAATCCAGATAGGTTGGCATCAGTCAGCTGCATCGCGGCCAGACTCGCATTGTGGATGCGGCCCCGCGAAAAATTCGCGTTTTCAATCACGACGCCCGACAGGTTCACATCAGTGAAACTCGAGCCTGAAAGATCACAGTCCACCGCCTCGATGGATTCGATCGCCTCGCAAAGTCTCATGGAGCCTCTCTCTTCGAACAGACTGAACACCCAGGTCGGATCGCCACCTCAAATTCAGGCATCCCACAAAACAGGAAGCGGCCCATCGCTGAGCCGCTCCTTTCGCCCCGCTGCCGTCAAGCGAGGTCGAAGCGATCCAAGTTCATTACCTTGCTCCAAGCCGCCACAAAGTCGCGCACGAACGCCGGCTGCGAGTCGCCGCACGCATAGACTTCTGCGAGCGCTCGGAGCTGAGAGTTCGAACCGAAGACGAGATCGACGACTGTGCCCGTCCATTTGGGAGCGCCGGTCGCCCTATCCAGTCCCTCCAACACGCCTTCCGAGCTAGCGGACTTCTGCCACTTCGTGTTCATGTCGAGCAGGTTCACAAAGAAATCGTTCGTCAGGGTTCCCTGCCGCTTCGTGAAAACGCCAAGCTCCGATTGCCCGAGGTTTACATTCAGCGCGCGCAGGCCACCGATCAGGACCGTCATCTCCGGAGCGGTCAGCGTCAGCAGGTTCGCCCGGTCCACCAGCAGCTCAGCCGCGGATCCCTCATGTCCCTTGCGGACGTAGTTGCGGAATCCGTCTGCAAGCGGCTCCAATGCCGCGAAAGAGAACACGTCAGTCTGATCCTGCGACGCATCCGTGCGCCCTGGCGAGAAAGGGACCTTCACGTCGAGGCCGGCCTTTTTTGCTGCCTCCTCGACGGCTGCACTGCCACCCAGAACGATCAGGTCAGCCATCGAGACCGTCTTCTCACCAGGCATACCGCTAGACTGGGCACCGTTGAAATCCTTCTGGATCGCCTCCAGCGCCTGTAAGACCTTCGCCAGTTCGGCTGGTTGATTGACTTCCCAATCCTTCTGTGGCATCAGCCGAATGCGGGCTCCATTCGCCCCACCACGTTTGTCGCCGCCGCGGAACGTCGCAGCCGACGCCCACGCCGTCGTGACCAATTGAGAGACTGAAAGCCCGGATGCAAGGATCTTCGCCTTCAGATCAGCAATATCCTGCTCGCCGATCAGCTCATGGTCCACGGTTGGAACCGGGTCCTGCCAGATCAGCGGCTCCGTAGGAACGAGCGGTCCAAGATACCGCGAGAGCGGTCCCATATCGCGATGCGTCAGCTTGAACCACGCCTTGGCGAATGCGTCTGCGAACTCCTCCGGGTGATCGAGGAAGCGCTTCGAAATCGTCGCATAGCTCGGGTCGATTCTCAGCGAAAGATCCGTCGTGAACATCATCGGAGCATGCTTCTTCGACGGGTCGTGAGCATCCGGAACGGTTCCCGCTCCAGCCGCGCCTTTAGGCGTCCATTGATGTGCCCCGGCGGGACTCTTTGTCAGTTCCCATTCATACTTGAATAGGTTTTCGAAGTAGCTGTTGTCCCACTTCACCGGGTTCGTGGTCCATGCGCCTTCCAACCCGCTACTGATCGTATCGACACCTTTGCCGATGCCAAAGCTGTTATTCCAGCCGAAACCTTGCTCTTCGATGCTGGCACCCTCGGGCTCGGGGCCGACATACTTGCCCGGATCGGCAGCACCATGCGCTTTCCCAAACGTGTGTCCGCCGGCAATCAGGGCAACAGTCTCCTCGTCATTCATCGCCATCCGAGCGAACGTCTCCCGAATATCCCGAGCCGCGGCAACCGGGTCAGGATTGCTATTTGGTCCTTCCGGATTTACGTAAATTAGACCCATTTGAACTGCGCCCAGTGGATTCTCGAGCTGACGGTCGCCGCTGTAGCGCTTGTCGCCCAACCACGCATCCTCAGGTCCCCAGTAAATTTCTTCCGGCTCCCAGACGTCCACACGTCCGCCGGCGAAACCGTAGGTCTTGAATCCCATCGACTCCAGCGCCACGTTTCCAGTCAGAATCATCAGATCGGCCCAGGAGATTTTGCGGCCATACTTCTGCTTGATCGGCCAGATCAGCCGGCGCGCCTTGTCGAGGCTCACGTTATCCGGCCAGCTATTGAGGGGAGCAAATCGCTGCGCTCCAGAACCTGCCCCGCCACGACCATCGGCGATACGATAGGTGCCCGCACTGTGCCACGCCATGCGGATGAAGAACGGTCCATAGTGGCCGTAGTCCGCAGGCCACCAGTCCTGGGAGGTCGTCATCAAGGCACGCAAGTCCTTGATCACGGCATCTAGGTCCAGAGTCTTGAATTCCTCAGCGTAATTGAACTCCTCGCCCATCGGGTTCGCCTGGGGCGAGTGCGCATGCAGCATCTTCAGGTTCAGTTGATTGGGCCACCAATCCGTGTTCATTCGGACCCCACCCTTCAGGGGCCTCACGCTGCCATGCATAACCGGGCATTTTGCTTCATCTGACATACATCACCTCGAAAACCAATCAGTTGTCTTCATTTACCACTACCTTTTGGCAGCTGGCGCAAACGCCAATCACATCCACTGCATACCGCTCCACCAGAAATCCTCCCGGTAGCCGGCTCCGCTTAGGTCCAAGCCCAAGCTCTTTCTCGCCAATATCCGTAATCTTCTTGCACTTCGAGCACACCATGTGATGATGAGGCTCGCCATTCATCTCCACGCGCACGGAGCCATGATGCATGCTCACTTTCTGGAACACGCCGCTCTCGACGAATAAATTTATGTTCTTGTAAACGGTCGCCAGCGAGATTGCCGGCACCTTCTTCTTTACCCGCGCATAGACCTCTTCCGGACTCGGATGGCCATGCATCGTCTTCATCACTTCGTACAGCACCTGCCGCTGGTGGGTTACAGCAATGCCGTTCTCCTCGCAAAGCACACGAAACGGCTTAGTCTCATTCGCCAGCATGGGGATAAGTGTAAACGATAAATATTATCGTTCGATAAATATACCTGTGGATAACTTACCGCCCCAAAGCGCCATCCGAACCAAGCCTCAGTTCAGCCGTTCCCGCTCCGCCTTGCCGAACCGAGCATCCAGCGGTTTCCGCCCCTCAAACCCATCGTCGGCCGAATGCCAGAAACCGATCTCCTTCTCGCCCAGTTTCCAGCACAACAGCACAGTATGGCCTTCCATCAGACAGGGAAAGTCCAGCAGCCCTTTCTCCAGGTCCTTCACTTGCACGCCGATCTCGTCCATCTCGGCCAGCGTGTCCCTAGCCTCCTGCAACGCCTTCTCGCGTTCTGCTCTGCGCTTCGCGGCCTGCGCCACGTTCACGTGCATTCCGCCCGCAAGAAAAATTCTCTGGCTTAGTTGTTGCATCTCCCGCTCCAACTCGCCAGACCGCGCCCCTGCCGCCTGCGCCTTCCGCAGCAATGCTTCCAAAACCGGCAGCAGCGTTTGTGCCTCGCTCAATGTGAACGTCTTGCTCAATTCCCTATCTCCAGCATTCGATCCAGTGCTACGCGTGCCCAGTGCTTAACTTCATTGTCCACCCGAATGCGATTCACCACGCGCCCCTCCACCAGATTCTCCAGTGTCCACGCCAAATGCTGCGGCGATATCCGATACATGGTCGTGCACAGGCATCCCGATTCATCCAGCGTAACCACCCGCTTGCCTAGCTGCGCAAACCTCTTTGCCAGCCGATTCACCAGGTGAATCTCCGTGCCCACAGCAAAGCTCGCCCCCTTCGGTGCGCGCTCAATCAAATCGATAATCCGCTCCGTCGAGCCCAGCGCATCCGCCCTCTGGCAGACCTCCCAGCGGCACTCCGGATGCACCACCACCTGCATTCCCGGTTCCTCGCGCCGTACCCGGTCGACATGCTCCGGCAGAAACCGTTGATGGACGCTGCAGTGTCCCTTCCACAGAATCACCCGCGCCGCCCGCAACCGATCTGGCGCCACGCCACCATTTATCTGGTATGGGTCCCACACCACCATCTCGTTCAGTGGAATCACCATTGCGAACGCCGTATTCCGCCCCAGGTGCTGATCCGGCAGGAAGAGAATCTTCCCCGCCCGTGCAAAGGCCCACTCAAAAGCCGCCCGCGCGTTCGATGAGGTACATACCAGCCCACCGCGCTCCCCACAAAACGCCTTAATATTCGCCGCCGAATTCATGTACGTCAGCGGAATAATCCCCCCATCAGCCACCGCTCCCGCCCGCTCCAATGACTCCCAGCAATCCTCCACCTGTCCAATCTCCGCCATATCTGCCATCGAGCAGCCGGCGTTCAGATCCGGCAGAATCACCTGCTGCCACGGCTGTGACAGCACGTCTGCCGTCTCGGCCATAAAGTGCACGCCGCAGAAAACCATGTACTTCGCGTGCGTCTCAGCGGCGACCTTGGATAGCTTGTAGCTATCACCGGTATAGTCGGCAAATCGGATCACCTCGTCGCGCTGATAGTGATGTCCCAGAATCACCGCGTCAGCGCCGAGCCTCTCGCGCGCAACCGCAATCCGCGCATCCATCGTTTCGTCCGGCAGCACCAGGTAGTTGTCGAGTGAGCAAGCCTCTCCTGCGGTCGCGAGCGGGGCCTCTTCCACTAATAGTCCATTCACAGTATTCCGCCTTCAGTCCTGGCTGTCCGCCGCGCGTCTGCTCATCGCAGTCGTGGCATTCGCATCCAAAACGGGGATGTTGAAAGCATTCCTTGCGCGGGCTGCAGCAGACTCACTGTGACAACCTTGAACCTCCAGGCCGTCACCCAATCCGCGGGGGTGTTGCCGCCCATTCCGTGCTCGCGCGGCCGTCAAAACCGCGCTACGTCAATCTTAGACGAAACCGCCTGCCAGGACGATGCACCGGCCCCGAGCGCCGCACAGTTTTCCATTCCGGCAAACGGTAACGCAACCCATTTGTTTCCCTCCCCACGCAGGCCGTATCATGGTTACAGCTATGCCGGGTTTTGAAGACAGCGCCGTAATCGTTCTGCTCGCACTGCTGCTCTTCGGGCCGAAGAAGCTGCCTGTGCTCGCGCGCCAACTCGGCAAGCTCATGGGCGACTTCCGGCGCGCCAGCAGTGAGTTCCGCTCCCAGATGGAGGAGGAACTCCGCATCTCCGAACAGGCCGACCGCCAGAAGCAGATCGCCGCCATCGAGGCCGCCGCACCACCCACTCCTGCACTGGAGCCCCCCCCCGCGGAAACCGCATCGGAATATCAGTCGACGACGGACTATCCCCAAGACTATTCCGCAGATTCGCCCACCGAAGTCTCGCCAGCGGCTGCCGCCGACCCGACCCCCGCCGCCCCTACCGCGCCAGTTCCTATCGCGACCTCAGGCGAACTGAGCATCATGCCTCCCGCCACCGGCCTTCCCCTCCCCAACTCGTCGCCGGCTAATGCGCCCGACGCGGCTACTACTCATGAATCCGAACTAGAAACCGAGACGTTGCATGGCTGATACAGACGACGCGCTCGACCGGGCTCGCAAGGCAGTCTCCGACCGTGCCGAACTCCCCGGCATGAGCCTGATGGAGCACCTCGAGGAGTTGCGCAAGCGCATCATCAATTCCGCTATCTACCTGTTCGTAGGCATGTGCATCGCATGGGCCCTTCGCGTGCGCCTCTATGGCATCATCAAGAAGCCCCTCGACGACCTGCACCTCGACCTCTACTTCAACCACCCCACCGATGGACTGAATCTATACCTCAAGACAGCGCTCGTGGGCGGCGCTATCCTCGCAAGCCCGTTCATCCTATACCAGCTCTGGCTCTTCATCTCGCCGGGCATGTACGCCAGCGAAAAGAAGTACGTCTGGCCCTTCATGACTGCCACAGTCGGCCTCTTCCTGTGCGGTGCATGGTTCGGCTATCACTACGTACTCGAGAACGCCGTGAAGGTCCTGGTCTTCCAATTTGCGACAGGCCTGCATCCGTTGCTTACGATCGACGAGTACACGGGCTTCTTCCTTTCCATCATCCTTGGCCTCGGCATCTGCTTTGAAATGCCGATACTTATTTTTTTCCTCGCACTCTTCGGCATCGTCGACGCCAAATTCCTGCTGCGCCATTTCCGCTACGCCATCCTCGGCATCTTCATCGTGGCCGCCATTATCTGTCCTATGCAGGATCCCTTCAGCATGTGCCTCTTCGCCAGCCCCATGCTCTTGCTCTACTTCTTCGGCGTCGCCATCGCCTGGTATGTCCATCCCAACCACCGCAACAAGCAGAAGGATGCACCCGCCACATGATCCCCTTCTACCAAACTGTCATCCTGAGCGGAGCGCGCAGCGCGCAGTCGAAGGACCCCGACGGAACAGCTTCAGCCTCTGCCTCGCGATCCTTTCTGCCACAGCTATGCCTGTTGCTGTGGCTCTTGCTTCTGCCGACAGCGACCCCGGCCCAAAAACCCGCAGCCACCGCCGTCAGCGGCCAGGCCATCTACTCCCTCACCCAGCAATTCCTCGCAGTCGCGCCTAAACGCTTCAACGGTTCACCCGGCCACCTCGCTGCCGAGAACTTCATCAAGCAGCACTTCAAACCCGAAGCCGCCAAAGGGAACTTCGTCACCGACGAATTCACCGCTGTGACGCCTGTCGGCCCGCAGGTCATGCGCAACTACATCGTGCGCTATCCCGGCAAGAAAGACGGGATCATTGTCCTCGCCAGCCACTACGAAACAAATTACCCGCTCAAGGACACCGCCTTCGTCGGCGCCAACGACGGCGCCTGCACTACCGCGCTCCTTATTGAACTCGGCGCCTGGTTCCGCACTCACCCACCCGACGGCTACTCCATCTGGCTCGTCTTCGACGATGGCGAAGAGGCTGTAAAGGACTGGACAGCCAACGGCGGAACGGACAATCTCTACGGCACCAAGCACCTCGCCGCCAAGTGGTATGCCGACAATACCCTCAAGCGGATCAAGGCCTTCCTTGTCGCCGACATGATTGGCGACAAGGACCTCAATATCCTCGAAGAGATGGGCTCCACCCCCTCGCTCCGCGCCATCTTCCGCCAGGCCGCCGCCAACACCCACCACACCGCCAACGTCTACCAGTCCCAGGGCGACGAGGAAGACGACCACCTCCCCTTCCTCCGGCGTGGCGTCCCCTCCCTCGACGTCATCGACGTGGACTACGGCCCCCACACCGCAGCCATGCCCGACGGCTATCATCACACCGCGCAGGACACTATCGACAAGATCAGCCCCAAATCCCTTCAAATCTCCGCCGACCTCTTCCTCGAAACCATCCGCCTCGTCAACCTGCGCTGACCGCAACGCGATAGCATCGTAACGTGCCCGCAACGCCCATCAGTTACTGGATCGGCTTCCACGTAGCCCTGCTCCTTCTCCTCGCCGCCGAGTTCGCCTACGCGCGCCGTCCTGCCAACCAGCCCCCACTTCGCACTCCACAATCAGCGCACCGCACCGCCATCGTTGCAACCGCTTTCTGGATCGCCACCGCGCTCGCCTTCGCTATCTTCATCCGCCATTCCCTTGGCCCCGCCGCCTCCGTCCAGTACCTCGCCGGCTACTTGCTCGAAGAGTCGATGTCCGTCGACAACCTCTTCGTCTTCCTCCTGCTCTTCCGCCTGTTTCAGATCGACCACGCCCACCAACCGCGCGTCCTCTTCTGGGGAGTGGCCGGTGCCATAGTCATGCGGGGTATCTTCATCGCCGGCGGCATCACGCTGCTCAATCACTTCCAGGCCCTGACCTACGTTTTCGGCTTCATCATCCTCGTCGCCGCCATCCGCCTCCTCATCCCCTCCGCCCCAAACCATCCCGCCGAAACGCCCCGCTGGATCGCCCTGCTCAAACGTGTCCACCCGGTCAGCCTGCGCCAGGATCACTTCGTCGTTATCGAGAACGGTCGCCCCACCATAACCATGCTTCTCCTCGCCCTCATCGCAATCGAGCTCACCGACATCGTCTTCGCGCTCGACTCCATCCCCGCTGTTCTCTCTATCACACGCCACCCTTTCCTCGCCTACACGTCGAACATCATGGCAGTCATGGGGCTGCGCTCGCTCTATTTCCTCATCATCGCTTCGCTCGCCCGGCTGCGCTTCCTCCACTATGGCCTGGCCGCGGTCCTCGCCTTCGCCGCCATCAAGATGCTCGCTTCGCACTGGATCGAGATCAGCCCCGCCCTTTCCCTCGTCGTCATTCTTGCCCTGCTGGCCATCACCATCAGCGCGTCCCTTTGGGCTCCAGGTAACCAGAGAAGTTGACTCTTCCGCCAATGGAAGCGCTTTGCCATCTGCGCTGGGAAAACATTTTCCCAAAGCAGGCGCGATCCATCCAAATTTCCAGCCATCTCCTGATAACCCTCTGAAACTGGGCGTGCTTGCCGACTGTGCAACCCATTGCACTTTGGCACTCCCATTGCTACACCTTTTGCAAACAGTAGGTTTCGACGCTGATTTCTGGAACCGTCTTAACCCAGGAGCTTTGCCATGTATCTTCTCTTCGCCGCACCGGCCTTGTCGTTCCTTTGCATCCTTACCATTTCGCTGTACAGCGAGTTTGCCAGCTGGGCCAATCTCTAACGCACGTCTTCGTCGCCACGCCACCTCGCAGCAAGGAGCTTCCCAATGGTTCAGCCCGCTGCCCAGCCTGTCTATGGCTTGTTTGCCTCTCTTTTTGCGGTAATGCCGTTTCTCTTGTTTGTGGCAGCTTTTCTTATGGCGCTTCCCAGCCACCTGGCAGCCAGGGCAGCACGCCGGATGATGCCGGTCCGTGCCCGTGCGATGAGGCGCAATAGAAGCGCAGCCGAACTCCGCGCCCTCAAGCGTCGGAACTACTAAGGCCCTTACTGGGACGCGTCAGCCCCTCCCCGGAAAATCCTTCCGCAAAAGAGCCCCGCGGCTCTCTTCCCGTCTCCCGATCGTCTTGCAACTTCCTCTACGCACCTCTGTGCGACACTATCCCAAACCCCAACAGGAGCCCTCCCCTGCCATGCTGAAGTTTGCCCGCATGACTCACATGTACCTCGGTGTGTTTCTCGCTCCCTCCATCCTCTTCTTTGCCTTCACCGGAGCCCTCCAGTCCTTTTCGCTCCACGAATCCCACTCAGCGACTTACACCCCTCCGCGTTGGCTCGTCCACATGTCCCAGATGCACAAGAACCAGACGTTCCACGTGCCTGTCCGTCCCCCCGCGCCACCCAAACCCACCTCAGCAGCCAAACTGCCACCGGCCGCATCCAGGCCGGCAACCACTCCCGCTAACCCGGCCGAGCGCGACATACACGCCCCTTCGCCGATGAAGTTTTTCTTCGTCTTCGTCGCTCTCGGCCTCATCGTCTCCACCTGCCTCGGCCTGTACATGTCCTACAAATTCAATCGCAACAAAATCGCAGTAACCGCCACGCTGCTGGCCGGCATTGCGGTCCCCGCCCTTCTCACCCTTTTCTGAGCACGTCAAGGGCGTCGCTTTTAGCTCTCCACGAACCTCAATCTGCCCCACTCAATCACCGAGTGCCGTCCCACATCAGCCCGCCCTGGAAAATCCTTCCGACAGTGAGCACCTCGGCTCTCTTCCCGTCCCAGCGCCGCCTGCACCATCAGCTCAGCCACCGTATGGAGATTCCGCGCCTCCAGCGCCCTCCGCGTTATCTCGCGCCGCCCCGTCGGCAGGAAACTCGATCCGTGCATCGCCGCCAGACGCTCCTGCGCGCGCCGCAACCCGCCCTCATCCCGCAGCAAACCCGCATCCCTCCACATCAACCCCTGCAATTCTGCAATCCGCCCCTCTACATCCCCTCCGCCACGACCCCCCGTCGTGGCACTTCCGCGAACCTCGCACCCCGCACCTCGAACCTCCTCGACCATCGCCTCGGCCGCCAACGCTCCAAACACCAGTCCCTCCAGCAGTGAATTGCTCGCCAACCGGTTCGCCCCATGCACGCCCGTACACGCTGCCTCGCCCGCAGCGTACAAGCCCGGCAGCGACGTCCTGCCGTGCACATCCGTCCTCACTCCTCCCATCAGGTAGTGCGCAGCCGGCCGTACCGGCACCAGATCCCGCGCCAACTTCAGCCCGTACCCTGCAAGAAACTGTGATATCCCGGGAAAACGCGCCTTCATATCCATCTTCGCGCCCACAGCCCTCATATCGAGATACACCGCCCCAGCCATCTCTTCGTGCGCAATTGCCCGGGCCACCACATCTCTTGGCGCCAACTCCAGCCCGGAATGGTACCGCTCCATAAACCGCTCGCCCTTCGTGTTCACCAACCATCCGCCTTCCCCGCGCAGTGCCTCACTCATCAGGAACCGCGGCGCACCCTCCATCGCAAACGCCGTCGGATGGAACTGCATGAACTCCATGTCCATCAACTCCGCGCCAGCCCGATACGCCATCGCAATCCCGTCCCCAGTCGCCACCGCCGGATTCGTCGTATCGCTGTAAACCTGTCCCGCGCCGCCGCTCGCCAGCAGCACAGCCCGCGCACACACCTCGATAAGCCCACCCTCCCGATCCAGAAGAGTCGCACCCATGACGCGCCCTGTTTCAGAATCGACCACCAGATCAACCGTTGTCACCCATTCCATCAACTCCACGCGCTCCAGCCCACGCACATGCCGCAGCAACGACACGGCGATCTCCCATCCAGTCGCATCTCCATGCGCATGTAGAATCCGCGGCAAACTATGCGCGCCCTCACGCGTCCGCATCAGCTTCCCCTGCTCGCGGTCGAACCCAGTCCCCCACGCGAGCAACTCTTCCACTCGCCTCGGTCCCTGCTCCACCAACACCGCCGCGGCAGCCACATTCACCAACCCATCGCCCGCCGCAACCGTGTCGGCCAAATGCAGCGCCACATCCGTGTCGCCGCCCATCGCGACGGCAATCCCGCCCTGCGCGTACGCGGTGTTCGACTCCGCCAGGCTCTCCTTGGTGACGACCAGAACCCTGCCCGCTTCCGCCAGCCCCGCCGCCGCCCGAAGGCCAGCAACCCCACCACCCACAACCAGAAAATCCACCACCGGCATCTTTCAAGGCTAGCACCGTCTCGAACCTGGCTACTGCCTCAAGTGGTCGTCATCCTGACGCAGAAGAAGGTTCCCTGAATTTGCTTTTACGCGAAGCGTCAAGAACCACACGAAGTGCCTGCGATACCATAGACCCACCGTGTCTTCCATCCGAGTTACCACCCCGCAAGCCACCTACGACGTCACCATCGCCTCCGGCCTTCTCCGCACGCTCTACCCCCGCCTGCGCAAGCTCAACTCAGGCAAGCCCCCCAGAACCTTCGTCATCACCTCGCCCCAAATCTGGGCCCTCTGGCATAAACCCTTCCTCGCCAGCTTCCCCACCGGTTATACAGCTCAACCCCCCGTGCTCTTCCTCCCCCCCGGCGAGCCCTACAAGCGTCTAGCCCAGGTCGAAGCCCTCGCCGAACAACTCATCCACGCCGGCGCCGACCGCGACTCCATCCTGCTCGCCTTCGGTGGAGGGATCGTCGGCGACCTCACCGGCTTCCTGGCCGCTATCTACATGCGCGGCATCCGCTACGTCGGCATCCCTACCACCATCCTCGCCCAGGTCGACTCGTCCCTCGGCGGCAAAACCGGCGTCAACCTCGTCGCCGGCAAGAACCTTATTGGCACTTTCCACCACCCCCTCGCTGTCCTCTCCGACATCGATCTCCTCCGTACCCTTCCCGCGGCCGAACTCCGCTCCGGCCTCCAGGAAGCCATCAAAGCAGGCATCATCTATGACGCAAAGTTATTCCGCTATCTAGAACAAAATGAACATAAAATTCTCTGTTCTTACCCCACTGCTCTCGCCCGGGTAATCACCGCCGCTGTCCGCGTTAAGGCAAACGTCGTCTCCGAAGATGAGAGGGAATCCGGCCTGCGCATGATCCTCAACTTCGGCCACACCATCGGCCACGCCATCGAGGCCGCCACCCACTACCGCAAACTCCTCCACGGCGAAGCGGTCGCCTGGGGCTCGATCGCCGCCCTCCACGTTTCGCTCAACCGCCGTCGCATCACCCACGAAGAGTTCGCCCGCATGGCCAACCTCATCCTCCGCTACGGCCCCATTCCACCCTTCAAAGCCGACCCCGCCAAACTCGTCGCGCTCACCTCCGGCGACAAGAAAAAGCGCAGCGGCCGCCGAGCCTTCGTCCTCACCACCGGCATAGGCCACACCGAAATCGCCTACGACGTAACCGACGCCGAACTCCTATCCGCGGCCAAGGCCATGTTTGCCACAATGCAAGGGGTCGCAGGGTGAGCGCGATTCCCACTGAACCTGAAGACACCCCCGGAGCCCGCCCCGCCGGCACCTCCTCGCCCGACGAAGCTGCCCAGAACATCCAACAGATGTTCGACACTATCGCCCCCACCTACGACCGTGCCAATCACATCCTCTCCGCCGGCATCGATCGCTCCTGGTGGAACCGCACCGCCCGCACCCTCCGCACCATCCTCGAGCGCCCCGAAGCTGTCGTCCTCGACCTCTGCTGCGGCACCGGCGACATGACCCTCGCCCTCGACCGCTTTCGCCCCCAACCTGCAACTGACAACCTGCACCCTGCAACTCCCGTCCCCATCTTCGCCCTCGACTTCTCCCGCCAGATGCTCTCCCTCGCCGCTCCCAAGTTCGCCAGCCGCAACATCGTCCCCATCGAAGCCGACGCTCTCCATCTCCCCCTCGCCGACGCCTCGGTCGACCTCGTTACCTCCGCCTTCGGCTTCCGTAACCTAACCAGCTACCCAGCGGGCCTCACCGAACTCCACCGCGTCCTCCGCCCCGGCGGCGAGATCGCCATCCTCGAGTGCAATCAGCCCGGCGGCCTGGTCGGCTGGCTCTACTCCTTCTACTTCCACCACATCCTCCCCACCCTCGGCGGCCTCATCTCCGGCAAGCGCCGCGCCTACGCTTACCTGCCCGACTCGGTCATGAAATTCCCTCGGCCCCCGCAGATGAAGGACCTCATCCTCGCTGCCGGCTTCGCCAACCCCACCTGGACCAGCTACACCCTGGGTACCGCCGGCCTCTACCGCGCCACTAAGACATGAGCTTCGTCGCCCATTGCCGATGCGCTCGACGCGCCAAACCTGTAGCATTTCTCCCATGAGCCCCGCGGCCATGGACGAAGCGACAACCAGCCGAACGCCGCACGCAGTCAAACGCTCGGCGGCCTTCTTTTCTGTCATCGCCGCGGGCCTCATCACGTTTCTCAAGCTCCTAACCGGCATCCTTACCGGCTCACTCGGGATGTTGTCCGAGTCCGCACACTCCGCCATCGACCTCATCGCCTCCGCCATCACCCTCTTCTCGGTCCAGGTCGCCGACCGTCCCGCCGACGAGGATCACAACTACGGCCACGGCAAGGTCGAGTCGCTCTCGGCCTTCGTCGAGACGGGCATCATGTTCGCCTCGTGCATCTGGATCGTCGCCGAGGCCGTCCGCCGCATCATCCCAGCCTTCCATGACCATCACGACCTGCGGCCGTCCCTCTGGCCGTTCGCCGTACTGTTGTGCTCAATGGTCGTCGATTTCACCCGCTCCCGCACCCTCGGCCGAATCGCGCGACAGTTCCGCTCCGACGCGCTTGCCGCCGACTCCGTGCACTTCGCCACCGATATGTGGGCATCGCTCGCCGTAATGCTCGGCCTTGCAGCCACCTTCGTCGGCGAGCGCTTCTCGCACCCATGGCTGGAGTATGCCGACCCCATCGCCGCGCTCGTTGTCGCAGGCGTCATCCTGCGCGTCAGTTGGCGGTTGGCCCGGCAGACGGTCGATACCCTGCTGGACGCCACGCCGACGACAGACCCCACCAGCAACCATCCTCAGACCAAGGAAGAACTCCGCGGCAACCTAATCCACGACCTCGCAGCCATCCCCGGCGTGCTCTCTGTCGATCGCCTGCGCACCCGCCGTTCGGGCGCCAATTACTTCGCCGACATCACGCTCGGCATGCCGCGCAACCTCACGTTTCAGCGCTCCGAACAGCTCACCATGGCCGCCACCGAGGCCGTCCAGCGCCATCTTCCCGGCGCCGACGTTGTGATTCACACGGTTCCCACGGCTTCCCTCGCAGAGAGCGTCCACGACCGCGTCCGCGCCGTCGCCGCCCGCCGCAATCTCGCCATCCACGAGATCAGCGTGCAACAACTCGACGACGGACTCCACGTCGAACAGCACCTCGAAGTCGACGAGACGATGCCTCTCCGCCAGGCCCACGAACTGGTCACCGACCTCGAGGCGGAGATGCTGCGCGAGGTCCCCGCCATCACTTCCATCCTCACCCACATCGAGAGCGAGCCCGCCACCATCGAGCGCCCAGCCTCACTCGAAAGGGACCGCCAACTCGAAGTCCGCCTGCGCGACGTTGCCGCCGGCTTCCCCGAAATCCTCGATATCCATGAAGTCTTCGTAACCCGTCGCCGCGCTCGCGCCGCAGATCCGCATGAGGATCACATCCAGGTAAGTTGCCACTGTACGCTGCCCGACGATCTCTCCATGGCCCGCGTCCACGCTGTCATCACCGCGCTCGAAGGCGCATTCAAGATCGACGCACCTGAAGTCGACCGCCTCCTCATCCACCCCGAACCTGCAACAGATAATCGCCGATGACAAACCCTTGGCTCTCGGTTCCGCTCGCCGATTATGAATCGCACATGCGATCACCTGCGGTCCAGCAGCTTGATACGCTCGCGGACCTTTTCGGGGAAACCCTGAAGATAAAGGCTCCCTTAAGCATCGCGATTCTTGGAATTGCCGGCGGAAACGGACTGGATCGAGTTGACATGAAGACAACCCAGCGCATTGTCGGCGTGGACATCAATCCGGAGTATTTAGACTCTTTGCGAGAACGCTATGCGCATATCTCAAACGTGGAACTCTATCAGGCGGACCTATCGCAGGACGCGCTGAACATCCGGCCGGTCGAGCTTGTTCACGCCGCGCTTCTCTTCGAGCACGCAGGCACCCTCCGCTGTCTCGAAAATGCGCTGCGAATGGTAGCGCCAGAGGGATCCCTTTCGGTTGTCCTACAGCTTCCCAGTACGGCCGACCAGGCAGTCGGTAGCAGCGAAGTTGCCTCGGTCACTCGATTCGCCGCGCACTTTAGGTTCGTCAATCCGCGGGAATTTAGCGGCAAACTGGCGGAGTGCGGTTTTCGCAAAACCTATGAACGCACACAGGACGTCGCTTCCGGCAAGGCTTTTCGGCTTGCCATCTTCGACCGATCAGGCGTGTCGGCCTCTGGTCAAACGGTAATAAATCGCCGGCGTCACAATCAGCGAAAGCACGACCGAGATAAGCAATCCGCCGATGACCGCAATGGCAAGCGGCTGTAGCATCTGCGAGCCAGCGCCCAGCGCGAACGCCAACGGAAGCATCCCGCAGACCGCAGCAATCGCCGTCATCACAATCGGCCGCAACCGGCGCTGGGCAGCGTGCAACATGGCCTCGCGCGCCATATCGCGGCCAGCGAAAGCGTCAGGGTTCTCAGCCAATTCCAGATCTGTTCGCGCCCGGAACTTCTCGTCTGCATCCAGTAGCAGAATCCCGTTCTTCGCGACAATGCCGATCACCATGATGAGGCCCATGAAGCTGGCAACATTGAACGTCGTCTGCGTAATCAACAGCGCGAGCACGACTCCGGAAATCGAAAGCACTGAGCTGCTAAGAATCGCGATAGGCGCGGAGAAATTGCGAAACTCCGCCAGCAGCACGCCAAACACCAGCGCAAGCGCGAGCAGGAGAACCCGCAGCAAGTCGTGAAACGACTTCTGTTGCTCCTCGTACGTTCCCCCATACTCGATGCGAACGCTGGAAGGAATGTGCAGCCCCTGAACGGTCGTCTCGACCTGCGCCATCGCGGTACCCAGGTCGGACCCTTGAAGCCGTCCCGTGACACTGATGTACTGCTGAAGGTTCTGGCGAAGGATCTCGTTCTGTGGGGCAAGCTGAGTGACGTCCGCGAGTGACCCGAGCGTAGCGGTGTGGCCACTGCTCGAGTTGAAGATAGTGTTCTGAATGGCATCCAGCGAGGCGCGGCTGTCGTCCGGCAAGCGGACTCTGACCGTGTAAGGCCGGCCGTTGACGATCATCGGATCGGCGGTGGGCAGCCCGTCAAGAATCGCCGTCGCGTCTTCGGCGACTTCAGTGGGGTTGAAACCAAGGCGCGCTGCGAGCACCGGATTTACCTGGAAGTTCGTGGCTGGACCTGAGATGGTATTGTCCACTCCATTTTGCGTGTCAACCACGCCGGGAATCTTCTTGATCGCCGCTTCAACCTTGGGCCCGAGTTGGTTCAACAGAGTAGCGTCGCTGGAAAAAAGCTTGATCTGGATCGGCTCGGGCGAATTCGACAGGTCGTCAATCATGTCCTGCAGCACCTGGGTGAATTCGATATCGAGCGTGGGCTCGGACTTGAGAATGCGCGCACGGATGTCGGCGATCACCTCGTCGATGTCGCGGTCGCGTTTGGTTTTTAGGCGGACCGTGAAGTCACCACTGTTGGCCTCGGTAACCGCGGCCAGGCCGAGTTGCAGGCCGGTGCGGCGCGAAGTAATGTCGACCTCGGGAGTGTTATGCAGTATCTGCTCGACGTGCGCGAGAACGCGGTTGGTTTCAGTGAGCGATGTGCCGGCCGGAGTGAGATAGTCCAGGATGAACCCGCCCTCGTCCATCTCTGGCAGCAGATCGGAACCGAGCGCGTTATATGCGAAATAGGTGGCGGCAACGAGGCCGAGGCAGACCAGCACCAGGGCGACCGGTCGAGTAAGCGCCCAGGTCAGCACCCGCGCGTGAGTAGCCAGGACCCGCCGCATAATCGGGCCAGAATCCTCACGGGCAACTGCCTCGTCTTTGGCGAGGTCGAACTGTGCAACCTCAGCCTGATCTGTAGCGGGTTCCGGAGACGCTGCCACCGGCTTTCGGTGGCTCAGGAATGTGAGCGAGAGCGCGGGCGTCCAGCTAAGAGCGAGCGCCAGCGAGGTCAGCAGCGATGCCGTCATGGTGATGGCCAGCGCGCGAAAGAAGTTTCCCGTCACGCCGGTGACCGCGATCAGTGGGAGGAAGACAACCACCGGGGTGATGGTTGAGAAGACCAGCGGAGTCGTGATTTCGCCGATGGCCTCGCGGACAGCGTTCGCGCGAGACTGTCCAGCGTCGCGATGCACGACAATGTTCTCGACCACCACGATGGCGTCGTCGATGACCAGCCCGATCGCAGCGGCAAGACCTCCCAGCGTCATCAGGTTGAACGACTGGCCGATGAGCCAGAGGAACAGAATCGTAACGCACACGGTTACAGGAATAACCAGCCCCGCAACCAGGGAACTCGACCAGTCACGAAGGAAAAGAAAGAGGATAACGCACACCAGGATAAGGCCGATGAGAATGGCATCGCGCACACTGGCAATCGACTCGCGCACCAGCTCGGACTGGTCGTAAAAAGGTACGAGGTGCGTGCCCGGAGGCAGCTTGGACCGAAGCGCAGCCACCTCATCGGCAACCGCATTCGCGACCTGGACAGTATTGGAGGAAAGCTGGCGAGTGATGTTGAGCAGGACCGAAGGCCGGCCGTTGGCGGTGACCGTCGTGTAGACGGGCAAGGTTCCCTGGTGTACGTCGGCAACGTCCGAAACACGGACAGGAGCGCCGCTGGGCGCGGTCTTCACCACCAGTGAAGCCAGGTGAGCGGCGTCGTGGGCCTGTGCGCCGACCAGTGCCAGGATCAGTTCGTGATTCGCCTCATACAGTCCCGGCGAGTCGATGATGTTAGAAGCCTCAACCGCGTTGACCAGATCGGTAAGGGTAACGCCAGCGTTCTGCAACCGGGCCAGATCGGGAACGATCTGGTACTCAGGCACCTTACCGCCCTGCACCGTGACAGTCGAAACTCCAGCGACGCGATTCAGCGGCGGCTTCAGATCGTAGGTCGCAGCTTCCCAAAGTTGAGTCGGCGAAACCAGGTCGTTCCCTGCCGCATCCCGATCGCTCGTCAACGCATACCCGAGGATGGGAAAGGTGGCGAAGCTCAGGCGGTTCGTGGAGATGATTGCAGACGCAGGCAGGGTTTGACGGATCTTGGAGAGCGCGGTGTCGGTCAGTTGCAGCGTTTGGACGATATCGACGTTCCAGTCGAAGAAGAGGTCGACTTCAGCCGAACCGCGGCTGGTGATGGAGCGAATCGTCACCAGGCCGGGGACACTGTTGATGGCGTCCTCGATGGGCTTGGTCACCGTGACCTGCATCTGCTCCACCGGCATCACGCCGTTGTCGACGCCGATCACGACGCGGGGAAAATTCGTCTCAGGAAACACCGAGATGGGCACCTGAAACGCCGCGTAGACGCCGGCCACGGAGAGAATCACCACCAGAAAGAAAATCGTGGTCGACATCCGCGAGAGCCAGAAGGGGGACTCTGGCTGCTGAGCCGGGGCTGGACAGGACGCAGGTATGCTCACTTGGCGTCGGCATCCTTTCCTGTCGCAGTCGCGGCGGGCGCGCCGGCTGCGGGCTTGGCATCGTCCTCGGGCTTGGCGTCCGGGTCGGTGCCAATCTTGACCTTGGTGCTCTCATCCAGCCCATACCCGCCGGCCGAGATCACCATGTCCGATCTACTAAGGCCGCTTAGGATCTGCACTTCGTCCGCATTCTGGATTCCAAGAGTGACCGTCTTCTTGTGCGCGGTTGAGTCGGGCGCAATCACCATAACAAACTTGCCGACGCCATCCGTGCCAGCCTGGATCGCATCCAAAGGAACCGTCAGAGCATTTGCCACGGTGCGACCGGTAATCGTAGCGTGCACCGGCGTCCCTGCCTTCAGCATGCCCTTGGAATTCTCAGCCCGCAGCCAAACCTCAATCGTAGTGCTGCCCGCATCCAGCGCCGGACTAATGAGCGAGACCTTGGCAGGAACAGGATCGGCAATGCCCGGAACGGTTAGTGTCGCCGGTGCTCCAAGCGTTAGCTGCTGTGCCTGCATCTGTCCGATGTGTACCTTGGCGATCAGCGCGGACGTATCCATCACGGTGATAAGCGGCGTACCCGCAGCCGCAGTCTCACCGCCAAAGAGAGGCCGGTCGGTGACAACGCCGGAGATCGGGCTGCGAATCTCGGTGTAGCTCAACTGAGCCTCCGCTCCCATGAGTTTCCCTTTGGCGGAATCGAGATTCCCTTGAGCGTTCGCGAGCGCGGCCTTGTTGCTGACGTTCTGCAGCGATTCGAGATGCTGTTTGGCGATGTCGTACGCAGCTTGCGATTGCACCAGCGTGGCCTTCGCGGTGTCTAGATCGCGACCGGGGATCGCTCCCTCTTTGAATAACTGCTCGCGTGACATAACAATCGACTGCGCGAGATCGAGATTTGCCTTCGCCTGCGCAAGGTCGAGCTTGCCCCTGTTCAGGTCTTCGGGCGCGGTGGCCTTGGTTGCTGTCTCAAACGTCGCCTGCGCCGCCGTGTAGCTGCCCTTGTTGTCGAGCGCCGCGGCCGCCAGGTCGCTGTTCTCAAGCGTGGCCAGCAACTCCCCCGCCTGCACACGCGAGCCGCGCTGCACATAGAACTTCTTCACCGGAGCCGTTACCTTGGGCGAGATGGCAGCCTGCGCGAGCGGAGCCAGAATGGCGTCGGCCGCGATCTGGTCAGAGATGCTTCCCTGCTCCGGATGCGCGGCCTCAACGTAGACCTCAGGCGTCGGCGTCGCTTCCTCCTTCTTGCAACCCAGCGGAAGCAGAAGGAAAACGCAAAGCGAAATCGCCGACGGCTTGAAAATGCGTCGCGCGCGAATTGAGTCGATAGTTGGAGGCATCATGGTCTAGAGCGTTCCTGTCAGCAGTTGGAGATTCGCAAGCGCGGTCTCGTAGCGGGCCATGCCGTCCTCGCGGGCAAGTTCAGAGGAGGCCAGGGAGTTCTCCGCGTCGACAACATCGAGGATGATCGTTTCGCCGGCGGAGTAGCTGTCCCGCGTAAGGCGAAGACTCTCAGTCGCGGTCGCAACGCTGTGGTCGAGGCTTTCAAGCTGATCGTGCGCGGTCATCGCTTCGGCGTAATACTCTTCCAGTTCGGCGATGAGCTTGCGCTGAGTATTGGTGAGGACGACACGAGCAGTGTCGCGATTGATCTCGCTCTGGCGCACCTTGTCGCGAGTGGTAAACCAATCCCAGATAGGGATGTTGAGAGTGGCACTGGCGGAGTAACCAAGGTTATGGCTGCCGTCGTTGGCGTTGGTGGCGAACTGCGTCGCGTCAATCCCGTACGAGTAGTTCAGCTCCATATCCGGCAGATATGCGGAGCGCGCAGCAAACACGTTCAGGTCGGCGAGGTGTGAACTCGCGAGTGCACTTTCCATCTCCGGATTGTGCTTGGCGAGCGCCGCTTCCACGTCGGCGCGCGCTGGCACCGAGGCAGGCGGATCGGGCACAACCAGCGTGTACGGACTACGCGGATCGGGAAACAGCAGGACCCCGAGTTCCAGCCGCGCCCTCTCCGCGTTGAGCTTCGCGTCGGCCAGGTCTCTGTCGCGCTGCTGCTGCAGCAGTTGGGCCTTGACCACGTCTGCACGCGCAACCTCGCGGGCGGTCTCGCGTTGCTCGGTCAGTTTGGTCAGGCCGGCGGCCTCATTGGCGGCACGCTGCGCAACCACAACCCGTCGATCCGCGGTGGACAACGCATAGAACGATCTAGCCACGCTGGCCACTAAGCCGCGCTGGGCCACCTCTCTTTCGGCCGTCGCGACGGCAAGCGCAGCCGAGGCACGGCTGACCGCATTGATCTGCTGCGCTCCAATCGTCTCCGTAACGCTCGCCTGGCTCACATATTCATGTACCGAGTTGTTGGCGATAAAGCGTACCGGCGCAGTGCTGCTTACCCCGGCGTTGGCGGCGCAGATCTTGTTTGTGCTTGGACAGTGGTTGGACTGGGTATACAGGTACTGGTTGTCGTAGACAACGTTGGGCAGCAGCGCGGCGCGTGCGATGGACTGATCGAGCGCTGCGTTCTTGCTGGCTGCGACCGCAGCCGCAAATGCAGGCTCGTTGACCCGCGCCCGGGCGATCGCCTCGTCCAGCGTAATTGCAGTGGGGGAGGGCTGCGTTGCCGGCGATGAGACTTGCTGCTGCGCGAACCCCGCCGACGCCAGCGTCGCGAGACAGACGAAATTCGGTATGAGCTTGCGCAGGCCTGAAAGCTTTGAATTCTTGCGGAAAAGTGACATAGAACCTATTCGGGGCGTTCGGAAATCCAGAAGCATGCGCACTCCCAGACGCTCCAAGTGTAACTGTGCCAGCGGGGGCTTAAGCGGAGATTAAGTCGAGCTTAAGGATCCTATGAGAAGAGTAGATTGACTACTTATGAGAGTGCTGATCGTGGAAGACGAAGTCCGGCTCGCTAACAACATCGCGGAAGCTCTGCGCGAGCGTTGTGGCTTCGCCGTGGATTGCGCGGAAAATGGCGCCGACGGGGCCGCGCTGACCGAATACCAGCACTACGATCTCCTCCTCCTCGACCTCATGCTCCCCGGCCTCGATGGTCTCGGCATTGTGCACCAGGTGCGCAAGCGAAAGGACATGACCCCCATCCTCATCCTGACTGCACGGGACGAGCGCGCGCAGGTCGTCGAGCTACTCAACGCCGGCGCCGACGATTACCTCACCAAACCGTTCGACCTGGGAGAACTCCTCGCGCGCGCGAAGGCCCTCATACGCCGCGGCAAAGGCGTCTCCCACCCCGTGTTGACCGTGGGCCGAATCAGCCTGAACACGGTCGAGCAGACAGTGCGCTGCCGAGGACAGTTGATCGATCTGTCGCCCACCGAGTATCGCCTCTTCGAGTACCTTATCTTCCGTCCGCGCGCCATCGTGTCCGCTCGGGAACTCCTCGAGCATCTCTACGATTACAACTGGGAGCACCACTCCAACGTCATCGAGGCGCACATCTCCAACCTCCGCAAGAAGCTGCGCGCCGTGGGCGAGGAAACCTCCATCACAACCATGCGGGGCCGCGGCTACCGGCTGGAAGCGCCCGAGAAGCAGCTATGAGGAAGAACTCTCTCAGCCGTCAGCTGATCGCCGGTGTCCTGCTAGCAGAACTGTTCTGTGCAGCGTCTTTCTCCTGCGTTGCCTTGCTCCACGAGATGCACGGTCGCCGGCGCGCTTTCGACGTGATGTTGCGCGGCCGGACAGACTCGCTGATGGGAGCGGTGCAGGACGCCGAAGATCCCGACGACAACGTCACCGTCGACCCGACTGAGTTGGCCCTGCCCAAGCAGGATGTCTACGAAGTGCTGAGCCCTTCCGGACGCGTGCTCGGACATTCGCCGGCCTCGTCGTCTGAATTGCTGATGGCCCTGGCCTCATCCGGCAAGCCCGGCTACTTCAACTTCGAGGTCAAAGAAGAGCATTACCGGGCCCTTCGCTTCAACGGCCTGCGCATCATCGACCGCGAAGAGAATGGCGGAATCCGCCGCCCCGTAACGGTTCTATATGCCGCGCCAACCCACGACCTGTGGCACGAGGCGGTCGAGGCTGTCCGGTTCTATGTCATTGCCGGCGTACTCCTGCTGGCAGTCACGGGACTCGTCCTGGTCTGGTTCCTCCGCCGCCGTCTCTCCCCATTGCAGGAACTCGCTGCCATCGCTGGCCGCGTGTCGGCGAGTTCGTGGGAATTCGTGCCGCCCGACGCCGTTCTGCGCACCACTGAACTTGCGCCCATCGCTCTCTCCATCGAGGAGCTGCTGAAAGGCCTGCGCCAATCCTTCGAGCGCCAGCGGCAACTCACCGGAGACGCCGCGCACGAACTCAAGACATCGATCGCTGTGCTGAAATCCAGCCTCCAACTCCTGTCCCTGAACCCGAGAACAGCCGAGCAGTACGAGGCAGGCCTGGAAGGCTTGTTGACCGACACCGAGCGCATGGAGGACCTCGCCACCCGCATGCTCGAGCTGGCGCGGCTGGAGGAAGCGCGGGTCGAGCGCAGCGAGTCGAGCGACCTTCCATCAATGCTGCAAGACGTAGCCGACCGCCTGCGCCCGCTCTCTGACCTTAAGCACGTCGCACTCCAGGTCACCGTGGAAGACGCACACAAGGTCGCCATGCCGGCCGACGATGTGGAAGTCCTCTGCTCCAACTTGATCATGAACGCGCTGCAGCACAGCTTGCCGCAAGGTCGAATCTTCGCCACGGTGCAAACCCACAATGAAGTGACTGAGCTGCGCGTCAAGGACGAAGGCGAAGGCATTCCGGAGGCCGCCCTGCCACATGTCTTCGACCGCTTCTACCGCGCCGATCGTTCGCGCAGCCGCAACAGCGGCGGCGCGGGTCTCGGGCTCTCAATCTGCAAGGCCATCGTCGAGCGCTCACATGGCAGCATCCAGATTCAGAGCGCAGTGGGACAAGGCACCGAAGTGATCGTGACTCTGCCAGCAGAGTAGCAGCGGGCTCCAGAGGATGCTGAAAAAGGCCCCATCCTCGCTGTTCGGAGTGGCAGCGGCCTTCAGCCCGCGGACGATCGATTCTAAAGAACAGGTTTAGCCTCGCGCATTGGACCACTTCCGGCCCGCTTTACTTCGCAGGCAGCGCGTAGATGACCTCGCCCGGCCGCGTGTAGTGCAACTCTTCCCGCGCCTGGTGCTCGATCGCATTCGGATCACTCTGAAGCCGGTCGACATGGCCCTGCAACCGGTCATTCTCGCGCTGCAGAACTTGCATTTCCTGGGTCAGCGCGTGCGTCTCGTGCCGTTTCTGCTCATACACAGTCAGCCCATTCGCCCCGAAGACAACATGATATCCAACCGCCAGCGCCAGCGCCGCGGCAGCGAACGTCGCCGCCTTCTGACGTCCAATCGAAAGCCCCGAACAAGTCGCACGAAGAGACGCGAATCGACCGGCCTTCTCCGAAATTGGAGCAATCACTGTCATTCCTAAAGTTGAGATGCTGCCCGCGATCGCGTCAAGCCCCGAATAGGCGCACGGCCCAGGAGGAATCAAGATCGTACTGGGCAGGCCACACTAAATGCCGCCCCGGCAACTTCCGCGCCTGTTCTCCGGCAATCGGAGCACAATTCCGCGCCGCTTGGTATCCTTGTCTTGTCACATTTGCTTTGCCGCACGGGGACCCTTTCATCGCAATGGTTACTGTCACGCACTGCTATTTTGAATTGCGCCGCTGACCGACCCTCTTCAGCCCGCCCATTGAAGGAACTACCCATGCAATCCACACTCCCCATCCCACTCGGCGCCACCCAGGACCTCCGTGAGCTACCGCGCACCCGCACTGGCAGGATATTTCTCGCCGTTCCGCCACTGCTTTCGTCGCCATATGCGCCCACGTCTCGGTCCGCCGCTGGCACCGCTCCTGAATTCCACCTCCCTATTCACTGCACCACTTTTCCGAGGAACCGCCAAGACATGACCGCAACCA
>Ga0302279_10001889_pt1 | contig 28911 bp, 30 predicted proteins | sample III_Bog_N3_3_FD_194541 | JGI IMG/M metagenome (GOLD analysis project Ga0302279, IMG submission 194541) | Peat permafrost microbial communities from Stordalen Mire near Abisko, Sweden - III_Bog_N3_3 | ecosystem: Environmental > Terrestrial > Soil > Wetlands > Peat | place: Sweden: Abisko... | reverse complement strand
GCGAGGTCTGGTTGCGTCGCGCCGCCACAAAAAGGTAGGAGCTTCGCTCCTTTTGTTTCATGCGGAGCGTGCTTGTAATAGTAAGCGAAGCGCGCCCCCGCCCTGTCATCCCGAGCGGAGCGCGTATGCGCGTAGTCGAGGGACAGCGACCAAGCTTGGCGATTACAGCGCGCCACCAAGCTCGGCGATTGCGGCGTTCCACCAAGCTCGATGATCGAGGCTGTCCCTCGACTCCGCGCCTCCGCGCTCCGCTCGGGATGACAGGGCGGGCGCGCTACGCTTACGATGGCAACGGGGGCGCTATGCGCTTGCGATGGCGGAATGCGCGCCATATCGCGCTTTAAACAAAGGAGCGAAGCTCCTACCTTTTTCGCGCTAGCGCTACGACGACGACTGCAACGCCACCGGTGCCGCTACCCCAAAGCGCTCCGCGACCGCGTGCATGCCGGCGATGGCGGGGGCGTCGAAGGGGATGCCGTGTGCGCGGTGCTCGGCGATGGCGTTGCGTTCTTTGTCTTCGGGGGCGTAGACGCGCGCGAAGCCGTTGGCAGGCGCACTCGTGCGGAGTTCGTCGAGTAGGGTCGTCACGTCGTGCGCGATGCGTTGCGGATCGCCGAAGCGCGCGGGATCGATCGCGGCGAAAAAGTGCCCGACCTTGCCGCCGGCGAGCGGTTCGCCGGCGTGGCCGCGCGCGCGGCCGAACGCGCTGCCGGCGAGCGCGCCGCAGAGCAAATCGACGAGCACCGAAAGCCCGTAGCCCTTGTGTCCGCCGCTCGCGGTGCCGTAGCCGCCCAGCGGCAACAGCGCGCCCTTCATCGCTTGCGCCGGATCCGTCGTCGGATCGCCTTGCGCGTCGACGGCCCAGCCGGGTTCGAGCGGCTTTCCGAGCCGGCGCGCCGTCTCGATCTTGCCGAACGCGACGGTCGTCGTCGCCATATCGAGCACGAACGCATCGCCGCCCGCACCGGGGATCGCGATCGCGACTGGATTCGTACCGAGCAGCGCTTCGCGTCCAAACGTCGGCACCGCGAACGACGCCGTGTTCGTCATCGCGATGCCGATCAGACCGCGTTCGAGCGCGAGCAGCGCGTAGTACGCCGCAATGCCGAAGTGATTGGAGTTGCGTACGACCGCCAGCGCGCAACCGCTGGACGCGGCGCGATCGATCACGCGGCGCATCGTGCGCACGGAGACCGGATGGCCCAGACCGTTGTTCGCATCGATCGTCAGCGCGAAGCCGGCATCGAGCACGTCGGTGTCGGTTGCTTGGCCGTCGATCACGTGGTCGCGTACCGGTTGCGCGTAGTACGGACCAAGCCGCACGACGCCGTGCGTGTTCACGCCGCGCACGTCGGCCGCGACGAGCACGTCGGCGACGAGTCCCGCATTTTCCGCCGAGGCTCCGGCGGCGACCATCGCCGCTACAGCAAACCGGTGCAGTTCCGCTTCAGAAAACCGTACTTCCGCCATGACGGGAGCGAGCGTACCCTCACAATGCGAAGGAAGCGCGAAGATCGCGCTGCGCTGCTGCCGCTAGCGGCGGGCGGCGAGAACCGGGTAGAGCCGGAGCGCCGTCCCGCCGAAGATCGCCTCGCGGTCGCGTTGCGCGAGCCATTCCATCTCGCGCAACGCGTCGCCGAGGATTTCGGCGAGCGTGCCCTCCGACGCCGAGTAGTTCGAGCCCCAGGCGATGCGCTCGGCACCGAAGCGTGCGACCGTGAATTTCAGGAACGCTTGCGGATCCTTACCGCCGGCGTGCAGATCGAGCACGTTGAGCGTCATCATCTTGAGATAGACGTTCGGCAGATCGGCAAGCGCCCAGAACGACGCCGAATCGTTGTACGGCGCGCTCGCGCCGGGCGCGGGCGGATGCGTGCGCTCGATGACGATGGTCAGCGACGGATGCCGGCGCAGCAACTGCGGCACGATCGAAAAGCCTTCGAGCGGCACGCGGAAGTGCACGGGAACGCCGAGTTCCGCGGCTGCGGCCCACACGGGCAGGATCGCCGCGTCGAGCAACCACGACGGATCGCCCGGCTTCGCACCGCCCGAGGTGAAGATGCGCAAGCCCGCCATGCCGCGCTCGCGCACCCAATAGCGCAGCTTCTGCGCCGCGTCGGGCGCCGACGTATCGATGCTGCCGACAAATGCGAAACGATCGGGATGCGCGGCCGTCGTGTCGGCGGCGTAATTGTCGTCGAAGCCGTAGGCCATCGAGGAATGCACGAGGGCGGATTTCGCGACGCCCGCTTCGTCCATCGCGGCGAGCATCATCTCGGCCGTGATCGGCCGTTCGGTAACGTAATCCGCGACGTGATCGAAGAGATGGTGCTGCGGATATTTCGCGAGATCGTGCGAGATGACGTGCGGATGGATGTCGACGACGGTCAATGCGAAAGCCTCAGGATGTCGGAGACGTTGCGATGCGCTTCGAGCGGATGACGCAGCGGCACGTTGGGATTAATATGATAGCGGGTCCGGCGCCCCTCGCGCGTGCGCTCGATCGAGCCCGAGGCTTCGAGGTCCGCGAGGATCTGGAGCACGGCGCGCTCGGTGATGCCGACCAGCTCGGCCAGGTCGCGTACCCGGGCTTCGGGTTCCTTGGCGACGGCGATCAGCACGTGGGCGTGGTTGCTGAGGTAGGTCCAGACGTGGCGCTTGGCGGGCTTGACGCCGGCCATATTAGTGCTCATAATTGCATGAATTATATTTCATGCACACCTCCTCCAAGGTGGTTATGCCGTTCGCCTCGCTTGCTCTTGTCCCCGCGCCCCCGGCCATCGCCGGTGCCCTCATCGCCCTTGGCCTGGTCCGAGGCGAGGGGCCGGTAGCGCGGACCGTCGTCACGGCGCTCGCCGGGGCGATCGCGCTCGACCTGGCGGCGGCGTTTGCCGGCGCGGACCGGCTGGGAGCGTTCGCGGCCGGGGCGATCGCGGCGATCGCAGCGATCGTGGCCGGCTACGGGGGGCGCGCGCTGCAGGGCGGGACGATCCCCTACGCCCGCTTCTTCACGCTGCTCGCGGCGGCGACGGCAGGGTCACTCGCGGTCGTGGCGGCCGGCGACGTGCGCGTGCTGGCGGCGGCGTGGGTCGCGACGGGCTGGCTTACCAGCGCGCTGTTGGGCCTTGCCGGAAGCCGTCCGGCGCGCCGCTGGGCGCTGCGGCACGCGGCGATCGAAGGCGTGGGCGACGCGGCCTGGATCGCGATCTTGGTGCTCGCGTGGCACGCCTTCGGCACGTTCGACATCGGCGCGATCGCGCACGCTGCCGTGCCGGGCGACACGACGACGGCGATCGCGCTCGCGCTGGTGATTGCCGGCGTGAGCCGCTCGGCGCTCGTGCCACTGCACGGCTGGCTGCCCAATTCGATGGAAGCGCCGACGCCGGTCTCGGCGTTCATGCACGCCGGGCTCGTGAACGGCGCCGGACTGCTGCTGGCGAAAACCGCGGCCTTGATCGCGCTCGCACCGGCGGCGCTCGCGCTGGCCGCGCTGCTCGGCGCACTCACCGCCGCGCTCGGCACGGTCTGCGCGCTCGCGCGGCCGGAAGCGAAGCGGCGGCTCGGGTGGTCGACGGTCGCGCAGATGGGCTTCATGGTGCTGCAGTGCGGCTGCGGCGCCTTCGCTGCGGCGGTCGTGCATCTCGTCGCGCACGGCGGCTATAAGTCGGCGGCGTTTCTCGGCGTGCAAGGCTCGATCGCAGGCGACAAACGCGCGCGGCTGTTGGGCGCCGGTGCGGCGAGCGCGAGCGGTCCCGCGCTGCGCGCGTTGCTGGCCTTTGCGCCGGCCTTCGCGGGCCTTGCGCTCGCGTGGCTCGTGCTGCGCGGCGCGCTGTTCGGCGCGAGCATGACGCCGGTGCTCGCGCTCGCGTGGGCCTGCGCGGTGAGTGCGGCGCGGCTTTCGGCCGAACGGCGGATCGGCGCGCGTCCGCGCGTGCTGCTCGGTCTCGCGGTCGCCGGCGCGCTGGCTGCGTACGCAATCGCGGTGGTCGCGCTCGATGCGTGGCTCGGCAACGCGCTACCGCACGTCACGTTCGCGCCCGCGGCGTTCGCCGTGACGGTGGGCGCGATCGGCGCCGGACTGATCGTCGGCTGCGGCATCCGCCTGCGCCCGCCGAACGCCCTCTACGCCTACGCGCTCGCGGCATGAACCGCTCCGCGCGCACGCAGCTGCGGGCGCTCGTCGCGCTCGCCGCCGATGCGATCGCGCCGGCGTGGCCGCTCGATACGTTCGTCGCGGTCAATCCGCTGCTCGGTTTCGAAGCGTTGCCGTTCGACGAAGCGACGGCGAAAGCGGCGGAGCTCTTTCGCGCGCGCACGCTGCCGGGGACCGATGCCCCACCCGCGCAAGACGACGGCGTGGAACGCATCAACGCGCGGCTCGGCACGTGGCTTGCAGCCTATTGCGACCGCGGCGCGGCCGCGTGGCCGATGCCGCACCGCGAACGCGGTTTCTATGCGGCCTGGCGGCGACTCGCGCGCGCACGCGCGCTGCCCGAACGCGCCGACGACGCGCTGCTCGAGAACCTCGACGCGCTCGGCATTCCCGAGCACGCCCGGCTTGACGCATTGCGACAACGGCTCGCCTACACGCCGGGCTGGGCCGGGTATGTGAAGCGCGCCACCGAGTCGGGCGAGCAGCCGGGACTCGACCTGATCGCACTGCTCGCGGTGCGCACGTGGTACGAGCGCCACGCTGCGCGCCCGCCGGCGTGCCCGCCGCCGCTGACGCCGCCACGCGATCCACGGCAGCATCGGGCGGCGCTCGCCGGGCTCGAAGCACGGGAACGGATCTACCGCGAGGCGCTGCTCGCGCGCATCGCTGCCGGCGCGGCGGCGGAGCCGGAACGTCCACGCGCGCAATTCGTATTCTGCATCGACGCACGCTCCGAACCGTTGCGGCGCGCGATCGAAGCGGCGGGGCCGTACCAGACGTTCGGTTTCGCGGGCTTTTTCGGCGTGCCGGTGCGGCATCGGCCCTACGGCTCACCGGTCTCCGTCGCGCAAGCACCGGTGCTCGTGCACCCGACCACCACGATCGACGAGCGCCCGGCGGCCGGCGTGGCCGCCACCCTGCAACGGCGCGCAGAACGCACGCGCGCGACCGGCGCGCTAACGGGCGGCGCGCTGCAGCGGCCGGTCGCGGCCTTTGCGGGCGTCGAGGCATTCGGTCCGGTTGCGGCACTGCGCGCGGCGTTCGCAACGTTCGTCGCGCGCCGCCGCCCCACGCAGCGCGGGCACCACCCGCTCGCCATCGATGCGCTCGCCTTCGACGAACGCGTCTTCTTTGCCGAAGCGATGCTGCGCATCATGGGCTTCACCGCCGGCTTCGCGCCGCTGGTCGTGCTCTGCGGGCACGGCGGTGCAACGGAAAACAACGCCTTCGCCGCGGCGCTGGATTGCGGCGCGTGCGGCGGAAATCGGGGCGAGATCAACGCGCGCGTCGCGACGGCGATCCTGAACGATCCCAGCGTGCGAGTCGCGCTCGCGGAGCGCGGCATCGCGATCCCCCCGACCACGCATTTCGTCGCCGCGGAACACGACACGACGCGAGACGTCGTGGAGCTCTGCGAAGCCGGGCACTCCGACATCGCGGCGGTCCTTGCGGACGCCGGAACGCGCGCACGCACGGCGCGGGCGGCGACGCTGCCCCGCGCGCCGATCGGCGCCAGCGATCCGCTGGCGCGGGCGACGGATTGGGCGCAGGTGCGACCCGAGTGGGGACTCGCGCGCAACGCCGGCTTCATCATCGGGCCGCGAGCCCTCACGTGCGGCGTCGACCTCGGCGGACGCTGCTTCCTGCACTCCTACGATCCGCACGCCGATGTGGACGGCGCCGCGCTCGAACAGATCCTCACCGCGCCGCTGATCGTCGCGGAGTGGATCAACCTGCAGTACTTCTTCGCCTGCGTGGATCCCGAGCGGTTCGGTTCGGGCGACAAAGTGCTGCAGCAGCCCGTCGGCGGCTTCGGCGTGCTGCACGGCAACGGCGGCGATCTGCGCACCGGCTTGCCGTGGCAGGCGACGCGGCTGGGCGACGCCCAGTATCACGAACCGCTGCGACTGCTGGCCGTCGTCTGCGCGCCGCCGGAACGCATCGACGCGATCGTCGCGCGCCAGCAGGTGCTGCAGCGGCTGTTCGATCACCGCTGGGTAACGCTCGTCGCGATCGACCCCGATCGCCGCAACGCCCGCCGCTACGCCGGCGCGCACACGTGGCACCCCATCACCGCAACGGAGGATCTCGCATGCCCGCAGACCGTTTGACGCCGATGAAGAAACTCGAGATCGTCGTGTCCGGCGAGCACGCCGGCGACGTGCGCGAGTTGCTCGCGGAGTACGTGAGCGGCTACACGCAAATCGCACCCGTCTCGGGCCTCGGCCATCACGGCTACCACGAAGGCCGGCTGCTCTACAACGACGCCTCGGCGCAGGCGCTGATCGTCACCGTAATCCAGCCCAACGCCCTCGACCCGCTGCTCGACGGATTGCTCCCACTCCTCGAGCAACGCTCCGGCGTCGTATGGGTAAGCGACGTCGCCGTCGGCCGCGCGGCGTACTTCGCACCGTCACCGTAGCCCGCGTCATCGGAGCGCGCGCCCCCATGTCATCCCGAGCGGAGCGCGTAGGCGCGGAGTCGAGGGACAGCGACAAAACGCCGCGATTGCAGCGTTCCACCAAGCTCGATGATTGCGGCGGTCCCTCGACTGCGCGCTGCGGCGCTACGCTCGGGATGACAGGGTGGGCGCTGCGCTCACCATATGACAGGGTGGCCGCTGCGCTCACCATATGACAGGGGCGCGCTGCGCTCACCATTTGACAGGGGCGCGCTGCGCTCACCATATGACAGGGGCGCGCTGCGCTCACCATTTGACAGGGGCGCGCTGCGCTCACCATATGACAGGGTGGTCGCTGCGCTCACCATATGACACGGGCGCGCTGCGCTCACCATAATGAGAGGTGGGCGCTGCGCTCACCATTACTTGCGGCACGTGTGGAGCGGCGGGCGAGCTTCTTTCGAGCGGAGCGCGGTCAGCGCAGGAGTTTGAACGCGTGCCCGCGCGTTTTCCCCGACATTGCGATGCCGATCCAAGGGTTCGCGCCTCGCGCGTAGCACCCCATGTCATCCCGAGCGGAGCGCGTAGGCGCGGAGTCGAGGGACAGCGGCAAAACGCCGCGATTGCAGCGCGCCGCCAAGCTCGATGATTGCGGCGGTCCCTCGACTGCGCGCTGCGGCGCTACGCTCGGGATGAGGATGGGCGCTTCAGCGCAGGAGTAGGGCTCCGGCTATGCCTGCGCCGAGGAGGATGACGCCTGCGTGGAGGCGCGTGAAGAGGCATACGGCGGTTGTGCCGGCGGCGATTGCGTAGGTCCAGGGGACGTCGATTGCGCCTTGCGCGATGGAGTAGATGCCCGCCCAGCTGAGCCCGACGACGATCGGGCCGAGGGCTTGCGCGGCGAGGTCGCGCCAGGGATGTTCGCGGTAGCGCTGCCACGCCGCGCCGAGAAAATACATCAGGACCGACGACGGTCCGAAGATCGCGCAGGTCGCCACGGCCGCGCCGCCCGCGCCGGCGGCCGTCCAACCGACGAGCGACGCGAGCGAATTCGTCGCGCCCGGCGCGAGTTTGCTGATGGCGTAGTACTTCGAGAATTCGAGCGCGGTGACCCAATGGTGCTGCGTGACGACGTCGACTTGCATCTGCGGAACGATCGCCTTGCCGCCGCCGAAACCGAGCACCGAGAGCGCGCCGAAGACGAGGATCAGCTGCCAATACATCAGCGGCGGCTCAGCGCGATCGCAACGAACGCGCACGGGATGAGGACCGCGAGCGTTATGGCGAGCGGAACGTGCGAGACGCCGGCCGCCGCGGCGACGGCAACGAAGATGAGCGGCCGGATCTTCGCGCGCAGCGGCGTGGTGAGCTCGATCGCGTTCGCGAGCGAGAGGCCGACGGCGCCCGCCGCGCAGCCGCGCAGTGCGTGCGCGACAATCGGCAGATTGGCCCCGCGCAGGATGACTACGGCGATCACGAACAGCAGGGCCAATGCCGGGATCGTGGTCGCTGTCCATGCGACGATCGCCCCAATCGTTCCGCGCAAGCGCATGCCCGTGATGATCGCGACGTTGCACATCTGCGGACCGGGCGCGAGTTGCGCGAGCGAGAGAATCTCGAGGTACTCGGGCTCCGTGAACCACTGCCGGTTGCGCACGAGTTCGCGCCGGATCGCGAGTCCGGCGCCCCCACCCACCTGCGTCGACGTGACGCGCGCCAGCGACGTAGCGATTTCCCAGAGCGTAACCCGCACGCCCTTCAATGCTTACGCGATGGACCGGACTCCTTGATGGTCTCCCAACGATTGCGGCGGTCCCTCGACTGCGCGCTTACGCGCTCCGCTCGGGATGACACGGGGCGGCCTTACGGGGTTATGGCTAGGCCGTAGGGGGAGCTGACTGAGGTGATTGTCGCTGCCGGCAACGCCGAGTACGGCGGCGCGAAGACGAGGATGTTTTGGATGCCGGGGTTGGCGACGATCGCGTTTCCCGCCCCATCAAGGACCAGCGCCGAGCCTCCCCCGCCGGCGTTTACGACGGGGGTGCCCGTGTACGGCGGTGCCCAGACGTCGAGCGAAACGACAAAGCCGTTGACCGCGAACAGGTTCCCGGAGGCATCGAGCGCGAGCGCGTTTGGAGCGCTGCCGTCCGGAATCACGGTCGGCGCTCCGGTATAGGGTGGGGCGTACGCGGTGATCGGATCGCCGACGACGCTATTCGCCACAAAGAGATTGCCGGCTGCGTCGAGCACGAGGCCGTCGGGCTGGGCTACCCCGGTGCTGATCGTTGCAAGCGGCGCGCCGGTGTACGGCGGCGCGTACTCCGTCACGGTCGAATTGTTCGTGTTGGCGACGAGGAGATTCCCGGCAACGTTGAGAGCGAGCGCCGACGGCGAACTCACCCCGCTCGATATCGTCGTCGGCGCGCCGGTGTAGGGCGGCGCGTAGACCGTCACGGTATTGTTGCCGCGATTCGCCACGAAAAGATTCCCCGAACCATCGACGAGCACGCGATAGGGTTGATCGAGCCCAGTCGTAATCGTCGTCGTCGGAACGCCGCTGCCCGAAGCGTATTCGGTCACCGTCGCGTTGCCGTAGTTCGCGACGAAGAGATTCCCGGCGCCGTCGAGCGCGAGTCCGATCGGCTCGTTGACTCCGCCGGCGATCGTCGCCGAAGGGCCGCCGGTGTAGGGCGATTGGTATTCCGTAACCGTGTTGTTGCCGAAGTTTGCTACGTAGAGTGTCTGCACGTCGTTCTTGATCGTAAACGTCGTGCTGCAGACGGCGCCGGGCGCCTGGCACGTGTAGTCGGAATAATTTGCCGTCACCTGGACGGTCGCACCGGCATTGTTCGTGCCCGGCGGCGTGATCGGTAGCAGGTTCGGTGACGTGGTAGCCGGCGTTCCGACGTTCCAGCCGCTACCGCTGACCACGTTTGCGGTGAACGTGGGCGCGCCGGGACCGACGATGATGTTGCCGTCGGGGTCGAGTGCCGCGACCACGACGTTCTGAGGCGCGGTGCCGTAGAGCGTGAAGCCCGACGGGCTCGGACCGTGCACCGCGAGCGCTCCGGGCGCGACCTGCAACGACGCCGGGATCCCGGAGAGCGTCAAGGGCACGACGGCCGTCACGCCCGCGAGCACGCTGAACTGCACTTGCGAATTCGAGAGCGGCGTGCCGTTCGCGTCCTCGGCCGTGATGATGGCCGTATAGGTGTTGAACGCCAGGCTGATCGTGAACTGGCAGTACGTCGTGAGCAACGTCGTCGTGCAGTCGCTCGAGCCGGGCGTCAGCGGCACGGTCGTCGGGAAGCCCGGGATGGAATAGCCGCCCAACCGGACGTCGATCGCGAGTTGCGTCGTCGCCGGCGAGATGTACTGCCCGGAGCGCCGGTGCGCGGAGAGCGAGCCCGGCGGAACGTCGATCCGGAATTTCACCGGGACCTTCGTGCCTTGCGGTGCGCTCGACGTGGTACCGGGCGTCGCCGATCCGCCGCCGCATCCGGCGAGCAGCACGGCGCTCAACGCAAACGTTAGCAGGCGCTTCATGGCGAGAGCACCAGCGATTGCGGATTGCTGACGCTGTTCGTGATCGTGACGATCGGTGCCCCGGTATAAGGCGGCGCATATTCCGTCACGGTGTTCGTCGCCGATGTGTTCGCGACGAACAGGTTCCCGGCACCATCCATGGCCAGCGCGGTCGGCGACGATGTGCCGTTCCCGATCACCGCCGTCAGCGCTACGTACGGCGGCGTGAATTCGAGCACGTACCCCCCGACATAGTTTGCGATGAAGAGGTTCCCCAATCCGTCGAGCAGCAACGCGCTCGGATCCGAGACGCCGGTCGAAATCGTTGCGATCGCGGCGCCGGTATACGGCGGTGCGAACACGGTGACCGTACTGTTGCTCTGATTGCCGACGAACAGATTGCCGGAACCGTCGATCGCGATCGGACCGGGATGGCCGATGCCGCTGGTCACCAGTGTCGGGGTACCGGTATAGGGCGGCGCGTAAATCGCGACATCGCCTTGGCAGCCGTTGATACCACACGAACTGCCGTTGTTCGCGACGAAGAGGTTGCCGGCGCTATCGAACGCCATCCCCTCGGGGGTGTCGATGTCCGTGCTGATCGTCGTGGCGACCCCGCCGGTGTAGGGCGGGAGGTATTCCGTGATCGTGTTCGCGCCGTTGTTGGCAACGAACGCGTCGCCGGCGGCATCGAGGACGAGCCCCGTCGTCAAACTGACCGAATTGAACGCGGCGGGCGCGCCGGTATACGGCGCCGACCAGACGGTGAAGTCGTTCGGGTAGCCGGCGGCCAGCAATTGCCCCGCCGCGTTGAGCGCAATCGACACGGGCGCCGTGATCGAGTTGTTGATCGTGACCGGCGCTCCGGAATAGGGCGGCGCATACGCCGTGATGCGGCTGTTTCCGCCGTCGGCGACGAACAGCGTTTGGATGTGGTTCGTGATCGAGAACGTGCGCGTGCAAACCGCGCCCGGCTGCGTGCAGGTTGAGTCGGGATAGACGGCCGTCACGGCGATCGTGGCGCCCGAACCGTTCGTGCCCGGCGGCGAGACGAGTACCGTGTTCGGGGCGGTCGTCGTCGGCGACATGACGTCCCAGTTCAGGCCGCTCACGACGTTCGCGCTGAAGGTCGGGGCGCCGGGGCCGATGATGATGTTGCCGTCGGCGTCGAACGCGCTGACGATCACGGGCTGCGTCCCGCTGCCGTAGAGCGTCAGGCCCGAAGTCGCCGAACCCTTCACCGCGTTCGCGCCGGTCGTTACGCCGATCGCATACGGGATGCCCGAGAGGATCAGCGGCACGACGTTGTTCTGGCCGGCCAGGATCGTGAAACCGATCGTCTGCGTCGAGAGCGGGACGTTATTCCCATCCTTGGCCGTCAGGATCGCGGTGTAGGTGCCGGGGCCGAGCGGCAGGGTAATCTGGCACAGGGTCGTCGCCAGGGTCGAGACGCAGCCGGTCGACGGCGCCGTAAGCGCGGCGGTCACCGGATAGCCGGCGATCGACGTGCCGTTTTGCTGCACGTCGATCGAGATCTGCGAGGTCGCCGGCGAAAGGTACTTCGCCGAGCGCCGGTTCGTGCCCGACGTGCCTTGCGGCTTATCGATCTTGAACGTGACCGTGGTCGGGCCGGACGCCGCGGAGCGCGGGACGCTCGTGCCGCCGCCACAGCCGGAAAGAGCCGTGCCGCACAGGAGCAGCACCGCACTCGCCAAGACCCGGTAAGAAAGCTTCACGGTCACCACTCGCCTTCGGCGCCCAGGCGAGCGTTCATTCAGCCCCGCGCCGCTTAGAGTTGGTGGGCCAGCGCCTCAATCGCGTCGCGGAAGCGGGTTGGGTCGATCCCGAACTGCTTCTCCGTTACCCCGAGCTTGCCGGGGCGGCCCTGATTCGGCCGGACGGGGTCGAACGAACCGTGCACGATCCGGCCGCCGCTGCGCGACATCCCGAGGTCGATCGCCGAGCAAAAGACATTCCCTTGCTGATCGGCCCGGATGTGGCAGCGCAGCGTCAGGCGCACCATACCTTCGCATTCGATGAAGACCGGGGTCTCCGAGGGCTTCGCGGCCAGCGGCAGCGGGACGGGTTCGCCGAGCGCCTTGTCGCGCAGGGCGAAGATCGCCGTGACCAGCGCGGACGTCACGGTTTCCGCAAACGTCAGCCGCGAGTGGAACTCACGCTCCACGGCATCGTGCCGGGCGTCGCCATGGGTGCGCTTCATATCGAGCTTGCGCAGGATGTCTTCGATCCCCATCGCCCCTTGCTTCGGCGAGCGACCGGGTCAGGTCTTGCGAGTCTTCCCCGAACCTTCCGGACCCATTCATGGCCGGGAGCCACCATGGCCGCATGGGGATGACCATCGTCGAGAAGATCCTGGCCAAGAAGTCCGGCCGCGCGAAGGTCGTGCCGGGCGATATCGTGACCGCGGACGTCGATACCGCGGTGCTGATCGACCTGAACTTCCGGCCCGGCTATTACCACGAGTTCAACCACGTTTGGGATCCGGCCAAGATCGCGATCGTGTTCGATCACGTCGTCCCGCCCAACGACGAAGCGAGCGCCCTGGCACTTCAGCGCGGGCGCGCGTTCGCGAAGAAGTTCGGCATCGCGCGCGTCCACGACGTCGGGTACGACCAGGGCATCTCGCACCAACTGATTGCCGACCACGGCTACGCGCTGCCGGGCGGCGTGCTGGTCTGCATCGACTCGCACACGTGCAGCGCCGGGGCGTTCAATTGCCTCGCGCGCGGCATGGGGAATCCGGAGACGGTCTTCGTGACCGCCAAGGGCCGCACGTGGTACCGCATCGTGCCGACGATCCGTTACGTGCTCGACGGCGAACCCAAGGCCGCCGTGAGCGCGAAGGATATCTTTTTGTACATTGCCGGACGGTGGGGCGATCACGCCAACCTGAACGTGGAGTTCGGCGGTCCGGGCGTGACCGGCATGAGCCTCAACGCGCGCCGGACGCTCGCCACGATGGCGGCCGAATTGAGCGCCGAGTTCGCCATCTTCGAAGCCGACGCACTCGTGCTCGAGCACCTGCGCACGCGCACGAACGCCGCATTCGAGCCGCAAGCGCCCGATCGCGACGCCGCCTATCTCGACGTGCGCGAGGTCGATCTTGGGGACATCGCGCCGATGGTCGCGTTTCCCGATCGCGTCGTGCGTAACACGCAAGAGGTCGGCGCGGCGGCCGGCATCGCGATCGATCAAGCGTTCATCGGCTCCTGCGCCAACGGCACCCTCGACGATTTCGCGATCGCCGCGCAGATCGTCGCGGGCAAGAAAGTCGCGCCCGGCGTGCGCTTCATCGTCACGCCCGGATCGCAGGCGATCTTTCGCGACGCCGTCCGCTTGGGCTACGTCGCGACGTTGAGCGAAGCCGGCGCGCTGGTCACGACTTCGACCTGTGGCGCGTGCGCGGCATTGCAGCTCGGCGTCCTCGCGCCGGGCGAGCGATGTCTGACCGCGAGCACGCGCAACTTCAAAGGCCGCATGGGCAGCCATACCGCCGAGGTGCTGATGGCCTCGCCCGCCACCGTCGCCGCGTCGGCGCTGGCCGGCACGATCGTCGATCCGCGCCCGTATCTGGCGGGGGCCGCATCGTGATCGTCCGCGGCCGCGTCTGGATCTTCGGCGACGACATCAACACCGATCTGATCTTGCCCGGGCATGCCGTGATGCGGCCGGTCGCGGAACAACCGCGCTATGCGTTCGAGGCGACGCGGCCGGGCTGGTCGCAGCAGGTCCGTCCCGGTGATATTCTGCTCGGCGGACGCAACTTCGGCACCGGATCGGGGCGTCCGGCGGCGCGCATCCTCACGCAACTCGGCATCACCGCCGTCGTCGCCGAGAGCATCACCGGTTTGTTCTACCGCAACTGCGTGAACTACGGCTTGCCGCCGGTGCCGGCGCCGGGCATCCTCGCCGCATTTGCGGAGGGCGATGAGGCCGCGATCGACCTGCCGGGCGGACGCATCGTCAACCTGACGACCGGTGCGGAAATCGCGGGCGAGCCGATTCCGGAGATGCTCTTCGAGATCGTCACGGCGGGCGGCGTGTTTCCGCTGCTCGAGCGCGAGGGCCTGATCCGGCCCGAAGGCGCGGCATGAGCGCGGCGAGCCCCGGCAAGCGACTGCGCGCGCTGATCGACGCGCCGGAGATCCTCGTCGGTGCCGGCATCTACGATGGCTTCAGCGCGCGCGCGGCGCAAGCGACGGGTTTTCGCGCCGCGATCGTCAGTGGTGCGGGCGTGAGCGAATCGAGCCTCGGCCGGCCCGACGTCGGGCTGCTGGGATACGAAGAAAACCTGCGCGTGACCCGCGCCCTCGCGGCGTGCGTCGACATCCCGCTCTTCGCCGACATCGATACCGGCTACGGCAATGCCGTCAACGTCTACTATACCGTCCGGGGCTTCGAGCAGGCCGGCGTCGGCGGCGTGATGATCGAGGATCAGACGTGGCCCAAACGCTGCGGCCACATGGACGGCAAATCGGTCATCAGCGCCGAGGAACACGTCGAGAAGATCCACGCCGCGATCGACGCGCGCCGCGATCCGGACTTCGTCATCCGCGCGCGCACCGACGCGCTCGGACCCTACGGACTCGATGAGGCGATTCGCCGGCTCAACCTCTACGCCGACGCGGGCGCCGACCTGCTGGTCGTCGATGCGGTGCGCTCGCTCGACGAGATCCGCACGATCGTCGCCCGGCTCTCGAAGCCGGTCGTCGTCAACATGGGGCTCGGCGTGCGCTCGCGCGCCACGACGCCGCTCATCACGCCGCGCCGGCTCGAGGAAGCCGGCGTCGCCGTGGTGGAGTACTCGCGGCTGTTCTCTGCCGCGGCGCTGCGCGGCATGTTTCTCGCCGCCGCCGCGGTTCACGAGAATGCCGGGCGCGAGGAGTCGATCGAGCGCCCCGATCTCGCCGTCAGCTTCGAGGAGATGAGCGCTTTAATGGACCTGCCGGGGATCCGCGCGCTCGAACGGCGCTACGCTGCCGGGGAACCGATCACGACTGCATGACGCGCAGCAGTTCGGCGATCTCGATCAACGCAAACTGCGAATAGGTGTCGCTGACGGCATACGGCAGAATGATCTTGTCGTTGTGCCGTAGTGCGCCGCACGTATAGACGACGTTGGGCACGTAGCCTTCGCGTTCGGAGGGTTCGGGGCGCACGAGCGGTTCGCCCGAACGCGCGATCACCTTCGTGGGATCGTCCTTATCGAGCAGCACCGCCCCGATCGCGTACCGGCGCACCGGACCGACGCCGTGGGTGAGCAGCAGCCAACCCTCATCGAGTTCGATGGGCGAACCGCAGTTGCCGATCTGGACGAATTCCCACGGAAATTTCGGGCCGAGAAATTCCGTTCCGCCGTTCCACGTGTAGAGGTCGTCCGAGGTGATGAAGTAGAGGTTCTCGTTGTCTTGGCGGCCGATCATCGCGAACTTTCCGCCGATGCGCCGCGGGAAGAGTGCCATGCCCTTGTTTCGCGCGGCATCGCCCTGCAGCGGCGTCAGCTTGAACGAGATGAAGTCGTTCGTCTCGATCAGTTCGGAGCGGATCCCCACGCCGCTATAGGCGGTATAGGTCGCGACGAAACGTTTGCGCTCGCCGTCGTCGAGTTCGACGAAGCGCGCGTCCTCGATGCCATTGGACTGCGCGAGCGTGATCGGGAAAATCACGCGTTCGCTGATATCCTCGCGGGCTTCGAAGCGCACCTCGACCTGGGTACCGAACATCACGGGCGTCTGACTCACGATTTGCGGCAGTGAGGCGAGGCGCGCCGTCGGATCGATCGTCACGCAACCGTCGGCTGCGATCGTGCCCGAGCGGAACGTCAGCGAGGAAACGTGCCCTTCGCCGACCGCCCGCAAGCTGAGGATGAAGCGCCGCCCGCCTTCGGGCGCGCCGGATTGATCCGGGTGCGAGACGATGCTCGGGTTGAAGAGCGCCGCCGCTTCGAACGAGTACTCGTGCATGAAGTACGCGCCGACCAATTGCCGTTGCATCGGCGTGAAGGCGACGTGGGCGCTCAGCGCATCTTCCATCTCCGCGGCGCGGTTTTCGAACCGCGCGAGCAGATTGCGATGCCGCCCTTGGAAATTCTCGAGAATGTCGGCTAAGAGGCTAGCGGCCGTCACGGGATCGAGCGAGAGCACCCGCTCGACGATGTGATTCGCCCGCGTCCGATCGGTTGGATTCAGCTCCCGCGGCTCCGTCGCCGGCTTGAACGGGCGCACGAGCACGCGTGCCGGATCCGGACGCAAGTACAGCGTTTGCCGGTTCAAGAATGGGGCTTGGGTCAAGGTCCGCTCCGCTCGTTCGAGTGCCGGTGAGTGACGTGCGCAATACGCCGCTGATGATCGAAACGAACGTCGGACCGCGTTTGCGACGAAGGCGCGCGCGGCGCATCTCGGCTAGGCCGATCAGATACGCCAGCACCGACTCGGCGCCTCGATTTTCGTTCGTCCGATCGGCGTGCAAGCCGTCCCGGCAACTTCCCGTGTCCGCATCGGCCACCGGAACCGACAGATCGTTACTGCCGAGAAACCAGGCGAAAGCGCGTGTGGCTTCGTTTCGCCAACCGTCATCGCCGTCCGCCCGCCACGCGGCAAGGCAAGCCGAAATCGTTGCGGCAGCCTCCAGCGGTTGCTGATCGAACGGGAGTGGCGCTTGGCGTTTGATGCCGAAGCTTTCCGTCCCGACCGGCCGGAACACGCCGCTCGCAGCCGTTTGCACGGTTGCCAGCCAACGCAAGGTGCGCATCCCGGCAGCTACGAGCGCCGGCTCTTCCGTCGCGACGCCGGTGCGAATCAGTGCTTCCGGCAAACGCGCGTTGTCGTAAGCCAACACGTCCTCGAACCACACCCAATCCGGCGCTTCCTTGGCCGCTAAGGCCGCCATGAGGCGCTGCGCCAGGCGCGCGCGCATCTGGCGGGCCGGCACATCGTCCGGATGGACGGCGCAAAACGCGTCGAGTCCGAGCAGCGTGAACGCCCACGAACGGGGCGCGCAGAAATCGTCAACGGTCGGCAGCGCCTCGGAAAACAGTGCCGCGGCCCACGCCCGGCGCGACGCCACGGCATCGTGCTGCGCGCAGACACCGAGCGCCCACAGCGAGCGGCCGTGACTATCTTCGGAACCGCTCGGTTCGAGCCAGCGCCGGTCGAAGCTCATGAAGTTTCGAAAGCGCCGCGTGTCCGGATTCCACGCGTGCTGCACGAAGGCGGCGAGCCGGGTGGTGAGCGCTTCGGGCAACCGCTCTTCGCCCGGCGCGTTGAGCGCGCACGCGAGCAAAAGCGCGCGCGCGTTGTCGTCGACGCAATAGCCGTGCAGGCGATCCGGCACGGCGTGCACGGCGTGCTGGAAGAGTCCGGTATCGTCGCACATCGAGAGAAAATAGCTGAGTTGCATCTCGGGCAGCGGTCGCTCGAGGCGCGCGGCGCCGGCGAAGATCGCATAGTAGCGGTCGGCGGTGCGCTTCCAGGTCATCGAGCGGCTGGCAGCGTAGGCGTCGCGGCCCATCGCGCGCCGGCGCTGATCGTCGCTGAGCAGCGCGGCGATCTCGCGGCCCGTCGCCGCGGCGTCGTTGAACGGCACGATGATGCCGCGCCCGCCGGCGAGGAGTTCCTGCGCGTGCCAGTAGGGCGTCGACACGACCGGTTTGCCCAGGCCGAAGCTGTAGGCCAGCGTACCCGAGGTCATCTGGGCTTCGTTGAGATACGGCGTCACGTAGACGTCGCACATCGAGATATATTCGAGCAGGGTCGCCTGATCGACGAAGCGGTCGAGAAAGACGACGCTCTTCTCCACCCCGAGCGCGCGCGCGCGCGCGACGAGGCTCTCGCGATAGGCCTCGCCTTCGCGCCGCACGAGATTGGGATGGGTCGCACCTAGGACGACGTAGACCGCATCGGCTCGGCTTTTCAGGATCGACGGCATCGCATCGATCATCACGTCGATGCCTTTGTTGGGCGAGAGCAGTCCGAACGTCAGGAGCACCGGACGTCCGGCGAACCCGAAGACCGCCTTCGCGCGATCCGGCTCGACGAACGAAAAATCGGGAATGCCGTGCGCGACGACTTCGATCTTCTCGCCCGGCACGTGGTAGACGGTGCGCAGCAACTCGCGCGCTTTTTCGGCCATCACGACGACTTTGACCGAGGCCGCGATCACGCGTTCGAGGACGTCACGCTGCGTGACGGTCGGCGCGGCAAGGACGGTATGCAACGACGTCACCACGGGTACGGTGAGGTTATCGAGCAACGTCAGGATGAAGCTGCCGGCCTCGCCGCCGAAAATGCCGAACTCGTGCTGCAACGAGACGACATCGAAGCGGCCGCGATTGATGAACTCGGCGGCGCGCGCATAACCTTCGATGAGATCGGCCTCGATCGAGGTGGCGACCGTAGACGGATAGTCGTACGAACTGCCCTGATCGTTCATCGCGACGATCGAGGTACGGGTCTCCGGATGCGCGCGAGCGATTGCTTGCTGCAGATCCGTGGTGAACGTCGCAATCCCGCAACGGCGGGGCAGCGAGTTTCCGATAAAGGCGACGCGGCTTAGCTGGCTCATGGACGTGTAACGTACCCGGAAAACGGCCGTCGGAAACGATTCGGCGGTCGGCTGCTTAACGCGGGCGTTACGTACGGCGCCGGACTTAGCCGTTGCGATACGAACACTTCACCGTCGCGATACGTTCGCGGCCGGAACGCGGAAGCAGCGCCGGCGAACGACGGCACATGGATGCTTTAGAACTCTCCTGGCCCTGCTCGCGGTGCTCGCACGGTGCGGACCGCCACGGATACGACGGCGTCTGCTGGGACTGCGAGCGCGAGAAGCAATCCCGCGACCTGTGCTGCACGTTCGGCGCGCTGTATCCGGAAGCCGCGAAGTTGCCCTTCCCGGAGCCCGAGTTCACGCTCGCTTAGGCGTGCCTACGAAAAAAGCAATTTCGGCAGGCGGCTGCCGTGGTTGCAAAAAAATCCCGGCCCATGAAGCTTCATCGTCCGCTCCTCGCCGCAGCCGCCGCGGCGCTCTTCGCCGGTAGCGCACTGACCTTCGCGTTCTCCCCAGCCCCTGCCGTCGCCGACGACGACACCCTGACGCTTATCGGGAGCGACTTCCCGCCCAACGTTTCGGACGTTGAGGACATCGTCGCCGAGCGGGCCGGCTACTTCAAGCAAGAGCACGTGAACGTGATCAAAACGTTCGCGCCGAACGCCGCCGCCTGCTTCGCGGGCGCCTCGACCGGGAAGGGCGACATCTGCATCAGCAGCGTCGAACCCGCGATCCTCGGCTACCAGCGCGGCGTCCGCATCAAGTTCTTCCTCAACCGCCACCCGATCTTCGACTACACGCTGGCGGTGCTCAAAGATAGCCCGATCAAGACGCTGGCCGACTTCAAAGGCATGAATCTGGGCGAAGTCAGCGCCGGCGGCCCGGCCGAGGTTCAGGCGAATTTGACCTTGGCCGGCGCGGGGCTTCACCGCACCGACTATTCGTTCACGCCGATCGGCGCCGGGCCGCAAGCGCTGACCGCGCTCACGACGCATAAAGTCGACGGCGTCGCGTTTCCGATGCAAGAACTGGCGATGGACACCGCCGCGTTCCCGAACATCACGTTCCGCCAATTCGTCAACCCGCAGCTGATCGACGTCCCGAACTCGGGCTTCGGCGCGACCCAGGCCACCCTCGATGCGAAGGGCGATGCGCTCAAGCGCTACTCGCGCGCGATGGTCAAGGCGTTCATCTTCGTGCGCGTCAACCCGCAGGCGGCCGCGCGCATGTTCCTCGACGGCACGAATCAGCGTGCGACGCCCGAACTGCTGGCGACGGTCACGCGCCAGATCGAATCGCTCCAACCGTTGTTTCCGGCGTACGATCTCTCGAACAAGCGCATCGGCTATCTACCCGTCCGCGGAATGGAGCTGTACTGCCGCGACTTCGTCGACTACGGGCTCACGCCGGCCCTCGTTCCGGCCGCAAGCCTGATCACCAACGAGTTCGTCGACTTCGCCAACAACTTCGACCGCAAAGCCGTCATCGCCGCAGCAAAAGCCTGGCACTAACCCTCGCGACCGGAGCGCGCATTCTGTCAGTGTTAGGCCGGGAATTGCAGGACGAGGACGTCTAGGGCGGCCGATGCGGTGACGCGGTATGGGGGTTCGTCGCTCGAGACGAAGGTGCACGATTTGGGCGGGAGCGGCGTGCCGTCGGCGGCGAGCATTTCGCCGGTGAGGACGAGGAAATATTGGCCGCCGCCGCCGGCCGGGTCGGGAGCGACGAAGTTTGCGTGCGCGGGCACGCGATAGTGCCATGCCGCGAGGCCGTCGGGCTGCGGCGCGAATACCTCGCGGCACTCGAGTTCCGTCGCGGGCGGACGCTCCGGCGTGATGTCGAGGTGATCGCTCACCATATCGCGCGGCGGGCGGGCGGCGGCGCGTAATTCCGGCAGCGCTTTGGGCATCTCGAACACGCCGGTGTCGAAGTTCTTGCGCATCGTCATGTAGCCGATCCCCTCGGGACCCGCAACGATCGGACCGTAGGGCGTAAACGCGCCGGCATAGTGCACGTGCGGCGGCTGCACGGGGTGGTTGCCGAACGTGCCGTAACCGCTCACGAAGACCTGGAACTGGTCGGCGCGATGGAAGTGTGGCGGCAAGACGTCGGCCGGGCCCTGTTCCACGAGATACGCATCCGGGAAGAGGACGTCGCGCGAATCCGGGACCGGCACCCCCACGCGCGACCCGAGGTACCCCGTGTTCCAAACGTCGCGGCCGGCAGCTTTCGCCGCCTCACGCTGGACCCGTTTCACGCCGGTGCTCGATTTGCTGAGAATCATCGTGCTTGCCCCCTCGTGTCGTCGCAAGCGTTCGCGTGGGGGCCGCGCCCTCCTATTTCGGGGCGTCGATCTTGCCGAAGCGCACGAGCTTCTTGTTCACGAACGCTTGGATGCCCATGTCGCCGAGCTCGCGTCCGTAGCCGGAATCCTTGATGCCGCCGAACGGCAGTTCCGCGTCCGACCACGAGAGGTTGTTCACGAACATCATGCCGGTTTCGACGCGGCTCGCCACGCGCCGTCCGCGGGCTTCATCCGCGGTGAATACCGAGCCGCCGAGACCGAAGTCCGAATCGGAGGCGAGCGCGATCGCTTCGGCTTCGTTTTTCACCCGGAAAAACAGTGCGACCGGGCCGAAAAACTCTTCCCGGAAGGCGGGGTTCTGCGGCGTGACGTTCGTGAGGATCGTCGGCTGCATGAACGCTCCGGGCCGATCGATGCGCTTGCCGCCGAGCACGACCTTCGCGCCGTGCGCGACCGCGGCATCGACTTGCGCGAGCAGTTGCACCAACGCGGCCTCGGTGGAGAGCGGGCCCAGCGTGGTCGTCTCGTCGAGCGGATCGCCGGGCGTGAGTGCGGCGAGCGCCGCGCGGAACTGCTCGAGAAACGCATCCGCGATCGCGTCGACGACGATGAAGCGTTTCGCCGCGCAGCACGTTTGACCGGCGTTATACATCCGTCCCCACACCGCCCACGGGATGGTGTGCTCGAGATCGGCATCTTCGAAGACGATGAACGCATCGCTGCCGCCGAGTTCCATCGAGCTGGGCTTGACGTTCGCTCCGGCTCGCGCTGCGACGGTCTTCCCGGCAGCGAGGCTGCCGGTGAGCGCGACGCCCTTGATCCGCACGTCGGCGACGACGCGGTCGGATTGCGCGTGGTTGATGAGCAGGTTGGTGTAGAGGCCGGCCGGGGCGCCGGCGTCGGCGAAGAGCTTCTCGAAGGCGATCGCACATTGCGGCACGATGCCGGCGTGCTTCACCAGCACGACGTTGCCCGCCATCAGATGCGGCCCGGCGATGCGCGCGAGTTGGTAGTAGGGAAAGTTCCAGGGCTCGACGCAAAAGATCGGGCCGATCGGGCTGCTTTCCATATGCGCGTGCCCGGTCTTCGGATGCAGCTTCACGGGGGCGAGGAAGCGCTCGGCGTTCTTTGCGTAATAGGCGAGGATCTCGGCGCTGAACTGCACTTCGCCGCGCGCCTCACCGATGCGCTTGCCCATCTCGATCGTCGCCAAACGCGCGAACTCGTCGCACCGCGCGTGCAAGAGCTCGGCAGCCTTCGCAATGACGACCGCGCGCTCGGCGTACGTCTTGTGGCGCCACCCCTCGTAGCAGGCTTGGGCGGCGGCGATCTTCGCTTCGAGCTGAGCGTCGGTGGTTTCAAGAAACGTATTGAGCGTCTTGCCGTCAAACGGATTGACGCTCTCGTATTCCGGCGCAAGTTGGAGCAGCGGCACGGGCATGGCGTTGACTTCTTTCGGTGGACCGCCCATTGGCGGAATCTCAACGGTAGCGCGACGCGGCCCGAAAGCCCATCCATGAGAACCCCGGCGGAACACGGTACGCCCGTCTCGAATCGCGGGGCACGGGGTGGAACGAATGGACGCTTGGAAAGAGCCGCGCGGCGACGGCCAGGTGCAAAAGATCAGGCCGCTCGTCATGGTCGTCGACGATACACCGCTGGCACGCACGACCTTGCGCAAGATTCTCGAGCAAGGCGCGTTCGACGTGATCGAGGCCGGCTCGACCGAGGAAGCGATCCGCATCTACGGCGACCAATGGCCGGACGTCGTGACGATGGATATCCTGATGGAAAAGCACAACGGCATCGTCGCGATCGCGACCTTGCGACGCATGGATCCCACAGCGATGATCGTCGTCTGCTCGGCGACGTCGGACAAATCGTTCGTCGCCGGAGCGGCGACGCTCGGCGTCGAGGCGTATCTCAACAAGCCGGTCAACCCCGAACGCTTGCTGGCGGCCGTCAGCGCGGCGCTAAAAAAGCGCCGCGCTTCCTAAGGCAGCGACGTCGCGGGAGTCGCCTGCGGCTGGGCCGCCGCGCACTGATCGATCACCGCTTGCGACCCGGCCTCCGCCGAGGGATACCGGCCGGCCGTGAAATCGTGCAACGCAGCGGTGTAGCGCTGTTGCAGAACCGCCGACGGCTGCGCGCCGATCGCTCCGCACGACTCCAGCGACCGGCGCGCGAGCGCGACGTAGGCCTGCGCATCGGCTTGCTGCGTGCTGGAGATGCTCACGATGGGAACGCGTCCGACCGTAAGCACGGCGGGCGTCACTTGCGGCGACGGCACCGGCGACGGAGGCATGGAAGGCAGCGGTGCCACCACCGGGGAGACGGGCGGGGTTGCTGCTGTTTGTGCCGCGGCGCCGCAGGCGAAGGCCACCGTGGCGGCGAGCGCGGCGGCGGGGACGACGAAGTGGAATCTCATGCGCGTGAACCTCGGGCGACGTTACGGCTCATCTCTTGCCCACAAAACGGCCCGAACACACACGCTAGCTGCGGTCCGGTTCGGGCTCCCCGGCCGGCGCGCCGTCCTGCAAGCGGATGACGAAGCGCGTACCGAACCCGCGCGCGTTGTCGATGTAGCGGATGCGCGCCGGCCGAAACGCGTGCGCCTCGACGCGGCTGCCGCCGGCCACACTGCCGTCGGCCGCCAGCAGGTCGCGCGCGAAGGGAAACTTCGCAACGTAGATCTCGAACGCGCGGGCGCGCGCCTCGGCGTCTACGAGCAGAACCGCTTCGCCCTCCATCTGCAGGCCGCGGATATCGCGCCACGAGGTCGCCGGCGCGTGCACCGTCGCGGCACACCGCGCGTTCGTCGCGAGATTGCGGCAATGCCGGGCCGCGGGCGCCGAAAAGAACAGCAGCGCGTAGTCGTCGGGAGCGAAGTAGACGTCGCTCGCCCACACGTCGCCGTTCGCCGCCGTCGCCAGCGTCATCGCAGCCACGCCGTCGAGCAATGCCCGGACGCCGGCCTCGAACTCGGCGCGCGTCACTGACTAGTTCGCGATCACGAAATCGCTTGCCGGGAAGCTTGCCTTCAGACCGCCGTACTTCGCGGTTGAATCGATCAGCGGCTGAATATCCGACGCCCGGAAGCGGTTGAGGAAGACCGCGCGGTGGGCGCCCGGCGTCGGCGCGCCCTTCGTGTACTTGGTGAGCATCGCCGTCGCGTCGTCGGGATGCGCGTTGGCCCAGCGTCCGGCCTCCATCAACGCGGCGCGGAACTTCTTCACCGTGTCGGGATGCAGCTTGGCGTAGTCGGCGGTGCAGAAATAGCCGCCTTCGACCAGCAGCCGGCTGACTTCGGGACCGATGTAGCCGAGAACGCGGCTGTTGCCGCCGTTTACTGCGGCCGTGACGAACGGCTCCGTGATCGCCCCGAAGTCGACCCGGCCGGATTCGATCACCGCCGCTTGCGCGGGTGCCCGCGCCTCGATCCATTTCACGCTGCGCGGATCGGCATGGTGCTTATCCATCCAGGCGTCGGCTTCGGTTTGCAAGATGCCTTGCAGCACCGTGGTCACGGCCGTCTTGCCTTCGAGGTCTTTGGCCGTCTTGTACGGTGAATTCTTGGCGACGACGATCGCTTCGAGCGGAGAGGCCGCAGAACTCGCGCCCGACGGCGCGATGATCACGAACGGAAGGCCGCTCTGATGAGCGAGCGCGATCGAAACGACGTTGGTCGTTCCGATATCGATCGTTCCGCTTGCGACCGCTTGACCGACGACGGCCCCGGAGGTGACGGTCACGAACTGCACGTCCAGCCCAGCCTTCTGGAACAACCCGAGGTCGTAGGCATAGTAGAGATTGCCCGTGGCGTCGAGCGGGAACGCGGCAACGCGCACGGTTTCGGGCGTTTGCGCGCTCGCCTGCGGCGCGCCCGAACCGAGCGCGAGTGCGGCGGCGGCCGCGAGCCCTAAGCAAAATCGGCGCATCGATGCTCCTTGTGCCTTACGGATACTGCGAACGCGTGCCCGCTTCGACCGGCTTCGTTCGCGACTGCCGGCGCTTGATTTGTTGCTGGTGAGTTCCGAAAACGTAGTCCCAGAACGACGTGGTCACGCCGAAATTGCTCTGGTCGATGCGATGATGGACGCTATGGAACGCCCATATTTTCTGCAGCCATCGGAACGGAATCTGGTTAACCCGCTTCGTATGTTCCATATGGTGAAGCGTGTCGAAGTAGACGTAGCCGCCCGATAGCCCCATCAGAAAATAGGACGCCTGCTGAACGTGAAGCCCCCACGTCAACAGACACCAAGCCGGCAAAAACAGCATAAGGCTCGTCGGGAAGAGGAAGGCCGAGATTTTTTCGGGATGCGTATGATGCGCATCGTGCAGGTAGAAAAGAGCGCTCCGCGGATCGTGAAGGAGCCAGCGATGCACCGTATACTCGATCAAGCTGAAGGCGGATAGACCGAGCAGCGTACTGACGACGGCGCCCGGCCAACTCGATGCTTGGGACATGCCGAGATAGGCAAAGATGCATGGGCAGCTGACATCGATCGCGTACGCCAACCAGTAGTTGATACGGCTCGCGCAGATGGCCGCTACCAGAGAGCGCGTATTCCCGCCAACCAGCCTGACTCTCTCGGCCATGCTTAGACCGGTGCCGATTTCAGTCAATTTGCTCTTTCTCGAGGCATCTTAGCCTGACATCGTCTGATGGAATACCCGGAAAGACGCCGAGGCGAAACGAGTGGCTGGGTCCCAATTCGCGCCGGCGCCCGACGATTCCGGTGGCCTTTGCAGGCGGCAGGCAGGCCCGAGCTACCCGAGCGGCACGAAATCCCAGGCCACGCCGGGTCGCTGCGGCATAGGAACCGAGCCGCGCCGGCCCTCCTTGACACCATGACGCGTCCTGGATAGCATCATGATGCCATGAGAACGACGATTACCCTCGACGACGACGTGGCGGCCAAGCTTCAGGCGAAGGCACGCAAGAGCGGCCGGCCCTTCAAGCAAGTCGTGAACGATGCACTTCGGACCGGGCTTGCGCTCGAGCAGCATGCGAAGCGCCTCCCGCCGTTCACGATCCAATCGCACCAGCTTCTTCGACTCAAGCCGGGCTTCAACTACGACAAGGTCGAGGAGATCTTCGACCAACTCGACACGCCCCTGCGCCTGCGATGATTGCGATCGACGCAAATCTGCTGCTGTACGCTTACAACGCGGCCGCCCCCGAACACGACCGCGCCCGCGCCTGGCTCGAAACGACGCTCTCGGCAACATCCCTCGTCGGATTGCCGCTCGTTTCGATCCTAGCGTTTCTCCGCATCACGACCGACCGGCGAATCACCGAAGCGGCGCACACGCCGGCGCGGGCCGCGGAAATCGTGAACGGCTGGCTCCAGCGCGACAACGTTTCGATCCTCGAGCCCGGCCCCGGCCATTGGCCGATTTTCTTTGCAAACCTCAGCGATCTCGGCGCGACGGGGCCGCGCATCACGGACGTCCACCTCGCAGCGCTCGCGATCGAACACGGGGCGGCGTTGTATACGAACGACCGCGACTTTCGCGTTTTTCCCCAACTCGACGTGCGCTTTCCGCTGCGCGACGACACCTGACGGCGCGGTGCCCGAACATGGAACTCCAGCGCCGCATCGTGTCCCTCCGCGGGGAATTCCTACTCTTCGCGCTGACCCCGCCACGATTGTCGACGACTCCGGAGAAGGCCCAGGAGATCGCTGACATCACCGTCGAGCGTCTGGAGCGCCTCGACGTCGACGGCCTGATCCTCTACGACATCGATGATGAAGCCGACCGCAACCCCACAGAGCGGCCGTTCCCGTTCTTTCCCACGATGGACCCGGCCGACTATTTAGACCGGCACCTCAAGACCTGGCGCACGCCGGTCATCGTCTACCGCGCGACGGCGAAGTATACCGAACACGACCTTCGCGACTGGATTGCGTGCCAGGACACGGCCAAACGAATGGCTGTTTTCGTCGGTGCTTCCTCGCGCGAGAAGCGTGTCGTCACGACGCTCCGCCGGGCGCAGCAGCTCCGCGCGGAGGTCAATGCCGGCCTGCTCCTCGGCGCGGTCGCGATACCCGAGCGGCACACGCGCAAGGGCGACGAGCACCTGCGTTTGATCGCCAAGCAAGAAGCCGGCTGCGCCTACTTCGTTACGCAGGTCGTGTATGACGTCAACGCTGCCAAGAATCTCGTATCCGACTATGTCTACGCCTGCCGCGATCGCGGTCTCGATCCGCTGCCGATTGTCTTCACCCTCTCGGTGTGCGGCTCGATGAAGACCTTGGAGTTCCTCCGCTGGCTCGGCGTCGATGTCCCGCGCTGGATCGAAAACGCCCTGCGCCACGCCGACGACACGCTCGATGCGTCCCTCGAGTATGCCGCGGCAACCGGGGTTGAGCTCATGTCCTTCTGCCGCCGGCTGGGTGTTCCGTTCGGGATCAACGTCGACTCCGTCTCAATTCGCAAAGTGGAAATCGAGGCGAGTGTGCGGCTGGCGGAACGGCTCCGCAGCAACCTCATCCGGTGACACGCTAGCCGTTTCGTCCGTGCCGCGGCCGGCATCGCCGGCCGTGCGAAGCACGCCGGTGATGCATCTAGGCCGTGCCGCCGCTCAGCGGCCGTACTCGATGGACATGTACTTCATCAGTTTCTCCCAGGTCGGGTCGACGTGGGACGCCTCGGCGACCGACTTGGCTTCCATGAGGGCTTTCATGTCGATCGATTTGCAGGCCAATGCGGTGTTGTTGGTCGTCTTCGCGTTGGCGGTTTCGCCGGGCTTCGCCGTCCGGCAGACCAGCGACGCCTGATAGGACGGACCCGGGAGCACGATTGCGATCGCCGTGACGTCGGCACAGGCCGCCGCTGCAAATCCGGCAACGGCTACGAAGACGGCGAGAACACTAAGAGCGAGTCGTTTCATTTTCTTACTTCCTCCGAAAGTATGAACGTGCGAGTGGGATAGTGGTGACTCGATGATGTTAGCGTTCCGGCGACGACCGGTCTTGAAAGAATGGCGCGAAATCGCAGCGGACGATTGTACTATTTTGGATCGAAATTAACTCGCCGAGCGTGTGGTGCTTTCTAATGACGCTCGTTCATGACGATTACGGGACCCTTCACGCTCGTCGCCGGCCACGTCGTCGTGCCGCGCAGCACGAGCTCTGCCACGACATTGCCGGCTTCGTCGTCGGTGATCCAGTGCGGCTGGGCGAAATTCCGTGATTCGGGTGTGTTCACCGGTCCGTTGATCACAAGCTCGACGATGCGGGGCGGCTTCGGCCCGCATTCGCGTGCGAGGACGCGCGTCAGCATGACTTGACCGGCGGCCGCGATCGAGACCAAGCCGGCATCGGGCATCGGCGTCAAGGCAGCCCCGCCACCGAGCGAAAGGTAGACACTGTCCGGCCGGGCCGCCAGCATCGGGATGACCGCCCGTGCGAGGGCGAAGTGGCTCGTGAGCATCTCGTTGATGATCGCGTTCCAGACCTTAGGAGTCGTGTCGAGCAGCGGACCGCCGGTCCACCAGCCGCGCCCGAGGATCGCGATAACGGCGTCGACGCCGCCGCGGGCCGTGACCTGGTCCGCGATGAGTTGTGCACCTTCGAAGTCGCCGCCGTCGCCGACGATCGGTGCAAATCGCGCTCGCACGCTCGTCTCGAGGCGCGCTGAGAGTGCGTCGAGCCGTTCCCGGGTCCGCGACGTCCCGAAGACCTTTGCTGCGCCGCCGCTGAGCAGGCTGCGAACGATGCTCTCGCCGATGCCGCCGGCCGCGCCGGCGACGAGTACCGTGGTCATTCGCGTGCGGTGCCGCAGGCCGCGTAGCTTGCGGCCAAGAGTGCAAAGGTGGCCCGGTGCTTCGCCGCGAGCTCGTAGTTATCGAACGCGTCGTCGATCAGAAAGAAAGCGCCGAAGAGTGCGAGGGAGAGGCCAAAACCGAGTTCGCTTCGGCCGTTCCCAAGCGCAGCGCGCAGGTATGCG
>Ga0302279_10001887_pt1 | contig 28935 bp, 18 predicted proteins | sample III_Bog_N3_3_FD_194541 | JGI IMG/M metagenome (GOLD analysis project Ga0302279, IMG submission 194541) | Peat permafrost microbial communities from Stordalen Mire near Abisko, Sweden - III_Bog_N3_3 | ecosystem: Environmental > Terrestrial > Soil > Wetlands > Peat | place: Sweden: Abisko... | reverse complement strand
ATTGAACGGCTATGGGGTTTGATGCACGAAAATGTCACCCACAACACCTGCTATGAGACGTTTGCCGACTTCAAAGAGGCGATCCTGAGCTTCTTGCGTGAGGACGTGCCCCGAAAATGGCACATCTACTGCGATAAGGTAACGGATAACTTCCGAATTATCTCGCCCAAGGATTTTCGGATTCTGACGTGAGCGGAGTATATTAACCCAGTCCCGAGTTGGATAGTCACTCCCGACACCACCGTTCCACCCAGCCTGCCGGGCAGCCTTAATGACCCGGCACAAAGGAAGGCCTTCAAATACCCCCGCTACCAGCATCGACTCACCACCATCGAGTTGGCTAGAAGTTTCCGGTATTGCGAAGAGGTTTAAATGTCAGTTACCGCCGCCACAGAAATCGTGAAGATTTCCGCTATGACAAATGGCCCTTTGTGGGGATGAACGTCGCTCGTCTAATGTGAAAGCCGAGCGATTACTTAACAGGATCCGATCACGCCAAACAGATGGGCTGGATTATTGTTGCGGGTTGGGGAGGATTTGAGTTGACCGATGCGGGCCGGGCAGAGGCCGCAAAGCCCTAGCAACCGCCCCAGAGTCAGAGGCGGTTGCGCCGGACCAGGAGATTCTCAAATACCACTCCTAGCCCATATCCCCTACCTAATAGGCCCCAAACAATGTCCGGCTTCCACCGAAATTCAGACCGAAAAGCGACCCGTAGTGCCGGGGAACGCCGCCTCATCTTTCATCCTCCAAAGAAACTCAACCTCGATTGAGATGCCCAGTTGTTTGGCGATGTGGCAAGCCGCCTTCCAAGCGTTGTTGGCGTCCTGGCCCTGCACAGATATACCAAGCCCGGGAACCGGCTTGTATCCTTCCTCGTCCTTCATACCGGTCACGAAGTTGACGATGACAAGCCTACGGGCATCGTCTATATTGGCTAGACGCTGCCGTGGAATAATTCCAATCATGTGGAACATCAAGCCGTTCCAAGTAGGACGGAGCATCGACGATCCGGCGATCTTTGCTGACAACAACTTAGTGTGGGTAAGACTCGGTGCTGCTACAGGATCAAACGAGCGTGGAGTTCCGGATGTAGTCATAGAGACGTTTGGAACAGCCTTGGCGGTAGCGTAGGCTTGAGCGGCCTTATAAGGCTCAGTTAGACCAGCCCTAGAGGTGTGTTCAGAATCCCAGAGGTCGAGGAGCCTCTTCACGACATTTTCTGGCTCATCGACCAAAGGTATCGCAAGATTTTGGAGGCGGTGGAATGTCGGGTCTGAGAGTTCAATCTGGTGCGGCATGGGTCCCTCCTTGTATGTGGAAATACGGAAATACGGCATAGGCAGGCGTGAGTCAATAACCCTATTCACGGATTTTCACGGTTTTGCGAATTCGATTGTTTAGAACATAAAGTGAACTAAACCAATGAGATCGTGCTGCCGAAGACCTCGTCGTCCGTGTTCATCTCCACCAACATCGACAACGTGCTGCGGAATCTGGGTGTGCGCTCGCTGATCATCGCCGGCGTGCTGACCGACCAATGCATCGACTCGACGGTGCGGGATGCCTGCGACCTGGGCTACCTGGTGACGGTGCCGACCGATGCCTGCGCGACCTTGAGTGCGGAGCGGCACGACTGGGCGCTGCGCAACAACCGCGGCTATTGCCGGCAGGTGACGACGGCGGCTTTGGTGGCGGAGATTGCGGGCGGGTCTCTGGTCATGCCCCGTTGATCGCCTATGCTTGCCCGATCAGACACAGGAGGCCGCGATGCCATTTGCCACGACCGATGACGGGGTGCGCCTGCATTACGAGGAAAGTGGCACCGGCACGCCGGTGATCTTCGTGCATGAATTCGCCGGCGACCACAGAGCGTGGGAGCCGCAGATGCGGCATTTCGGGCAGCGTTACAGAGCGATCACCTACGCCGCGCGCGGGTATCCGCCGTCGGACGTGCCGGCGGAGGTCGCGAAATATTCGCAGGCGCGAGCGGCCGACGACATCGGATCGGTGCTGGACCATCTGGGGATCGCCCGGGCGCATATCGTCGGGCTGTCGATGGGCGGGTTCGCGGTGCTGCATTTCGGCTTCCGCCACGCCGAACGCGCATTGTCGCTGTGCGTGGCCGGCTGCGGCTACGGGGCGGAAAAGGGCCAGCGCGAAAAGTTCCACGCCGAGGCCGACGCGATTGCCGCCTTCCTGGACACGCAAGGCATCGCGGCCTTCGCGGCGAAATACGCGTATGGCCCGACCCGGGTACAGTTCGAAAACAAGGACCCGCGCGGTTTTGCCGAGTTCAAGCAGCAGTTGGGCGAGCACTCGGCTTTGGGCGCGCGCAACACGCAGCTGGGCGTGCAGCGGGAGCGACCGTCTTTGTACGACCTGACTGCGGAAATGAAAGCCCTGACCGTGCCGACCCTGATCCTGACGGGTGACGAGGATTGGCCCTGCCTGCAACCGGCGCTGTTGATGAAGCAGACCATCCCGAGTGCGGCGCTGTCGGTGATGCCGAACTGCGGCCATACGATCAACATTGAGGACCCGGACCAGTTCAACCGGATCGTGGGCGATTTCATCGTGCAGGTGGATGCCGGACGCTGGCCGCAGCGCGATCCGCGCGCGGTGACGGGATCTATCACCGGCATGAAGTGACGCTGTTTCCGATCGGGCCGGGTTCGCCATCGGGGGAACCGGATGGTCGCGTGCCGGCGGCCGGCCCGCCTTTTCCCGTCATGGGGACGCACCCCGCCGGGACGGGAAAAGGCCACGGCCGGGCGGATTGACGGGGCGGCAGCGGCGTGGTTGGCACGCAAGCATTTTCCAGCACGGCATTAGCCGGCGGCCGGGGCCGCACCGCCATGGGTGAAAATGACCGCGGCGCCGCCTGCCGTGCCGGCGAGGGGCCAACACCGCGGCCATTTTCGGCCCTGGCCGCCGCTGGTGGTGTTCCGCCCCGGGCCCCTTGAAGAACCCTGATCGCGGTCAGAAGTCTGCCGGCGCGATCATTCATCAATACGACTGTGGATCCCGTATCGGTTGGTATTAGAAAGGATTCGAACGCAGATGCAGGCAGATGACGCTTTTGGGCGCCTGACCGTCAAAGTCCTGAGGATCGACTGGCTTGAAAGCGGCACAGACAAAAATCCGGACTTATGTAGCACTGAGCACCTAACCTAACCCGAAACGAAGCAATCGATGGAACGACCTGCCATGAATAATAGAGCGTCCGGCGACTCACAGCCATGGGGGCTGACACGGCGGCCATTCTCACCCCTGTCGGCGCGGCCCCGGCCGCCGGCTGACGCCGTGCTGAAACAGGCGGACTTGCCATGCGATATGCCGCCATCCGTGGCGCGTTCGTCATCATGAAAATAACACTGCCGGTCCTCACCGCCACGCAACGCTTGTGACCACCATTTTCAGCGACAGCGGTACGGCCCGAGCGGCTGGCTAACGCGGTGGTGAGAAACACGGTGGTCCAACCGGCATGGTTTCGCCAGTGGGCCGAGGCCTTCACCGGCCAACCGCCGCGACACCAGACCCACGTGGCCCGTACCCCGCGCAACCGTATCATGCCAGCGTCGTCCGCCGTCTGGCACCCGCCCGTCCCTTCGCCGCCAAACGCGGCAAGCGCGATCCCAACCCTTCGGGCGCCGCCACAACCGGACCAACCCGGACAACGTCGCGATGCGGATGTCCCGCCCCGCAGAACGCCGCCAGCCCCTGTTCGGCCAAGGTGTCGAACGCGGCAAGACACGCGTCCGTTGCCGCGGGAAAGGACTTGTGACTGAAGCCGGCCAGCACCCGTTCATAGCCGGACCGGTCCAGGCCGTAGCTGTGCGCCACGACCGCATCGATCGCGCCGCGGAGCTGCCAGCGTTCCGCCAGATCCGCCACCGCCGGCCCGCGCCAGCGCTGCCCGGTCTGTTCGCGCCACAACGCGGCATAGCCGGCATGATGGCAGGACAGGCATAGCGCCGCATGCGCCAGGAACACCGCCGCCACCGGCGGAAAATCCGGAACCGGCAGGCCTTCCAGCAGATACAGGCTCAGATGCGTGCCGGCTTTCAAGCGCGCCAGCCAGTCGAAGGGATGAGAATTCAGCAGCGCGCACAGCACCAGCGCGTCGGCATTCCGGCGCTGCGCCGGCGTCCGCTCGACGGTCGCGGTATGTCCGAACACCACACCGGGCGGCGCGATCGCCGCAATCATCGTGTGCTCGTCGGAGGATCGGGCGATGTCGCGGAAGACCAGCCGGTAATGCCGCGCCGCCGCCATCACACCAGGTCGCTCCGCGATGGCCTGCCGCGACACGGCATAGCGCGGTGCGGTGTCCCAGCGATCGGTATATTGGTGAAACGTCTTCCCCTCGTGCAGCGGATATGCATCCGGTGCGGAGCCGCTGGCCCGCTGGAAGCAGCCGGAATCCCCGGTCATGTGCAGGTCGTTGCCGAACTGGATGCCGCGTGTCCGGCACCAGTCGCCCAAGCGGGCGGGCGCGGTGAACAGCCGGCGGGCGACCGCCATGTCGGCGCCGCCGCGCAGCTCCAGCAGGGTCAGATGCGCGCCGCCAACGGCTTCGACGAACGAATTGTCGTAAATCATCAGGCGTGCGGGATCGTCCATTTGCTCGAAGCGGTCCAGATAGAAGGCGCAGCGCAGGGCGCGCGTCGGTCCCGGACGGTGGGCGACCAGCAGGTCGAAGCGGAAGCGGCTGTCGATGTCGAACAGCTTGCGCCGGTTCTCGAAGGACAGGCAGCAGGCCAGGTTGGTGCTTTGCCAGTACAGACGCCGGATGGCGGTGGTGCCCTCGTTGGCGTGGAACGCGGATGGCATCAGCATGCCGATCGCCCCGTTCGGGGCGGTCAGTTCAAGCTTGCGTTCGGCGAACAGCCGAAACAGGTCCAAGGCGCCGCCGGTGACGCCGCTGCCGGTTTCGGTGCGCTGGAACCGGTACAGGCGATCGGACAGGCGTTTCTGCCGTGTGAACCCTTCCCGGTACGCGGCGAAGGCCTGGGCGACGGCCGGGTCCGCCAGGGTCCTGACCTCAATCGCGGTGCGGTCGCGTTTGGTCGGGGCATCGAGCACGCTCAGATCGAAGCCGGCGACGAAATCCGTGGTCTTGTACTGGATCACGTCCCAGGGCGGGTTGCCCAGCACGGCGTCGAACCCGCCCTGGAGGAAGGCTTCCGGAAAGGTCAGATCCCAGGGCAGCGCATCCTGTCCCGTCGCCAGCATCGCGTCCTGGTGTGCGGTCAACCGATCGGGCCAGACGCCGTGCTCCGCCACCGCGACGGCCAGGGCCAGCCATTCGTCATCGCTTTGCCGCCCTTGCAGCATCACCGCACCGGACCAGGCTCTGGCAAGATGGCGCAGCGGCCGCAGAACCCGGTCAAGCCGTTGCTTCGCGGCGGTCTTGTGCAGCAGGTCGGCGATATCGCGTCCGACTGACCCTTCCAGCACACGGACCTCGTGCAAGGCGACGGCCCGCGCCGCGGCCAGGCGGTCGGCCACACCGCGCGCCAGCAGGGGATCGAGCGGCCCGCCGCCCACCGGCAACCGGTTCATGCGGGCGAAGAAGGGGCCGGAAAGCGAGTCGCCGCGAACCAGGCGGTGATCCAGGAAGGTCAGCGGCAGGCCCTCGGCATAGGATTCCAGCCACAGCGACAGTTTTGCGAGTTCCACCGCCAGCCGGTTGCGGTCCACGCCGTACAGGCAATGCACCGCCACCAGGCGGCGGCACATCGCCAAGGCGCGTTCCTGCGACACGCCGGTTTCGCGCCCCTCGCAGGCGCGGCTGGGCAGATAGCCCGGCAAGGCCTGCTCCGGCAGTGACGCCAGCCGCGCCCGCCATGCCGCCGCTCGGTCGGCCTGCCCGTCCCGGTCGGCGGCGGCGGCCAGTTCGTCGCACAGGCGGCAGGCGGTGTACAGCGCCTCGCCCAGGAAGCGGCAGGCCTCCACCAGGAAATGGCCGCTGCCGGTGGCGGGATCGACGACCTTGAGGGCCAGGATGGCGGCGGGATTGGGATCGTCCTCCGGGCTGCAGCGCGCCAGCAGCGGACCGAGCGCCTCGCGCACCAGGAAGCTGACGAAGGCGTGCGGCGTGTAGTACGATCCGGTGGCCTTGCGGCCGAGACCGGCACGCAGAAAGAACTGGCCGGGGGCGATGTCCTCGCCCTGGTCGGGCGCGCCGCTGACCGGCACCACCACTTCCAGCCGGGCCCGCCGCAGGCGCGTCATCGGTTCGGTGGCGATGCCGGGTTCCAGTTCCAGCAGGGCCTCGTAGATCCGGCCCAACTCCTCGACATCCAGCGCGCCGTAGTGCACCCGTTCGCGTCCACGGCCGCCAGGTACGGTCCACAGCAGCCGGTCCAGCAGCAAGGCGACCGCCGGCTCGCCCCAGGCCAGGCGGTCCAGCAAGGGGGTCGTTTCAGAGCCGAACAGCGCGCCGCCCAGGGCCGCGACCGACAATTCGTTGCAGGCCAGCCCGTCCCGGAACACGCGGAACAACGCGCGCAAGCCGTCCTCCAGCATGCGGCCGGTGTCGTGGCCCTGGTCGAGGCGCCGGCGGACCAGCGGCCCCAGCGCCTGATTGGGCGACAGCGCCGTCCGCCACAGCCGGGTGGAGGCGAAGCTGAAGCCGCGGGACGGATCGGCCGCCGCTTCCAGCCGCAGGATGAACAGCAGCCGGTAGATCAGGATCAGCCCTTCCTCCCACAGCCGCATCGCCAGTCCGTCCGTGCCGCGCAGACCGGCCATGTTGGCCGGTTGATCCAGTACCGCCTGCACAAACCCCTCGATCGCGGTTCGGGCCTGCTGGCGGAGTTCCCGTGTCACCCGGGTCTGCGCCAGACGTGCCGCATCCAGGACCTCGGGCAGCCGGACCAGCCCATCCCGCCCGGCCAGGGACAGCAGCAGATGGAACGAATCCGGTGCTCTGGCCTGGTCCCGCCAGCCGATCCCGCCGGACAGCGCGATCCCGAGGTGGCTGTCCGACCGCGCCGGATCGCTCAGCAGCAGGCGCAGCTCGTCGCCATCGGTCAGCAGTCCGGCACGCTCGCCGGTGGCCAGCAGCACGCGCTGGGCGCTGCGGGTGGGGCTGAACCGGTAGGCGCGTCCGCTTCGGTGCGGGGCGTCCAGGCTGGTCTCGCGGCCGACCGACCAGGCGCGCAGGCGGATGTCGTCCTGGGCCTGCATCAGCCAGCCGCCGTCCTCCGGTCCCTCACGCGTGGCGACCGGTTCCTGGCGTTGCGGGACGCGGTAGCCGAGGGCGGCGGCCAGCGGCGCGATGACGTGATTATGCACCCGTTGCGGACCGGCGATGCCGCCCAGCGCCCGAAGCGGACGGCGGACCGTGTCCCAGCCGTTGGTGTCCGCGGCCAGGCCGAGACGTTCCAGCGTGACCGACAGCTCGCCGCGCAGGAACGGTTCCGCCAGCGCCGAACCGAAGACGGCGACGTCGCGCAGGTCCAGGGTCATGCGACCATGCCGCGCACGCGCTCGTCTGCCGCCGGTGGCACCAGCATCAGCAAGCCGATCGGGCGCAGCGACGGCGCCGACAGGTCAGCCCGAGCGGCGCGCTCGTGGGTCCGGCGGTGATAGAGTTCGGCCGCGCTGGCGGCTTCCCGCCGGCGGGCGGCCGGGTTGGCGCCATCCGCGGCATAGGTGGCAAGCCGGTCGAGCGGTTGGACATCGGCCAGCCAGGCCGGAACGGCCGGCGCCGCGCCGAACAGGTCGCCGGTGCGCGGCTGAACCCGCCCGCACAGATCGTCCGCCCTGGACCGCAGCCAGAGATCGAGTTCGGTGGCCTCGGCGGCGACATTGTCGAGGTGGGTCCGGCCGAACGAAGCGGCTTCGCGCTGCATCACCGATTGCGCAACCCCATCCGCTTCGGCCTGCCGCGCGGGCACCCAGCCGGCGAACAGCCGATGCCACAGCCCGCGGGCCTCGACCGCCCGTTCCGGATCGGCGAGCCGCAGCCAATCGGCGGGCATCGCGATTTCCGCGGGCGGACCGCCGAGGGGCAGTCGCACCGCGATCACGCGTTGCAGTTCCAGCCGCAGGCCGCTGCGCATTTCCGCCCCATAGGTCAGCAGCAGCGCCAGCGGATCGCCGGCATCGGCCCGCGCCGCGCTGACCCGATGATCGGCCGTCCGCTGGTGGTCCTGGCGCCGCACCCGGGAAATCGCCCGCCGCACCAGGGGATGCGCTCGTCCCAGGAACGCGGGCGCTTCATGCACGCTGGCGCGGTCATGACTGACGGCGATGGCGCGACGGGCCGCGTCGTACCCCGGCAGGCCCTCGATGCCGGCGGCCCAGTCAGCCGGCAGGGACAATGTGCCCGGGTCGTCCGTGGCCTGTCCGGTTTCCGCCGCGATGGCGCCGCGGGTGAAGTCCAGCAGATCGACCGGACCCAGCAGGGCATCGCCGCGCGCTTCCGCCGAACCGGCCGCGGCAAGCTGTTCCAGGTCGGCGTTGATCCCGCGTGCCGCCAGCCAGCCGTGACGCAGGGCCATCCGCTCGAAACCGCCATAGGCGCGATCGATCTCGTGCAGCAGATCCCGGTAGGCCGGCGAATTCTCGTCCTCGGCTGCGCGATCCAGGGCGCGGACGGGAGACTCGTCATCGGCGAACAAGGATGCCTGGTGTTCGGCGAACCCGGCGATCAATCCGGTGTTGTAAGCGTCGGCGTCGGCGGTCACGCCCAGCGTGTCCGGCATGAAGGTCAGCGAATTGCGCGCCTTTTCGTATTTGCCGATCAGCCGCAGCAGCAATCGTTCTTCGAACGTCCCGGCCAGATACAAATAGCGAATTTCCGGATCGCGCGGCTGGCCGTAACGGTCGATGCGGCCGTTGCGCTGCTCCAGCCGGTTGGGATTGTAGGGCAAATCGAGGTGGATCAGGTGGAAGCACCGAACGTGCAGGTTGAGGCCTTCCGCCAGCGCATCGGTGCTGACCAGGACGATGCCGTCGGTCTCGGCAAAGCGTTCGGCGGCGGCGGTGCGCGCGGCTTCGTCATCCCGGCCGCTGATCGCCAGCGTTTCGCCGCCGATCGCCGTCCGCAAAGCCGCCAAGGCGGCCTCCTGGCTGTCGGCGTACTCGGTATAGATCAAAATATTGGCGCGCGGATGGGCCAGCCGGATCAGCCGGACCTCGGTCAGCATCGCATCGAGTTTCGGGTCGTGCCGCTGCGCTTCGGTCCCCAGGCGGATCAGGCTGCCCAGCAGATCGGCGGTGCCGCCGCTGCTTGCCAGGTCGGCCGCGATCTCGTCCGTCTCCAGGCTTGCGGCGTCGGCTTCCGAGGCGCTGTCGAGCGCGCCGAACCGCAAGGTGCGCCGGCGATAGGCGCGCAACGCCCGCATTCGTTCCTTTCGCAGGGTCTCCGCTTCACCGGCCGCCATCGTGTCGTAGCGCGCCGCCACCGCCCGCAGGGTCGCCAGGCAGGCGGCGATGGTCGAACCGGACCGTTTCAGCAGACTGACAAACGCCAACGCGTCGTCCGGCCGCGGCAACCGAACGGTTCGGCGCAAGCGGGGGGCGACGAGTTTGGAGAGTTCGGTGTGGAACCGGCGCACGGGTTCGGCCGCGGTATCGACCCGCACCGGGGTGATCCGCCGTTCCCGGAACAGTGGCCGTCCGGTCGCGGGGTCGCGCAGATGCGACTTCAAGCGCCGCACGACATGCCGGCGATAGGCGTATCCGGCGAGGCCCCCGCGGCCATCCACCAGGCTGGGGTCCAGCAGCGCGATCAGGGAGGCGAAATGTGCGTCGTAGCCGTCATGCGGCGTCGCGGTCAGCAGCAGCAGGCCGTCGCTGCGCCTGGCGACGACCTCGGCCAGGCGCCGGCGCATCGTGTCCTCGGGGTCCGCAGCGGCCCCGCCGCTGACGCAATGATGCGCCTCGTCGATGATCGCCAGGTCCCAGGACGCGCGCTCCAGCTCCTCCAGCACCCGATCTTGCTTCGCGAAGTCGAGCGAGGTCAGGCACAGCGCGATGGCGGCGAAGGGGTTGCCGCCGTGTTCCAGTGTTCGCCGCTGGTCCTGCAGCGCGGCATTGTCGGCGATCCGGGTGAAGCGCAGGCCGAAGCGGGCCCGCAGCTCCTGCTGCCACTGCGTCAGCAGCGGACCGGCGGGGGCGACCACCAGGATGCGGTGCGCTCGGCGACGCGCGATCAGTTCCACCGCGATCAGGCCGGCCTCGATGGTCTTGCCCAGGCCGACGCCATCGGCCAGCAGCAGGCGGGGCCGGGGCAGTTCCAGCGCGCGCATCAGGGGCACGAGCTGGAACGGCTCGATTCGCACCCGGCCGGGATCCGCGGCGAGGATCGTGGCGGGGCCGGGAAGCTGGTCCAGCAGGCACGCCATCTGATGCAACCGCCACGCGGACAGGGTGCCCGGCTGGTCGGGGCGCAGCGTGTCGTTCAGCGGCTCGACGGTGTCCGTTGGGCGCAGCAGGTCCCATTCCAGGCCGCTGAGGTCGCCTTCCGCGCAGCGCAGGCGCAACCGTTGCTGGGCGCCGAGGGATTCGGCTTCCAGCACGTCCCAGATCAGGCCGCGGGCTCTGACCCGTGAACCGACCGGCAGGTCCATTCACACGGGCTTTCGTGGCGGAACGCTGCATCGGGTCATCGGGCACCTCGGGGCCGGCGTGGCGAGGCGACGAGGCTTGGCAGCGAAAGGTTAGGATTTGGTTAGCGGCCGGCGATTCAATCGTTCCGAAGCCTCGCCCGAGTTGCCCGGCGGCGTGATCGGGCGTAACCAGAATCCGGCTTCAATCCGACGCAACAGCTTCACGGTGGAGTGTCATGATCGAGACGGTCGCGCGTTTATACGAAAGCCATGAGAAGGCCCTGGCGGCAGGACAGGCCCTGGTGGATGCGGGATTTGCCGGCGCGCAGATTGCGCTGCTGTCCGCCCGCGGGGTTCCGCCGGATACCTCGGCGGGTCTGGAGGATGCGGTCCGACAGGCGGGGATCTTCGGGCAGGAGGCGGCGGCCTGCGTGGATCACATCAAGCGCGGCGCGGCCCTGCTGAGCGTGCAGGCCGGGTTCGGTTCGGTGGGATCGGCGATCCGCATCCTGAACGGTTTCAATCCGATCTCGCTGCGGCAGAAGGCGCCGGAACCGCCGGCGAAGCCGGTGCCGGTTTACGACGCCGCGCCGCTATCGCGGGTCTTCAACCTGCCGGTGCTGATCGACTCACCCACGCGCCCGATCGACGTGGTGATCGACGCGGCGCCCCTGTCGCAGGCACTGCGTTTGCCGTTGCTGCTGAAGGAGCCGGCGCCGCTGTCACGGCTGTTGAGTGTGCCGGCGCTGACCGATTTGTTTTAACGGCGCTTATCACGTTCGTTGCTGGCATTGCCGGTTGGCCTCGCCGGCGGATCCAGTTCTGGCATCGACGGTGACGTCCGCAGGTCTTCATTTTTTAACACGGCGTCAGCCAGCGGCCGGGGCCGCACGGCCATGAGTGAAAATGGCTGCGGCGTCTGCCCCCTTGGCAGTGACGGGCCGGAGGCTCGATGTTTCATGGTCGTGAACTTCGTAACTTCGTATCTTCGTGGTGAAAAAATTAACTTCCGAGGGTTCGCCAATCGTCGCCGGTGCGCCGGGCGGACCGGCGAGGTTTCGCAGCTTCGAATGCAATTTTCACCACGAAGGCTCGAAGTCCCGAAGGTTCGCCAATCCTCGATGGGGCTGTTCATGGCGTGAGCCGTGGATCTGGATGCACCGCGACGCTCGGCCGGACCGGCTCGCTGCAAGTCTTGGCGTGGCGGAGACGAGCCAATGGCTCTATTTTCATGGTGGATCCTGATGCCCATGGGGCGCGCCCGGGGCAGATATCTTGCGGCCTGACGTCGCGGGCGCCTCCGTGGCGCTCCGTGGCCTTCGTTCTTCCTCCGTGTTAAAAACGCGGACTTGCGAACGTCCAAGGCGAATCAAGTGTACGCCGGTGACGACCTCACAGACTCAGCCATCATATCCCTTTCAGCCGCACGCGGCACCGGTTCAATCCGGCAGGTCGAACAGCTTGCACCAGCCGTTCGGGCTGATATCACCCGCAACCATCTGGCAGGACCGGGGCCGGCGGAAAAAGGTGCAGCCCGCGCAACTCAGGCCGCCGCGCGGGTGGTCCTGGTACGCGGCGGCGTCCTGCGCGAGCTTCGGCGCCGCGGCGGCCGGCAGGGCTGCCAGCAGCGCCCGCCGCGGCAGGTGCCGCGCCATGGTCAGGCTGGCTTGCTGACGTAGCCATAGCGCCGGTTGCTGCGGCCCGGACCGTTGGCCTGATAGTCCGCCTTGATCGCGGCGAAGCGATCCTGGTTGACCAGTCCGGCGTGCTTCTCCAGCCCGTACAACCGCGCCGAGTTGCCGCTGAAGATCGCCGTCTTGACGGGGCCATCGGCCGGACCCAGCGGGGCGAAGCCGTGTTTCTTCTGCATGTCGTCGGGGATTTCCAGCCGGCGCAGCCCCTCGATCTGCCATTGCGGCGCGCCGGTCCATACCGCATCGGTGCCCCACACCACACGGTCCGCGCCAAGCCCCTTGATCAGCATTCCCATCAAAGCCGCCGACAGCCGGGGTTCGGCGACGCTGGTCCAGGCGAACAACTGGCCCAGATCGCCATAGACGTTGTTGACGCCGTATTTTTCCGGGATCTCGGCCAGGTCGCTGACCCAGGAACTGCGGCCGGTGCGGTCGAATTCCGCCATCCCGTCGGCCGGATTGCCGCCGACCCAGCGATAGCCGGAGTGGTAGACAAGGAAGTTCAACTGGGGAAAATCTTTCGCCGCCCGGCCGATATCGCTGACATCGGCATAGGGGCGCAGGCGCGGGAATTTCTCCTCGACCGCCGGCGCGAACAGGCCCTTGTGGATGCAGACGTTGCGAATGCCCGATTTGGCGATCCGTTCGTAAAACGGATACATCAGCTTCGCGTCATCGGCGTGCCAGGGAAACGCCGCGAGTTCCTTGTGGGTGTTGTCGCCGACCGTGTAACCCTTCCACGAATCCGGCTTGAACCGCTCGATCGCCTCATCCACCTGGTCGAGCCAGCCGGGCCGGCCCGGGGTGATGGTGAAATGCGCCAGCATCCGCCGCGAGCCGGCCTGGCTGTTGACCTGATCGCGAGTCTTGAACACCTGCGCCTGCGGAATGAACCAGTCTTCCGGCACATCCGACGGCGAATTCGACAGCAGTGCCACCTTGGTGTCGCTGTCCATGTAGATCTCTTTGACGTAGTTGCCGTATTTGAGATCGTCGATGGTCTGCTCCTTCGCGCTGAGTTCCTTGTTCCAGCCGAACTGGCCGACCGCCTCGCGGCCTTTGACGAAGCCCATCAGCCGGGTGTCGTCGCGCAGGAAATGCGTGTGCCCGTCGATCACCATCTGGCCCGCCAGGGCGCCAGCCCGAGCGTCCGCGCGTTCGGGGGTGGCGGCCTCGGCTTCGGTGGCGTCGAACAGGGGACCGAAGACCTGGTTGATGGCGACGAAGGACGCGGCCATGCCGGCGGCGGTCTGGAAGAAGCGGCGGCGCGAGGTGCCCAGGCGGGCAGCCATGCGGTCGCTGAACTCGGTCAGGCGGGCCTCGACTTCGCGCTGACGGGGAGACTGCGGCACCGGGGCGAATTCGTCGCTGGAGACGATCTGGGTAGGGACCGGGGAGGGAAACGACGCCGTCTCGGCCGGCAGCAAGCCGCTGATCATCGCGTCGGTCAGGTACTTCATCGGATATCTCCCCTTTGGCATTGCCGTTGCGGGAGATTAGGGCGCGGCGGCGGCGGCCGACAAGGCGGCCATCCGGTTCGCCTCTGGCGCGGTGGGGTCTTGGTATGCGACGGTTCGGCGATCGGACCGCAGGTTCCATGCCGGCCCCGGAGGAGACACAAATGCCCTATCCGACTCATTTGCTGCCCACCACCGTCGTGGGCAGCTATCCGCAGCCGGACTGGCTGGTGAACCGCGACAGTTTGCACCAGCATGGCGTGCCGCGCACCCATGCGCATGACATCTGGCGCATCCCCGAACCGCTGCTGGAGCAGGCGCAGGACGACGGCACCATCCTCGCGATCCGGGATATGGAACGGGCCGGCATCGACATCGTCACCGACGGCGAAATCCGGCGGGAGAGCTATTCCAACCGTTTTGCACTCGCGCTGGAGGGGATCGATGCGGACCGTCCCGGCCAGGTGCGCGCGCAGACTGGTCGGGTCACCGCCGTGCCGCGGGTGGTCGGCAAGATCCGGCGCGTCGCGGCGGTGGAACAGCGCGATGCCGCGTTTCTGCAACGCAACACCGACCGGTCCACCAAGATCACTCTGCCGGGACCCTTCACCCTGGCGCAGCAGGTGCAGAACGATTTCTATCAGGACGAGGAAGAAATGGCGATGGATTACGCCATCGCCGTCAACCAGGAGCTGCGGGCGCTGAAAGCGACAGGGGTGGACGTGGTCCAGCTCGACGAACCCTGGGTGCGGACCGCGCCGGAGAAGGCGGCCCGTTACGGCATCAAGGCGATCAACAGAGCTTTGGAAGGGATCGAGGGCCCGACCGTCGTGCATCTGTGCTTCGGCTATGCGGCCGTCGTGGCAAACAAGCCGAGCGGGTATAGCTTTTTGCCGCAACTGGCGGATACGATCGCGCAACAGATTTCCATCGAGGCGGCGCAGCCGAAGCTCGATCTGGGCGTGCTGCGCGACCTCGCGGGGAAGAAGATCATGCTCGGGGTGCTGGACCTGGGCGATACCGCGATCGAAACCGCAGAGACCGTCGCCGCTCGCCTGCGCGCCGGCCTGCGCTTCGTCGATCCGACGATGCTGGTGGCCGCACCCGATTGCGGCATGAAATACCTGCCGCGCGACGTGGCGTTCGGGAAACTGAAGGCGATGGCCGAGGGGGCTGCAATCGTGCGGCGCGAACTGGCTGGATGAACGCCGACGACCGCGCGCTGCTGGCCGATGCACTCGAACTGGCTCTCGTGCTGCACCCGGACACCGACCGCGCCGCCACGGTTCTCGCTCGGGCTATCACAGAGCTGGGCCACCCCGCCGCGGCATTGCGGCGCCTGGACCAGCATGTTGCGAGGCAACCCGCCGATGCCACCGCCTGGCTCGATCGCGCCCAGGCGCAGCGGGCGCAAGGGGACCGGGAGGGGGCGCTGTCGAGCGTCGATCGCGCTTTGGCGCTCGCACCCGATCGTTCCGATGCCCTGGCCAATCGCACGCTGCTGCTGAGGGAACTCCGGCGGTGGAATGAAGTCCATGCCAGCCTGCAACATCAACTCTCGGTGGACCCGGACAACGCGCGCGCCTTGGCCGATGACGGCCAGGCCCTGTTGTCGCTGGGGCGCCCGGATGACGCGTTGCGTCCGTTCGACCGGGCTATCGCGTTGCAACCGGACCTGGCCGATGCGCACGCTGGCCGGGCAACGGCGATGAACGAGCTCGACCGGTTGCACGAGGCTCTGACCAGCCTGCAACGGCTCCGCGAGATCGGCGCGGCAGACGCCGGCACAGCGTGGAACGAAGCGTTGATCCACCTTGCCCTCGGCGACTTCCGGCGCGGCCTGCCGCGCTTCGAGGAACGCTGGAACCTGACGGCGGCCATTTCGAATCGCCCCAACTTCCAACCGCCGCTATGGCTTGGCGAAACGCCGGTTGCCGGCCGGACCATTCTGCTGGTCAGCGAACAGGGACTGGGGGACTCGCTGCAGTTTTGTCGTTACGCACCCATGTTGGCGCGGCGGGGGGCGACCGTTCTGCTATCCGTGCCGCGCCCGCTGGTGCGCCTGATGCGGACGCTGGACGGGGTCAGCCGCGTCATGGCCGAGGATGAAACACCTCCGCCATTCGACGTCTATTGCCCGTTGATGAGCCTGCCTTTGGCGTTCGACACGGTGCTGGAGACGATTCCGGGAGACACGCCTTATTTGCACGCCGATCCTGCCGCTGTTGCGGCGTGGCATGCGCGGCTCGAAGCGCATCCGGGGCTGCGGGTCGGGTTGGTCTGGGCCGGCAACCCGCGTCCCGACGAGCCAGACCTGCACGCGATCGATGGCCGGCGGTCGCTGTCGCTGTCACAGTTCACCCCGCTGGCAGCGATTCCGGGCGTGACGATCATCTCGTTACAGAAAATAAACGCGGGCGCGCAAGTCCAGCCGCCTTCGCCAGGCCTGTCGCTGATCGACTGGACCGACGAGCTGACCGATTTCGCTGATACCGCCGCACTGGTGGCCGCATTGGACCTGGTGATCAGTGTCGATACATCGGTGGTCCACCTGACGGGCGCGCTGGGGAAGCCGGTTTGGATACTGGATCGCTTTGCCGGTTGTTGGCGCTGGCTCCGCAGTCGGGCGGATTCGCCATGGTATCCGACAGCCCGCCTGTTTCGCCAATCCGTCCGAACCGATTGGCGCCCGGTGATCGCAGCGATCACCGGGGCGCTGGCGGTTCATGCCGCGGCCCGGGCCGACGCACGTTAGCGGCATGCGCGGGCGCGGCTGACATGTGTCGGTCCCGCGACTGAATTGGCTCACCTCGGCCAGAACGGTTACCGCCGCGCCGTCTGCTGCCGCGGACTGAGGCGGGCGGGCAGTTGCAGCGCGATCGCCAGGGTGGCCACGGCGAAAGCGGCCGCCAGCAGATAGGCATTATGCAAGGACTGCGCGACGACCTCGGTCAGATGCGCGACTTGTGCCGCGGTCATGGCGGCTCGGGCGGCTGGCTCCAACAGCCGGTCCACCTGATGGACCGCGTCCGGGTCGATGTGCAGCACCGTCGCGTTCAGCACCGCGCCGCAGCCGGACACGCCCAGGGACTGGCCGACGAAGCGCATGAACATGCTGGACGACGTCGCGGCGCCGCGCTGGCCCCAGGGCACCGCCGCCTGGACCGACACGATGAACACCGTGCTGCAAAACCCCATGCCGATGCCGATGACGAAGGACCCGGTCGCTGCCCACAACGCGCCGTCCGCCGGCGTCATGACCACCAGCATCGTGCATCCGGCCACCAACGCCGCGCCGCCGATCCCCGCGACCAGGCGATAGGTGGTGCGCACCATGATCCGCCCGCCCAGGATGCTGGCAAGCGACCAACTGACCGACATCGCCCCCAGTACCAGCCCCCCGCCAAGGGCGCCGCCGCCCATAGCGCCCTGGACATAGGTCGGCAGGAAGGCTGCGACACCCATCATCACTGCGCCCGCCGATCCGCTGCCCAGGCTGCCGACCAGGATCACGCGGTTGCGCCAAAGCTCCAGCGGCAGCATGGGTTCGCTGATGGCGCGTTCGTGCAGATACAGCGCGCCCATCGCGACGACTCCCAGCACCGTGACCGCGGCGAGTGTCGGGCCACCCAGGGTGCCGCCCTGCACCAGCGCCAGCATCAAGGCGCTGATCGCGACCAGCAGCAGCAGCGATCCCAGCCAGTCGATCTGGTGCTGGCGGTGCTGCACCGTCTCCTGCAGGAAGATGGCGATCATCGCGATGGCGGCGGCGCCGATCGGCAGGTTGACCCAGAACACCACCGGCCAACTGAACTGCCCGATCAGGAATGCGCCCAAGGACGGCCCCACGACGGCGGACACGCCGAACACGCTGGAGACCAGGCCCTGGACCTTGGCGCGTTCGGTGGGGGTGTAGATATCCCCCAGGATGGTCGCTGCGATCGGCTGGATCGCGCCGGCGCCAAAGCCTTGCAGGGCCCGGAAGCAGATCAACGGGATCATGCCCCAGGCGAAGCCGCACAGGGTCGAGCCGATCAGGAACAGCCCCGTCCCCGCGAAGAACACGCGCCGACGGCCATACAGGTCGGCCAGGCGGCCATAGACGGGAATGCTGACCGCCTGGGTCAGCAGGTAGATCGTGAACACCCAACTGAACAGGCTGAAGCCGCCGAGATCGCCGACCAGCGTCGGGATGGCGGTGGCGATGATGGAGCTTTCGACCGCCGCCATGAAGGTGGCCATCAGGCAGGCCGCCAGCACCAGCCGGCGCCGCCGCTTGTCCGGCCCCACCGCAATCCGGGGATCGGCTTGCAGTCCGTCGTCCGGCATGCCTTGTTCCTTGTCTGACGCGTCCACGCCGGGGGGCGTTTCTGTCATCTCGCATCCGGCGTGACAACCAGCCCGCCGGCATACCGGCGGTGCGTTCCGGGGGAGGCAATGCGGATCACAACCCTGTGTCTGCTGGCCTTGAGTTGCGCGTTCGGCGTCGCCCGCGCTGAACCGTTCCGGTGCGGACGGGTCGGTGGGGACCTGACCTTCGGGCTGGCGGCGAATATCGCCGGCCTGGACCAGCACACCACCCGTGCCATCTCGACCCGCGATGAGACCATGAAGCCGCCGCCGCTGCTGGCACAAAGCGTGGTGGTGGGCCCGGACAACCTGACCTGCACGTTCCGCCTGCGGCCGGGCGTGCGGTTCAACAACGGCAAGACCATGACCTCGGCCGACGTGATGGCGAGTTTCGCCCGCCACCAGCGCGTCGGCCTGGACCGTTCGGTGCTGGAGCGCTCTGACGCTGAAATGCTTCGCGGATTACGCGCCCGACACCCGCTATGACGACCGTACCGGCTTCGGCGGCTACAAGGTCGCCCGCCTGGACCAGGTGACGTTGCGGATGGTGACGGAACCGGGTGCGCGCGTGGCGGGGTTGCAGACGGCGGGTTGCGAGCGGTGCAGGACGTGCCGCCGACCGCGCAGGCGCGGCTGCGCGGCGATCCCGGGATCCGGCTGGTGAAAATCCCGTTCTATTGGCTGAATATCGCCTTCCCCAACTGGTCTGCGCCCCCCACCGACAAGCTGGCGTTCCGCCAGGCGGTGCAGGCGGCGCTCGATTTCGACGAGATCATGGATGCGGCGAGCGACGGCGCCTTCAGTCCGGTGAAGGCGCTGCAAATTCCCGGCTCGCTTGACGACAGCGAGGCCGGGGCGGGGTTTGGCGTCCTGCGAAGGGATCGGCCTTTGCGGCGGCATCGCCGAATGTTCCAGTCCTGCCGGTCCGGGCAAGGATGAAGGCCGTCAGGCGCGATCTCCCCCCTCGGCGGTCTCACGGTGGAGAGGGGCCGGAACGGTGCGCGTCGATCGAGGCTTTTTGTCGCATTCGGTGTTGGTGTTGCCGGTTGGGCGTGCCAGGCGGTCGATTCCGGATGTCGCCCGAAACGGGTGCCGCCGGCGACGTCCGCAAAACTGGCGTTTCGAACGCGACGTCAGCCAACCGCCAGGGTTGAGGATGACAGCGATGGGGGAATCTTTATACCAACCCGTTTGCGGATCAAACCGTCATGCCGACCCCCGGGCCAAGCGCCCGGCGGCAGGCTGCGGTCGGTAGCCACGGCTTCGCTGAGATACACGTGAAAGTCGTGGATGCAACATGCACCATGACGTCGAAGTGTCGGGCGATGGGTGATTCTTGATGCGGGCTGGTATGGCAGCGGCCGGACGCAGGCCTTCGCGTCGGGATTACCAGGCCTGCACGTCGAGCCATGTGCTCTGATACGTCGCGCCCTCCCCCATGTCGGTGAAACGGTCGGAACATAACAGGTTGACCGTGCCGGCAACGGCTTCGGCGTCCGGCCGCTGGCCGGGCACCAGCACCACCCCGGGCTGCACCTCGTCACGCACCTGCAAGGTCAGGCCGACGACGCCGCGATCGTTGAACAGCCGCACCTTCTGCCCATCGCTCAGGCCGCGCTCACGCGCATCCGCCGGGTGCAGCACCGCGCAGGGAACCCCCTCCCGGCGGCGCAGGAAGGCCACGCCGGAAAACGCCGTGTGGCTCTGGAAATAGCCCGGCGTCGTCAGCAGCCGTAACGGATGGACGGCGGCCTGGCGCCCCTCCTCCGGGTCCGGCTGCCAGTCGGGCATCGGCGGCAGCCCCTGCACCGACAACGCCTGCGAATAGAATTCCAGCCGCCGCGACGGGGTGCGGAAGACCTGGCCCCCGCGGGTGGCAATCGAGACCGGTCCCGCTTCGGGCAACGTTTCCGGATCGATTGCCGCGGCCGCGCCGGTGGCACCGCGGAACAATTCCTTCAGGATATCCCGCTGGCCCATGCTGAACACCGGATCGGTCAGCCCCATGCGCTGTGCCAGCGCCCGGGTCAGCCGGATGTTGGACCAGGCCTCGCCCTGCGGCGCGATCGCCTGCGGTCCGTATTGCATGTAATAGGTGCCGTAGGCGCGATAGAAGTCCTCGGTTTCCAGATAGGTGGCGGCCGGCAGCACGATGTCCGCAAAGCGTGCGGTATCGGACAGGAACGGGTCGTGCACCACGGTGAACAGGTCCGCGCGCGCCAGGCCGGCCCGCGTCCTGGTCACGTCGGGATTGGTCACCGCCGGATTGTTCGCCGCCACAAATAGCGCCTGGATCGGCGGGTCCTGCGCGGTCAACAGCGCCTCGCCCAGCTTCAGGTGGTTGATTGTGCGCGCCACGGCCGGACCCGAGGGCTTGCGCACCGCGTTGTAATTCAGGTCGAACGACGCCGCGGTGGCCAGCAGCGCCCCGCCCCCATAGCGCCCATAGGCCCCGGTAACGCCCGGCAGAAGTGCCACGGCGCGCAGGTTCTGACCGCCGTTGGAGCAGCGGCTCATGCCGAAGCCGATGCGGATGAAGGGTGTGCGGGCCGCGCCGTACAGCGCCGCGAACCGCTCCACGTCGGTCTCGGCCAGGCCGGTGACGGCGGCCGTGTGCGCCGGCGTGAAGCGCGGCAGCACCTGAGTTTCGACCGGTTCGAAGCCGATGGCGTGCGCCGCCAGCCAGGTTCGGTCCGCCAGACCGTCGCGAACCAGGATGTGCATCACCCCCAGCGCCAGGGCGGCGTCGGTGCCGATGCGGATCGGCAGATGCCAGTCCGCGCTCTGGGCCGCGCGGGTGCGGCGCGGGTCGATGACGATCAGCTTCACGCCGCGCTTGCGCAGGGTCTCGATCTTCGCCCACAGATGCACGTTGGTGGCGTGCAGATCCGATCCCCAGCCGATCACCAGGTCGGACTCGCTGACCGATTCCGGGTCCGCCCCGCCGACCGGACCGACGGTCGCATCCCACGCCGCCTCGGCGCAGGAATCGCAGACCGTGCCGCCCCACAACCGGCTGGTGCCCAGCGCGTGGAACAGCCCGTTCATCAACCCGCGGTTCATCAGGCCCTGATGGGCGCTGTAGGCGTAGCCCAGGATCGCCAGCGGACCCTGGTCGGCGATGATCGCCTGCCAGCGCGCGGTGATCTCGTGCAGCGCCGCGTCCCAGGTGATCGGTTCGAACTGCCCGCTGCCCTTTGGCCCAACCCGGCGCAGCGGCGTCGCCAGCCGCTCCGGCGAGTGCACCAGTTCGGTGTCGCGGTTGACCTTGCCGCAGGCGAAACCGGCGGTGAAGGGGTGATCGGGGTCGCCCTCGATGCGGCGGACCCGGCCGTCCTCCACATGCACCAGCAGGGAGCACATGTCGGGGCAGTCGTGTGCGCAAACCGTGCGGATCGTTGGCACCCTGGCCTCCATTGTGCATTGGGCGTGGACTGGTATGCCGCATCTGGCGTGCGCGGCGCCAGGACCGATTGCGCGCGCGGTTGTTGCACCATTGTCGCGGGGAATGCTTTGATGGCGGTCCGCGCCGGACACAAGGCGCCACAGGGGGCCCGATGCCACAGATCACGCAGTTCCTGCGACGCGCCGAGCAGACCAACGGACACGGCATGGCGACCGTCTGTGGCACGCGCCGCCAGGACTGGACCTCCTTCGCCAGCCGAATTGCTCGGCTTGCGGGGGCACTGGGCGCGCTGGGGTTTCAACCCGGCGACCGGATCGGCATTCTGGCGCTGAACAGCGACCGCTACCTGGAATGCTTTTTTGGCCTGGCCTGGGGCGGTTTCATCTTTGTCCCCATCAATACCCGCCTCGCACCGCCCGAGGTGGTTTACTGGCTGACGGATTCCGGCTGCACCGGCCTGCTGCTGGACGACACGTTCCAGGCCATGCTGGCCGAGATCCAACCCCAATTGCCCGCATTGCGGCATGTCATCCACCTTGGCGACGCACCCGCGCCGGCGGGGCAACTGAGCTATGAGGCCTTGATCGAGGGGGGAGAACCTGTCGCGGACGCGGGACGGCGCGGCGATGACCTGGCGGGGATTTTTTACACCGGCGGCACAACAGGCCGATCGAAGGGCGTGATGCTGAGCCATGCCAACATCATGGCGAACGCGCAGAACACCTTGCCGGGCGCGGATATCGGCGCGGGCATGCGCTATTTGCACGCGGCGCCGATGTTCCATCTGGCGGATGGCGCGATGACGTTTTTGGTGACGGCCTACGGCGGCACGCATTATTTCCTGCCGCGCTTCGATCCCGCCGCGATGCTGCGCCTGATCGCGGAAGACCACATCACCCACACTCTGATCGTGCCCACGATGGTCAATATGCTGGTGCATCATCCGGACGTGACCCGCTGCGATGTTTCCAGCCTGCGCAAGGTGCTTTACGGCGCCTCGCCGATGCCCGAGGCGGTGATCCGGCGCGCGCTGGCGGTGATGCCGGGGGTGCGCTTCACCCAGGCCTATGGCCAGTCGGAGGCATCGCCGGTCATGACCCTGCTGCCGCATGACTACCATTGTTTCGAGGGGCCCCTGGCGGGCCGCATGAAATCCGCCGGCCAGGCGGTGCTGGGCTGCGAGATCCGGATCCACGACGCCGACGACAACGAGGTGCCGCGCGGTGTGGTCGGCGAGATCTGCGGCCGTGGCGCGCTGGTCATGCTGGGCTACTGGCAGCAGCCGGCGCTGACCGCGCACACCTTGCGCAACGGCTGGCTGCATACCGGCGACGGCGGCACCATGGACGACGAAGGTTTCGTCTATGTCGTCGATCGGGTGAAAGACATGATCGTCAGCGGCGGCGAGAATGTTTACTCGGCCGAGGTGGAGGAGGCGCTGTACCAGCATCCGGCGGTTGCGGAATGTGCCGTGATCGGTGTGCCGGACGATACCTGGGGCGAGCGGGTGCATGCCGTGCTGCGGCTCAAATCCGGCATGACGGCGACCGAGGCCGAACTGATCGCCGCCTGTCATGCGCGGATCGCCAATTATAAATGCCCGCGCAGCATTGCGCTGCGCGACGAGCCTTTGCCGCTTTCGGGGGCTGGGAAGATTCTGAAGACGGAATTGCGCAAGCCGTTCTGGGAGGGACGCGAGCGGCGGGTGAATTAGGGTCGTGCCACTGTCTCGGGTTGGAAATCTGGTCCCCGAAAACTTGCCAGCGCATCCGTTCCGTCCCATCCTGGGCGCTGATAATTCCGGATGAAACGTCTCATGCCGTACCTGAGCCCCAAAGGCGCCGACTATCTGCAACGCGTGCGCGATCTGGGCCCGGCGATCGACGCCGCGGCGAACGAGATCGAACAACGCCGCGACCTCCCCGCCGGCCTGTTCGCCGCGTTGCGGGATCGCGGCCTGTTCCGCCTGGTGCAGCCGGAGGACTATGGCGGCGCGGAACTCGATCCGCCGTCGCTGGTGCAGGTGATTGAAGAAGTGGCGCGCCATGATGCCAGCACCGCGTGGTGTATCGGGCAGACGAATATCTGTGCCCTGACCTCGGCCTATCTGGAACCGGCGGTCACGCGCGACATCTTTGGCCCCGACACCGGGATTCTGGCCTGGGGGCCCGGGCCCGGAACGGCGCAGGTCGTGCCGGGCGGTTTCCGGGTGAACGGCCGCTTCGATTTTGCCAGCGGGTCCCGGCTCGCGTCCTGGCTGGGCGCGCATGTGCCGGTGATCGAGCCGGACGGCAGCAAGCGTCCCGGTCCGGACGGCAAGCCGGTCAGCTACACCATGTTCATGCCGAAACGCAGCATCGAAGTGCGCGACACCTGGCAGGTGATGGGCCTGCGCGGCACCGGGTCGGACAGCTACACCGTGACGGACCTGTTCGTCCCCGAGGCCTACAGCATGGCCCGCAACGGGCTGGTGAAACCCCGGGTCAACGGCCGGCTGTACGTATTCACGCCGAGCACGCTGTATTCGTCGAGCTTTGCTGGGATTGCGCTGGGGATCGCGCGCAGTTTTATGGAATCTTTCATCAAGGACATTCGCGACACGACGCCGCGCGGTGCCAGCCGCACCCGCGGGGAGAATGCCGTGGTGCAATCGCAGGTCGGCCAGTGCGAGGCGAGGCTGCGGTCGGCGCGATCGTTTCTGCTGACGTCGGTCAGCGAGGTCTGGGAGTCGGCGCAAACCACCGATGAACTCACCTTGGATCAGCTCGTCACGATCCGGATGGCCAGCACCTGGGCGATCCAGTCGGCGCGCGAGGTGGTGGCGGCGCTGTACACCGCGGCCGGGGCGCTCGCGATTTTCGATTCGCAGCCGTTCGAGCGGCGGTTTCGCGATATCCACACGGTGACCCAGCAGATCCAGGGCCATCCCGCGCATTTCGAAACGGTGGGGCAGATCCTGCTGGGACGCAAGCCCGACCGGGCGATGTTTACGTTTTAGAACGTTTTCACCGTGTTCGGGTGCCAGGGGCAGCCTCGGGTCCTTCAGGTGAAGTCCCGCATTGGCCCGCGCCGGCGCAGATGGGCCGCGATGGCGGCCAGGGCCGCCGGGGTGATACCCTGAATCCGCGACGCCGCCCCCAGCGATTCCGGGCGTGCCCGCGTCAGCTTGCCCAGCAGTTCGGCCGACAACCCGCCGATCTGCTCGAACATCACGCCATCCAGCGAGACCGCTTCCTCCCGCCGAAACCCGCGGATGTCCGCATCCTGGCGTTGCAGGTAGCCACCATAGCGCGCCTCGGCCCGCAGATGCTCCAGGGTGCGGCGCGGCAGTGCGCACAGCCAGGGAAAGGCCGCGGTCAGGTTCGGCCAGTCCACCCCGTCGTACCCGGCCAGCTCGACGACGGAGCGCCAGCGGCCGTCGGCGCGAACGGCAATGCCACGCTGCGCCAGCACCGTCGTGCCCGCGCCGTCCTGGCGGGCTTGCGCCATCGCCGCTTCAACCGACGCGCGGTGCACCGCGAAGGCCGACGCACGCGCGCTGCCGACGCAGCCCCAGGCGATGCCCTTGGCGGTCAGCCGCAGGTCGGCGTTGTCGGCCCGCAGGCTCAGGCGGAATTCGGCGCGCGAGGTAAACATCCGGTATGGTTCGCTCACCCCCTGGGTCGTCAGGTCGTCGGCCAGCACACCCAGATACGCCTCCGACCGGTCCACCGAGACCCCTGCCATCCCGCCCGCTCGCCGGGCCGCGTTGACCCCGGCCAGCAGCCCCTGGGCGGCGGCTTCCTCGTAGCCGGTGGTGCCGTTGATCTGCCCGGCCAGGAACAGCCCGGGCAAGGCGCGCAGTTCCAGCCCGGCGGTCAGCGCCCGCGGATCGACGTAGTCGTATTCCACCGCATAGCCCGGCCGCAGCATGCGCGCGCGTTCCAGCCCCGGGATGGTCGCCAGCAGCGCCTGCTGCACCTCGACCGGCAGGCTGGTGGAAATGCCGTTCGGGTAGACCGAGATGTCGTCCAGCCCCTCCGGTTCCAGGAAGATGTTGTGACGGTCGCGGGCGGCGAAGCGTTCGACCTTGTCCTCGATCGAGGGGCAATAGCGCGGGCCGGTCCCGGTGATGTTCCCGGCGTGGATCGCCGAACGGTGCAGGTTCTCGCGGATCACGGCGTGGGTGGCCGGCGTGGTCGCGGTCACCCGGCATTCCACCTGGCGATTGACCAGGCGGTCGGTGAGCACGCTGAAGGGTTCGGGCGTGTCGTCGCCGGGATCGGCGGCCAGCCCGTCCCAGTCGATCGTGCGCCGGTCCAGCCGCGGTGGCGTGCCGGTCTTCAGCCGCCCCAGCGGCAGGCCAAGCCGCCCCAACGTGACCGCGAGCCCAACCGAGGCCGCATCGCCGACCCGTCCCGCCGGGGTTTGTTGCGCGCCGATATGGATCACGCCGTGCAGGAAGGTGCCGGTGGTCAGCACCGAAGCGGCGCAGCGCACCACGCTGCCGTCGGCGCAGATGACCGCCGCCAGGCGCCCGTCTGGGCCGATTTCCAGGTCCTCCACCGGTGCCGCGCGCAGGGTCAGGTTCGGCGTGTCCGCCAGCAGCCGCCGCATCGCGCGCCGGTAGAGCGTCCGGTCGGCTTGCGCGCGCGGCCCGCGCACCGCCGGCCCCTTGCTGCGGTTCAGCAGCTTGAAGTGGATCCCAGCCATGTCCGCCGCGCGTCCCATGAGGCCGTCCAGCGCATCCACCTCCCGCACCAGGTGGCCCTTGCCGATCCCGCCGATCGACGGGTTGCACGACATCTCGCCGATCGTTTCCAGCTTGTGGGTCAGCAGCACGGTGCGCGCACCCATGCGGGCCGCGGCGGCCGCTGCCTCGCAACCGGCGTGACCGCCGCCCACCACCACCACATCGAAGAGGTTGCTCATGGCGGCGTGTGTAGCGCCGGGCGGGCCCCTTCCGTCAATCGCCATCCGCGTCCATGATGACAGCAGCGCGACCACGCGGGAGGGAACGACAATGGCCGACGGCGACACCGACACGCGAACCGCGCGTATCTCCGGGGCGGAGGCGCTGGCGATGCACGCCGCGCACCCGCCGGGCAAGCTGGAAACGCGGATCAGCAAACCGATCACCACGGCGCGCGATTTGTCGCTGGCCTATTCGCCCGGTGTGGCGGAGCCGTGCCTGCATATCGCCAAGGACGCTTCGCTGGCCTACGATTACACGGCGAAGGGCAACATGGTTGCGGTCGTATCGAACGGCACCGCGGTCCTGGGGCTGGGCAATCTGGGCGCGATCGCCTCCAAACCGGTGATGGAGGGCAAGGTCGCGCTGTTCAAGCGCTTTGCCGACATCGACGGCATCGACCTCGAAATCAACTCGGAAGACGTCGATCAGATCGTCAACGCCGTGCGCTACCTGGTCGGGTTCGGCGGCATCAATCTGGAGGACATCAAGGCCCCCGAGTGCTTCGTGATCGAGCAGCGGCTGCGCGAGCTGATGGACATTCCGGTGTTCCACGACGACCAGCACGGCACCGCGATCGTTGCCGCGGCGGGGCTGATCAACGCCTGCCACCTGACCGGACGGTCGTTGCGCGAGACCAAGCTGGTGGTGAACGGCGCCGGTTCGGCTGGCATCGCGTGCGTGGAACTGCTGAAGGCCATGGGCATGCGGCCCGATCATGTCGTGCTGTGCGACACCGCGGGCGTGATCTATCAGGGCCGCACCCGCGGCATGAACCAGTGGAAGTCGGCGCACGCGGCCGTCACCAACGCCCGCACGTTGACCCAGGCGCTGGAGGGGGCGGACGTGTTCTTCGGCCTCTCGGTCAAGGGCGCGGTGACCCCGGATATGGTCGCGGCCATGGCCGACAGGCCGATCATCTTCGCGATGGCCAATCCCGACCCGGAGATCACGCCGGAGGAAGCCCGTTCGGCCAGCCCGCACGCGATCATCGCCACCGGGCGCAGCGACTATCCGAACCAGGTCAACAACGTCCTGGGATTTCCCTATATCTTCCGCGGCGCCCTCGACGTGCGCGCCAGCACGATCAACGAAGCGATGAAGATCGCCGCCGCCGAGGCGCTGGCGAACCTGGCGCGCGAGGACGTGCCCGATGAGGTCCACTCGGCCTCGGCTGGGCGGCGGCTGGCGTTTGGGCCGGAATACATCATCCCGAATGCCTTCGATCCGCGGCTGATTTCGCGCGTGCCGCCGGCGGTGGCCAAGGCGGCGATGGATTCGGGCGTGGCTCGGCGGCCTTTGGCGGATCTGCGCCGTTACGCGCGCAGCCTGTCCGGGCGGCTGGACCCGACCGCCGGGGCGCTGGATGCGATCATGGAGACGGTGCGGGCGCATCCGCGCCGCGTGGTCTTCGCCGAGGGTGAGGAGGAAAAGGTCGTTCGGGCGGCGGTGGCGTTCCGCAATGCGGGGTATGGCACGCCGGTGCTGATCGGGCGGGAGGATCGGGTGAAGGCTACGATCGACCGTCTGAGCCTGGGCATGATCGAGGGCATCGAGCTCCACAACGCCCGCCTGTCGCATGCCAACGAGAAATATGTCGAGCTGCTGTATGCCCGCCAGCAGCGGCGCGGGCTGCTGCTGCGCGATTGCCAGCGGATGGTTAACCAGGACCGCAACGTCTTCGCCGCCTGCATGGTGGCGACCGGCGACGCGGACGCGATGGTCACGGGGTTGACACGATCGGCGGCGGTCTGCCTGGACGACGTGCGCCAGGTGATCGGACCGGCGCAGGACCAGATACCCTTCGGTGTCACCTTGATGCTGGGCATGCGCGGCAAGACGATTTTCATTGTGGATACGCTGGTGAATTTCCGTCCGGATGCGGCGGAACTCGCCAACATCGTGATTGGCGCAGCCGCCGCTGCCCGGCAACTGGGGCATGAGCCGCGGGTGGCGCTGCTGTCGCACTCGACATTTGGCGACCCACCGCATGACAGGGCCATTCCGATGCGGGAGGCGGTGACCATCCTGGATTCGATGCACGTGGATTTTGAATATGACGGAGAAATGAGTCCGGACGTGGCGCTGGAGCCGGGCATCCGGGCGCTGTATCCGTTCTGCCGGCTGACCGGGGACGCCAATGTGCTGGTGATGCCGGGACTGCATTCGTCGCATATCGCGGCGCGGTTGATGCATCATCTGGGCGGCGGGACGACGATCGGGCCGTTGCTGATCGGGCTGGAACGGCCGGCGCAGATCATGCCGATGGACGCGTCGGTCAGCCAGATCGTCGATATGGCATGCCTTGCGGCATACCAGGCGGTGGTGCGCTAAGGCGACGCCCAACATTACTCAGCAGTCGGTAATTTGGGCGACGGCACCGCTTTACGCGTCATGGTGCGCGAAGGCGCACCATCCATGACTTGCGTGGCTGCACGTGCGAAGGTCGTGGATGGCGGGCCTGCGCCCGCCATGACGTTGGGAAACCCAGTGTCGTCCTGCTTACCGA